>Ga0326727_10000531_pt1 | contig 156537 bp, 151 predicted proteins | sample MB2enrmetagenome_FD_207643 | JGI IMG/M metagenome (GOLD analysis project Ga0326727, IMG submission 207643) | Lab enriched peat soil microbial communities from McLean, Ithaca, NY, United States - MB29MY | ecosystem: Environmental > Terrestrial > Soil > Wetlands > Peat | place: USA: New York...
TTCGTTCCTTCCTGGCTCGTCCCACCCTACCAGACGCAGTGCATTGGGGTCTGTCCCGCCGTGAGCTGCAGCTGGTGCGTCTCCCCTGACGGGCTCCTCTTCTACGGAGGGACGAACAACACCGTCTGGGGGAATACGTTCCAGGACCCGACAGCCCCGTCGTACGCGCCCCCCGAGACGTACGCGGGATTGGCGGAAGCCGAGAGCGGGGACCTCATTTTCAACAACAACTTCTCGGTCGACAACCCCACCGTCTACCTGCCGTTCGACATCTACAACAACTCCTGCCCGGTCGGAGCGTCCGGGCAGTGCTTCCCGCCTCTCCCGCCCACCTACTTCGACACTTGGAACGTGACGGCGCAGCCGGCCCGCGACGTCGCCGCTACCGTGAACGGGTTCCCTCTCTCGGGAAACATTCTGGGGCCGACCTGTCGGGAGCAGGGCGGGAATTTCTGGCAGGATTACGGGAACGTGCTGAACCCGCTCGGTGTGCTACCGTTCGTCAACACCTACGATTACTCCGAGCTCTCACCGGCGCTGCCGTCCTGGTGGTCGGCCAACCTCTCGAGCATCCAGCTCGGAGGCGACTTCGTTCCGCTGACTTGGACCGCCACCTGCGGGAGCGGAGTCTCCACGACCCCCTCCTCCTCGTCCGCCGGCCTTTCGCTCGTCTACGCGTTCGCCGGGGTGGCAGTGGTCGCGGTCGTCGCGGTCGCCCTCGCCCTCTGGATCCGAGCGTCTCGGAAGGGGGTCCCTGCCCCGTGGCTCGCACCCCCTCGCGAAGGCGTACCCACCGAGAGCGGAGTCGGGCCTCCCACGGAACCCGTGGCCCCCCTCCCCTCTCCCACGTTGCGCGAGCGCTGGGCGCGTCGCCCCCCGGGTCTCGGCTTCCTGGTCGGCGTGGGGATCCTCCTCGTCTACGTGGGGGCGGCGTTGAGCGCGCTCGTCGTCTTCCGCAATTCGCTCGGGACCTTGTCCGAGAACCTCGCCTGGATCCCCCCCTATCCGGCGTTCGGTCCGTCCTGGGCCCATCCGTTCGGGATCATGCCGGGGTTCGGGACGGACCTGTTCCAAGCGATCTGGCAGGCGACGCCATGGGACCTCGCGATCGTGGCGGGGATCCTGGCGATCGACGTCCTCCTGGGGTTCTTCCTCGGGGCGGTCGCGGGACTGGCCGAGGGGGGTCTCGCGGACAGCGCGGTGACGTTCGTCAGCGATTCCTTGGGAACGATCCCAACGTTCCTCCTCGCGATCGTGGTGTTCGCAGGGCTTGCCACGGCGGCCCCGGGCTCCGCGACGCTTCTGGTGTTCGTAGCGGTGTTCGGGATCATCTTGTGGCCGACGATGGCGCGGACGGTGCGGGAGCGGGCGCGAGCGGTCGCGCACCAACCGTACATCGAGGCAGCGCGGTCGTCGGGAGCGTCGTTCGGCCGACTTCTCGTGCGGCATATCATGCCGAACTCGCTCGCTCCGGTGCTGGCGCAGATCCCCTTGGATGTGGCGCCGATCTTCTTCGTGCTGTCGGCGTTCCCCTGGTTCTACAACTGCAACCTCCCGGGGGGTCCGCCCCATCCTCCGGGGAGTCCGCCCATCCCGTACCTTGTGCCGTACCTCCCGCCGTTCTCCCCGCTCCCGTCGAGCGCGTTCCCGGAGTGGGGGTATCTCCTGGGGTTCGGGACGTGCGAGGGATTCGACGCGGCCGGGAACTTCGGGAACTGGTGGATGTACATCTTCCCCCTCTTGGTGATCGTGGTGCTTGGCATCGCCATCGGTCTTGTCTGCGACGGCATCGAGCGGCAGCGCCACTTCGATCGGTGAATGGCTTGGACCCCGTTCGGGGCAGGACCATCACTCGTCGGGAGTGGACCGACCGATGGTCATACCTTACCGATCCACCCCCGGAATGGCAACGGGCCGAGAACATTCCCCCTAGTGCGAGGGCCGGTGGTCGCCGAGCAAGCGGATGTGGGGAGTCCCCCGCTCACTTCGGTCGCATCGCACCGGCCACGGCAAGGAACGCCGGGCCGATCCCCGCGATCGCTCCCGACCCTGAAACGGCCCCCGACGTTCCCGAATGGCCGGTCGTAGAGATCGCGACGCCGATCGCCTCCCACTCCGCGGCGGTGTGCAATGTGGCCGAGATCGAAGTGATGGAGCCCGTTGCCACGGCCGAGAAGGTCCCGAAGCCGGTCCCGTCAAAGAACGGGCCGCTCGTGTTGGTTCCGGTGTCGAGGAGGGTCTCGTTCGCCGTCGCGTTGAACGGTGCGTCCCTCCCCATGCCGGAAACCCCGAGCAGGAGAAGTTCGCCCGTCTCGGGCGTCGCCACGGACACGGAGGCGGTCCCGGACCAGGGCCCCGTCGTCCAATCGGTGCGATCGATCACCGGCAGCCCGGAGCTTGCGACCACATCGACGGCCGCCACCGAACCCCCCATGGGCGGGTTCTCGGAAACGAAGCTGACGGTCACGCTGGTCGTGGCGACGGCCTCGACGGGGGAGGAGGTGTAGAGCACCTCAGAGTGGTTTTGGGCGAGATCGGTGGAGAGGACCGGGGAGTACGAATCGCCGAGCGTGTCGGTGACATTGGCCACCTCTCCTCCCCCGATCATGGAATTCACATATCCCACGAAGAGGAAGATGACACTCCCGTTGGCGACGCTGAAGTTCGGTGTCGTGGTGGTCCCGGGCGTTCCGTTCTCCTGAAGGCCATAGACCCCGACTCCGATCGCGCCCCAGTCGTCCGTCATTGCGAGACTTGCGGTGAGGGTGGTGGGCGATTCGTTCTCGGCGGCGGAAAACAACCCAAAACCGGTGTCGGTCGCCCCGGGCCCCGTCGGGCCTTCGGAGGTGTTCAGCAACGTCTCTCCCGAGCCCGGGACGAACGGGGCCGCGGCCCCGGGTCCCGAAACCCCGAGGAGGAGAAGGTCGCCCGGAAGCGTCGTAGTGACGAGGACCTGCGCCGTGCTTCCCGTCCCTCGGTTGGCGTAGACCACGTCGATGGTCGGCGTGCCGATGTGCGAGACAGCATCGACGGCCGAGACCGTTCCTCCCATCGTCACGTTCCCGTCCGAGAAGCTTGCCGAAATGCTGAGGGAGGCGTTCGAGGGGATCGGTCCGGACTCCCAAAGGTCCTCGGAGTGGTTCACCTGGTCCCCGCTCGCGAGCACGAACGTGTAGGGGTCGCTCAACGAGTCGGTGACCAAACTTTCGGTCCCTCCACCCATCCCGGCGTTCGCGTACCCAACGAAGACGAAGACCCGGCTTCCTGCTTGCACGCCCATCGGCGGCGTGGTTGTCGTCGGGCCCGTGCTAATGGCCGAGGTCCGATTGAACACCGTCGCAGGACCGTACGTTCCGTTCACACCGCGGCTCGCATGTCCCGCGTGGTTCACGGTCCCCGTGTGGCTGAACACCGACAACGACGCCCCGGAACTGGGGGGCGGGGTTGAGTTCTTCGAGGTACCGGGGGGTGTGGCCGAACTCCTCGAGGAACTCAGGGTGGAAAGCGTACCGACCCCGATCAACGCGAAGTAGCCAAGGACGACCGCGGCCGCGACCACGATGACCAGCGCTGCGGTCTTCGGGTTCACGCTCGGCGAGGAGATGGGAACCGACATCGAGGTCCCTCCTCAGGTCCGGAGGGGTTCCACTGAGGATAACCCTTGTCGGCCACGTTCCGAGGGGGATTTTCGCCGCGAAGTCCCATGATCGGTCTTCCGAAGAGGAGATTCCCTCCGACGTTCGGGCTGAGCCCGAGTGGGCCGGTCGGGATTCCCTGGCGTATGAAGTGGGGGAGTCTGAGAAACTGGCGTCGAATGTCCCTCGACTCTTGGGCCAACTCTTGAACGGATGGCTCCACCACGAGTTTCCGCAAACGGTCCCACCCAGGTATTTCGAGGGGGCGCGAGGTCCCGCACGCTCTGGTCATTCCATTCATCCGTCGCGTGCGCTCCCTTTCCAGCCACGGCCCCCTCGGTGCACTCGCCGCGGTGGCCTCGTCGGCGGCTCGTGGCGCGTATCGACACAAAGACTTGTAGCACGGGCGGTCTCCCTCTCTCCTCGACCACCGAACCTATGGTGCACGTCCGCCTCGCGACCGAAGATGACGCGGTCGGAATCTGCCAGGTTTACCTCACGGATGTGGTCGAGTGGTATCGGACCCTTCCGGACGGTTCTCGGATTTCAGCAAGGTACGAGGACCTGAGTGCTTTCGAGCGGTACCTCCACGGCGGGCCATGGATGGATCCCGAATCGTGCTCCGTCCATATCCGCAGCGTCGTAGATAGCGGTCAATGGCCGTTGGTCGCCATCGAGGGCAACGAGGTCGTCGGCGAATTGGAGTTGATCGTAGGCCCAGACCCGCGCTGGAAGAAGACGGCCCATATCGACGTACTCACGGTGCATCGTGAGTTCCGAGGGCGAGGCGTCGGCCGGGCGTTGGTCGGCGATGGTCGCCGGCGAGCCGAGGAGGCGAGCTGCGACTGGATCACCACCAATCCGGAGGAGACCGCCATCGAGTTCTATCGAAAGTGCGGCCTCGAAACCGTCCTTGCCCGTCAGCAGGACTTTAGCCTGCCCGTCACGATCAAGGGGCCGGGAAGGGTAGCCGCGCCTGTCCCCGCGCCCCTCGCGTCCTTCGCCCCCCTGGAACGTCTCGATCACATCCTTGGGCGATTCCAAACCAGTTATGCCGACTGGATCAAGTGGGCATGGCCGCTCCCGGGTCTGACCGGTAGAATTCGACGGGAGGAGGGAGCAATCCCCCCGTTGAACGCGTACTATCGCCTCCGGCAGGACAGTCGACGGGAGAAGACCGCGGAACTGCAAGCATGGGCTCCGGACTCTTCCAATCTCCCCGAGCTCCTCCGGTCGTGCGTCTGCCGAGCCGAACACCTAGGGTTTGATGGGGTCGAGACGACAATCGATGCCGGAGACCTTCCTCGGGTTTCCAGCCTGGGAGGCACATGGGGGAAGGAAACGATGATTCTCGGCAGGGCGTTGAAAGGACGTGACGGCTCTGGCCAGTGCCTGAATCCAACGTGACACGAGTCTCCGCGCGAGGCCCCCCGTTGATCGTGGGCCCGTCTCGGTCGGGGCGTCGTCCGATCCGGCGCTGTCGAAGTGGACTGGTCGGGATTTGAACCCGAGGCCTCCGGTTTGCAAAACCGGCGATCTTCCGAGCTGATCTACCAGCCCATCCCTCGAACGGAGGGAGCGGCCGCCGTCTTATCCTTTCGGAGGAACGGCAGAGACGGACTCCCAGACCCGGTCGAGCTTCGGAACCGTGGGCCGTCGTCGGACCTCCTCGGGGAGGACCCACTCGGAGCGGGTATGCTCCCAGTCGAGGCGGATGTCGGTCCGTCGTGCGCGGAACCGGAACGGATGCACGACGAAGACCCGGGAGCCGTCCCGGGCGAGCACCGGGGCTCCCTCGGCCCGGAGATCGAGGTCCCCGGCGCCGAGGCCGGTCTCCTCAAGGATCTCCCGGAACGCTTGCTCGAGCGGGGTCGGGTCCTCGAGGAAGCCGGAGACACCCGCCCAGTGCCCCTGGAACGAGCCGACCTGGCTCGAGCGCTCGAGGAGGAGGATGCGACCATCGTCCCGCTCGAGGAACGAGGTGACGACTCCTACCTCCTCGACGCCCTCGATCCGGAACCGTCCGAGCGTTCCGTTCACCTCCACGGTCTCTCCCTCCCGAAGGACATCCGCATCGACCCGAGCGATCGTAGGGACCTTCTCCGGGCCCGGAGCTCCGTCGGGAATCCCGTGAAGGATGACCGCCACGACCCCCGGGGGAAGGGGTGCGTCGGGGGGCCACCAGAGCGCCGGGAGGGCGAGGACCTCGGGAGGGGGACGAGGAGATCTCCAGTGCAGCGGGTGGTCCGCGAGGTGCACGGTCCCCGTGGCGTTCCCGGGAACGAGCCCGAGCGCCGGCAGCGTCATCGCGTCCATATGGTCGACCGCGTTCATCGCATTATGGGAGGTCCCCGAGGGGTCCGACCGAGGGTCTTCCCGGTGAAGGAACGTCGGTCCCCGCGGCCGGCATGGCCGGTCCCGCGGCCCGTGCTTTCTTAAGGGGAGCCTCGTTCGCGGACCCGGAGGGGACCGATGCCAGAGATCCTACCGGGAATCCACCTTGTGGAGGGGGTCGACCCATCGCCGGACTTTTCGACGCATGTGTACCTGGTGAAGGACAAGGGGTCCACATGGACGCTCATCGATACCGGTCTTCCCGGGGCGTCCGACGCGATCCTCGCGTACATGGCGAAGGTCCACGTCGAGCCGACCTCCGTGAAGAGGATCCTCGTGACGCACCTCCACCTCGACCACACGGGCTCACTCAAGGTGATGCTCGAGAAGACCCACGCTCGGTCGTTCGCCCACTGGATCGAGGCCGCGTACATCGCGGGGAACCCGAAGTACGACGGCCCGGGCACACCGCCGACCGACCCGGTGCTCATCGATGAGCCGTTCAAGGACGGCGACCCGATCGATGCCGCGGGCGGGCTCATCGCCTACCACACTCCCGGCCACACTCCGGGCCACTCGTCGTTCTACCAGGCGGAGCGCAAGCTCCTCTTCTCGGGCGACCTCTTTTTCGTGGACGGGACCAAGGCCGAGCTCACCCCGCCGGAGTTCACGCACCACATCGCCACGGCGAAGATCTCCGCCCGGCGGATGAGCCGCCTGGCCGTCGATTCCCTCCTGAGCTACCACGGCGGCCCCATCCTGAAGAACGGGGGAGGGGCGGTCCGCGCCCTCACTCAGACGCTCTAGGAACGAGCTCGGTTCCGGGGGGACGGTCCCCTCACCGCCCCCCGCTCGCGCGAATGGGACTGGCCAGATTTGGACTGGCGTCTCGGAGTCCCGAACCCCGAAGGATGGACCAAGCTACCCCACAGTCCCGGACGCGACATTTCCCAGCCGTCCCCGATATTTGAGAGTGTCCTCGGGGAGCTGGGACGAGGCCCGCTCTCGATAGCCGTTTCACGACCTCTCCCGCCGTCTTTACATCCGCCGCGTCCGTGAGCCGGTCCGAGCGGAGATGGCCCAACCGACTTCGGTCCCTCCGATCCCCGGACTGGCTCCCGTGGAGTCGCTCTCGTGGAGCGTGCCGGGCCTCGAGGAGGACCCGACCATGTGCCTACGGTGCCGGTCGGCTCAGCTGCTCTGCGGCAAGCCCGTCTGCCCGATCCTGGTCAAGTACCGCGCGTTCGAGAAGACCCTCCCGATGGTGAACGGAGTCGACCTCGAAGGAACCTCACCCCCCGCCCTCTTCGTGGGGCGCTTCGGCTACCCGAAGGTCTCGGTGGGTCCCCTTCTGAGCCCGGAACACGGCTCGACCGAGCTCTACGACACGCCCGAGGAGTGGGTCGGTCGGTCCGTCGCCGAGGTGGTCTCGTTCCGGACCGGCCTCGTCCGTGGGACCACCCCGATCCGAGTGACGGACGCCGAACGCCCGATCCCGATCCTCGAGGAGCTCCAGCTGCTCGGGATCGCGGGGGAGACCGTCGAGAGCGAAGCGCACTTCCGTCGGCCTCCGCGCGGGCATCTCTCGTTGAGCGACACGACCCCCCCGTTCGGTCCCTCCGCTCCCATCGACCGGATGCGGCTGGATGTGCGACGCGTCGACCCGCATCTCGACCGCCTCACCTCCGACATCCACGCGAACGCCCGGGTCGCCGTGGAGGAGCTCTACCAACGGGGCGTCCGAGTGAGCCGGATCCAGCGCGCGTTCAGCGTCGGCACCCTCGGCCGACGTGGGAGGCGACGACTCGTCCCCACTCGATGGAGCATCACGGCGGTCGACGACCTCCTCTCGAAGCGGAACCTCGAGGAGGTCCGATTGCTCCCCGAACTTTCCGAGATCGTCGTGCACCGGTTCACCGCCCTCGACAACCGATGGGTGATCGCCTTCCTCCCCGGCGCCTACCGCTACGAGTCGATCGAAGCGTGGTATCCCAACACCCTCTGGAACCCGAACCCGAGCCGGATCGTGATGATCGGCGACCACGAAGGCTACCGGGGACGGACGACGTACGCCTCGATCGGGGGGTGCTACTATGCCGCCCGCCTTGCGACGAGCGAGGCGCTCCTCGCCCTCGGTCGACAGGCCGGGGTCGTGGTCCTCCGGGAGGTTCACCCCGGCGAGATCCTCCCGCTCGGCGTGTGGAACGTGCGCGAACACGTCCGCGCCGCCCTCGCCCTTCCGGCCGAGAAGGTCGCCTCGCTCGACGAGCTCTCTCAGAAGATCCGCGAGTCGTTCGCGATTCCTCTTCCCCGGTGGCTCGCCACGAGCGCGCTCCTCCACGAGGCGCGGACCCAACGACGGCTCGACGAGTGGCTCCTCCCGCGGGGGTAGTCTCCCTCGCGGTCGGTCAGGGGAACCGGTTGCCGCACCGGCCGCAGAACGATTCCTCGGCTCCCCTCGGAGCCCCACACCCGGGGCACGTGAGGGCCGTCAAGGGTCGGCCGCATCCACGGCAGAACGAATCCCCCGAGAGAGCGGGAGACCCGCAATCCGGGCACCGCTCGCTCTCCGCGACGGTTTCGGCGGTCCGCGCCACGTCGGGCGACGCGCCCGCGCCATTTCCTACTCGCTTCGCATCGGCCGACGAGGGCGCGGCGGACGGCGGTAGGCTCTCGACCGTTCCCCCGAGCGCTCGACGACCCTTGAGGGCAAGGCGGAACGCGTCCGTGTACTCGGCCCGGTCGAACGTGGCCGATGCCTGCGTCAGGAGGTCGGCCGCTTGAATGGCGCTCGGGTCCTGCCCCCGGCTCCCCGTGAGCTTTGCCAGCTCGTCGGAGAGCACGCGGATCTGGAACTGGGACTCGGCCCGGTTCTTGGGGATCGGCAGAGGGGTCGGAGCCGTCCCGGTCGAAGAAGCCGCGGGGAGCGGGGCTGCCGCCGAGCCGACGCCCGCGGAAGAGGGCGGAGCCGGCGCCGAGGCGTTGGATTTCGAAGAGGGGAGAGGAGCGTCGGTGGTCCGGGACCCTTGCTGTCGCGCGTTCACGAGGGCCTCGTGCGCGGACTGGGCCAACCGGTAGGCTTCCTCGTAGTGCCGGGTGTCGAACGCTCCCTGGGCCTGCGCGATCAAGTCCTGCGCACGGTGGACATTGACCCCCTGTTCGGCGAGAATGCTCGCCTCGCGCCGCGCCATCGCAAGACGGTTGAAGGCGCGGTCCTGGTTGAGCACCGGCTTGTCCGCGAGCTCGCCGAGCAGCTGGTCGCGGCGGCGGAACAGTCTCTTGCGGGCGTTCAAGAGAAGGAAGACGACGATGACCGCGACGATGACGACGGCGGCGGCGATGAGGATATCGGTGCCGGTGAGCCCTGACATCGGACCTTCTTCCGCCCGTCCCGGACCCGGGGGTCCGAGCGGTGAAACTAGGCGCCGCTCAGGTATTTAGAACAGGACTAGACAGGAGTTCCGAGGAGGTAGGTCGACCGGGCCCCATCGACCCGAAGCTCGAGGTCGGCGCCGAGGGGGGGACGACGGTCGAGCACGACCGGTAGGTAGTTGCCGAGCCGGGCCACCGCGCTCCCTCCCGGTCCGTGTTCGAGGACCCGTCCGACCGCGCGTGTGCCGATCCAGCGCTCGAGTCGGTTCCGAGAGATCCGGTGCCGGAGCACGGCGAGGTCGCGCGACCGCCTCTTCGCCACGCGGGGAGGGAGACCCCCAAGGTGGGCCGCGGGCGTGCCGGGGCGAGGGGAGAACCGAGTGACGTTCACCGTCTCGGGGCCGACCTCCTCGAGGAGGGCCTCGGTGGAGAGGAAGTCGTCCTCCGTCTCTCCGGGGAAACCGACGATCACGTCGGTGGAGAGGTGAAGGTCCGAAAGGCGGCGCCGGGCGGCCTCGACCTCCCGCCGGAACAGCTCGGAGCGGTATCCGCGTCGCATGGCGTCGAGGATGCGGTCCGAACCGCTCTGGAGCGGAAGGTGAAGGAAGCGGTACGCCGTGCCCTCGGAAAGCGCCTCGAGGTAGGAGCTGAGGAGCGGCTCCAGGCTCTGGGGGCTCATCATCCCGACCCGCACGCGGAAGTCCCCGGGGACGTCGCCGACGGCCCGAACGAGGTCGGGGAGCCGATCCGTTCCCGGTAGGTCGAGGCCCCAGGCGGCGGTGTCGAGGGCCGTGAGCCGGATCTCCCGAGCCCCTCGGGCGACCGCTTCGCGAACCCTTCGTGTCACCTCGGGGATCGGCACGCTTTCGAGCGGTCCACGAGCCAGGCGACTGAAGCAGTAGGTGCAGCCGCTCGTGCAACCCTGCGCGATGATCACTTCCTCCACGACCGTCGAACGGGAGAGCGCCGACGAGGACGTGGCGGGGACGGACGGTGCGATGTCCCCCGGGAAGCCCACCCGCGGAAGAGGGGTCGCGGCGGACCACGCGTCGAGGAGCGCGGGGATGGTCGATTGTTCCCGAATCGGGACGAACGTCGTCCTCTCCTGTCCCGGCCCCACCATGAGCTGAGTGCGCAGCGGGACGAGGCAGCCGGTCACGACGACCCGGGGGATCCGGGCCGACAGCGCCTGCCAACGGCGGACCATCCGCCCCTCGGTGGGAGCGATGACGCCGCAGGTGACGAGGATCCCGACGTCGGCCTCCGACGGGCCTCGGGCCAACTCGTGGCCCCGGCGCGCGAGCTCCCGGGCGATCCCGGCTCCCTCGCCCTGGTTCTGGGAGCAGCCGAACGACTCGACGTAGACCCGCACGAGCGCCCCGGAGGGCCCCACTCCTAGAAGACCGATAGCTTCCCGGTCAGGAGGAGGCGCGGGATCGAATCGATGTCGTCGAACCACTTCTGCGCCACCGCCTCGGCCGTCGGTTTCACCTTGGCCAGCTTCACGCCGGCCGCAGGGAGGATCTGGATCCCGGCGACCTGGGGTTGGTCGACCGGCTTCCCGATCTGGGAGAGGATCCGGACATGGACCTCCCGAACGTCGCCTCCGGCCTCCTTCACGATGTCGTTCGCGATCAGGTTGCCGAGGAGGTTGTAGATCTTCCCGACGTGGTTCACCGGGTTCTTCCCGGAGGACGCTTCCAGGCTCATCGGGCGGCACGGTGTGATGAGACCGTTCGCGCGGTTCCCGCGGCCCACGGACCCGTCGTCCCCCGCCTCCATCGAAAGGCCGGTGACGGTGAGGTAGTACCGTCCGAGCTCGGGGTCGTCGGCCGTGTTGACATCGATCGTCACCTTGCGGCGCGTGAGCTTCGCGGCCTGCGCGGCGACCTGGTCGTGGATCTCCTGGCAGGTGGACGCGTACTCGCGGGCGTCCTTGAGCTCGCTGTCCACGAGCGCCGCGGCCACGGTGAGGTGGATGTCCTCGTCCTGGCGATATCCCATCACCTTGACGTCCTCGCCGAGAGCGTGGAGTTTCTTCTTGAGCTTGAGCGTGAGGAACTTCTCGGTCTCGAGGACGAGCCGCTCCGTGTCCGAGAGGGGCGCGAAGCCCACGCCGAACGACGTGTCGTTCGAGAGGACCGCCTTCCCCTGCTCGAAGACGCCCCGAAGGTCCACCGACCCTTGGCCGATCTTGCAGTCGAACTCGACGTGCTTGTCGATGTCAAGATGCGCGCAGACCGACTGGACGTACTTCCGGGCCGCCTCGATGGCAACGTCTCGGTAGGGGAGCTTCTCCCCGTTCACTTCGGTGGTGGCACGACCGACCAGGAGGATGTAGATCGGGCTCGTCACCCGACCCCCGCCGAACTTCGGAATGGAACCCCCTCCCACGACTTGGGTCTCGTCGGTGTTGTGGTGGAGGATTCTCCCGAACTCGTCGAGGTAGAGACGGCAGAGGGCGCGGCTCACCGATTCGGAGACCCCGTCGGCGATCGAGTCCGGGTGTCCGAGACCCTTTCGCTCGACGAGCTCGATGCCTTGTTCTTCGATGTGGACGGTGCGCAGCGGCTCCACCTGGATGTTCCGTTCCATGGAGGCTCCTATCGGTCGGCGGAGCCGGGCTCGGGTTTAACGGTTGCGCGAGCGTCGGTACGGCGCGGCCCCGGCCCGTTCGTCAGGGGTTGTGTCCCGCGAAAACGTTCTTCGCCATGTGCGGGCCGGCCCGCTGGAACCCGAACCGACGGTAGTACTCGCGGGTGCCGACGGCGCTCGTCACGTAGAGGCGAGAGAACCCTTCCCCTCGAACGGACTCCTCCGCAGCGGCGACCAGGGCGCGACCGAAACCACGGTGCTGGTACTCGTCGGGCCGGGACCCCTCGCGGCCGACCGGGACCTCGCTTCCGACGACCTTGACCTCTCGAATGACGGGTCCATCGAGGCCTCCGTCGGTCCCCGCCGACGGGAACCGAAGACGAAGGAACCCCGCGACCGTGTCCGTCACGTGGTCCTCCCAGGAAAAGAACCGCTCCCGACCGCCCGAAGCGTCGTAGGCGGTCTCCACGAGCTCGAACGCGTCGGCCGGTGGGGTCGCGCGCCGACCGGCCTCGCGGCACCGTAGGCATCGGCAGCGCGCACCGTCCCGGGCGAGCCGAGCGAGGGCCTTCTCCCGAAGGTTGCTCGAGCGGACCCCCGCGGCGATCAGCCGCGCGGGGATGTCGCGCTGGATGCGCTGGATGCGGACCCACGGGGGAAGCCGTTGCTTCATCCGGGCGAGCAGTTCGGTGGCCTCGGCCGTATCGTAGGGTCGGTACGTTCCCGATCTCCACTCGTCGAAGAGGGCCGTCCCCGGGAGCACGAGCGTTGGGTAGATCTTGAGGAGGTCCGGGCGGTAGTCCGGGTCCTCCCACAGTCGGCCGAAGTCCGCGAGGTCCTTCGTCGGGTCCATCCCAGGGAGACCCAGCATCCAGTGGTAGCAGACCTTGAGGCCGCGGTCCTTCGCTTCTCGGGTCGCCCGGGCGACGTCGCCCGAAGCGTGGGCCCGACCGACGGCGGCGAGGACATCGTCGTGGAGGCACTCGACCCCGATCTCCACGCGGGTCACCCCGGCGTCGAGCAGGAACGGCAGCACCTGCCCATCGCACCAGTCCGGCCGGGTCTCGACGGTGAGCCCGACGACGCGGTGGAGGGCGCGCTCGTTCCTCGCCTGAGCGTCCTCGAGCGATGTCGAGTCGCCCCCGTTGAGCCCATCGTAGATCCCGCGAAAGACCTCCTCCTGGTACGAACGGGGACGAGAGGGGAACGTTCCGCCCATGACGATCACCTCCACCTTCGAGGTGGGGTGACCGATCTCCTCCAGGGTCGCGATCCGGTGGGAGGCGATCGCCCGGGCGTCCCAGTGGAACTGGGCCCCTCGAAGCGCCGAGGGTTCTTCCCCGGTGTAGCTCTGCGGGCTCCCGTCCTCGATGCCGCCAGGGCAGTAGGTGCATCGCCCGTGCGGGCACCGCGCCGGGGCCGTCATCACCGATACAATCGCGACCCCCGAGAGCGTGCGCGACGGCTTCTTTCGAACCGCACCATCGTAGCGGACCCGCTCTTCCGGGGGGAGTCCCGCGACCCAGTCGACGTTCGAAGGGATCGGGCCGCTCTCCCCCGTCGCGCGCCGGTCCGCGAGCTTGGCACGATGGATCTCTTCGGGGGTGGGAGTCGCTATCGACGGTGCCACTGGCGACTCTCCCCGGTAAGGAGGTAGGGTGCCTTCTGCAGGTCGGCGACCGTCCTCGACCCCGTCAGGAACATGGCGACCTTGAGCTCGTGCACGAGGTACTCGAGCTCCTTGCGGGTGTCGGTGTACTCCGTGGCCGCGGCCCGCAGTATTCCGCCCGCGGTCCCGGCCGCGGTCGCGCCCAGCGCGACGGCCCGGGCCACGTCGAGCCCCGTGCGCACGCCGCCGCTCGCGATGACGGGCAACCCGAGCGGGACCAGCTCAAGGACCGCGACGGGGGCAGGAATCCCCCAGTCCCAGAACGTCTTGCCGACTCTCGCCTCGCGCTCCGCCCCCTGCTCCACGGCGCGGTAGTGCTCGACCGCGGCGAACGACGTGCCGCCGGTCCCGCTCACGTCAAACGCCTTGACGGAGCGGTCCCGCAGTTCCTCGGCCACCTCGCGAGAGATGCCGGCCCCGGTCTCCTTGACGAGGACCGGGAACCGTGCGGCGAGCTCTCCGATCCGCTCGAGGCAACCCTTCGCGCGGCGCTCGCCCTCCGGCTGAACCATCTCTTGAAGGAAGTTCAAGTGGACCGCGAGCACATCGGCGTGGATCAGCTCCATCGCCGCGCGCACCTCGTCCGGTCCGATGACCCGTCCTCCGGACTTCTGCGAAATGATCTGTGGTGCGCCGATGTTCGCGAACTTGAGCGGGACGGCATAGCGGGCGACGCAGGCGTAACTCTCGGGGTACTGACCGTTCAGCACCGCGGCCCGTTCGCTTCCTACGCCCATCGCAACGCCCACTTCGGCGGCAGCGCGGGCCAGGTTGTCGTTGATCTTCGCGGCGTCGGGAAAGCCTCCGGTCATGCCGGTGATGACGAGGGGGGCGGCCAAGCGATGGCCAAGGAGGGTCACCGTGGTATCGATCTCTTCGAAATCGAGCTCGGGCAGCGCGCGGTGGATGAGCTGGACGTCGTTCCAGTAGCGGTACCGCCCCTCGACGTCCTTGGCTAGGACGACCTTGACGTGCTCGGCCTTGCGGTGGCTCAGGTCGAGGCCGCTCGGTTCGGACGGCTCAGGAGGATCGCGCACGAGCCCAGCTCCCGTACTCCCGATTGCCCCGAATCGCTCGGGAAAGTGCTCCATCGGCCAGTCCGCTAATAAGACCTGCGTCGGCGCCGGCGGAGGCGATGGCGAGCATGGCGGTCGCCTTCCCCCGGATCCCGCCCGTCACGTCGGCGGCCCCGGCGGCCGGTCGGAGCGCGGCGACCGTCTCCTCGGTGACCTCCCGAACCGCGGACCGTTTGCGCCCGGGCGGACCTTCGAGGATCCCTTCCACGTCGCTCACGAACACGACCCGCTCCGCCCCGAGCGCCGGGACGAGGGCCACAGCGATCGTGTCGGCGCTCAGGATCGAGGAACCCCACGCCTCGTCCGGCACGACGTCCCCGAAGGAAACCGGCAGGAAGCCGGCCTCGAGCGCCGCCTTCACGGGGGCGGGGTCGAGCTCGACCAGCTCTCCGGCGCGGTTTCGTGCATGGGTCGCCATCGGGACGGACGCAGGGGAGGCGCCGGCGCGAACGAGCTCGCGGACGACCGCGAGATGCAGACGGCGGACCTCCGCGGCGACGATCGCGGCCCCTCGGCGTCGCTCCTTGGCCCGGATCCCCTCGTTCGGAGGACGGGCCAGTCCGAACTGCTTCGCGCCGGGGTGTCCGAACGACCCGGCGCCGTGGAGAAGGACGATCCGTCGGTCCCGGACCTCGGCCACCTCCCGAGCGAGGCGAGCGAGGACCTTCGGTCGGAGTTTCTCCACCTCTCGCTTTCGGGTGATGACGCTTCCTCCGAGCTTGACGATGACCACGGGGACGTCGGGATCGGCTCCTCGCACCCTCTCGCTCCCCGTGCGACGACCTTCGGCCATCACCGGTGGGACGACGGCGTTCCTATTCATGGATTCGGTCGCATGCGGGGCGGCGGACGGCGAGGTCAACACGATTCGACGGCGATCGAGGGGGCTCGGAACGCGTTCGACGCGTTCGTCGTGCTCTGCGGAGCTAGCGCACGGCAAAAGGTACATATCCAATGCACTCCTCGCACCGCTGCCCGAGGCCCGGGCAGGCTTCGACGGTGTCACCTGCTAACGAAGACCGGCCGGTCGACGCGCCGGAACCACTCGAGACCACCCACGCCACAAATCCGGCGGCCACGCCCGTCAGTGACCGCCGCCCGGGCGCGGAGGGCGGGGGCGTGCCCGTGCCGGTACCCCCTTCCTCCGCGCCCGGAACCCCTCCTCCCTCGGCCGGAGGGATCCTCGACGCGATCCTCTCGGCGAAGAGCGAGCTGTTCCGCGGAAGTCGCGAGGTCCTCCGCGACTCCTACGTCCCGAGTCGTCTCCCGCACCGAGAGCAGCAGATCCGCTCGGTCGCCGAGATCCTCGCCCCCTCGCTCCGCGGCGACCTCCCATCGAACCTTCTCATCTACGGGAAGATCGGAACCGGGAAGACCGCGGTGGTGGCACAGGTCCGCCAGGACCTCCTGAAGCGGTCCGAGCTTTCGTCCCACATCTCGTTCGTCACGCTCAACTGCGGCAACATCGACACGCCGTACAGTCTCCTTCAGACGATCGCGAACCAGTTCGCGAAGAGCGAGGCCGACCGGATCCCGACGGGCTGGTCGCTCGACCGGGTCCAGAGCGGGATGCGGCGCCTCCTCGATGCCAAGGGAGGGATCCTCCTCCTCGTCCTCGACGAGGTCGACCGGCTGGTCGCCCGGAGCGGTGACAATATCCTCTACACGCTCTCCCAGATCAACACCGAGCTCGAGAACGCCCGCGTCGCGATCATCGGTATCTCGAACGACCTCAAGTTCACGAACCACCTCGATGCCCGGGTGCGCAGCCGTCTCAATGAGGAGAAGATCCTCTTCCCGCCGTACGACGCGATGCAGCTCCAGGACATCCTCCGCGACCGGGCCCGCGAGGCGTTCCGGGACGGCGTCGTCGACCCCGGGGTGGTCGAGCGATGCGCGGCGTACGCCGCGCTCGAGAACGGGGACGCGCGGCGGGCGCTCGCGCTCCTTCGGCTGGCGGCGGAGATGGCCGAGCGAGACCACGCGAAGCGGATCACGCCGGACCACGTCGTGAAGGCAAAGAACCGGCTCGAGCAGGACATCATCGTCGACTGCTGCCGGACGCTCCCACCGCACTGCAAGGTGCTCCTCTACGCGATCCTCCAGTCGTTCGAGCGTCGCCGGAACGGGGTCCTGACCGGCGAGGTCTACGATAGCTACCGAAAGCTCGCCGAACGGCTCGGCCTGCAGCCGCTCCACGCCCGGTCGATCTCGAACTACGTTTCGGAGCTGGAGTCGCTCGGACTCATCCGTGCGACGATCGTCTCGCGCGGGCGGGGCGGACGCACCCGCGAGATCATCGTCGACGTCCCCATCTCCGAGACGATGCCGGCCCTCGAGGAAGACCCGCTGATCGCCCCCGTCGGGCGCCCGAAACCGCGGGGCCAGATGCTGCTCACCAACTTCGACAACCCCGCCGGAACCGGGCCGTTCTGATCGGTCCTTTTGCCCGAGTCCCCCGGGCGATCGTCCTTCTTTATCTCTCGGAGGTCGTGTCCGCGGACGACGCCGGCGACTCCGCGCCGACCATCTCGGCCGCCCGCGCGGCCCGGCGGGCCTTCTCCTTCCGCAGTTCGCGCAGGTCCTTGTCGAGGTCGTTGAGCTCGTCGGTCGCCCGTCGGAGCCGCACGCGGCTCATCTTCTCGAGCGTGGCGATCTCCCGGTCGATCTGCTCGTCCGTGGCCCGGTAGGTCGTCATGTGAGACGCGCGGTGTCGATCTGGGCCTTCTGAAGCCGCGAAGAGAAGTCCACGAAGACGGTCTTGATCTCGGTGAACTCCTCGATCGCCACGCTCCCCGCTTCCCGTCCGCCGTTCCCCGTGTTCTTGATCCCCCCGAACGGCAGGTGGACCTCGGCGCCGATCGTCGGGGCGTTGATGTACGTGATCCCGGCCTCGAGGTCGTGGATCGCTCGGAAGGCCCGGTTGACGTCCTGGGTGTAGATCGACGAGGAGAGCCCGTAGTCGACGTCGTTCGCCACGCGCACGGCCTCGTCGTAGTCCTTCACGCGGATCACGCTCAGCACGGGTCCGAAGATCTCTTCCTTCGAGATCCGGGTCCCGTGGGCGGTCTCGAAGATCGTCGGGGTGAGGAAGAACCCCCGGTCGTAGAGGCCGCCCGTGAGCTTCTTCCCACCGTAGCGGAGCTTCGCCTCCTTCTTGCCGATCTCGATGTACTCGAGGATCTTCCGCTCCTGGTCCCGAGAGGCGACCGGTCCCATCCCGGTCTTCGGGTCGAGCGGGTCCCCCACGGAGAACCGGTCGAGCCGGTCCGTGAGCATGTCGAGGAAGGGATCGTAGACCTTCGAGTGGAGGATGAGTCGGCTCGTGGCGGTGCACCGCTGGCCGGCCGTACCGAAGGCGCCGAACAGCACGCCGTCGAGAGCGAGCGAGAGGTCCGCGTCCTCCATCAGGATCACGGGGTTCTTCCCGCCGAGCTCGAGGTGGACCATCTTGAGGCCCTCGGCGCCGCGGACGTAGACTTCGCGTCCGGCCTCCACGCCCCCCGTGAAGGAGACCGTCCGGATGCGCGGGTCCGTGACGAGGGCGTTCCCCACGACACTTCCCGAGCCGGTCACCAGGTTGAGGACCCCGGGGGGAAGGCCGGCCTTCTCGTAGATCTTGACGACCTCCGCCCCACAACGGGAGGTGGTGGAGGCCGGCTTGAACACGATGGTGTTCCCCGTGATGAGCGCCGCTGCGATCTTCCAGTTCGGGATTGCGGTGGGGAAGTTCCAGGGCGTGATGCAGGCCACGACCCCCTTCGGCTGCCGCACCGTGAGGCAGAACTTCGACGGGAGCTCCGAGGGGACCGTCTCTCCCGCGAGGCGGCGGCCCTCGCCGCTCATGTACTCGAGGAAATCGATCGATTCCTGAACGTCCCCGAGCGCCTCGTCGATGACCTTGCCCATCTCCTGCGTGACGATCTTCCCGAGGGTCGGCTTCGCTGCGCGCATCTCGCGCGCCACGTCGAGCAGGATCTCTCCCCGCTTCGGCGCCGGCGTGTCGCGCCAGGCCGGGAACGCCTTCGCGGCCGCCGTCACCGCCGAACTCACGTCCTCCGCGTTCCCGGCGACGAACGACCCGACCTTCTCTCCCGTACTGGGGTTCACGGTCTCGAACCGCTTGGCACGGGCCGGGACGACCCACGTTCCGCCCACGAAGTGACCGAATTGCTCGACCTTGACCGTCATAGAGCTCCGACCGAGAGAGGGAGAGCCAAGCGGCTAAAAGCGTGACGAACGTCTCCGGCGTGCGACCGTGGCCGCCCCGGCCCGGCCGGTCGCGGGACGCGCGTCGAGGGTTATAACCCGCCCCCCGGTCGTCGGTCCGATGGAGCATCGGCTCGAGGCCGAGCTGACCCTCAGCGCGAACGTTCCGGCGACCGTGCGACCGGAGGAGGTGATCCCCCGCATCGCCGCGGAGGCGGTGGCCCACACGATCGGCGCCCGGGGGACCGGCCGCCTTTCGGAGTGGACGCTCGAAGGCGTGACGCTCTCGCTGGTATTCGAGTCGACCGGACCCCGCCCCCATCAGTCGCTGCTCGCGTTCGTCCGTCGCTGGAGCGAGGAGCTCGGTCGGACGGCGAAGGTCGGCGTCCGCTCGCTCGTCGTGAAGCGCTACCGCACGGAGTTCTCGCTGGACTCCGAGCCAAAGGCCGCGATCACGCTCCCGCTCCCGCACCACCTCACGGTCGAAGGCACTCGTGCCACGCTGTCGTTGTTCGACCTCGCGGAGGAGGGGGTCCGGGACAACTGGATGGACCGCGCGGTGACTCTCGTTCAGGAGAAGGCCCGACGCCAAACGTACGAGGGGAAGGAGCAGTACTGGGCCCTCCTCTCCTCCAGCCCCCCCCGCGAGATGCGGTGGGCGGCCGACCCGACGGAAGAGATGCTGACGCGCCGCTGGATCCGCTCGGGACCGACGAAGGGAAAGTGGTTCCTCGGCCCGACCGCAGCGCACCTTTTGAGGACGATGGAACGGATCGCGGTCGAACAGGTCCTGCGGCCGCTCGGGTTCCAAGAGGTTGTCCAGCCCCACCACGATTCGTTCGAGATCCTGCTCAAGACCGGTCACCTCGAGGGGCTGCCGGGGGAGTTCTACTACGTCGCCGAGCCGAAGACGCGCGACCCGGCGGCCTGGGAGCGGTTCACGGACCTCGTGAAGATCACGCGACAGGTGCCCGAGGAGGAGCTCTCCCGGATGGTCTCCCGCCCGACCGCGGTCTCCTGCTACGCCCAGTGCCCTACGACCTACTGGTGGCTTTCCGGCCGGACGCTCTCGAGCGAGAGCCTTCCGCTCAAGATCTTCGACCGGGCGGCGGTCTCGAACCGGTACGAGAGCGGCGGTCGGCACGGGCTCGAACGGGTGGACGAGTTCCACCGGATCGAGCCCGTATTCCTGGGGGCGCCCGCCGACCTGGTCGACCTGAGGGAGAAACTTCTCGCGCGCTACCGACATGTGTTCGACGACCTCCTGGAGCTCGAATGGCGGACCGCGTGGGTCACGCCGTTCTACATGCAGCAGAGCGGCCGCTCCGGCGTCGAGGACGCCGAGTCCCGGGTCAAGGGGACGATCGACTTCGAGGCGTACCTCCCCTACCGCGGAACGAGGGAGGCGTCGGAATGGCTCGAGTTCCAGAACCTCTCGGTCGTGGGGGACAAGTACACGAAGGCGTTCTCGATCAAGGCCCAGAAGGGGGAGCTCTGGTCGGGCTGCACCGGGATCGGTCTCGAACGGTGGCTCACCGCGTTCCTCGCCCAGAAGGGCCTCGACGCGGCCGGTTGGCCCGAAGGGTTCGGAAAGTTCGTGGGGGACCTTCCTCGGGACGTCCGTTTCCTCTAACGCGCGCCCGCAGGAAAGGGAAAGTCGCTAAGGCCCCGAGGGCGCTCCCCCCACCGAGGTCTCTCCCGGTGTCCCGACAGCACCTCCTCGACGATTTCTCCGGTGAGCCCGGAACCGCGACGATCGGACCTCCGCGGACACGGGCCCATCCCCCGGCACTTCCCGGCATCTGGCAGGTCGAAAACGGCCACGTCGTCCACCCTCTCCTCAAGGCGGGAGAGGTGCGGGCCTTGCCATTCCAGCTCGACCTCGCCCACGTTGGGCTCGAGGAGGACCTCTTGGTCGTCCTCCCGACCGGCCTCGGGAAGACGATCATCGCAGCGTTGATCGCCGCGGAGGTGCTGCGCCGTTCCGACGGGAAGGTCCTCGTCCTCGCCCCGACGCGGCCGCTCGTGCAGCAGCACGCCGACTCGTTCGCCCGATGGCTTGCTCCCCTTCGGACCGCGCGCTTCACCGGCACGGTCGCTCGGCCGGTCCGCGAGGGCGCGTGGGATAGCGCGGACATCGTCTTCGCCACCCCCGAGATCGTGGTGAACGACCTCGCCGCGGGCCGGTACCGGCTTTCGGAGGCCGAGCTCGTGGTGTTCGACGAGGCCCACCACGCGGTCGGAAAGTACGCCTACGTTCCCCTCGCCGCCCAGTACAAGACCGAGCGTCCCGTCGACGGCCGGGTCCTCGGGCTCACCGCCTCCCCGGGCGGGAAGGACGAGCGGATCGAGGAGGTGGTCGCCAACCTGGGGTTCCGTCGGATCGAGGCGCGGACCCGCGAGGACGACGGGGTCCGGGAGTTCGTCCAGCCGATCGAGATCGACTACCGTTGGGTCGACCTTCCCCCGGAGGCCCAGCACATCCGCGGCCTCCTCGAGACCGCGGCCCACGCCGAAGCCCGGAAGCTCCAGAAGATGGGGTTCCTTCGGAAGAAGCCGATCCGCTCGCTGTCGGTGAAGGACCTGATCGCGCTGCGGGCCGAGATCTTCGCCCGGCCCGGACCGATGGTCCGCAGGTTCGGCCCGCTCTTCCACCAGCTCGTGCTGCTGCACCTCCATCACGCCCAGGAGCGGCTCGAGACCCAGGGCCTCGCGCCGTTCGTCCAGTACCTCGACCGGCTCGCCGAGAAGGAGAAGCCGAGCCGGGGGGACCTCGCCGTCCTGAAGCTTCCCGAGGTCGTCACCGCCCGCAAGGAAGCGGAGGAGTTCTTGCGCTCCTCCCGCGAATCGTCCCACCCCAAGCTCGACGCGCTCGTCGAGCTCGTCCGCGAGACCCTCGCCCGACCGCGGGACCATCCGCCCCGGATCCTCGTGTTCGCCCAGTACCGGGACACCATCCAGACGATCCAATCGATTCTCGAGCTCCAGGGCTGGACCACCGGGCGGTTCGTCGGCCAAGCGACCCGCGACAGCGACGACAAGGGGATGAACCAGAAGGAGCAGGCCCGCATCCTCTCCGCGTTCCGGGAGGGCCGATTTCCGATCATGGTCGCGAGCAGCGTCGCCGAGGAGGGGCTCGACGTGCCGGACGTCGACCTCGTGGTGTTCTTCGAGTCGGTGCCGAGCGAGATCCGCGCGATCCAGAGGAGAGGGCGGACCGGTCGAAGCTCTCTGGGAAGGGTCTCCGTCCTCCTGACCCGGGAGACACGGGACGTCCGCTATCAGGTCGCGGAAGTGCGCCGGGAGCAGGCGATGCGGCGTATCGTCCGACGGCTCTCGCGGGAGGCCCGGAAGCGCTCGGCCGAGGACTCGGAGCCGAAGGAGTCCCCCTCGGCCCCGCCCGACGGGGGCGGCGTATAAACCCTCGGTTCCCCGTGCGAGGATGCCGTTCGGTCGTTGAGGCTAAATACGAATATCCGGGTCCAACGCTCTAAGGCGTCCATGGGCCCGCTGAGCTGGGTCGCGCAGAACCTGGGATTGATGGCCCTCACCCTCCTCTGCGTCGGCCTCACGATCTACCTCGTCTACTGCATGATCCACCCGGAACGATTCTAGAACCGGAGGTCGATGGCGTTCGACCTTCAGTCGCTCTGGGATATCATCCTCGTTCTGGGTCTCGCACTCGCCCTCGCTCCGTGGTTCGGGAGCTACCTCGGTCGCGTCTACATGAACCGTCCCCTCTTCGGGGACAGCCTCCTCACCCCGATCGAGTCGGCGGTCTACCGCCTGATCGGGACCTCCCCGCGGCAATCGATGCGGGCCCGGGAGTACCTCCTCGCCCTGCTCCTCGTGAACGCCGGAGTCCTGGTGTTCCTGTTCCTTTTCTTCTTCTACCAGTCCGAGATGCCGCTGAACCCGCTCGGCATCCCCAACATGGGGTGGGACCTCGCGTTCCATTCGGCGGCCAGCTTCACGACCAACACGGACTTCACGCATTTCACGAACGAGTCCCAGATGAGCCTGGGCTCGCTCACCGTGGCTTGGCCCTTCGCTCTGTTCCTGTCCCCGGCCACGGGGCTCTCGACCCTGGCGGCGATGGTGCGCGGCTTCGTCCGGAAGGACGGGACCCTGGGGAACTTCTACGTGGACATGGTTCGGTCGATCACTCGGCTCCTCCTGCCGATCGCCCTCCTCGGGGCTCTGGTGCTGGTCCTCCTCGGCGTTCCAGAGACGTTCACCGCCTCGGTGACGGCCCACACGCTCACGGGAGGCATCCAGACGATCTACCTCGGACCGGTCGCGAGCTTCCAGTCGATCTCGCTCGTCGGGACCAACGGTGGGGGCTTCTACTCCGCGAACGCCGCGAGCCCGCTCGCGAATCCTTCCGCCATCTCCGCCCTGTGGGACATCGGGCTCATGCTCCTGTTCCCGCTCTCGACCCCGTTCGCGTTCGCCGAGATCGTCCGACGGAAGAACGAGGCGTGGCCGTACGTCGGGACGATCCTGATCATCCTCGCGATCGCGCTCGCGCTGTTCATCGGCTATCAGGCCGTGACGAACCCGGCGCTCTCCTCCGTGGTCGGCCTCGGCGCGCAGACGAACGGGTACCCGGTGGGGCAGGAGACCCGGTTCAGCCTGAGCGAGACGTCGATGTTCCAGGTGGTGAGCGTCTACTGCAACGTCGGCGCGAACAGCATGGCGATCGGGTCGGTCTCGCCGATCGCCCAACTGGACCTCCTGTTCGGGATGTTCACCCAGAGCACCCCGGGCGGGGACGGGACCGGCTTCGGGATGCTCCTCTTGTTCTCCATCCTCGGGATCTTCGTGGGAGGCCTCATGGTCGGCCGGACGCCCGAGTACCTGGGCAAGAAGATCGGCACTCCCCAGGTGAAATGGGCCACCATGGCGCTCTTGGTGCACCCCGCGTCGATCCTGTTGCCGTTCGTCGTCGCGGTCGCCGGAGGCTTCGTGATGCTGGACGGCCCTACCATCGGTGCGACCGCCCACAACTTCACCTCGGTCCTCTACGAATTCACGAGCGAGAGCGCGAACAACGGGAGCGCGCTCTCGACGAGCGCCTTCAACGACACGACTCTCTACTTCAACATCGCCGGCGCCGTCGTGATGCTCGTCGGACGGTTCGCCCCGATCTGGGCCATGCTCGAGGTCGCCGGCCTGTTCTCCACCCAAGAAGTGCTCCCGGCCGGCCCCGGCACGTTGCGGACCGCGAGTGCGACGTTCACCATCTTCCTCACGCTGTTCCTCATCATCGTGACGGCGCTCCTCTTCCTTCCGGTGATGGCGATGGGCCCGTTGGCCCAGATCTGGGGAGGGGTGTAGCATGGCGTCCCCTCCGTCCCCGGCCCCGACCCCGTCCGGCACTCATGTTCCGACGCGGCGGGTCGTCCGCACGTCGTGGCGGAAAGTGCTCTCCGCATCGATACGGGGGTTCGACCCGCGCCGGGAGATCCACAACCCGGTGATGTTCTCGGTCTACCTGCTCTTCCTCTTCCTCGTCGTGCTGACGTTCGTTCCGGGCGCGTTCCCGGACATCGCCCGCACGTACAACCCGGACTACTACCTCACCGTCACGATCATCCTGTTCTTCACGCTCTGGTTCGCCCACCTGTCCGACGCGATCGCCGAGGCCCAGGGGAAGGCCCAGGCCGACAGCCTGCGCGAGATCCGCAGCGGCGTCCGGGCCTGCCAGATCCGAGGGGATGGGAGCGCGGCGTGGGTCGCCTCGGACGTCCTCAAGGTCGGCGACATCATCGAGGTCCATCCGGGCGAACCGATCCCGATCGACGGCGACGTGGTCCGAGGGGCCGCGCTCATCGACGAGTCGATGATGACCGGTGAGTCCGAACCGGTCACCCGGGAGAGCGGCGGGGACAAGACGGGGGTGCTCGGAGGGACCCAGGTCCTCCAGGGGACGATCCGGGTGCGCGTCTCCGCGGTGCGGGGGGAGTCGTTCCTCGACCGCCTCATCCGGCTCGTGGAGGGCCAGGGACGGGACCGAACGCCGAACGAGCTCGCGCTCGGAGTGCTGCTCTATGCGTTCACGATCGCGCTCTTCACCGTCGTCGTGACGTTCATCTTCCTCGCGGACTTCACGAGCATCATCTACATCGACATCGCCACGATCGTCGCGCTGTTCGTCTGCCTGATGCCGACCACGATCGGCGCCCTTCTTCCCGCCATCGGGATCTCGGGCATCAATCGGGTCGCCCGGGCGAACGTCATCGCGAAGTCGGGGAAGGCCGTCGAGGCGGCCGGGGACCTTGACGTCCTGATCCTCGACAAGACGGGGACGATCACGGTCGGAAACCGGCTGGCGGTGCAGTTCGTCACCGCCCCGGACGTTTCGATGAGCGAGCTGCTCGATGCGGCGATGCTGAGCTCGAGCCTCGACGATACTCCCGAAGGTCGCTCGATCGTCCGCCTGGCCGCACGGCGCGGCGTCCCCTCCCGCCGCCTCGAGCCCGGGACGTTCAAAGTCCTTCCGTTCACCGCCGAGCGACGGATGAGCGGCATCATCCTCTCCGATGGTACGGAAGTGTACAAGGGGTCCCTCCAAGCGATGGAGGCGTACGGCGCGATCCTCCCGCTCGAGCTCCGGCGCCGGGCCCAGGAGGCGGCGCGCGAGGGGATGACGCCGCTCGCGATCTCGCGCGGGCGGCGCGCGATCGGGCTCGTCTATCTCAAGGACGTCGTGAAGCCCGGGATCCGCGACCGGCTCCGGGAGCTCAAGACCATGGGGATCCGCACGATCATGTGCACGGGCGACAACCGCCTCACCGCGGCGGCGATCGCCCACGAGAGCGGCGTCGACGATTTCGTCGCAGAGGCGAAGCCCGAAGCCAAGCTCATCCTGATCCAGCGGGAGAAGGCCCAAGGCCGCCTCGTCGCGATGACCGGGGACGGTACGAACGACGCCCCCGCGCTCGCGCGCGCGGACGTCGGGCTCGCGATGAACAGCGGCACGAGCGCCGCGAAGGAGGCGGGCAACATGGTCGACCTCGATAGCGACCCCACGAAGCTCATCGAGGTCGTCTCCATCGGAAAGCAGCTTCTGATCACCCGGGGAGGGCTCACGACGTTCTCGATCACGAACGACGTCGCGAAGTACTTCGCGATCATCCCCGCGGTCTTCATCGCCGCAGGCGCCGGCACGCTCCCGGGCATCGCGTTCCTGAACCTCCTCGGACTATCGAACCCCGACCTCGCGGTGATCAGCGCCCTCCTGTTCAACGCCATCATCATCCCCATCCTGATCCCCCTCGCGCTCTACGGCGTCCCGTTCCGCCCGCGCAGCGCGACCGAGCTTCTCCGACGGAACCTGCTCCTCTACGGGGTCGGGGGGCTCGTGAGCGCGTTCGTCGGGATCAAGCTCGTGTACATCTTCCTCGCGTGGGTCGAGTCGTTCCCGTGGGTCCAGCACCTGGGTGGGATCGTGGCCCATCTCCTGCCGCTCGGAGGTCTATGAGCCCGTCCTCTCCTTCGCGGGTGCCGCCGCCGCCCCCGGTCCACAGCCCGCTCGGTCACCTCCGCGCGGCCGGGGTCTTCCTCGTCCTCGCCCTTCTCCTGGCCGGGGTCATCTACCCGCTCGTCGTGACGGGGATCGCGCAGGTCATCAACCCCTCCGGGGCGAACGGGTCGCTCCTCTACTACCCCAACGGGACGCTGGCCGGCTCCAAGCTCGTCGCGCAGAACACGGACGAGCCGTACCTGTTCTGGGAACGTCCGTCCGCGACCGACTACAACACCACGAACGGGACCGTCACTCCGCCCGGTCCGAGCGACCCGATGCTCGCCGCATGGCTCAACGAAACGCTCTCCTACATGCGTCTCTATGGGAACTACACGGTGAACGCCTCGCTGCCGTTCTGGTTCGCGGCCCCCTCCGCGTCCGACATCGACCCGGACCTGACGCCCGAGGCCGTGCTGGTGCAAGTGCCCCGGGTGAGCGAGCACACGAACCTCTCCCTCGGGGAGCTCACGGGGCTCGTCAATGCGCATATCACGGAGCCGGTCTTCCCGATGATCGGGGTCCCGTACGTGAACGTTCTGGAGCTCGACCTCGCGCTCCTGCCGATGATCGGGAGGTGAGCATGTACCGCCAGATCCTGGTCCCGGTGCAGTATCCCTCGGAGGTCGAACCGATGCTCCGGTTCGCCTCGATGCTCCTCGACACGGACGGCGAGATCCGGGTCCTGCACGTCATCCCAACGACGACCCTTCCCGAGGTGACGCGGGAGTGGCGCGCGTCGGTCAACATCGTCGTGCCGGCGCACGAGACGGGGGCGGCCCTCGACGTGAGGGTCGACCCTGAGGTCCGCGCGGCTACGGACGTCCCGGGCGAGATCCTCGAGAGTGCCGAGTCCCACAACGTCGACGCGATCCTGCTCACGCTCGGCGGCGACCGCCGCAGCTCCCGCTTCTTCGTCGGGCGAACGGCGACCGGCATCCTGCAGAACGCTCGGTGCGACGTTCTCGTCGTGAACGGTCTCGCTCTCGCGGCGCCGAAGATCCCGCGGATCCTCGTAGCGACCTTCCGCGACCAACCCGGCCCGAGGCCGATGCTGCTCGCCGAGAATCTCGCGGTGCGGAACCCGCCCGCGCCGATCATCACGCTCACGTTGGGCTCGCGCGCCCGGCCGAGCGCCGAGGCGGCCGAGGCGGAGGAGACGAGCTCGCGAGGGATCCGCATCGTCCACCACCTCTCCCTGTTCTCCGAGGGGGCTCTCGGCCGGCGCCGTCGGCTTCCCGAGATCCTCCTCCAGGCCGCGCAACGCGAGCGGTACGGCCTCCTTCTGGTCGGCGAAGAGGAGCGGGCGGGGTCGGCGCTCCTCACGCGTCGGTTCCTCGAGGAGCTGTTCCGCGCCGCACCGTGCCCCGTGCTCGCCTTCCGCGGCTGACGACGGGGGCAGTGCCACCGATGGGGGAGCTCGCGTTCGTCGGCCTCGGACTCTCCGATGAGCAGGGCCTGTCGGAACGGGCCCGAAAGGTCCTCGCGGCGTCCGAGGTCATCTTCGCCGAGGAGTACACCGCGGTCGCGCCCGAGGGAACGCTCGAACGGCTCGCCCGCCTCGTGGGTCGACCCGTCCGGCGTTTGGACCGCGCGCTCGTCGAGTCGGAGGGACCGATCCTCGAAGCGCTCGCCGCGCACGGCCGTGTGGCGCTCCTCGTCGTGGGGGACCCGTTCGCCGCGACCACCCACGTCGCCCTCCGGCTCGCGGCCGAGCGCGCCGGCCACTCGTGGACGTACTACCCGAACGCGAGCATCCTCACCGCGGCCGCCGGACTCCTCGGCCTCATGCCGTACCGGTTCGGGCGCACGGTCTCGCTGCCGCTCCCGTCCCCAAGCTTCGCCCCCATGTCCCCCCTCGAGCACATCGCGGCGAACCGGCAAAGGGGACTCCACACCCTCGTCCTGCTCGACCTGCGCCCCGAGGAAGGCAAGTATCTCACCGCGAGCGCAGCCCTCGCCCTTCTGCGCGAGCGGGACCCCGGCGGCCGCCTCCTCACGGACGCGGACCGATTGGCCGTCGTGGCCCGCGTGGGACGCGACGACGCGAACGCCTGGGTCGCGCCGTTCGCGCGGCTCCAGAGGGTCGACTTCGGACCACCGATGCATACCCTCGTCGTGCTCGCCTCCTCGCTCCATTTCGAGGAGGAAGCGGCCCTCGCGCGGTTCGTCGTCCCGTAGGCGACGTACCGCTTCGCCCGGGCGACGGATCGGCTACCGGGGACGGGCCGGCCCGTCCGCACCGGACGGAGACGGGGTCAGCGCTTCCGCGAACTGTCGGATCCGGAACGGTCGGAGGAGCACGGTGTCCGGCCGCTGGGCCGGGTCGGACGGGAGAGCAGGGGGCCGGGAGGCGGGAGCGACCAGGATCACACGGAGCCCCGGGACCAGCGACCGGGCCTGCCCGACCAGGGCGGCCGCGCTCCCCTCCGAGAGGGCGGAGTCGACGACGAGGAGGGTGGGGCGGTGCACGCGGATCATCTCGGTCGCCTGGGTGACCCCCTCGGCCTCTCCGTCGACACGAAAGTGATGGAGCCGAAGGAGCCCGCGGAGCAGCACCCGCGTCTCCTCGTCCCCCGCAACCACGATGGCACTGGACGCAGAGCCGAGCTCGCCGCTCAAGGCCTTGAACCCCCCGGTAGGCTTAGCGAAACCTCCGCCCGGTGGTGCCATGGTAAGGATTTCGACCTATTTCTCTGTGCGTTCCAGTCGCAACCGCCGATCGAACAGTGAGGGGACGCCATCGAATCGATCAGCCGGGGCCCCGGGAAGGGGGGGTCTCGCTCTCCCCCCAGTCGGCCACGCCGGCAGCCTGCAGGAGCCGGTTGAGGGCTTCATGGTATTGGGTCGAAGGGGCCGTGAGGAGGTCCCGGGCCCGACCCCTCAGGGAAGCACCGAACTCCCTCTCCGTCGGAGAGAACTGCCAGGCATGGGCATTCTCCCGACCGAGGGCCGTGAGGAAGGCGAACGCCAGCCCCCGCTCCTTTCCCTCGCTCGGGAGGGACTGGAGGATCGCCCTCTCGGCCCCCGCCTCGTGGTGGGTCCGGTACGCCCGGGCGACGCGGTCGACCCATGCGGCCTCCCTTGTGAGGCGGGAGTAGCGCGGAAGGGCGCCGAGCAGCTCCTTCTCCTCGCTCGACCGTTCCGCCCGCTTCAACACCTCCGCGACCCGGCCGGGGGACGACCGGGTCTCCTCAACGAGGCGGTGGGCCTCCTGGGGGTCCGGGACGATCGTGGTCACGATCGTCTCGGCATGGTCGGCCCATAGCTTTTCGAGCGCCCGGCTCGCGCGCGGCTCGTCCACCTCGAACGGGCCGTCCCACGACCCGAGGACCGCCTCGAGGGCTCGGCGCTCGACCGGGGTCGGGTTGAGCGCGTCCAGGAACGGCGCAAGGCCCTCCCCGAAGCAGACCCCTCCGGCGAGGAACGTCGTCTGCCCGCTCCGCTCGATACGTGTCGCCACCTCCTTGAGGTAGGCATCGAGAAGTCCGGCGTCCGAGAGCCGGCCGAGCTCGTACCCGCGCTTGAGCGAGCGGGAAAGAGGCGGGAGCGACGCGTGCACGCATTCCGGACCGCCCTGGCAGCGGACGTTCAGGTCGACCGACACGGGGAAGTCCGCCGCGGGGTCCGGACCGGCGGTCCCTTCGGACAGGGTCGAGAACAGGTGGCGGTCGTCCTTCGCGCACCGACGGCAGACGCGGAACGCGGTATCGGCCGCCGGCCATCCCACCTCGACGAACGGCCGGGAATCCCCGGCCTGGAGATGGACGCATTCGAAACGATGGTGGGCGGGGTCCTCCAGGAGCCGGTACGGGAGGTCACTCACCTTCTCCGCGCGGAATTCGGGCGGGGGGACCGCGGAAGGGCCGGTGCAATAGAGCGTCTTTCGGGTCGCGAAGAAGTGGAGGCCCCGACGGGCCCAGTCGAGGTAGCCCAAGAGGAGCCGTTCGGGGTCGTCCGATTGCTGGACGGCCACCTCGGCCTCCCGGTCGGTCCGGGCGAAGGGTGCGTAGGAGACCTCCCCGCTCGGGAGGGCGAACGCCACCACGGAGAGCGGCTTCGGATCGAGGTAATAATGGAGGAGGCCGGCGTAGGCCCGAGCAAGGGGGTCGCCCCAGCGCGAGAGCCTCTCGAGCCGTCGGGCGTCGTCCCGAGCCTCTCGGACCTCCTCGAGCTCCGCGCGTCGGCGGTCGAACCGGTCCCGGGGGCAGTCGGGTCCGAGCCGAGGGAGGAGAGAGTCGACCGACCCGCGCAACACCTTCGCGCGCGCGACGAGGTCGTGCTCACGGACCCCGGAGGCCCTTCGGACCCGCGCCAAGAACCGCCTCGGACCTCGAACGGGAGGGGATACTTATTCTCGGGGGTCAGCGGTGGCACACATCGAGGAAGTGGCGGAACATCTCCCGCCCTCCTTCGGTGTGCTCGACCTCGGGGTGGAACTGGAGCCCCCAGATCGCACGGGTCGGGTGGGACATCGCCTGGACCGGGCAGGCGGTGGAATGGGCGAGGACGCTCCATCCCGGGGGAGGGACGGAGACCTGGTCGTTGTGGCTCGACCAGACCTTGAGGTGGGGCGGAAGGCCCGCGAAGATCGGATGGTCGGCGCGGTCGACGGTGAGCTCGACCGAACCGAACTCCGGAGCCGATGCCCGTTCGACTCGCCCTCCGAAGTGGCGGGCCAGGAACTGGTGGCCGACGCAGATCGCGAGCACCGGCACCTTTCCGGAGTCGATCCAATCGCCGACGCGGCCGAGGGGGGCGTCGGTCCCCTCGAGGCTCAGCGCCCCGCCGGAGAGGACGACCCCGTCCGCGTCCAGTTGCTCGAACGGGGTCGTGTTCGGAACGATCCGGGTATCGGCCCCGAGGTCCCGAAGGACCCTCCACTCCCGGTGGGTCCACTGTCCCCCGTTGTCGAGGACCGGGATCTTCACGAATCCTCCTGTTCGTCCGCGTCCGTCGCCGACGAGCCGCTGGAGCTCGCCTTGCTGCGGAGTTCCGCGACGTCCCGCTTGACCTCCCGAAGGTCCGCCCGCATCTTCAGCATCTCCTCCTCGAACGGGGTGAACCCGGTCGGGCTGAGGATCCGGTGGGAGAGGAAGACCCCGACGAAGATCGCGCCGACGAGCGCGAGGAGGGTGGTGAAGACCAGGGCGACGATGAACGCGAGAGGGTCGGCGATGGCGCTCTCGATCGGCAGGGTGAAGTTGTGGGTGATCTCCGCGAGCTCGACGATCACGAGGATGACGATGAGCGCGACCCACAGCAGGAGCGCGACGCGCGTGCCCTTCACTAGCTGCCTCCGGCGGCCGAACTGGGGAGGAGGACGGGTTCGGGGAGGTTCGTGTCCGACACCGCGAGAGGGGACGGCAAGGTCAACCCCGACGTGTCGGGGGCTGAAATAAGGTTCTGCGTGGAGCCCTGCTGGACGTAGAACGCCATCACTCCCGAATACACGGTGTAGGCGGTGGAGGTCGAGTAGAACGCGGTGATGTTGAGCGCCACGGGGTTGCTGGCCGACGAGAGCACGATGGAGAGCACGTTGCTCTCGTTGATCCAGGTGCTCCACGTCACGCGGGTCCAATTGACCGAGCTGTTGCCGGACCAATCGAACCCCATGGCGACCCCCACGTGGATGTACGCGTAGCGGATCGTCTCCCCGAGCGCCCAGATGTAGAAGTGCATCGTGGCGTTCGAAGCGAGCTTGTCGATGACGAGCTCCGCTTGGGTGAGGATCCCCGGCTCGGGCTGATGGCTGTTCGAGAAGAGCACCGGGGTGAAGACGATCAGCGTCACGAGAATGAGGGCGACCCCCACGAGGGGCCAGGGGGCGTACCGGCCGAGCTTTCCCGGACGGCGGCGAAAGGAGGCCACCAGGGAGGACGCGTCCGGGCTCATGCCGACCCTGCCTTCCACCCCCGATACAGCTTGTGGGGCACCCCCAGGTGGTCGAGGACCTTCCCCGCAAGGTAGTCGGTCATCTCGTCGACCGACTTCGGACGGAGGTAGTACGCCGGCGAGGCCATGAGGACGACCACGCCGAGCTCGCTCAAGGTGGTGAGGTGGCGGAGGTAAACCGTGGAGAGCGGGGTCTCCCGAGGTACGACGAGGAGCGGCCGGCGCTCCTTCAGGTGGACCGCCGCGGCCCGGGTGAGCAGAGTGTCCCCGAGGCCGAGGGCGATCTTGGCCGCGGTGTTCGCCGAACAGGGAACGACCGCCATCCCCCGGGTCGGGGTCGACCCGCTCGCGATCGGAGCGGCGAGGTCATCGTCCGAGTAGGTCCGTGTCGCGAGGGTCCGCAAGACCTTGACGTCGAGGTCGCACTCTTCCCTCAGAACGATGCGGGCCGCGTCCGAGACCACGAGCGACACCGATACCTTGGCATCCCGGAGCGCCTCCAGGGTCCGCACGGCGATCGGGGCCCCGCTGGCCCCAGAAACGCCCAGAACGACCGGTGGTTCCTCTGCCATGAGGGATCTTCGGGGCCCGGAGCATCAGCGCCTCCGCTCATAAGACCACTTAGGGGCCCCGCGCAGGGGGTCGCCGCGCCGAGAGGGCGGTCGCTTGCCGATTCTTCCGCCCCGGCCCGAACGGGCGCGCCCGGGTCCGGCCGGGGGATGGGCTTCCGGTCTAGGGGGGTGCGGGACGGGGCTTCCATGGCTCCCCCATCCAGCTCTCGTAGACCTTCCGAGCGGGCTCGGAGGGCTCCGCGACCGGCCGGAAGACATACTTGCGGGGAAGCGCGGGCCCGGTGACGAGCGACACCCGGTGGAGGTACCCCCGACGGAAGACCGTGACCTCGGTGGGGGTCCCGGCCGGGTACCGTTCTAGTACCTTGGGTAGGTCGGCGAAACTGACCCGGGCGCCGTTGAGGGCGACGATCTCGTCCCCCGGGGTGAGGCCCGCCGCATGGCCGGGTCGTCCCACATAGGAATGGCGGACCCGGGCCAGGCCCCCGGCATCCTCTACGGCGACCCCAAGGTCGCCCGCCTCGGGCTCGTCCCTTTCGTCCTCTCGTTTCGGGGCGGGAGCGAGGTCCAGACCGGCGTAGCGGGCGTGCGCGGCCAGGTCGATCTCCTCCCTTCCCCGGACGAACCGGTCGAAGAAGGAGGTCATGTCGAGGCCGGTCGCCCGATTGACCACGGAGAGGAGCTCGTCCTCCCCGAGGCCGCGTCCGACCTTGCCGTACTCCTTCCAGAGGAGACGGATCACGGACTCCAGCGAGGCGCGGGCCTCGCTCTGATGGCGGATCTCGAGGTCGAGGCACATCGAGACCAGGTCTCCCTTGAGGTAGTAGGAGACCGACTGGTTCGGGGTCTCCTCGAACGGCAGGTACAGGTCGACCCAGGAGATCAGGGACAACTCCTCGAGGGAGACTCGGTTGCGGCCGGGGGTCTCGAGGTATTCCTTGACCAGCCGTGCGCGTTGCTCGAAGTACTGTTCCGACGTGAACAGTCCGGCGCGCCGGAGAATGAGGTAGGTGAAGTAATCGGTCGTCCCCTCCATCCACCAGAGGAGCCGGGTGTAGTTCTCTCGCGTGTAGTCGAACGGCCCGAGGACCTTCGGACGGATCCGCTTCACGTTGTAGAGGTGGAAGTACTCGTGGGCGGTGAGCGCGAGGAATCGGCGGTAGAGCGGGGCGGGGCGGAACGCGTCCCGTTCGACGACGCAGGAGGTGGAGCTCAGGTGTTCGAGACCTCCGTCACGGACGTTCGTCACGTGATACAGGAACGTGTAGTGGGAGAGCGGGGACTCGCCGACGAGATCGATCGCCGCCTCGACGATCTTCGTGAGGTCCTGCTCGATCGCCGCGGCATCGTAGTTCGCTCCCTCCCCGCAGAGAGAGATCCGATGCGGGATCCCCGCCGGGTGGACCGTCAGCACAACCGGCCGACCCACGTCGATCGGCGTGTCCACAAGCTCGTCGTAGTCGTGCGCACGAAACCGCGGCGGTGACCCGCCGAGCTCTTCGAGCTCGGTAATGACCTTCCAGTCAGGAGGAACCACGAGAGCGACCGTCGCCGGTTCGGAGAGATGCCCGTCCACGTAGGGGAGGCAGAGCGCCGCGTTCACGAAGAGGTGGTCCGGCGTGACGTCGAACGCCTCGGTCACGAGGTGGTGACCGTAGGCCGTGTACTCGACATGGACGCGGGAGGACCCGTGGGTCTCGACCCGCCAGCGCGCCTTTTCGACACGGGTCGCGGGGAGCGGGGGCCCATCGGGCCCCTGCCGCGCCGTGAGGTCGCGGAAGCCACGACTGTAGTTCAGGATCACATACGAGCCCGGGACCCAGGACGGCAGGACGAGGTCGATCGTAGGGGAGGAGACTCCTTCAAGGTCGATCGAGAAACGGGCACGGTGCTCCGCGGGGGACTCGACACGGATCGTGTAGAGGATTTCCATGAATCCGACCCCCTCCTTCAGGCGAACCCCGGGGGACCTCGCTCGGACGAGCGGGCCTCTCCCTTCCGTCCGTACGGCTCGACCGCCACCCCGAGGTGGGTCGCCAGGGCACGGAACGTCTCGAGGAGCTGGCGGACCGCTTGGCCCAGTTCCTTTTGCTCCGCTCGCAGCCCCCGAAGCTCCTCCCGAAGGTTCCGAAGTTCCACTTCCCACCGCGCCTCGTTCGGGTCGACCGTCATCTTCGTTCCCTGAGCCCCTCCACGGTCGCGTGGTAATTACCTTGACCGGAACTCCGGCTGTCGCCGAGCGCGATGGACGGGAACGGCCGTGATGGATGGGTCGAGGGAGGAGCTCGGTGGGGAACTCCGCGTGGTCACCGGCGGTGACGGACCCTTATGCCCTCCCTCGGCGGATCGGGAGGCGGAGAAACGATGCCGAGCTCCTCGGCGTTCCTGCACCCGCTCGCAGGGAGGTGGGCTTCTCGAGTCCCCGAAGACGACGACAGCAACGCCCATGTACCCCCGCTTGTCGGGGAGGCCTAGGACCGACCATGGCCGATGCGATCGTCGCGGAAGGGCTCTCGAAGACGTTCAATGGCTCGCTGAAGGCGGTCGACACGGTCTCGTTCTCCGTGAAAGAGGGGGAGGTCTTCGGCTTCCTGGGGCCGAACGGAGCCGGGAAGACGACCACGCTCTCGATGCTGACCGCCATCCTCGGACCGACCGCGGGCCGGGCGACGGTCGATGGGCTCGACGTCGTTCGTCACCCGCACGAGCTCAAACAGCGAATCGGGCTCGTCTTCCAAGAGTCCACGGCCGACCCCGACCTCACGGGCCGCGAGAACCTCGAGATGGCCGCCGCCCTGTTCGGAGTTCCCCTTCGGGACACCGCGCGCAGGGTCAACGAGCTCTTGGAACGGCTCGCGCTCGTCGATTCGGCCGACCGCCTCGTGAAGACCTACTCCGGAGGGATGCGCCGTCGCCTCGAGCTCGCGGTCGGGATGATCCACTCCCCGCGGGTGCTGTTCCTCGACGAGCCGACGCTCGGCCTCGACCCGCAGGGAAGAGCCGGGTTCTGGAAGATCGTGAGCGACCTTCGCAAGGAAACGGGCATGACCGTCTTCCTGACCACACACTACCTGGATGAAGCCGACACGGTCTGCGAGCGGGTCGCGATCATCGACCACGGCCACATCGTCGCGACCGGAACCCCCTCCGAGCTCAAGGACCGGTTGGGCGGCGACATCGTCACGGTCCGGCCGATGGGGAACCTGGAGGCGCTGGCGCCGGCCCTGAAGGGGCTCCCCGGGGTCACCTCCGTGACCGTTCAGGATGGGACGCTGCGGGTGAAGTGCCCGAGCGGCGACACGCTCATCCCGAAAGTGGTCGGCGCCGCGACGGACCGCGGGATCTCCCTCGCCGGGGTCTCCCTGCGCCGCCCGAGCCTCGATGAGGTGTTCCTTGAGTTCACGGGACGGGAGTTCCGGGAGGACGAGGGGCCGAGCGCGACCGACCACGCGGTGCAACTGAACCGGATCCAATCCGCGCGGCGGGGGCGGCGATGAACGTCCGCCGCTGGAGCGCCCTCACAAAGCGGGAGCTTCTCAAGATCGTCCGGAACCCGCCCGCCATCGCGACATCGCTCATGCTCCCGATCCTCTACCTGATCCTGTTCGGCCAGGGGTTCAACTTCACCTCGTCCCTCAACTCCCTCCCCCCCGCCCAACAGACCGTAGAGCTCCACCACCTCTTGCTCGGGGCGCCGGACTACTTTTCGTACTTCGCGGCCGGGATGGTCGGGTTCGTCGGAGTCACCGCAACCCTGTTCCTCGGGGCGAACGTGATCTTCGACAAGCTCTTCGGGACCCTCAAGCGGACCACGGAATCCCCGGCCACCGCGCTCGACATCTTCGGCTCTCGCATCGTCGCCGGCTCGATCCAGCCGGTCGGCCTCGCGTTCCTGGTGCTCGGCCTCGCCATCGTCCTCGGGGACGTCGGCCTCGCGGGCCTTCACGTCACGGCTGCGGTAACCGCGGTCGGGGTCGTCGAGGTCGTGGCGGCCATCCTCCTTCTCTCGCTCATGTTCGCCTCGCTCTTCCTCTCACTCGGCTTCACGATCGAGCAGCCGCAGACCTACTTCGCGCTCGTGAATGCGATCAACCTGCCCGTCCTCCTTACCTCGGCGGCCCTCTACCCGTGGGGTGCGATGCCCGGCTGGCTCCAGGGGATCGCTTCGTACAACCCCGTCACGCTCGCCGTCGAGGTGATCCGGATTGCGCTCTTCGGAGGGACCTACTACCCGTACTCGGCCGGGGTCTACCTGCTCGGGCTCATCGGGTGGGCGGTGGCGATGTTCGCCATCACCACCTACCTCATCGGAAGGGCGCTCGCCCCGAAGAGCTGACGGGTCACGCCGGATCGGAGGACGTGCCGGGCCCGAACGGAGAGTCGGCCGTCCCCTTTTCGACGAACGGAACCCACGCCCCCTTCTCGGAGGAGTAGTCGATCCGCTGGAGCTCGACCAGGAACCCTTTCAGGAGCTCGGTCGGGGCCGGGCGGACCGAGATCGCGTAGACGTAGATCCCGAACCCCATGAACTCTAGAACGCGTCGGAGAACCTCGGGGAGCGCCTCGCGCGGCACGGTCACTCGGATCGAGGTCCCCCCCAGGAGGGCCGAGAACTCGTCGGGGTCGAACGGCCGCTCGAGGGTGATGAGGGGGACGGTGGGTCGGGTCGAGGGAGGGCCGGCCCCACCGGGGGCAGCGGAGGGCGTGCCTTCCCCGGGTGGGGTGGAGGTCGGGGAACTCGGAGCGACCGATGTGCGTCCGGAGACCGACACGGGATGAGGTGCCGGGGGAAGCGATGCGGGGGTCCGCGGGGGATACCGGTCGAGCACCGGGCTCGGGTCCCGACCGACGAACGGCGGTCGGGCGACCGCCCTCTTTCGGTGAGTCGAGCGACGGCCCCTACGGTTCGGTCGGGAGCTCTTCGACTTCGCCATCGCCTCTTCCCCGGCCGGGAAACGCAGGGGACCATAAGCCGTCGCACCGGGGGCCGGAGGGGTGCCGGGGAGGCCGTATATCAAGGGTTTGTAGCGACGGACGCCATGAGACTCTCCGTCACGGGGACCGGTTTTTGTCGTTCCCGAAACGACAGATGGATTATGTAGCCCACTAGAGCTGGCCCAGGTAGGTCCACGCCCGAACGGCGGGGACACAGTGAGGGAACGGGAATGCCGGCACGCGTGATGAAGGAGTTCGAGGCGCCCCGGGGCCTACCGCGCAAGACCGCATCGGTCTGCCCCGAGTGCATCAAGGTGATCCCCGCGATTGTCCGTGAGAAGGAAGGGCGGGTCATCATGGAGAAGACCTGCCGGACCCACGGCTACTTCTGGGACATCATCTCGAACGACGTCGACCTGTACCTCCGGATGGAGGTGTACGCCCACGACGGCGTCGGGTACGAGAACCCGTACTACGACAAGTTCCGAGGCTGCCCGACCACCTGCGGGATGTGCAGCCACCACAAGTCGCACACGGGGCTTGCCCTCGTGGACCTCACGAACCGCTGCAATCTCAAGTGCCCGGTCTGCTTCGCGAACGCGAACGCTGCCGGCTACGTCTTCGAGCCGACGCGGGAACAGATCCAGTTCATGCTGAAGACCCTCCGGGAGCAGAAACCCGTGGGGACGGTCGCGGTCCAGTTCTCGGGCGGCGAACCGACGCTCTCCCCCCTCTTCCTGGACGCGGTCTCGATGGCTCGCGACCTTGGGTTCAAGCAGATCCAGGTCGCGACGAACGGGATCCGGTTCGCGAACGAACCCGGATTCGCCCAGGCGTGCCGGGACGCGGGCCTTCACACCCTGTATCTCCAGTTCGACGGCCTGGACGACGAGATCTACCGCAAGGTGCGCGGGGTCCCTCTCCTCAAAGTGAAGCACAAGGCGATTCAAGCGGCGCGGGAGACCCACACCCCGCAAAGCGAGCTCGCCCAGGGAAAGCCGGACAAACCGGTCTCGGTGGTCCTGGTCCCCACGCTCGTCGGAGGGTTCAACGAGAAGGAGATCTGGCCGACCGTGAAGTACGCGATCGACAACCTCGACGTGGTTCGTGGCGTCAATTTCCAGCCCGTCGCGCTCACGGCGCGGATTCCCGACCGCGACCGTTTCCAGATGCGGTTCACCCAGTCGGACCTCGTTCGGATCCTCTGCACGGAGGGCCCGTTCGAGAAGTCGGACTTCTTCCCGGTCCCGTCGGTGGCGCCGATCTCGGAGCTTACCTCGATCATCCACGGCGAGGAGAAGATGACGCTCACGACCCACCCCGGTTGCGGCTGCGCCACCTTCGCCTTCATCTCCGAGGACGGTAGCAAGATCACCCCGCTCCCGCGGTTCATGGACGTCGACGGGTTCTTCGAGAACGTCGAGACGATGATCGAACGGTACCGCGATGCCCGGTTCTCCCGTGTCCGCACGGCGGTCGCCGGGGCCCGCCTGCTCCACGATGTCGCGAAGTTCTTCGACTTCTCGAAGGCGCCGGAAGGCCTCAACGAGAAGAACGTGGTCCGGGTCATCGCGGGGATCTTCACCGAGGGCAGCAAGGAGGCCGTCGCGAAGTTCACCTGGCGCACCCTCTACATCGGCAACATGCACTTCCAGGATGCCTACGACTACGATATCCAGCGGCTGATGCGCTGCGACATCCACTACGCGGTCCCCGACGGACGGATCATCCCGTTCTGCTCGTACAACTCCGGTCCGATCTACCGTACCGAGGTCGAGAAGAAGTTCTCGATCCCGATCCCCGAGTGGCAGCGGGCGAAGCAGCAGGCCGGCCTCACCGTCAAGACCGTCGAGACGATGGGCATCAACGGCGAGGTCATCGTCGACCCCGAGTACTACAAGATCCGGGCGCTGAAGTCCGCGCCCGGGATGTCGACCTAGACGGTCGGTGGGACTCGCGGCCTCGGAGAGAACCCTTTCCTTCCGGCCGTCCTTCGTTCTCGAGCCGCACTTCTAGGGAACCGTCTCGAACAGGGCCGCGCCGGCGAAGCGCCATCGCCGACTGTCGGGACCGGGCCCCCGCGCCTCCCCTTCGACCCTTCGGTCGATTTCGGCCCACACCGCGTCCGGCCGAAAGAGGGGGGTCGGGAGCGGCGAAGGGGTCGCGTCGGGGTGGCTCGAAAGCCACCGGTCGGCGGCCTCGATGTGCTTGCAGGTCCCAAGACCTCGACGCGCGAAGTCGACGCACGTGCAGAGGTCCGCGGATCGGTCCGGGAAGCTGGGTCGCAGCACGAGGTAGCTCGTCCCGTGAAGCGGGTTCCTCACCTCGATGAGAGGGTACGGTTCCCGTTGGCGCAGCCGCAGGTCGAGCGGTTCTTCGAGCGCCCGAGAGCGCCGCTCGCTCCGCTCGTCCGCGAGGTCCTGCGGGTCCCGAGGGCGGGAAGGGAACCCTCGACGTCGGTCCACGAGCGGACCAGCTACGGGAGGCTACATACCTCTATGGGCCCGGTGCGACGGGCCCGCCGCTCGGACCAAAGGTTGTTAACGTCCGCCGAGGTGCCCCTCCTAGAGCCCCTCGGGACCGCCCCCGCCCGGTCCGCGCCCGGGTGCGGAGGGGGACGGGGACCGGGCGGGAACGACCGGAGAAACCGGAGACCAGATGGACCCGACCACCGAGTTCATCGTGGCCATGTTCCTGCTCGTCGCCGCGTCGATCCTTGTCGGGGAGGTCTTCAGCCGGTTCGGCGTCCCGGCGCTCGTCGGACAGATCCTGGTCGGCCTCGTCCTGGGGCCCAGCGTCCTCGGCCCAACCCTCGGCTTCACGAGCATTACGCCCGAATTCACGGGGATCCAGTTCCTTGCGACGTTCTTCATCCTGATGATGGCGGGGCTCGCGGTCACCCCGGCCCAGATCCGCGCCACCGGACCCGCGGCGGCCGCGATGGGGGTCGCGCTGTTCGTGGTGCCGTTCGCGGTCGGCGCCGGGGTCGTTCGAGTGCTCTTCCCGTCGCTCGCCCTGGACACCACCCTGTTCGTGGCGCTGACGATCTCGATCACCGCGCTCCCCGTCCTCGGCATCATGCTGCGGGAGTTCGACCTCGCCGACACGCGCTTCGGGGCGTTCCTGATGAACAGTTCCGTCGTGAACGAGCTCGCCGCGGTGACGACGTTCGCGGTCCTCCTGCGGCTCGAAAGCGGGACCGGGAACCTCTGGTACGACATCGGGATCGCGGTGGGGACGGTCGCCCTCTTCCTCACCACCGTCCTCGCCATCCACATGGCCCTCCAGAGCCTGCGAAAACTCCACGTGTGGGACCGGTGGGTCGACCGGTTCCGCCTCACCTGGCGCTCCCGAGAGGCCGGCTTCGGCCTCCTGATGATGGCGGGTCTGGCCGCCGCGCTCTATTCGCAGTTCCTCGGTCTCACGTTCATCGTCGGCGCGTTCTATGCCGGCCTCCTCATCACGCCCGAGAGCGCCGGACGGGCCGGTCACCGCACGATCTCGCTCGTGTTCAACGCGATCACGTGGGGGTTCTTCATCCCGCTGTTCTTCGCGCTCGTCGGCTTCGGAATGGACTTCCGCACGCTGAGCCTCGCCGACTACTCCCTCCTCGCGTTCGCGGCCCTCGTCGTCTTCGCGTTCTTCTCGAAGGTGTTCGTCGGCGCCGCCAGCGCCCGCGCCCTCGGCTGGTCCCCCAACGAGTCGCTGTGCTGCGGGATGCTCGTCTCGAGCCGCGGAGCGGTCGAGCTCGCGATGGCGGTGATCCTGCTCCAGCAAGGGATCTTCACCACGCAGATCTACACGGTGGTCGCCGGTGTGGGTCTCATCACGACGGCGCTGGCCCCGATCGGGGCGAAGCCGTTCGTCCGTTCGATCACGGCCGCCCGACGTGCCTCCGCGGAGCGTGCCTCAGCCATCGCCGAGAGCCTGCCACCTCGCCACATCCTCTCGGACGGAGAGATCAGCATCCCCCGGTGAGACCTACGAGCTCCGAGCGCCCGCCCTCCGCAATGGCTCCCTCCGTTGCCGGTGCGGGCCCGGGCGAGAGCGGCCGTTCGTTCCCGTGGCAGCTCGTGACCGTGGACATCGATGGCACGCTCACCCGGACGCACGGATGGAGGGGGATCGCCATCGCGTTCGGTCGCCTCGACGATTTCGAGGTGAGCAACCGACGGTTCCGGGCACAAGAGGTAGGAGAGGACGAGCACCTTCGGGACCTTCTGGACCTCGCGACCGGACACACGGTGGCCGAGGTGGAGGCCGTCCTCGCCCGGACCCCCGTGCTCTCGGGGATCTCCGAGGGCGTATCCGAGATGTGCCATCGCGGGGCGCATGTGGCGCTCCTCACGCACAACCCCTCCTACGTGGCGAACTGGTACCGGCGGACGTTCGGTTTCGAGGATGCCGAGGGCGTGTCCGGTCAGCCGGTCGAGGGCGGTCGGATCGGGCCCCCCAAGGAGGTCCGGGCGGACAAGCCGGCAGGGCTTCGCGCCCTCCTTTCCCGCTTCTCGGTCCCGGCCCATCGGACGGCGCACGTGGGGGACGGCTGGTCCGACGCCGAGGTGTTCCGCCTCGTGGGGGGCGGGGTGGCGCTCAACTCTCCCCTCGTCGAGGTGGACCGGGCCGCGGACCTCGTACTCCGAACGAACGACTTCCGGGACGTGGTGGCGGGGCTCTCCCGCCTTTCGCCACGGGCGTGAACGGCGGCCGGCCGCAGTACACAGAATTCTTATAGCTCGCTTCCGTCGAACGGTCGTCGATGGAGTACGTCATTCTTCGCGCCACCCACCCGACGTGGCTCACGCTCCAGCTCCCTGCGGAGGTCGCCGAGCTTCTCTGCTTCCGGCCGGAGTCGGGCCCGAACCGGGACCCGAGCCGCACGATCTCGTTCCTGGCCCGCGGACCGGGGATCGTGCGAGTGATCGCCTCTCACCCGGCGCGGGAGGCCCTCGCGATCGAGACGGTGAGGAACCGCCTCATCGCCTCCGCGCGGCCCGGAGAGCGACACCTGTTCACGCTCCCCACTCCGGTGGTCCAGCATCTCGGGCTCCGAGTGCATGCGCGGGGTCCCAAGCTTCGGGGCACGGACGACCGGATCCTCTGGTTCGTCCCGGCGCCCGAATACTACGAGTACCGCTCGGTCGTGGACGCCGGGAAAACCTGGGTCGGTCCGTCCGGCGCACCGTTCGCACGCGTGTACGTCGCGAAGTCCCTGTTCCCGTTCCCGAGGGAGTTCCAACCGCTCGCCGACCTCGAGTACCGGATCGAGGAGGAGGAGTGGCGGCCGGCCGTCGAGGCCCTGCAACGCGTCGCGAAGGGCCGTCGGACCGGTCCGTGAACGGGCCCGGAGCCCCTCCCCCATGTCTCCCGCACGGAAGAGCCGCGGGGGTGGAGCGGAGGTATTATGAAGCCCTACTCAACGACACAACCCACGATTTTCCATAGTTACTTATACCGGCCCGAAAGATAGATTCCCCACATGCGAGGACCGGCGAACGGGAGCACCAAGACACCGGGTTCGAAGCGGTACACGCTGCGCACACCGGTGCCTCTCCGGACGGAGAAGGATCTCACGACCACCCGTGCCGGGATCCCGGCCGACGCCACGCTGTCGTACGCCTCGGGACCGGTCGATTTCGACTCCCTCGCGAAGGCGATCCGCCGGTCGGTCGGACACGAGGGCATGCGACCGGAGGACGCCCGCTCCATCGCCGCCCACGTCCTGAACTTCTTCGGCTTCAACGAGAGGATCATCGACAACGTCCTCGAGCCGGACGACCGGGACACGTTCTACATGCTCGAGGACACGGGGATCCTCGAGACCGAACGCGACGAGACGACGCTGTACGACGGTCGGGAGTGGCGGATCCACTACTGGATGTTCTGCAAGGAGCGGATCTTCGAGCTCGCGCGGGAGGAGTCCGCGGCGATGGCCGCCGCGGGAGAAGCGGAGGTCGTCTACTCCTCGAACGCCAACCGCTCGGGCGCGTTCCTGCTTCCCCATGGGGAGACCGGCACGGGGCTTCCGGCCCACGCCGTCTACCACGAGCTCGGGGACGAGATCTGGCTCGAGCGCCGCCAGAACCCGATGCCCTCCCCACCGACCCCTCCCACCCCCCACCGGCGGGGTCTCTCTCCCACCGAAGAGTGAGCCGCTCGGCCCTCTCGGGGATCGTCCTCGGCGGTCGACGTAGGCGAGCGACCGATGCGCCGGTTCCTGATCCTCGCGCATCGCGTCCCCGTGGACGGTCAGTTCACGTTGAACGACCTTGCCGGGGGCGCCGGACGGATGGACGAGGTGGCGCGGGCGGTCTCCACGGCGTTCACGCTCTCGAACGACCTGCGTCGGGACACCGAGGTCACCGTGCTGTTCGTGGCCGACCCCCCACCGAAGGCACGGCGGGTCGTGCTCGCGGGCGCGAGGCTCCGGTACCTCAACCCGGACGAGCGGTCGACCGCGGCCCTCCTCAAGAACGCCCTCACCCGTTCGATCGACTTTCCCCGACCGTTCGAGTCCTCGCCCGGGCTCACCGTCGCCCCCGCCGACCCGGTCGCGGAGGTCCGGGCGTTCCTTGCGAACCCGAACCCGGTCTGGCTCACCGAGAACGGCCACCGGATCGAGGAGTGGCCCTCCCCGGGGGGGCATGTGGCCGCGGTCGTCTCGGACCCGTACGACCCGACGGCCGAGGAGCAGGAGTTGCTCGTCTCGACCGGCGCGCCTCGGGTCTCGGTCGGTCCCCGGTCGTTGAGGACCAGCCAGGTCATCGACCTCGTGCACCACGAGCTCGACCTACGGGAAGCGGGTCGGCCCGCCGGACCGGGCGCCAACGCAAGTCCGGTCACCTAGTGAGCGAAGATCGGTCGGGTGACCTCGACCGTGCTCGCGAGGGCGTCGTGGACGCTCGTCGCCTTGAGCCCACCGATGACGGCGGTCATGTGAAGCACCTCGCGCGGCTCCGGGCGCACCCGGGTCCCGAAGACGAGCCGGTCCGGCTGATTCAGTCGCTCGCCGATCGTTCGAAGCACCCGGTCGAGCGTGCGGAGGGTGAGGTTCGAGCCCCCCTCGAGATGGACGAGGGCGCTCGGCCGGTCGGAAAGATGGAAGTCGAGCAGGGAATCTGCGAGCGCCTGTTGGACGAGCCGCTCGGGCTCGGAGACGTGGTACTCACCGACCAACAACGTCGAGAGGCCGGCCTCCCGTAGATGGTTCTTGAGGCTGGCGAGATCGACGTTCAGCTGCGAAGGGTTCTCGACCATATCGACCAGGCTCGAGACGAGCGAGTGGAGGTAGGCGTTCCGGACCTGGAAGACCCGCTGGATCGGCTGGGTCTCGAACCGACGGAGCTTCTCGTTGGCGAGGGCGACCAAGAGACCCCCCATCTCCTCGAGCTCGGCGACGGTCGCTTGGACGTTCTCCCGCCGCGTCTGGTTGTTGTCGATCTCCACTTGGAACGGAAGGAAGACGACCGGCACCGCGAGGGTCTCGGTCGAGCGCAGGGCGCGCGAAAGGAACGGAAGCAGGGCGCTCCCCGTGCCCCCTCCGAGGCCGGCGAGCAGGAAGACGATCTCGAGGGGCTTCAGCCGTCGGAGGAGCTCCTCCTTTCCTTCCTCGGCCGCCCGGAGGACGAGCGCCCGGTCCCCTCCGCTCCCCCTCCCCTTGAGCTCGCGTCGGCCGAGCAGGATCCGCTCCTCGACCCCGATACGAAGGAGGTGGGCTGCGTCCGTGTTCACGGCGATCGCCCGGACCCCGGGGATCCCGAGGGCGATCAGGTCCTCGACCGCTTCGCTGCCCGCGCCCCCCAGACCGACGACCCCGATCGAGGGGGCGAGTCCGAGCGGTCCCCAGGGGTTCGAAAGCCCGAATTCGTCGTGGTTGTCGTTCATCGGACCCCCTCGCCGCTTAGGGCGGAGGGGTCCCCTCGGCCGCCACCGCCTCTCCCTCTTTCCGCGAGAATCGTGCGGAAGGACCGGCCTGTTCGATCCGGCTGCGGATGTATTCCCGGACCGCGGACCGGACGGCGTCGTCGACGCTGACCGAGTTCCCTTCGCGGACGAACTCTTCGAGGCGGCTGTTGTCCTGCCGGGAGAGCTCGACCACTACCTTGCGGATGTTCTGGGGGGGGAGGTGAAGCTCGATGTACTGATCGAGCCCCTCCCGGATCGTGTCCGAGATCGTCGGAGTGCCCTTGAGCTGCTGAATCTGCTTCAGCTTCTCGAGGAGCTCCTGCGGGATGCGCACCGTCACCCGCTCCGACGTGTCGGCCATGCTCGTCAGACAAGACCCCTATCTTTGTCTGACGAACAGCATATCGACACACGGGTATATGAAACGCACTGGGGGCGCGAACCGGTTTTCCCGGCGGAGGGCCCGTCCGAACCCGGTCCCTAGTGGACGCCGGTGACCTTTCCGTCGGCGGTGAGGTCGATCTCCTCGGCGGCGGGTCGGGTCGGGAGGCCGGGCATCGTCTCGATCGCTCCCAAGTAGACCACGGTGAATCCGGCGCCGGCCGAACGGGTCAGTCGGTCGACCGTGACGTTGAAGTCGCGGGGCCGGCCCAGCGCGTGGGGGTTGTCCGAGAGGGACATCGGGGTCTTCGCCATGCAGACCGGTCCGTCGACCTCCTGGATGCGCGTGAGCAGCTCGAGGTCGGCGAGCGCCTCCGGGGTTCGGTTCACGGCCGAGGCCCCGTAGAGCCGGGTGGCGATCGTCTCGACCTGGTCGAAGATCGGGGTCCCCGGCGGGTTCACGGGGCGGCTCGAGCGGCCGAGGGAGGCCACGGCCTCCACGGCCCGGGCGAGCTCGACCATCCCCTTCCCCCCCTCGGCGAACCCCTTCGCCTCCACGACCTCGACGCTGCGTGCCGCGCAGAACCGCTTCACGAGCTGGGTCTCCTCGGGGGAGTCCTCGGGGAACCGGTTCAGGGCCACGACGGCCGGTGCGCCGTACGTCTCCAGGTTGTCCAAGTGCTGGGCGAGGTTCTCGAGTCCGCGCTCGAGCGCGGCCCGGTTCGGGCGATTCGACTCCTCGTCGGAGGCCCCACCTTGGTAGCGAAGGCCCCTCTGGGTCGCGACGAGCACCGCCGCATCCACGTTCCGGCCGAGGGTCGGCGTCACGATGTCGATGAACTTCTCGCCCCCGAGCTCCGTCGCGAACCCGGCCTCGACCACGCAGTACTCCGCCGTCGACAGCGCGAGCTCCATCGAAAGACGGCTGCAGGTCCCGTGGGCCAGGTTGCCGAACGGACCGGCGTGCACGAGCGCCGGGTTCCCCTCGGCGGTCTGAACCAGGTTCGGTTCGAGCGCGTCCCGGAGCAGCGCGGCCATCGCCCCCGCCGCTTCGAGGTCGGACGGGCGCACCGGAGCGCCGTCGGTCGTGAGGGCCCCGACGATCCGTCCGAGCCGCCGCTTCAAGTCCGCGTAGTCGCGGGCGAGCGCGAGGATCACCATCACCTCGGAGGCCGCCGTGATCACGAAGGAGCTCTCGTGGGTCACGAACCGCGGGTCGTGGCCCTTTCCCACGACGATTTGGCGGAGCGCCCGGTCCTCCATGTCGAGCGTGCGCGGCCAGAGGATCCGGTTCGGGTCGATCTTGAGGGAATTGCCGTGGAAGATGTGATTGTCGATCAGGGCCGAGAACAGGTTGTGCGCCGCGCCGACGGAGTGGATGTCGCCGGTGAACCCGAGGTTGATCTCCGCGGACGGCTCCACGGTCGCGCGGCCGCCCCCCGTAGCCCCGCCCTTGACGCCGAAGATCGGTCCGAGCGAAGGTTGGCGGAGGCACGGGACCGCCGTCCGCTGCAGACGGGCGAACCCGTCGGCGAGACCGATCGCCGTGACGGTCTTCCCTTCCCCGTGCTTCGTCGGGGTCATTCCGGTGATGAGGATCAACTTGCCCTTCGACTTCTTCGAGGCGCGGTCGCGCACGACCGAGACCGGGACCTTGCCGACCGAGCGGCCGGCCGGATGTACATCGCTTTGTCGAAGGCTGAGCGCCGAGGCCAGTTCTTGGAGGGTCCGCATCGTCACTTCCTGCTCCCGAGGGTCGATTCGCTACGACGGAAGCAGTCGCGCCTTCTAAGGACGCGCTTTATAGAAGGGCTCTCGTGAACTGGATGTGACGCTCGGCCTGACGCCGTTCCCCACCGACCTCTCGGCGTCGCTGGCCCTCGCAAAGGAGGCGCTTTCCACGCGCCTCGCGCCCGGAGAAGAGCTGGCCGAGCAGTTCCCCCCGATCGCCTCGGCGATCCGCTCGGCCCGAGCGACCGGCGGCCTCGTCTCGTCCGAGGGAGAGGTCCGCGGGATTCTCCTCTGGGGGTCCGCCGGTCCCCTCGGGAGCTCGCTTCGTCTCATCTACCTCATGCCGAGGAACGCCGAGGTCGAGGCGTACCGCGCCGTCCTCGACCTCGCCGAGCGAGTCGCGGGACCGATCGCCTTCGCCCCCGGGCCATTGTCCGGCCTTTCCGAACGAGAGGAGGCGGCGGTGATGTCCGAACGGGGGTTCGCACCGTTCGGACGGTCCGAGATGGCGTTCCCGAAGAACGCCCCGCTTCCCGAAACGCCGCTTCCCCCGGGCGCCGAGGTCCGCGCGGTCCTTCCCTCGGACGCTCTCGCTCTCGCCCGTGTGCACGAGCGGGCGTACCGTCACCATCTCGACCGGTACCTCGCGCTCGAGTCCCTGGACCCAGTACGGGATGCTGAGCTCCAGGTACGCGAGTACCTCTCCGGACGGTTCGGCGAGCTCTTGACGCCGGGCTCGATCTTGGTCTCCCGGGAGGGTCGCTCGGTGGCGGCGACGATCGCGGTTCGACGACCGACGGGGGCGTTGATCCTCGACGTGATGAGCGAGCCCGAGCTCCAGGGGCGTGGGTTCGGTCGTGCGGCGCTCGTGAACGCGCTCCGGGCGCTGCGGGAGCGAGGGGTCCCGTCCATCGTGCTCAACGTCACCGAAGGGAACGACCGCGCGATCCGTCTCTATACCGGCCTCGGATTTCGCCGAACGATCGGGCCTTCGAAGGAATGGTACGATGCACGGCGGATGTCGGTCGAGATTCCTCGTACCGTGGTCGGTCACTCGGTCGAGGAAGACGCGGGTTCGGCGGGCCGGTAGCCCAGGCGACGTAACGAGCCGAACGCGCCGACCATGAAGATCCCGAAGACGATGATCGCCCCACCGGCGCTCAAGTAGGTTCCCTGCACTCCCACCGCGAGGGTGAGGACCCCTCCGGTGTACTGTCCGACCGGGATCAGCGCCTGGCTCCCGACCTCGTCCGCCGAGAAGACCCGTCCCATCATCTCGTCCGGGACGGTCGCCTGGATCGTGGAGAGGAAGATGGTCATGATCATGCCGGGCATGAGCCCGTAGATGAAGATGATCGGGAGGGCGAACCAGATCGAACGGACGAGCCCGAGCGCGAGCAGCGCGAGCCCCATGGCGAGCATGAGGAGGATGATCGCCCGACCGGCCCGCGGCTCGAACCGGAACCGAGGGGCGAGCACGAAGCCGACCGCCACCCCGGCGGTGGAGCTTCCCGTCATCGCCCCGTACCAGATCCCTTGGGTCAGGTTGAGCCAGCTCGCGACGTAGAGCGCGAGCTCGACGAGCGCGACCGCCGAGAGGAAGTTCACCACGAGCGCCGCGAGCGTGATCTCGAGGAGCCCTCGTCGCCGGACGAGGTATCTGTACCCGTCGGTCGCCTCCTTGAGGACCGACCGTCGCGGCCCGTGCGGGCTCACCGATAGGTCCACCCGCACCAGGAGCAACGCGACCTGGGTCCCGAAGAAGAGGGCGAACGCGACGCTGAGCGCGTAGGCCGGGGCGGTGAAGGTGAGCACTCCCCCGACCGCGACGCTGACGCCCGCGCTCACGGTGGCCGCCACGGCGTAGACGGCCCCGTTCGCCGTCGGAAGGTCGCTCGGGCGCACGAGCCTCGGCAGGGACGCGTTGAAGGCGGGGCGGAACAGGGTCGTGGTCGCGGCGACCACGGCCCACCCGGGGTACAGGAGGAGGACCCAGACGGGGATGTAGAATCCTGCCGGCCCGGGGAGCGAGACCTGGCCCCCCGGCAGGACGACGAGGTCGGCCACGAGCCCCGCGGTCGCGAGGATGGAGGTGACGTTCACCGCTCGCATCAGCTCGGCCCGGTCGAACCGGTCCGCGAGCGCCCCCGAGAAGAACGCTCCCGCGAGCGTCGGCAGAGTGGCGGAGAGCCCGAGGAACGCGAGCGCGAGCGCGCCGTACGTGGTCCGATCGCTCGCCGGGTAGGCGAAGGCGACGCAGTAGAGGAGAACGACCAGGATTGCCGTGGGAGCGGCGAATTGGAGGGCGCCGGCGGTGAGGAACGCGGCGAACGACCGCTGCCGGAAGAGCGCCCCGTAGCGGCTCAGGGGATCCCTCCTCCCGGGACGACCCGACCGTCCCCCCCGTCAATAAGCCTGTCGGCGGGGAACGGTCTGTCGGCGAAACCCGCTTGTACTCTGCGCATGTGGTACGCTCGTTCGGAGGGGTCATGCGGCTCATCCATCGCGACGCATCGACCGGGGTCTACCGGCTGCGGCTCGAGACACCGAGCGACCTATGGCGGGTCGCGCGCCTCATCCGGCCCGGGGACCGCGTCGGCGCCTCGACCACGCGTCGGGACCCCGAAGCGCCGCCCGACGTGGCGGGAGCGGAGCGGACCCGCCGCCGCGTCTTCCTCACCGTGAAGGCGGAACAGGTCGAGTTCCATGGGTTCTCTAAGCACGTTCGCGTCACCGGCCCGATCGTCGAGGGCCCGTTCGACCTGGGGCGCCACCACACCCTGGACCTCACCGAAGGCGACGACCTCGCGGTGGTGAAGGAGGTCTGGACGCCCGGCGACCGAGCGATCCTCGAGGAAGGCCTCGACCGGAAGGGGGACGCGACGATCCTCGTCGCCGCGGTCGACTGGGGGGACTCTTCGCTGGTCCGTTTGCGCGGTCGTTCCGTCGAGCCCGTGGTCGACCTTCGGCGGACCCTCGCCGGCAAGCGATACGAAGGCGGCCAGGCCGAGAAGGACCGTGCGTCCTACGTCGCCGAGCTCGTGACACTCCTGCGGCGCGAGGGCGCGGAAGCGACCGCTCTCGTCGTTGCCGGCCCCGGGTTCTTGAAGGAAGAGATCGCGCATCGTCTGACGGAGGAAGACCCCCTGCTCGCCCGAAAGACGCACGTGTACCCGACCGCCGAGTCCGGTCGGGTGGGCGTCGACGAGCTTCTCAAGAGCGGCCGCGCGACCGAGGTCCTGCGCGGGAGCGTGGCGGCCGAAGAGGCCGAGGTGGTCGAACGCTTGATCCGCGCCCTGGCCGGGGGGACTCGCGCCGCCGTGGGGCCGACCGAGGTGACGGAGGCGGTCGACGCGGGGGCGGCGGAGACGATCCTTCTGTCGGAGTCGTTGCTCAGCGACCCGACGATCGCGCGCACCCTCGACCGGGCGCGGGACGCCCGCGTCCGTCTGTTCGTGGTCCGGGACGAGGGCGAGGCCGGGCGGAAGCTTTCGGCCCTCGGAAAGGTCGCAGCGCTCCTGCGCTACGATTGGACGAGCCCGACGCGGCTCACGGGATCGCCTGGATCGCCTCGCGGAGCTCCTCGAACCGGCGCTTGAGGTCCTTGAGCGAGTAGCGGAGCGCCTCGCGCGCCGAGAGGGAGCCATCGGTCTCGAACCGGAGGAAGAAGTCCTCCTCGTCGGCCGTCACCTTGATCGACCCGTGTTCGCAGGTCTCCTCGCACGCGCGGCAGAAGACGCACTTCGTTTCCTCGGTCACCGAGAGCTTGCCGCCGGCGAACTCGAGGATCTTGACCGGGCACGACGCCGCCGTGCGCTTCAGGCAAGCGTCCGAGCATCCCTCCTTCCGCGCGATCCTCACGTGCGGGCGCGGGAACATCCCGACGCCGAAGGCGACCTGCCACTTCGCGTGCTCGCGGGCGGTCCCCACGACCGCGGTCATGTACGCGAGCAGTGCCTGGCGGGCCCCCAGCCGGACGATCGGAACGTTCGGCTCGAGGATGGCGAGGGTCGAGTCCCCGAGAGGGACCACGTCCTTCGCGTACACCGTGCACGGGCCCTTCTTGTCGACGCTGAACATCACCTGACAGTGGACGCAGCCCGCCCCGCCGCACTCGCACTCGGACTTCCGGCGGAACTGCGAGAGGTCGGTCGGGATCGGGAGGAGGCCGAGGCGAAGCGCGACCGCCTCGTCGAACATGCTGGTCGAGGAGTCGTAGTCCTTGTTGGTCGTCTCGTCGCGGATCGGGCCGAGGTGGAACTCGACGTCCTCGATCGCGAGCTTCGGGACGTCCGAGAGGAGGGTGCGCCGGATCGCGTTCACCTGGGACGCGGTCATCCCCTCGATCTCGAGGGCGGTGGACCGGGGCTTGAGCTCCTGGACGGTGATCGTCATCGGACCGCTTCACACCCGCCGGCCGCGGCGACCCCCCTTCGGCTTCGTCCCGTCGTGGGGCACCGGCGTCACGTCCTCAATCCTCTGGATCCGGACCCCCGCCCGAGCGAGCGCGCGGATCGCGGCCTGAGCGCCCGGGCCCGGGGACCGAGAGCGGTTCCCGCCGGGCGCGCGAACACGGACGTGGAGCGTGTCGTACCCCTTCTCCTTGATGACGGCCGCGATCTGGTCGGCGGCCTTCATCGCCGCGTACGGGCTGGACTCATCCCGAGCGGCCTTGACGACCATCCCTCCGGTCGCCTTCGCAAGGGTCTCGGCGCCGGTGATGTCGGTGACGGTGATGTGGATGTTGTTGTAGCTCGCGAAGATGTGGGCGATGCCGACCTTCGCCATGGACCTACGCGCCCCCCGGAGGCTCGGGCGATGGCGCGGCGGCGGTCGCCGGGGCGGCGGTCGTCTTGGCCTGGAGGCGCTCGCGCAGCGCGACCCGAACGACATGGTCCTCGTTCGCGATCGGGCTCGTGGGGCAGTAGGCGATCATCGGCTCCTCGGCCGACGGAACGAGATACCCGGGGCGGGTCACACGGTGGTCGCCAATCGATAGGTGACCGTGCGTGATCCACTGACGAGCGCCGACGACCGTGGGCGCGAGCCCGCGGTGGAAGACGATCCACTCGAACCGGCGCTGGAGGAGGTCCTCGGTGGAGAGGGCCAGCACATCGTCGATGGTGGGGGTCCCGACCGGGAGGAGTCCGAGACGGGTCAGCCGACCGATCAGTTGGTCCGTCTCTCGACGGGCCTGGGGCTCACCGGCCCTTAGGCGCGCCTGAAGGTCCCGGGCCTGGCCACGGAATCCACGGAGAATCGACTGGGCCTTCCAAAGCTCCCGCTTGTTCTTGAGCCCGTACTTCTCGAGCAGCTTGCGCTCCTCGTCCATTCGGGCGGCCTCCCACGGGTGCTTCGGCGTGTCGTAGGTGCGCCGGAGGAACTTGGGGTCGCCCATCGGAACTCCCCTACTCCTTCTTCGCGGCCGGGGCCGGCGCGGCGGCGGCGGCGGGCGCCTCTTCCTTGGCGGCCGCCGCGGCCGCTTCCTTCGCAGCCTTCTTGAGGACGCCGGCGGCCATTCCCGTCCGACCGTTGGAGCGGGTCCGCTGCCCGCGAACCTTCTGGCCACGCTCGTGGCGAACGCCGCGGTAGCTCCGGATCATCTTCATCACGTTGATGTCGTCCCGCCGTCGGGTCTCCAGGTCCGGGCCGAAGTAGTGAGGGGACTCCCCGACGAGCGGCTCGTGCGGGTGGTTGACCATCCAGGCCGGCATCTTCGCCGAGATCGTGCCGAGCGTCGACTCGAGACCCTCCACCGTCGGTTCGGGGAGGTTTCCGATCATCTCGCTCGCGTTCACGTCGGCGAGACGACAGGCGACCTCGGCGATCCGAAGGCCCACCCCCCGGACGCCCGTCAGAGCGAGCGCGGTCGGACGCGTTCCATCGAGGTCGGTGTTGGCGACACGGACGATGTAGCGGAAGTTCGGGTTGTCGGGGATGAGCTTCGTCGCCTTGGCCGGGGCGCCGGGCTTTCCCTTCCCCTTCGCCTCCTTCCCTTCCTTGCCTTCCTTCGGCTCCTTCCCCTTCCCGGGCTTCTCCTTCCGCGATGCCGCCTTCTCTGCCCCGGGCTCGGGCCCGGCGTCCGCGGCGGTCGCGGCCGGTGCTGCCGGGGTCTCCTTCGATTCCTTGGGCGCGGGGGTCACTCCCCTGGGGGTGGAGCCTCACCGGAAGGGAGCGGACGGGCGGGTCGCCGCCGGGTCCGACCCCCTCCATCGAGGGCGCGGCCGCCGAGAAGCCCGTGCCTTTTAACGGCTTCGGCCGACGAATCGGCCGCGCGCCGCCGACCCTCGAGCACGCGATAGCCGGAACCACGGCCGAGGACGGCCACCGGGCCGGGCCAGTGCGCCTCGAGCCATTCTTGGTAGAACCGGATCCCCTGGCTCCCCTTTCCCACGAGGACGAGCCGTCCCGACCGGGTGAGGTGATCCGGCGCCTCCGAAAGGATCCGGAGCACCAGGTCGCGGCCGGCGCGGAACGGTGGGTTGGTCACGATCACGTCGAATCGCTCGTCCTCGGCGAGCGGCGCATAGAGCGAGCCGACGCGGACCTCCGCATTGCGCACGCCGTTCCGCTCGAGATTCTCCCGCGCGAGACGGGCCGCTCGACGGTTCACGTCGGTGAGCAGGACGTGACCCTCCCGCGCGGACTTCGCCGCCGCCACACCGACCGCGCCCCACCCGCATCCGAGGTCCAGAACACGATCGGTCGGAGCCAGCGTGAGATTCTCGATGAGAAGCGCGGTCCCGGGGTCGAGACCGCGGGAGGAGAAGATGCCCGTGTCGACGGTGAACGTGAGAAGTTCTCCCCGATAGAGGAACCGCCGCTCGGCCCGCGCCGACCGTACCCGCGGGTGCTCGGCGAAGTATTGGTCGGGGACCGGCGACTCTTCTTCGACCATCGACCGTCACGAGGAACGCCGGCGGAACGACCAGTCCCGTTTCGGAGGGGGCGACCCGCCGGCTCCGAGAGCGTCGCGGAGGAGCTCCTTCTCTCGGCCGGAGAGCGAGCGAGGGATCTCCACGTGGACGGTGACGATCTGGTCGCCGCGGGACGACCCCCGGAACCGGGGGAACCCCCGGCCGCGCAGGCGGAACTGGGTCTCGGGCTGGGTCCCCGCGGGGATCTTGAGCTGGGCCCGGCCGTCGATCGTCGCCACCTCCCTCTCGCCGCCGAGGAGCGCGACGGACAGGGGGACCGTCGCCTCCGAGTACACCTCGGTCCCTTCGCGACGGAACCCCGGGGCGGGCTCGAGGAGCACCTGGACGAAGAGGTCGCCCGGACGGCCGCCCCGCTCCCCGGCACCCCCGTGCCCGGGAACGCGGAGGACCGAGCCGTCCTCGACGCCGGGCGGCACGGTCAGCTCGATCCGCTCGACCGAGGACGTTCGACCGTTCCCTCCGCACGTCGGACACTTCTCGAGGATCCGCTGCCCCTGACCGCGACAGCGCGGGCACTCGGCGATCGTGATGAGCTGCGTGTAGCCGCGATTCTGGACCCGGCGGACCTGCCCCTCCCCGTGGCACTCCGAGCACGTCTCGAGGGCCGTCCCGTTCCGGGCCCCCGTGCCGTGGCAGTCGCCGCAGGGACCCGCGTGGGGCACCTCGACCGTGGGACGCGCCCCCTGCACCGCCGCGACGAGCGGCAATCGGACGGTCACCTCGAGGTCGTTGCCCCGGTACGGGCCTTGCGGTCGGCGCCCGCCGCCGAACGACATCCCGAATCCCCGGAACAGCTGCTCGAAGAGCGGCGAAGCCCCGAGCAGGTCCTCGAGGTCGCCCATGTGGGTGAAGTTCTGCCAGTTGAACCCACCGGGCCCGAAGTCGGTCTCGACCCCCGAGAACCCGAGCTGGTCGTATCGCTGCCGCTTCTCCGGGTCCGCGAGGACCTCGTAGGCCTCCGAGAACTCCTTGAACTTCTCCTCGGCCACCTTCGGGTCGTCCTTGGCGACGTCCGGGTGGTACTGACGGGCCAGCCGTCGGTAGGCCTGCTTGATCTCGTCCGGCGTCGCGGTCCGCGGCACGCCGAGGACCTCGTAGTAGTCACGCTTGGCCATGAATCGCCCGCACGGAACGCCCGTCCGCTAGTGCGGTTTGCTAGGCCGCGCGCTATTATCGTTTTCACCCCTCGCACGGGACTGCGGACGCCAGGCGAGTTCCACGGGGGAGCCGACACCGGCCCGCAGGCGGTCCGAGGCCCGTCCTTGCCCGACTGCGACCTCGGCGAGGCCGAAGCTCGAGCCGAGGGCCCCGAGAACCCCAGGGCGGAGCGCCTCGTAGCTCCTCGACCAAGGGACCGGCCGCCGGCGAACGGTCCCCAGCGTCAGCCACAACCGTTCCGCCCCGGGAGGGACCCACTCGGACGGGATGCTCGTGATGAGGTTCCCGAAATGGTCCAGGTGAAGCACCTCCCCTCGCGCCCCCGTGGGAACCCGTTTCCCCTCAGGGATCGAGTACGGCGTGGGCGTCCATCTCGGACCCACGTCGGCAAATCGGCCGCCGACAGCGAGTCGCGCCGCGGCCGGAGCAAAGAGGTCCCGGCCGTCGAACGTCGTGCCCGCGCGCGGCCGCTTAAGGATCCGTCCGGGGTCGATCCGGCGCGCGGCACGGATTCCCAGTTCGGACGCGAGCGGATACAGAACCCCGTTGTCCGGGCCGACCAGAAACGGTCCGGTTCGCGTCTCGATGGCGATGGGGGCTCGATGCCCCCCGACCCCCGGGTCCACGACCACGAGATGGACCACGTCCCGAGGGAAGCCGCGCGCCATCTCACGAACGAGGAAGGCCGCTTCCCGAACGTCGTGCGCGCTGAGCTCGTGGGAGAGGTCGACGATCCGGTGCGGAGAGACGCCTCCTCGAAGCAGGGCTGCTTTCACCTGGGCAGCGTACGCCATCCCGAGGTCGCTCGTCAGGGTGACGAGGCGCCGAGCACGAACGCCCGGCCGTCGCGCCAAGGGAACCCGAGGGACGCGATCCGGCCGCCTAGGACTTCATGATCGCGACCAGGAAGATCCCGATGGCGATCAGGGCGCCGATGACGGCCGCGATGATCACGAGGAACGCTTGGAAGACGAGCGCGCCGAGCTCCCCCGAGCCATTCGAGAACGAGCCCGTGTGGTAGAAGTACCCGACCAGAACGCCCACCACCAAGCCGACCACGAGAAGGGCGATCCCGATCGTTCGGCTCTTCCCGCTCCCGAAGTAGGCCGTGAAGATCCCCGCCAAGATCAGGAACAAGGCGAAGACGAGCAACATCACGGCCACAAACGCGTACCACTTCGTGAAATCCACCGTAGTAGCCACTAGATCGAACATGTTCCACCGTTCAGAACTTGATGCCCGTGAGGGTCTTCGTGTCGATCACGCCGGCGACGGACCGGATCTTGTCGACGACCAGCTGGCCGAGCGCATTGAAGTCCTCGGCCTCGACCTTGGCGATCAGGTCGTACTCTCCGAAGAGCGGGTGCAACTCGACGATCCCCTTCACCCGCAGGAGCTCAGTGTAGACCTCGTGCTCCTTGGCCGGAGCCGTGCTGATGAGGACAAATCCAATTGCCACGGAGAATCTCCTCCGAGGGGCGGCGAGATGGTCCCCACCTAATAAGCGTGTCGAGGAACGAGAGGCCGCGTTATTCGGGGGACCGCCGGCGGCGACCCCCACCGCCACTCGAATGTGGGTCGCTTAAGTAAGTGACGTATAGCCTCCCTCTCGGAGATGGCACTCTCGCTGCGGACCTGGCCGAGCCGGCTGCTCGCCCGGCCGTGGCTCCTCGCGTTCGTCCCGATCAACGCGGCGACCTCGGGCTTCGGAGTCGTGCTCCCTCTCCTCATCCTGATCACGCTGCACGGCTCGTGGGCCGACGTCGCGATCTCGGCGACCCTCTACAACAGCGCGGTCATCCTGATGTCGATCGTCTGGGGGCACCTCACCGACCGGTACCCGGTGCGTCGGACGTTCCTCGTCATCAACTTCGCGGGCTTCGGCATCCTGTATGCGGCGCTCTCGGGCGTGCATTCGATCCTGGAGCTCTACGCCCTCTACGCCGTGGTCGGCGCGATCGCTCCGGCGGGAACGAATGCGTCGAACCTTCTGATCCTGGAGAAGTTCGGCGAGACGGAGCGGCCGAACGCGTTCGCCTCCTACCAAGAGATGGCGATCATCGGCTCGATCCTCGGAATCCTCATCGGGTACTTCTGGACCCTGGCCTCCGAGGCGCTCTTGGGCCTTCTGCTGGTGCTCGCCGGGCTCGCGTTCGTGAGCGCCGTCGCCATCTGGTTCGGGATCCGAGAGGCTCCGCGGAAGCTGCTCCCCGAGCAGGTGGTGCGGCACCCCGAGAGCCTCTCGTCCCGGCTTCGCATGATCGGCCCGTTCCGGACGCCGGTGCCGTTCTTCCCGAAGCGCCCCTCCCTCAAGCCCGGCGCGTGGCGCCGGTTCCGCAAATGGGCCCGGGCGGAGCTCCACCACGAGTTCCCGCTCATCATGGCCGCGTCGTTCCTGTTCAACCTCTCGGGGAACCTCTACAACATCTCCTATACGCCGTATCTCTACTCCGCGGGCCTCGCGGCTTCGGCGATCTTCCTCGTCAACCTCTCCAACAACTTTGCCCAGACTCTCATCTTCCCGTTCACGGGCGGCCTCTCGACGCGCTCGACGCCGGACCGGCTCGTGCATCGGGCCGCGTACCTGAGGAGCCTCGGATGCCTCGCGACCGCCGGGTTCACGTTCGCGGCGTTCAGCTCCACGGCGGCCTTCGAGGCGAACCTCGCCATCTACGCGGTCCTCGGAGCGGCGATCGCCGTTTACACGACCGCAAGTTCGCTCATCCTCTTCCGAAGCCTCGTCGGACGCGACGCGGGGAGCCTGATCGGGATCAACACGGCGCTCGGGGGCGTGGCCGCGGTGGGGGGGGCGGCCCTCTCGGCTCTTCTCTCCGTCATCGGAAGCTTCCGCCTGGTCTTCTTCGTCTCGGGAGGACTCCTGCTCGTGTCGCTGCCACTGTGGACCGCCGCCACGATCGCCTACACTCGCCGCAAGTACGGCCGGACGCCGACCGACCGCGCAGGGAAGGGACCGGTCAGCCCGACCGGGGCCGACGCGACCGCCCCGACGCCGTAGGTCGAGGTCTCGGCCGCCTCGGCCCCGTCGGAAGGTCCGGGTCGTTCATCCGGACGACCTTCATGAGAGGGTACCTGAGGTCGGGCCGATGCTGGAGCCGCGCCTCGACCGCGGTCGGACCGTCCACGAGAACGACGTCGACGGCCAGCATCTCGGGGGTGAGGTAGCGGTACGCGAACCGCCCCCGGCCGAGGGGCCCGCCGCGCTTCGGGAAGATGCGCACCGACACCTTGCGGACGAACGGTTGGAGACCGACCGCCGCCTCGATGGCCCGCGCGAGGGAACCGGCGGTCTTCTCCGAGACCGGGATCCCGAGGTACTGATGGAAGACCCCGCCGAGCTTGATGCCGGCCTCGAAGAGGAGCGACTCGCGGCGCGAAAGGCGGAGGGGCCGACTCGTTCGTGCCGAGGTCATTGGGCGTTCGTCGCCTCCGTCGGGATCCGGGAGACCGTGAACGGTCCGAGGAGATAGTAGCTCCCCACCCCGACGGCGAACGCGAGGGAGGCCCCGAACGCGAACTCGTAGAGGGTCGACCCGGCCGCGAGGTGGAACTGGAGGGGAACGAGGGCGAGGGCCGCGGCGACGGCCGTCACGGCCATGGGAAGGCGGAGCGGGCTCCCCCGGCGAATCTTCGGGTACCGGATCGGAACGACCATCCACACCGAGAGGACGACTCCGGCGAGGACGAGACCGAGCGGCAGGACCGCGGCGAAGGCGGGGCTGTCGAGGAAGAGAAGCGCGGCCACGAGGCCGAGCGTGCTCTGCGGAGTGGGGACGCCAAGGAACTCGGGTCGGTCGTGGGCCACCGTCGTGAAGTACGTGAGACGCGCGACGGCGGCCGCGAGGTACAGGACCGCGACCGCGAGCGTGGCCGCTTCCCAGGGCTGCCAGGTCGCCACATCCCCCGTATGGACCGCGATGAGGAAGGCGGGGGCCACGCCAAAGGAGACGGAGTCCGCGACCGAATCGGCCACTCGGCCGAAGCGGCTCGGGGGGGCTCTACTGCGACGGGAGAGGATCCCGTCCATCCCATCGAAGGCGATCGCGCAGACGATGAGGAGCATCGCCCAGAGCTTGTTGCCGGCGAGCACGTAGAGGACCGCTCCCACACCGAGGACCGCGTTCGCGAGCGTCGCGCTGTTCGCGAAGATCCTCCATCGGTCGGTCACGAGAGCTCCTTCGCGATCGTGCTCGAGCCGGCGCGGACCCGCTCTCCCACCTGGACGGTGGGTTTCGCGCGGTCCGCCGGAACAAGCACGTCCACGCGCGAACCAAGGAGGATCATGCCGAACCGGTCCCCCTTCTTTCCTTCCGATCCGACCCGGACGAAGGAGACCAAACGGCGGGCGATGACGCCGGTGATCTGGACGACCTCGACGTCCCCGAGCGCGGTCGCCAACCGGTAGTGCCGCTGGACGTTCTGGTCGGCGTCGGTCCGGTACGCGGGGCGATACCCGCTCCCTTCGTCGTGCGTCGCAAGCACGCGACCGGACACGGGGAACCGGTTCACGTGAACGTCGGTCACGTTCATGAACACCGAGACCCGCCAGGCATCGCCCTCACGGACCACCGCGCGGACGTGCCCGTCGGCGGCGGAGACCACACCCTCACCGACCGGGCGGTCCGGGTCCCGAAAGAAGACCGCGAAGAACGACCAAACGGCAAGGCCGACGACGAGCCCGACCGCCCAGGCAAGGGACAGGGGGACCGCCCCGACCGCGGGCAGAACGGCGAGAAAGAGGAGGAGCGCGACGACCGCTCCGAGATAGCGGCCCGCACCCGGCGCGAACACGCGCTTCAACCGGTGAGGACGATCTCGATGTTGACGCCGTCGGGCACCTGGATCCGCATCACCTGGCGGAGCGCCCGCTCGTCCGCGTCGATATCGATCAGCCGTTTATGGATCCGCATCTCCCAGTGGTCGATGGTGCTCGTGCCGCCCCCGTCCGGGCCCTTTCGAACGGGCACCTTGAGCTTCTTCGTCGGCAGGGGGATCGGCCCGGCGATCGCCACGCCGGTCTTCTGGGAGATCTCGCGGATCTGCTTGCAGATCGAGTCGACCTTGCGGGCGTCGGTGCCGGAGAGCGAGATCCGCGCCTTCTGCGGCATCGGTCGATAGTCCCTCCCTCGTGGCCGCGCGTCCGCCGCCGAGAGTCTACTCGCGCTTCTTGAGGTCGACGACGACCCCGGCCGCGACGGTCTGACCCATGTCCCGGACGGCGAACCGACCGAGCTGGGGGAACTCCTTGTACTTCTCGATGACCAACGGGCGCTTCGGCGTGATCTTCACCACGGCCGCGTCCCCGGTCTTGAGCGTCTGGGGGTTCTCCTCGGCGACCTGTCCGGTCTTCGGGTCGAGGCGCTTCAGAAGTTCCGTGAACTCGCAGGCGACCTGCGCTGTGTGGCAGTGGAACACCGGCGTGTACCCGACCGTGATCACGCTCGGGTGGTTCAGCACCTGGATGTTCGCCGTGAAGCTCTCGACGACCGTGGGCGGGTTCGAGACCGGGCCGGCCACCTCGCCGCGGTGGATGTCGTTCTTGTCGATCCCGCGGACGTTGAAGCCGATGTTGTCGCCCGGGACGGCCTCGGCGACCGCCTCGTGGTGCATCTCGATCGACTTCACTTCCCCGGACTTTCCGCCGGGCTTGAAGACGATCTTGTCGCCGACCTTGAGCGTACCGCACTCCACGCGGCCGACGGGAACGGTCCCGATGCCGGTGATGGTGTAGACGTCCTGGACGGGAAGCCGCAGGGGCTTCGTCGTCGGCTTCTCGGGCACTTTGAGCGCGTCGAGCGCCTGGAGGAACGTCGGCCCCTTGAACCAGGGCATGTTCGGGCTCGCCTTGTTGATGTTGTCGTCCTTGAACGCCGAGATCGGGAGGAACGTCACCTGCTCGGCGATCTTGAAGCCGATGTTCTTGAGGAGCTTCGTGAGCTCTTCCTTGACCTCCTCGTACTTCGCCTCGGAGTAGTTGACCTCCTGCCGGTCCATCTTGTTGATCGCGCAGATGATCTGGCCCACTCCCAGCGTCCGGGCGAGGAAGATGTGCTCGCGGGTCTGTTCCTGGACCCCCTCGGCCGCCGAGCAGACGAGCACGGCCGCGTCGGCCTGGCTCGTCCCCGTGATCATGTTCTTGACGAAGTCCCGGTGGCCCGGCGCGTCGATGATGGTGAAGTAGTACTTCTGGGTGTCAAAGCGGCGGTGCGCGATGTCGATCGTGACCCCGCGCTCGCGCTCTTCCTTGAGGTCGTCCATGACCCAGGCGAACTCGAACGTCGCCTTTCCCTTCGCCTCGGCCTCCTGACGGTACTTGTCGATCTCTTCCTGGCGAATGTACCCGGTATCCAGGAGCAGGCGGCCGACGGTCGTGGACTTGCCGTGGTCAACGTGGCCGATGAAGACGATGTTGAGGTGGGGCTTCTGCGCCATTCTCGATGGGCTCCGGGCGCGGCCAGTTGGTCCTGCTATATAGGCATTGTCTCCGCGCGTCTCCGAGAGAGAATGCGCGCTCGCGTTCGGCGCCCGGGACCGAGCGCGCCCACGGTCGGGGCGGAGGAAATGGTTGCCCGGGCCCCCGTCGGTGTCGCGACCGCACGAGGGGCCCGGAGCGAGGGAGCTAAAGGTCCGGCATCAAGAACAGCTCGTTCCCGTCCGGGTCGCGGACCGTGGCGTACCAGCCCCACGACTCCTTCTTCGGTCCCTCGATGAACTCGACCCCGTTCGCCTTGAGCTGCCCGCACGCCGCTGTGAAGTCGGCGCCCGGAACGCGGAGCGTCACGCCGGAGTTTCCCGGCTCAAGCGGAAAGTTGGGTTCGAACTCGGTCATCTGACAGAGGTGGAGCAAGCCTCCTTTCCCCTTCCGACCGACCGCCACCCAGTGCTCCATGCTCTCCACGAGGTCGAGGCCGAGGACCCGAGTGTACCAGTCCGTCGCCTTCGTCCGGTCGGAGACCACGATCGCTACGGTCGCCACGTGCGCCTTCGGGAGCGCGGGCTTTCCCCGGTCCGGCCTTTCGCTCGCGTCCTTCCCCTTGCCCTTGCTTTCGTTCTTGGTCGGCATGTTGGACCTTCGCTCACCGGGTAGGCGGCGCCCCTTCAAACCGAGAGCGGTGAGGGGATGAAACGGTCTCGGCCGTCCCCCGTCCCGTCGCATGCGCTCACGAAAGGGTTATATCGAATAATCGATATCGCAATTTCGAGTATGTGGGCCTACGGATGGGGGTCGAAGCGTCATCGAGGGCTCCGCGTCTGGGTGCTCCAGATGCTCGAGCGAGGACCGATGAACGGAGCGGAGATCATGGAGGAGATGGACCGGATGACGATGGGCTGGTGGCGGCCTTCCCCGGGGTCGATCTACCCGTTGCTCGACCAGCTCACGGAGGAGAAGCTGATCCACAAGCTCGACGACGGCCGCTACGAACTCACCTCCACGGCCCGAGGGGGCCCGGAGTGGGTGCGGGGATGGATGGGCCGCGGGCCTCGAACCCCGCAGGACGCGGTCGCCGAGGTGGAAGCGTACGTCGCCTTCCTCGAGGACCTGGGTCGAGGGGACAAGGGCGACCTCGGGGCGCTCTCGCCCCGCCTCAAAGCCGTCGCGAAGCGGTTGGACGACCTTGTGGACCGGTGGAGCCACGGGAGGACGGCATGACGCCCCCTTCCGTACGGCCCATCCCCCTCGAGGAGGGGGACCGATGAGGGACCCTACCTTCCCGCCGAGCCCCGAGGATGCGACCCCGTTCTTCCGGGGTCTGCGCGCGCGCATCGTGGCGACCATCGGAATCCTTGTGGGAGGCCTGTGCTGGATCATCCTCTACCTTGCCTTTCTCGCCGGGAAGTTCCCCTGGTACCAGAACCTCGCCATCGTGCTGGTCTCGTTCGTCGCGATCCCGACCGTCGTCGTCGTGATGTGGATCCTCTGGGGGATCTCCGTCGGCCGCCGCGTCCATTCCGCGTTCTGGCGGGACCAGTTCCCCTGACGGAGTCGGTTCGTTCCCAAAGGTCGGCGGGGGACGCGAGATGTTCGCGAATCCGACAGCTCCCGAACCACGGGGGTACCACCCCTCGCTTCGGGACCGGTTCCGCGTGCGGACGCGCCGCCGGCTTCTCCTGCGGTTGCGTTCGGTCCTCGCACCGGACGGAATGCGCCTCCTCGACCTGGGCGGCGGCACCGGTGCGACGACGGCAGAGTTCGGTCGGGGAGCACGAGAGCTCGTCGTCCTCGACCCCGAAGACCGGAAGACCTCGCTGGGGCGGGCCTCCGGCGCCCCCGTCACCTTCGTCTCGGGCGTGGCCGAAGCACTCCCGTTCGGGGACGGCCGGTTCGAGCGGGTCACCTCGGTGCTGTCGTGCCACCATTTCTCCCGACCCGACGACGCGTTCCGCGAGGCGGCCCGGGTGCTCCTCCCGGGGGGACGGTTCGTCGTCTACGACCTCGATCCATCGCATTGGTCGGGCCGCGCGGTGGCGCTCGTGATCGGAGGACATCACCACTCCATCGACCGGTTCGCCTCGCCGGAGGAGCTCGTCCGTCGGGCCCGGTCGGTCGGATTCCGGACCGCTCGCGGGGAGCGGTTCGGGACGGGCGCGTTCCTGATCGCGGAACGCTGAGGCCAGGCTTCCCGGCGAAACCGATTTAGCGGGCCGCCCGGTCGGTCGACCGAAACTTCTCGGGGCGGGACGACGTGGCGGACCCAGGTTCTTCGAAGGCGGGCTCGTCACGGACCGCTTCCGCCTTGCGGATGGTCGAGGCCGATGCCAACTTCGCCGGCAACGTGAACGGCGGGACGATCCTCTCGGAGATCAATCGGATCGCGTACATCGCCGCGACCCGCCACGCGAAGGCGAGCTGCGTCACCGCCTCCTTCGACCGCGTCGACTTCCTTTCCCGCGTCCAGGTGGGCGATCTCGTGGACTTCGATGCGGTGGTCACCTACGTCGGGACCTCCTCCATGGAGGTCTGGGTTCGCGTCCGAGCGGAGCCGCACGAGGGCGGACCCCGTCGGATGGTCGCCGAGGCGTTCGTCACGATGGTCGCGGTCGACGCCGCGGGCCGTCCGGTGCCCGTCCCTCAGCTCGTCCCCGAGACCGTGGAAGAGAGGGTGCGGTTCGACGAGGGACGACGGAGAACGGAAGAGCGCCGGCGGGATCGTTCCACGCGGTCGAAGTAGGAGGGGATGCACGGTGCTCTGCGAGATGTGCGGAAAGGAGGTCGCGCTCACGACGCGAATCCGCCTCGAGCACTCCGTCCTCGCGGTGTGCGCCGAGTGCGCGCGGTTCGGTACGCCCGTGGACCCGGTTCCGCCCGCTCCGTCGTCCGAGGGTGCCTCCGGCCGCTTCCGCCCGGAGGTGAGCGCGCCCCGCGCCACCGGCACCCGCCGTCGGCTCGAGGAGCGGGACCTGTACCAGGAGATCGGGGAGATGGAGCTCGCCCCGGACTGGAACAAGCGGATCCGGCTGGCCCGAGAGGCCCGCCAGTGGACGCCCGAGGTCCTCGGGAAGAAGCTGAACGAGAAGAAGTCCGTCGTCCTCAAGATCGAGTCCGGGAGCTTCCGTCCCCCGGACGCCCTCGTCCGGAAGCTCGAGCACCTGCTCCAGGTCCGCCTGCGAGCGGAACCCGAAGCCAAGGGTCAGGGCTGACGCGACCGTTCGTCCGAACCGTCCGACGACCCGTCCCCGTTCCCCGAAGAACTTAGGTGGCGTCGCCGGGCGTGAGGGGAGGGCGAGGTCGGGCGGCCGACGGGCCGTTCGAGCCCGACCTCCGTCGTCACCTCCACCCGGAGGAAGCCATCGATCTCCTGACCTTCCCGGGCCCGACGAAGGTCGGTGGCGTAGCTCGAGAGCGTCCTTTCGGACCACCCGAGGTACGCCGCTCCGAGCACCGCGAGGGCGAGGACCGCGGCGATCCCAACGTACGGAAGGGGGAGGAGGAGAGCGCCGGCGGTGAGCACGACCGTCACGGCGATCACCGTCCCGAGTGCCCGGCTCACGTCCCGCTGGGCCCTGCGGTCCCGGTGAGAGTAGTCGATCACACGAGGGGCCCGGTCGGGCGAAGCGCGTTCACTTGCCGCGTCGTGGCGTCTTCCGCGAAAGAAGGTGCTCTAGGATCGCCTTCTGGGCGTGGAGCCGATTCTCAGCCTGGTCCCACGCCGCCGATTGAGGTCCATCGAGCACCGAGTCGGTGATCTCCTGGCCCCGGTGCGCGGGCAGGTCGTGGAGGACGAACGCCGACGGTTTCGCGAGCGCCACGATCTCGTCGTTCACTTGGAACCCCTGGAACGCGGCCATCCGCGCGGCCGCTTCGGCCTCGTCCCCCATCGACACCCAGACGTCGGTGTAGAGAGCATCCGCTCCCTTCGCCGCCTCCTTGGGGTCGTTCGTGAACGAGAGCTTCGCCTTCGACCGCTGGGCCAGCACCTCTGCGGCCCGGACGAACTCGGGCTGGGGACGGTAGCCGGCGGGCGTCGCCACCGCGAGGTCGAGCCCGACCACCGCAGCCCCGAGAAGGAGGGAGTGAAGGACGTTGTTCCCGTCCCCGATCCACGCGAGCCGGCGGTGCGCGAACCGGCCCCCCCAGCGCTCGCGCATCGTCAGGAGGTCCGCGGCGATCTGGCAGGGGTGCTCGGCGTCGTCGAGCGCATTAATGACGGGGATCGAGGCCCATCGCGCGAGCTCGACCATGTCCGCGTGCCGGAACGCTCGATAGCAGACGCCGTCGACGAACCGAGAGAGGACGCGCGCCGTGTCGGCGATCGTCTCGCCCCGGCCGAGTTGGAGGTCCTTCGAGGACATGTACAGGGCGTGGCCACCGAGGTCGTTGATCGCGACCTCGAAGGAGGTGCGCGTCCGCGTGGACGGCTTCTCGAAGATCATCGCGAGGTTCTTCCCCGCGAGCGTCGCCGGGCGGACCCCCCGGGCCCGTTGCGCCTTGAGGGCGGCGGCGCGGGCCAGGACCTTGGGAAGGTCCTCCGCGAGGTCCGAAATCGAGAGCAAATCCTTGGCGGCCGGATTCAGCGGCATCGCCGCGCGCACGGTCCGGTCGCGTTAAACGGTTCTGGGGCGAGCCCCGCGCGCGCATTGCGAAGGTTATGAAGTCGACCCGGTTGGCGCGGGCGAGGGAGAAGCTGTGCCGGCTCGTTCCAAACCCCGTTCCCAGGATGCGAAACCCGAATCGAACCGAGGCCGCCCGTCCCGCGCCCGCGGACGGAGGGTCTACCTCATCTCGGGAGGGGTCACGAAGTTCGCGAAGGCCCACCCGGCGATGGATTTCCGCTTGATGGTGAAGAAGGCGTACGACTACGCCATGAAGGACGTCCCGAACCTCACGGCGGACCGGATCGACGGGACCCGGATCTCCTACTTCTCGGACCACTTCGCCCGGCAGCTCAAGGCCGCGAGCATGGTCCAGGACTACCTCGGGATGAACCCGAAAGGGTCGGTCCGCCTCGAGTGGGGTGGGGCGACGGGCGGGGAGTGCGTCCAGGCCGCCTACGAAGCGGTCGCCAGCGGTCGGATGGATGTCTGCCTCGCGGCCGGCTTCGAGACGATGAGCCGCGTGCCCACCTGGAAGGGCAACGAGTTCATCGCGCTCGCTTCCGACACGAACTTCGATTTCCCCCTCGGTGGGTTCTATACCGGATACTACGCGCTCATGGTCCAGCGCCACATCTACGAGTACCTGCGCCTGGGGAAGTTCGCGGGCATCAAGGACGAGCGCGAGGCCCAGCGAAAGGCGATCGCCGAGGGGGGCCGCATCATGAGCCTCGTCTCGGTGAAGAACCACCGCAATGCCCTGCACAACCCGTACGCGCAGTACCCGAAGCGGCTCACGGTCGAGGACGTCCTGAACTCGGAGATGATCAGCTACCCGCTCACCCGCGAGCAGATCTGCACGATGAGCGACGGGGCGGCCTGCGTCGTGGTGTGCGATGAGTCCCATGCGAAGGAGTTCACCGACAAGCCCGTCGAGATCACGGGGGTCGGCTGCGGGACCGACACGATGCGCCTCGCCGACCGCCCGTTCGGCCACGTCCCGCTCCTTCCCCACGAGTCGGCGAAAGGGTACGAGAACCTCCCCTACCCCGGGGTCCACTCGTTCCGTGCCGGGCGCACCGCCGGGATCGAAGCGTACCGCATGGCCGGGATCACGAAACCGATGGAAGAGCTCGACTTCGTCGAGCTGCACGACGCGTACGCATCGAGCGAGATCCAGACGTACGAGGACCTCGGGCTCTGTCGGTACGGAGAGGGATACGACTTCGTCGAGCGAGGCGACCCGTTCCTCAAGGGGATCGACTACGGCTTCCCGGTGCCGCACGCCGGCCGCATCCCGGTGAACCCCTCGGGAGGCCTCATCGCCTGCGGCCACCCGGTCGGCGCGACCGGGCTCATGCAGGCCGTCTTCGCGTTCTGGCAGCTCCAGGGAACGATCCCGAAGCACTTCGGCGACCCGACCCTCCAGCTCGAGAAGCCCCGGGGGGGGGCCATCCACAGCCACGCAGGAACGGGCTCGGCCGTGACCGTATCGATCCTGGAACGGGGGTTCCGATGACCGCGCGTCCCCCGAGCTACACCAAGTTCCGCGACGTCCAGGCGGAGCTCGACCGGAGCGGCGCGGCGATCTACCGCGATGCGGACGGCGTGGAGAGCCTGCTCATCCGCAGCCCGTACACGATCAATTACGTCCACAGCTATGCCGAGGACTCGCCGTTCTTCCTCGGGCTCGCCGAGGGACGACTGAGGGGGTCGAAGTGTCGGAAGCCGAAGTGCGGGTTCGTCTACGGGACGCCGCGCAGCCACTGCATGGTCTGCGGAGCTCCGACCGAGTGGATCGACCTCCCGCCCAAGGGGCGGGTGCACTCGTGGACAACGTGCCATTTCGGCGGCGAGGCGTTCCTCAAGGAGACGCCGTACAACCTCGCGCTCGTCGAGTTCGATGGCGTCGGGAGCCTGCTGCTCGTCCGCCTCAAGGACTGCACGGAATCCGAGATCTACGTCGGGATGCCGATCGAGGCTCGGTTCGCGACGAACGTGAAGTACTCGGTCACGGACGTCTGGTTCGTCCCGTCGAAGTAGGCGCCTCGGCCGCCCGACCGGCGCCCCGTCGTCGCGGCCGGGTCGGTCAGTCGTGAGGCCGCAGGCCCACGAGCTCGAGGACGTCGCCCTGGTCCCTCGCGAACTCCGAGCGGCGGGTGCGAGCCACCTCGACGAACTCGAGACGCTTCCAGACCGGCACGTGGGGCGCGTCTCCCGAGGGCCAACGCCCCCGGAACACGAAGTGGAGGTCCCAGTGCGGGTCCCGCCCCGGGGCGCCCGGGCGCACCGACGGATCGGAGAAGACGAACGGACCCGTGAGAGGGAGCGGGACCGAACCGAGCTGCTCCTTCAGGATCCTCGTGGCGGCGTCCACGGGGGACTCGAAGAGGAGCAACTGGCACGAAGGGAGCATCCACCGTTCGGCGACGAGGGCGGTACGCTTTGGGTCGACCGCTCCGATCTGCGACCAGGGCGTGCTCGGGTCGATGCGGCCCGCGAGGACGAACCCGGGCCGCTCGGGCGGTTCGAGCATGAGGAACGCCGAGAGGCACATCCCGTTGTCCGGGGCCTCGGACGCGCCGGGGAGGTCCGTGAGCGGCGCGCGTCGGATCCGGGCGAACCGTCGTGGCTCCACCGTGCTCCCCTAACCCCAGAGGGGGGATGCCGCGGGCCGGGCTTGAACCGGCGGCTTCAAGATCTTCAGTCTTGCACTCTCCCAAACTGAGTTACCGCGGCGCCGGTCGTCCCGACCGGCCGGGCCGTATAAAGAGTCGGAGGGCGGGGCCGGCGCGCCGCCAGGGCGCGTCGGTCGGTCCCCGACAAAACCCCTCCGGTCGAACGCGCGCGCTCACGTTCGGAGCGCCCGGTCGGCGTGAATCGTCCCTTGCTCTTATCTACCGAGCCCGACCTGATTACCGCGCCGTGGTCCGAACCCTCGTCGTCGCAGAGAAGTTCAACACCGCGTTGCGCATCGCCGTCGTTCTCTCCGACGGCCGCATGCGACGCGCCCGGGTCGAAGGGACGAACGTCTTTCGGTTCGACCGGCCCGAAGGCCCGTACGCAGTGGTCGGCCTCCGTGGGCACATCGTCGAGCTCGATTATCCGAAGGAGCACGCCGAGTGGACGCTCACCGGATTGCCCCGACTCCTCGAAGCCCGCCCCTTGAAGCGCGTCACCGAGAAGGGGATCGTCGCGGCCCTCCAGTCGATGGTGCGCGAGTTCGACCGGGTGATCATCGCGACCGACTTCGACCGGGAGGGCGAGCTGATCGGCCTCGAGTGCCTCGAGCTCCTCCAGAAGGTGCACTCGGGCCTCGAGGTGAAGCGGGCCCGCTATAGCGCCCTCACGCGCGACGCGATCGAGACGAGCTTTTCTCACCTCGAAGAGGTCGACCGAGCGCTCGCCGCCGCCGCCGAGTCGCGCCAGGAGATCGACCTGGTCTGGGGCGCGCTCCTCACGCGGTATCTTTCGCTCACCGCGCGCCAGCGGGGCTCGAGCTTCCTCTCCGTCGGTCGGGTCCAGACGCCCACGCTCGCGCTCCTCGTGGAGCGGGACCAGGCGATCAAGGAGTTCGTGCCGACGCCGTTCTGGGAGGTCGTGGCGACCGCCGAGAAGGGCGGCGAATCGTTCCGTCTCCGCCATCAGCACGGCATCTTCGAGAAGAAGGCGGACGCGGACCGCGTCTATGGTCGGGTCGCTCATGCCAAGAGCGGGGTGGTCCGCGCGTTCTCCGAGGAGGAGACGCGCCGTCGACCGCCGATCCCGTTCTCGACGACGCTCTTCGTGGCCGAGGCGACCCGTCTCGGCATGGGCGCCGCGCGCGCGATGCGGATCGCCGAGGACCTCTACACGCAGGGGCTGATCAGCTACCCGCGCACCGACAACACCGTCTACCCGCGGGGGCTCGGTCTCCGCACCCTCGCCGAGAAGTTCCGCGAGAGCCCGTTCGCCGCGGCCGCCGAGTTCGTGCTCGCCCAGCCGTCGTTCCACCCCACCCGGGGCCGGACCGAGACGACCGACCACCCACCGATCTATCCGACCGGGGTCGTCGACCCGAAGAAGCTACGACCCGAGCACGCGCAGCTCTACGAGCTCGTGGTGCGGCGGTTCCTGGCCACGATCGCACCCGATGCTCTCGGCATCGCCCGGAGCGCCGCCGTCGAGATCCACGGCGAGCGGTTCGAAGGGAAGGGGCAGCTCCTCACCGACCCGGGGTGGTACCGAGTGTACCCGTACTCGAGGCCGGACGAGGTCCCGATGCCGCGCCTCGAGGAAGGCGAGACCGTCACGGTCGTGAAGGTGGAGCTCGTCGAGGACCAGACCCGGCCCCCGCGCCGGTACACCCAGGGCTCGCTCATCCAAGAGATGGAACGCCTGGGTCTCGGGACGAAGAGCACGCGCCACGATGTCCTGCAGAAGCTGTTCGACCGGCATTACGTGAGCGCGCGGCAGCTCGAACCGACCTCGACCGGCATCGCCGTGACGGAGGCGCTCAAAGCGCATGCCCCGGTGATCACCCGGCCGGAGATGACCCACCGCCTCGAGGAGGACATGGAACGGGTCGCGGAGTCGAAGAAGCCGAAGGAGGAGGTGATCGAGGAGTCCCGGGAGATGCTGCGGGAGGCGTACGCGCTCCTTTCGGCGAACGTCGAGGGAGTGAAGGAGACGCTCACCGGAGCCCTCGACCGGCAGCATTTCGTCGGCCCGTGCGTGAAATGCGGGGGGGCTCTTCGGCTGGCCCGCAGCCCCCGGGGGGCGCGATGGGTCCAATGCGTCAACAACCCCGCGTCGTGCACCGCCACGTACGCGCTTCCCTCGGCAGGGTTCGTCGAACCGGCGCCCGACTTCCTCTGCGGGACCTGCCGGGTGCCTCGGGTGAAGATCACGTTCCGCGGAGTGCGCCCGGACCTGTACTGCATCAATCCCGAGTGCCCCGAGCACCACAAGGCGTTCCGCATCGGCGTCTGTCCGACCTGCGGGAGTCCGCTCCAGATCCGCTACTCGTTCGCGGGAAAGCGGTTCGTCGGCTGTTCGGGATACCCGAATTGCCGCGTGACGTATCCCCTCCCGCAGCGCGGAAAGCTCGAGAAGGACCAGCCTCCGTGCCCGGTCTGCCGGGCTCCGGTCGTCACCGCGATCGAGGCGGGCCGCCCTCCGTGGACCCTGTGCGTCAACCCCGAGTGCCCCACCCGTTCCGAGAAGGGGGGACCTCTCTCCTCGGGGACCGGGCGAACCTCGAAGGCGGCACGGGGGAAGCCGAGAACCGATTCCAAGCGGGGAACGAAAGCCTCTCCCCGCCGAGGCGACACCCCGAGTGCGTCCCGGCCGGCCCGTCGGCCGACCCGGACCTCCCCCCGCTCCGCGAAGAAGGCGGACGGGAAGGGCAATGCATCGGGCTCTGCGTCCGACTCCGAGGCCGAGCCCGCGGCGGAAGCCGAACGGTAGACCGCGGTTCCCTAAGAGCCTCCCTCCCCCCTCGGGAAAGGTCCGACCGTTTCTCTACCTCCCGGCCCGCGTTAAATACGCTCGGACGGTTCGAGCGTTCGTGGCGAGCTCTCGTCGTCTCATGGACCTCGACTACCGGTCGTTCGAGCGCCGCATCGCGACGAACCCTCTCGTCATCGTACCCGTGGGCGCGCTCGAGGCCCACGGCCCGCATCTTCCGCTCGGCTCCGACCAGATCCAGTCCGAGGTCACCGCGCTCGCCCTCGCGGAACGCGTCGACGCGCTCGTCGCGCCGACCATCCCCTACGGATCGGCCCCCGGGGCTCGGCGATTCCCTGGTACGGCTTCGCTCACGATCTCCCAGCTCGAGACGTACACGGAAGGGGTGCTCTCCGAGCTCGCTCGATCCGGGGTCCGGCGGATGCTCGTCCTCTCGGGCCACGGGGAGAGAGGTCACATGGCCGCCCTGCGGGAGGCCGCGGACACGGTGGTCCGAGCCCACCCGGGGACCCGGGCCGTCGTGCTGTGCGACTACGAGTTCGTGTACGAGATGCGGGGGAACGCCGCTCCGGCCTCGGACGGCCACGCGGGCCTTCTCGAGACGTCCCGGATGATCGCTCTCGCCCCCGAGACCGTAGGAACGGCACGCCCGGTCGTCGAGTACCATCACAGCCCGTTCGTTCCCGGTGCGCCGACGGAGAAGGACTGGCCGGACGCCGTGATCGGGGACACCCGGAACGCGAACGCCGAGCTCGGGGCGCGAGTGCAGGCCCATGTGCTCGACCGGTTGGTGGAGACGGTCCGAACGCTCCTCCCGCCGTAGGCCTTTCCCATGGCCGACCCATCCGATACCATCCGGGTCCGCGGCGCGCGGCAGCACAACCTAAAGAACGTCTCGATCGACCTGCCCCGCGGGAAGTTCATCGTCATCACGGGCGTGAGCGGCTCGGGCAAGTCCTCCCTCGCCTTCGATACGCTCTACGCCGAGGGGCAACGACGGTACATCGAGAGCCTCTCCTCGTACGCGCGCCAGTTCCTCGGGCAGATGGACAAGCCCGACGTCGATTCGATCGATGGACTCGCCCCGGCCATCGCCATCGAGCAGCGCGCCGGCAGCAAGAACCCCCGCTCGACCGTCGGCACGGTCACGGAGGTCCACGACTACCTGCGTCTCCTGTTCGCCCGCATCGGGGTTCCCCACTGCCCGAACGACGGCGAGGAGATTGCCCCCCAGTCGGTCGACCGGATCGTCGACGCGGTGAAGGCCCAGGCGGCCGGCGAGAAGGTCGACGTGATCGCCCCGGTCCTTCGGGCGAAGAAGGGCGAGCACCGGGACGTGATCGAGAAGCTCCGCAAGTCCGGCTACCGTCGCTTCGTGATCGACGGGGTCGAGATTCGCCTGCCCGGTCCCGAGGTACGCCTCGAGAAGAACAAGAAGCACACGATCGAGGTGGTCGTCGACAGCTTCGAGGTCGTCCCGGCGGAGGAGAGCCGTCTCGCCGAATCGGTCGAACTGGCCCGGGACCTGGGCGACGGCGTGGTGGTCCTCCGTCGTGCGAAGGGCCAGCGCCAGACGTTCTCGAGCCGCCGGGCGTGTCCGGAGTGCGGCTTCTCGATGGAGGAGCTCGCGCCCCGGATGTTCTCCTTCAACAACCCGTTCGGGGCCTGCCCGGAGTGCTTGGGCATCGGCGCCACGCTCCACGCCGACCCGGACCGGATCATCTCGAACAAGGAGAAACCCCTCACGAAGGCGATCAACGTCTGGGGCCTCACCCCGATGACCACCTCCCTCGCTCGGTTCGGCCAGATGTACGACTACGACCCCCGGCGGCCGGTCCGCGAGCTTTCGGAGAAGGGGTGGAAGGCGCTCATGTACGGCGGGGAGAAGAGCCTCGGCCCTCCGACCCACAGCCCGGACGACTGGTGGGTCTCGGGGTGGTTGCGCGAGGGCCTGGTCGCCGCGCTCGAGCGCCGATGGCGCACGACGAAGAGCGAGGGCGCGAAGGAGTACTACCTCGGGTTCCTCTCGTTCATCCCGTGCCGCGCGTGCGGGGGACGACGGCTCAAACCCGGGAGCCTCGCCGTTACGGTCGAGGGACGGTCGATCGCCGACGTCACCGCGATGACGGTCTCCGACCTCGTCGAGATGTTCCGTTCGCTCTCCCTCTCGGAGAGGGATGAGCAGATCGTAGGCCAGGTCGTGAAGGAGATCCGGGCCCGCCTCGGCTTCCTCGAGAACGTCGGCCTCACGTACCTCACCCTCGACCGCGCCGCGGGGACGCTCTCCGGCGGCGAGGCCGAGCGGATCGCGCTCGCGACCCAGATCGGCTCGGGGCTCGTCGGGGTCCTCTACATCCTGGACGAGCCGTCGATCGGCCTCCACCCCCGCGACCAGGCCCGGCTGCTCTCCACGCTGAAGACGCTCCGGGACCTCGGCAACACCCTTCTCGTGGTCGAGCACGACGAGATGACGATGCGGGAGTCCGACTGGCTCGTCGACCTCGGGCCCGGAGCCGGGTCCCTCGGAGGCGAGCTCCTCTACTCGGGTCCTCCGGACCGGATCCGCGGCACTCCGCGCTCGCTCACCGCGGCGTTCCTCTCGGGCGAGCGGACGATCCCGACGCCCGAACGCCGTCTCTCCCCCGGCCGTCGGTTCCTCACCATCCACGGGCCCCGGGAGCACAACCTCCAGGGGGACGACGTGGCGATCCCGCTCGGACTCCTGGTCGGCCTCTCGGGCGTCTCGGGAAGCGGGAAGTCGACGCTCCTCCAGGAGATCCTCTACCGCGCGGTGCGTCGGCACCTCGGGCTGGGCCGCGACACCCCGGGGCGCCACGACTTCATCGAGGGGATCGACGAGGTCGACCGGGTCCTCCTCATCGACCAAGCGCCGATCGGGCGCACGCCGCGGTCCAACCCGGCCACCTACACGGGAGTGATGACCCCGATCCGGGAGCTCTTCTCTAGCCTCCCCGACGCGAAGGCCCGCGGGTTCGCTCCCGGGCGGTTCAGCTTCAACGTCGCCGGGGGACGGTGCGAAGCGTGCGAAGGCGACGGCGTCCTGCGCTACGAGATGCACTTCCTTCCCGACGTCTACGTCGTCTGCGAGGAGTGCCGCGGCAAGCGGTTCAACGCCGAGACGCTCGAGGTCCGGTTCAAGGAGAAGACGATCGCCGACGTCCTCGACATGTCGGTGAGCGAGGCGCTCGCCTTCTTCGAGCACCACCGACGCATCGCCTCCAAGCTCCAGCTCCTCGCCGACGTCGGTCTCGGGTACATCCGTCTGGGGCAGAGCGCGACCACCCTCTCGGGCGGGGAGGCCCAGCGGATCAAGATCGCCTACGAGCTCGCGAAGCCCCCCACGGGGAAGACGCTCTACCTCCTGGACGAGCCCACGACCGGCCTTCACTTCGCGGACGTCGAGCGTCTGCTCGAGGTGCTGTTCCGACTTCGCTCGGGAGGGAACACCGTCGTGGTCATCGAGCACAACCTCGACGTGCTGAAGTCGGTCGACTGGCTGATCGACCTCGGCCCCGAGGGCGGGAACGCGGGCGGCCATGTGGTCGCTCAAGGGCCGCCCGAAGAGGTGGCCCGCATGCCGACCTCCCACACCGGCCGCTTCCTCTCTCCGCACCTTCCACCGCCCGTACCGGTGCTGCGACGGGCCCGCCTATGAGCCCGGACGGTCGCGCCGACCTGCCGTCGTTCGTCCCGGCGAGCCAGCTCGCGGCCGAGACCGGCGAGGGGTTCCGCCGAGGACCGGACGTTCCGGGCGTCTACCTGTTCCGCTCGGCCCGGGGCGAGGTCATCTACGTGGGAAAGGCCCGGAGCCTGCGGCGCCGGGTCCTCGACCACTTGAGGGCCCGGATCGAGAAGGACGGGACGATCGTCGCGCAGAGCACGAGCGTCGAGTTCGTCCCGACGGCCACCGAGCGCGAGGCCCTCCTGCTCGAGGCGAACCTGATCAAGCAGTACCAGCCTCCCTACAACGTCCTCCTGAAGGACGACCGAAGCTATCCGTACCTCGCGGTCACGGTCGGCGAGGAGGTTCCCCGCATCGTTCTCGTTCGCCGACCTCGTCGGCGCTCCGGCCTGCTGTTGTTCGGACCGTACACGAGCGCCCGCGAAGCCCGGAGCGTCGAGAAGCTTCTCGGGGACCTGTTCCAGCTGCGTCGGTGCGTTCGCCTTCCGAAGGAGGCGTGCCTGTACTACCACCTCAAGGTCTGCAGCGCTCCGTGCATCGGCGCGATCCCCCCGATCGAGTACCGAGCGCGCATCGACCGGGCCACGGAGGTCCTGCGGGGCCAGGTCGCTCTCGTCCGCCCGTTGGTCGAGAAGGAGATGCGGGCGGCCGCCGAGAGAGAGGAGTTCGAGCGGGCCGCGATGCTCCGCGACGCGCTGGGCGGTCTCGGCGCGCTCTCCGAGCGCCAGGCGGTCATCGGACCCGGGACCGGACGCGTCGATGTGCTCGCCCTCGCCTACCCCCACGACCCGGCCACGCTCCGCGTGGCGGTGGGACTCCTGCGCGTCGAGGAGGGCGAGGTCCGCCGGACCGAGCCCCACCTCGTCACGATCCCCGCGGACGATGTCCCGGAACCGGGCGAGGTGCTCCGCCAGTTCCTCACCCAGTACTATGGCGGCCAGTTCGAGCTCCCCGACCGGATCTACGTCGCGGGACCGCGGCCGGCGGGGATCGACACCACCCTCGACGACCTGTTCGCCCCCCGCGGAGTGGAGGTGCACTTCCGTCCGACCGGACGGTACGCCTCGTTGGGCCGGCTCGCCGAACGCCTCGCGCGCGCCACGGTCGACCAGGTCGTGGCGCGACCGGCGCCGAGGGAGGTGCTCCTGGCGGTCCAGAACCTCCTCGAGCTGCCCACCATCCCGAACCGGATCGAGGGGGTCGACATCTCGATCTTCCAGGGGTCCGAGGCCGTCGGCTCGCTAGTCGTCTTTGAGCGCGGCATCGCGAAGCGCTCGGAGTACCGCCGCTACCGGATCCGGTCGGTCGAGGGGACGAACGACTTCGCGATGGTCGCCGAGGTCGTCTCCCGGCGGTATGCCCGACGCTTGGCCGAGAACGAGATCCTCCCCGACCTGCTCCTCATCGACGGGGGAGCGGGGCAGCTCGCCGCCGCCGAGAGCGCGCTCGAACCGCTCGGCCTTGAGGACCGGATCCCCACGATCGGACTTGCGAAACGGGAGGAGGAGGTGTACCGCACCGACCGTCGCGAGCCGATGCGCCCGAACCCGAACGCCCCCCCGATGCTCCTGCTCCGCGCCGTCCGCGACGAAGCGCACCGCTTCGCGGTCACCTACCACCGCACGCGGCGGCGGATGCGCCTGCGAAGCGAGCTCGACGAGGCCGCGCGCGACCGGGATCGACGGTCGCGCGCCTAGGCGCGACGCGACCGCCGGACGGGGCCTCGTCGCACGTCGATCCAGGTCATGTCGGGAGGCTCACGGTCGTCCTGCCAAAGAGCGCCGATCACCTCTCCCAGGTGGTGGGCCTCTTCGATCGTGGACTGCACGATCGCGTCCCGGACCGTGTAGCGGCCCGGCATCCAGGGCGCTTTCACGACCCGGCCGAGGTCGCGGTTCGTGAGGTGGCGCGCGGTCGACTCGACGCCGATCCAGACCCTCTTCGAGTACGCGTCGAACTCCTTCCAGTTCCGCGGCCTCCGCGACCGGTCCCGAAACAGCGTCTCGAGCTCCCGGCGCGAGGCGCGGCCCCGGACGATGTAGACGTGCCAGACCTCATGGACGTGGAGGATGTGCACGAGCGTCGCGAACAGGGATTCGTGGCCGATCCCCCGAGGGCGCGTGGCCTGTCGCCCCGGAAGGCGACGCACCCGACGGACGAACCGGTCGAAGACCGAGCGGTCGTACGCGAAGATCGCCCGTGCATCCTCAGGGGAGAAGGAGAGCTGCGGAGGCATGGGCCGCCGACGTTCCCTCCCCTAGATAGACCCTTGCGGGCCCGAACCCGGGCCGTCTACCGAGAGTTCGTGTGGCGTTCGGGGGTGCCGATGAACGGCAGCCCTTGTACTCGACGGGCCACGTCCGTGACCGGGAGGCGGCGGAGGTCGGCCTCCGGCTCCAGGATCGCGACGTCGAGGGCTTCGGGCGGGAACGGCGTCGGAGAACCCTCGGCGACCGCCGCCACGGCGAGCTTGAACGCGGACTCCTCGGTCAGGTGGTCGGGAAGCTTCTCCTCGAGATAGTCCGCGACCGCGCGCCGGTTCCGGCCGATCGCGTACGCCTTCCAACCGATCGTGGCACCGCTCGGGTCGAGCTCCACGAGCCCGGGCGCCTGGGCATCGAAGCCGCCCAAGAGGAGCGAGACCGCGAACGGTCGAGTGCCCCCGAACTGAGTGTATTGCTGGAGGAGCGTGCCGAGCGCGTGACCGAGGAGCGTGAACGGGGGCGCCTCGCCGTACGTCAGGCGGTGGCGCTGGGCCTCGACCCGCAAGAACTCCACGAGGACGCGCGAGTCGGCGATGAGGCCGGCGGTGACGCATCCCAGGCCCTTGTCGATCGCGAAGCTCTTCTCGATCGAGCCCGCCTCCGCGAGCGAGCTCACGGGAAGGTTGCGGTACGCCACGAAGACGATCCCGGTGTCGTACGTCACCGCGACCGCGGTGCCTCCCATCTGGATCGCTTGAAGGGCATACTCGACCTGGAACAGGCGTCCGTCCGGCGAGAACACCGTGCTGGCCCGGTCGTACGCCATCTGGCCCGGTTGCATCTCCATCGGTGACACGTCTCCGCGAACGAGGGCGCGAAAACGGGTGGGGGATTTGAGCGTACGCCCTCGGCCTCCCTGCACCCCACCTGGTGGTGCGAGGCCACCATGGGATTCCGGCGTCGCCACCTGGTCCCGTCCTCTCCGAAGGGCCGGTGTGTCGCCGAGGACCGTCAGCAACGCTTATCGGCCAAGGGTCGGCTGCTTTCCCCGATGGAGACGAACGGACTCCACCTCCTCCCGATGGCCTCGAGCTACCGGGGCCCGCTCTCCCCCGCGTGCGTCCAGTGCGCGGAGGGTCGGAAGATGGTACTGTTCGTCACGGGAGTGTGCCGGTTCCGGTGCTTCTACTGCCCAGTCTCGCCCTCCCGCAACCAGATGGACGTCGTCTACGCGAACGAGCGTCGGGTCCTCTCGGACGCCGACGTGATCGACGAAGCCCGCGCGATCGGGGCCGCGGGAACGGGGATCACCGGCGGGGATCCGCTCGGGGTCGTCGACCGCGTGGAGCATTACGTCCGGCTCTTGAAGCAAGGGTTCGGTCCCGAACACAACATCCACCTCTACACGCACGAACCGAATCCGGAGAAGCTCGCCCGGCTCGCCCGGGCCGGCCTCGACGAGTTCCGTCTGCACATCCCCCACTACCTGTGGGGATCCTTGTCCGGGGCCGGTGGGGCCTACCGCTCCGTCCTCGAGGAGGCGCCGTCCTGGGGGATCCGACGGGGAGTCGAGATCCCCGTCCTACCCGAGAAGGAGACCGAGCTTCGCCGCCTTCTGCGGGCCCTCGACCGGATCGGGGTCGATTTCGTGAACCTGAACGAGCTCGAGTTCTCGGAGACCAACGAGGCGAAGATGCGGGAGCATCGCTACCGCGTCGACCCGAGGAACGGGTGGGGCGTGAAGGGGAGCCGCGCGGTCGCGGAGCGGCTCGTACGGGAGCTTTCTCTGTCCGTCCCGCTCCATTACTGCTCGTCCCGGTTCAAGGACGGCGTACAGTTGCGACAGCGGCTACTGCGTCGCGCCGACCGCACGGCCCCGAGCTTTGCCGAGCGGACGGGGGACGGGACGGTCGTGCTCGGGGTCGTTGAGGCCGATGCGACCGGATCGTTCGACCGGTGGTCGAACCGTGTGGCCCGCGCGATCGGAGCCGGGCCCGAAGACTACCGCGCGGACGCGACCCGCCGCCGAGTGGAGCTCTCCCCCTCGGTCCTGCGCCGGGTTGCCCGGCGCTTGCGATGGCCTGCCTTCGAGGTCGAGGTGTATCCCACGGCCGACGCTCTCGAGGTCGAGCGGACCCCGCTCAACGCGGCCGCGCGGACCAAGGCATCCGCGGCCGTGGGCGGAACGTAGCCCTCGTCACAGGCGTGTCCTCCCCAGGTGAGATACCGCTCATCCCCACGACGGTTCTTGATCGAGCACGGGCCCCATCCATCGTCCTCGGCCCCATACCACATGGGGCAGTCCCGGCACCGCAGCGATCGCGATGAACGTTTCCCGCGTGGGGGAGAGGGGGTCATCGGGCGGAGTCCTCTTGCAAGAGCCGCTGGGCCTGAACGGTGCTCGCCATCAATTCCGCGACGGTCACGGGGCCCACGCCACCGGGCACGGGCGTGATCCCCCCGGCCCAACCGTCCAAGTTCCCGAAATCCGCGTCCCCCGACGTCCTGGAGCTCCCCGGATGGGCGGGGTCCGACACGGTCGCGACACCCACGTCGACGAGGAAGGCCCCTTCGGGGACCACCTCGCGCGTGAGCATCCCCGCCCGCCCGACGCAGGAGAAGATCGTGCGGGCGTTCGCGAGCGCCCCTTTAAGGTCGCGGCTCCGCGAATGGACGATCGTCACCGTGGCGTTGAGGCCGATCCCCTTGCCCGCGAGCAGGAGCGCCAGCGGGAGCCCGACCGTTTCGGAACGGCCGAGGACCACCACCCGCTCTCCCTCGAGGGGGAGGCGGTAGTGGCGGGCGATCTCCACGGCCGCGAGGGCGACCGCCGGGACGTGCACGGGGGCCTGGGCGACGAGGCGGCCCAGGTTGGCCGTCCCGACACCGTCCACGTCCTTCTCCGGGCGGAGCGCCGCGACCGCTCGGTAGAAGTCGAACGGAGCCGGCAACGGGTGCTCGAGCAGGACCGCGTGGACGTTCGGGTCCTGGTCGAGCGCGGTCAGTCGCTCGACGAGCTCCTTCGGGCCGTCTCCGGGCTCCAAGGGACCGTCCCGGAACGTGATGCCGAGCGCGGTCGCCGCCTTCGCTTGACGTCGCAGATAGTAGCGGAACGGGCTATCGACCCCGCGGTGAACGCTGGCGAGGCACGGAGGAGCTTCTCCGCTCGGCCGGGACCCGAGGGCGGCCCGGGTCTCGTCGTCGATCCGCTCCGCGACCGGTTTTCCATCGAGCCGCACCGTCATCGCGCGACCTCGTCGCACCGAGTCCGGAACCGTAGATAACGGAGGACCCTCCGGGCCGACGGGACCGCGTGGGGCCCGCGGCAGGCCTCCGTGGTCGAGGAAACGACGATTTCGACGGCCCTAAGGGATTTATAGGAACCCCCTCCTTCGATGGGTTGGCGGAGTGGTTCTCGCCCGTCGCGAACCGCGAAGCCACTATGGCAGAAGGCACGCAAGCGCCGCCCGCAGGGGCCAACGTATCCCCGCCGGCGAACGAGCTCGAGCAGTGGGCACGGACCCTCCCGTACACCTCGAGCGCTCAGGTGGAGGTGCCGCCCCGTCTCCTCGACCAAGTGATCGGTCAGGACGACGCCGTGGAAGTCGCGCGCAAGGCCGCCACGCAGAAGCGGCACATGATGCTGATCGGGGACCCGGGGACGGGCAAGAGCATGCTCGCCCGGGCGATGGTCGACTTCCTCCCCAAGGAGCCGCTCCAGGACATCCTTGCCTACCCCAACAACGAGGACCCGAACGAGCCGAAGATCCGGGTCGTCCCTTCCGGGAAGGGCAAGGAGATCGTCGCCGCCCAGAAACTCGAGGCGGCCCAGAAGAAGGAGCAGCGGGCGATCGTGTTCATTCTCATCGGGGTCCTGGTCCTGGCGCTCACGCTCTACCTCTTCTTCTATGAGCACCAGGCCGACGCGCTTCTCCTCGGTATCCTGGTGATCGTGATCATCTGGGTCATGGCCCGTTTCGCCGGAGGTCGGACGGAGAGCGGGAATTCGGTCGCGAAGCTCTTGGTCTCTCATACGCCCGACGATAAGCCCCCGTTCGTCGACGCGACCGGCGCTCACGCCGGCGCCCTCCTCGGGGACGTGAAGCACGACCCATTCCAGTCGGGCGGCCTCGAGACGCCGCCCCACGAGCGGGTCGAGGTCGGGGCGATCCACAAGGCGAACGGGGGGGTCCTTTTCCTGGACGAGATCAACCTCCTTAAGATCGAGAGCCAGCACTCCCTGCTCACCGCGCTCCAGGAGCGCAAGTTCCCGATCGTCGGTCAGTCCGAGCGCTCGGCCGGGGCGATGGTGAAGACCGAGCCGGTCCCGTCCGACTTCGTCCTCGTCGCGGCAGGGAACGTCGACAGCGTGCAGACGATGCACCCGGCGTTGCGCTCCCGTATCCGAGGGTACGGCTACGAGCTGTACGTCAAGACAACGATGCCCGACACGCCCGAGAACCGGATGAAGATCGTCCGGTTCATCGCCCAGGAGGTTGTGAAGGACAAGAAGATCCCGCATTTCGACCTCGGGGCGATGGTCGAGGTGATCCGGGAGGCCCAGCGCCGCTCGGGCCGCTCCGGCCAGCTCACGCTCCGCCTGCGCGAGCTCGGGGGGCTCGTCCGCGTCGCCGGGGACATCGCGCTCTCCGATGGGCTCAACATCGTCCACGCCGACCAGGTGGTGAAGGCGAAGCGGGCCGCCCGCTCGCTCGAGCAGCAGATCGCCGACCGGTACGTCGAGCGGCGAAAGGAGTATCACATGTTCACGACCGTCGGCTCGGCCGTCGGCGTCGTGAACGGGCTCGCCGCGATCAACGCGCAGACCGGCATGGCGGAGTTCTCGGGGATCGTCCTTCCGATCGTCGCCGAGGTCACGCCGGCCCAGACGCGGAACGGCGGCGTCGTGGTCGCCACGGGGAAGCTCGGAGAGATCGCGCGCGAGGCCGTGCAGAACGTGAGCGCGCTCATCAAGAAGTACACGGGCGAGGACATCTCCCGCTACGACATCCACATCCAGTTCGTCGGTACCTCCGACGGGGTCGAGGGCGACAGCGCCTCGGTGTCGATCGCCACGGCCGTGATCAGCGCCCTCGAAGGCGTGCCGGTCGACCAGTCGGTCGCGATGACGGGCTCGCTCTCGGTCCGGGGCCAGGTCCTCCCCGTGGGCGGCGTCACCGCGAAGGTGGAGGCCGCCGCAGACTCGGGGATCAAGCGCGTGCTCGTGCCCGAGGAGAACCTGGACGACCTCGTGCTCGAATCGAGGTACCGCGGCATGGTGGAGGTCATCCCCGTCTCGACGCTCCGGGACGTCCTCCGCTACGCCCTCGTCGGTCAGGGCCCCCAGAAGGAGTCGCTCCTCGAACGTCTCTCCGCGATGGTCCGCGCGACCGGTCGTTCCTCCGAAGAAACCGTGCCCCCTACCCCGCCGGCCCCCGCACCGGCGCGGCCGACCGGTTCGTGAGGGGAACGTTCCGCGTTCCGGCGCACGGGCCGGCGGCCCCCCGCCCGTTCCCGACCCCTTCCGTCGAGGAAGATGAGGAGGAAGGGGACCGGTTCGTCAACCGTCCGTGCTACGAGTTCAACGCCGAGCTCGGGACCGCGTGGAACGACCGCCACTGCGCGCACTGTCGCCACTACCTCACCGCCCGCTGCCCCCACATCGACGAGTTCCTCGACGACGTGGAAGATTTGACCCCCGAGTAGTATCGGGGTTCACCATGCGCGCCCTTCTCATCGGCCGGTTCCAGCCGTTCCACAAGGGACATCTTGAGGTCATCCGCAAGATCCGGGCCGACCGCCCCTCGGCGCCGATCCTCATCGGCATCGGGAGCGCCCAGGAATCGTACACGTGGGAGAATCCGTTCACCGCCGGCGAGCGGTCCGAGATGATCGCCCGTGCCCTCGGCGAGGCCGCGCTCACCGACACCCTGATCGTCCCGATCGAGGACATCGCGCGCCACGCCCTCTGGGTGACGTACCTCGAAGCGCTCCTGCCCACGTTCGACCGCGTGTACACGAACAACCCGCTCACGCGACTTCTGTTCGAGCGCTCGGGGTACCTCGTCGAGAGCCCACCGCTCTACGACCGGGACCGGTTCGAAGGGGTCCGCATCCGGGAGCAATTGTGCGACGGCGGGCCCTGGAAGGAGGCCGTACCTTTGACGGTCGCCAACTTCCTCGAGGAGATCGGGGCGCCCGCGCGTCTTGAGGTCCTTCGTCAGAACGCCCGCCGGTCCGACCGAGGTCTCTCGTGACCGACGGGGAGGATGCGCAGGACCCGGGCACCCGCCCGCGTCCGCGTTTTGAGCCGGTCCCCGAGTGGGCGGGGCCCTCGACGCGGCTTGTGCACGGCGCGCGTCGCCCCGAGTACAACTCGGGTGCGGTCGTCCCGCCGATCTACCCTTCGACCACGTTCCACTTCCCGTCCGAGTTCTCCGAGTCGGCGGACCGAGGCGGCCTGTACCTCTACAGCCGCCTCGCGAATCCCACGGTCGAGGTTCCGGCCGAGCTCCTCCGTCAGCTCGAAGGGGGCGAGTCGGCCCGCTTGTTTGGCTCGGGCATGGGGGCGTTCACGAGCGCGCTCCTGTCGCTCGTGAAGACGGGCGATGAGGTGGTCGCGCTTGACGTCCTCTACGGGGGCACGATGAGCGTGCTGGCCGACCTACTGCCCCGGTTCGGGGTCACGCTCAAGTTCGTGAGCGAACGGGAGGCCCGCACTCCCGAAACGCTCCTCGGCGAGAGGACGCGGCTCGTGGTGATCGAGAGCCCGACGAACCCGATCCTCACGGTCCACGACATCGCCCGATGGGCGAAGGCGGCGGACGAGGTGGGCGCGGTCCTCCTCGTGGACAACACGTTCGCAACCCCGATCAACCAGAACCCGCTCGCCCTCGGCGCGGACCTGGTCCTTCACAGCGCCACCAAGTACCTGAGCGGGCACAGTGACGTCCTCGCGGGCGGGCTCGTCGGCCCGCGGAACCTGCTCTCCCGGATCGATCCCAAGGGGGACTATGGGTCCACTCTGGACCCGTACTCGGCGTACCTCCTGGGCCGCAGCTTGAAGACGCTCGCGCTGCGCGTCGCGCGCCAGAACGAGAACGGCCGGCGCGTCGCGGAGGCGCTCGCTTCGCATCCCCTCGTCCACCGGGTCCACTATCCGGGCCGTGCCAGCGCCGAGGAGGAGGAGATCGCCGCTCGACAGATGCGCGGACGGGGCGGCATGGTGTCGGTCTCGCTAAAGGGCGGAGCGGAAACGGCCCGACGGTTCCTCCGCCGTCTTCGGTTTGTCCACGTCGCGTCGAGCCTGGGCAGTGTGGACAGTCTCGCGAGCGTGCCGGGGCTCACCTCCCACCGTCACCTCTCTCCCGAGGAGAGGGAACGTCGGGGGATCGACGAGGGGCTGGTGCGATTCTCCTTCGGGATCGAGGACCCGGACGACCTCGTCCGAGACCTCACCGAAGCGCTCGACCAGGTGGGGTAGGGCCTCCGACTCCGCCCCCTTGCCTCCCCGAACGCGAGGGGGCCCGCGGTTCGTTCATCCGACCGGAGCACCGCACGAGGGGCACGCCTTCGCCGTCACGTCATAGAGGCTCCCGCAGAACGGGCAGCGAATCTTCACGACATCGTGCTCCACGGTCTGCTGGACGACCACCGGCTGGATGATCGGGGGCGGGACCGACGGGTCGGCGACCTGCTGGATCACCCGCGGCCGGCGGCCGGAGGCGGCCACGAGGATGACCCCGACGACGATGACGAAGATGCCGATGCCGAGGACGACGGCGGGACCGGTGCAGTTCGGGGCGAGGTTGCCGACGGGGGCCTGGGTGGTGCAGAGGGAGTAGACGAACCCGCCGAACACCACGAAGACGAGGCCGAAGACGATGAGGCTCGCTCCTTGGCGAAGGTTCGCCATCGTGCCCTCTCGATCGGGAGGAACGCGAGGTATTTACCCCTACAGCGGTCGGACCTCCGCGCGTCCGATCACGCCGGCGTGAACGCCCCGTCGACCTTCACGTTGAACCCGAGTTCGACGCCGAGCTCCGCGTGGACCATCCAGTAGGTGCGGTAGAGCTGGCCGTGGAACGGACCGGTCGACTCCGCCGTGTTCGGAATCACCAGCTGGAAGCGTCCCGCCCGCTGGAGCTCCCGGTCCCCGAGCGGGAGGACGATCTCGTAGAACGGTACGTCCCGAACCTGGCCCCTCCCCTGAACGGTGTACTCGACGTGACGGTGGCAGCGGACCGTGAGCTTCTCGAGATGCTTTCCTCTCGGGTTCTCGATGAGATAGGAGCCGTTCACGGTGCCACCAGGGAGGATCTGGCCCGGGTCGACGTCCACCCGGAACGAGGGATGCTCGTCCGACGTCTCGGACGGCAGCGAGGGGATCGTTCCCAGCACCCGACGGGCAGAGAAGACCGGGATCGTGACCCGGTCGACCGGGTCGACCCACCAGGGGACACGGACCCGTGCCTCGAGCTCGTACTCCACGTACATCCCGTCCGGCCGGCTGAAGAATCGTCCACGGACCGCCGGAACGTCGGCGGTGGCGAGCGACGGCTCCGCCTCCGCCGGCAGATCGAAGCGGAACGGGAGGCGGTACGTCCCCGGCGCGATATGCTCCTCGTCCTGGAACGTGACCCCTTCGCGGAACGAGCTCGTGAGCTCCAGGAACGGGTAGTTCTGCTGGATGACACGGCGGCTCTTCCCTTCCTGGACCGTCATCTGGGAGAACTCCCGGCCGTGCAGGGCGAGGTCGATGTCCGCCGCTCGGAGAGGTTTGTCGGTTTCGAGTACGTAGGTTCCCTGGATGGACCCGCCCGGCCACGAGTACGCGGGAAGTCCTTCCAACGAGATGCGCGCCACGAGGACGGCGATGCATCTCGAATCTAAGAGCTTCGCCCGGATCGCCCCGCGCAGGTCCGTCCCGAGCTTCCGCGCGAGGAGGGAACGTCCGACGGAGTCGACCCGATTGCGTGCCGGGCGCAGGCATTATACGGGCTGACCTTTCGTCCGGCCGTTCGCGCCACTGTAGCTCAGTTTGGCAGAGCGGCTGATTCGTAATCAGCAGGTCGGGGGTTCAAGTCCCTCCAGTGGCTTTCTCTTCCGGAACGAGGCCTCCGGCAAGTGGCGGAGGCTGCCGACCCCGCGAGAGGGGCTATCTCTCCGGACGTCAGGGACCCAGACTCTTCGCGTCGATGACAAAGCGATAGCGCACGTCCCCTCGTTCCATGCGCTGGTACGCGTCGTTGACCTGTTGGGCGCGGATGATTTCGATGTCGGCCCCGATTCCTTTCTGGCCGCAGTAGTCGAGCATCTCTTGGGTCTCGGGAATCCCGCCGATGTTGGAGCCGGCGACTCGGCGGTTGCCGAAGACGAGGGCGCCCGCGTTGAGCGAAGAGGCCCCCGGAGGGAGTCCGACCAGGACCATGGTGCCGAGGCTTCGGAGGAGCGTGGCTTCCGCATCGAGGTCGTGAGGTGCGCTCACCGTGTCCACGACGAGGTCGAACGTCCGGCGAAGACCGTCGAGCGCGCCCGACTCCCTCGTGGCGACGAACCGCTTCGCGCCGAGCCGCAGGGCGTCCTTCTCCTTGGCCCGGGACGTGCTCAGGACCGTGACGTCCGCGCCCATGGAGGCGGCGAGCTTCACGGTCATGTGACCCAGCCCGCCGAGACCCACGACGGCCACGCTCTGTCCTTTCCTGCAACCGAATTGGCGTAGGGGGGAGTAGGTGGTGATGCCCGCGCACAAGAGCGGCGCGGCGCGTGCCGGGTCGAGCGCATCCGGAACGCGAAGGACGTACCGCTCGTCGACGACGATGTGGGTGGAGTAGCCTCCGAGCGTCCACGACCCCCTCGCCTTGTCGAGGCTGTCGAAGGAGAAGGTCACTCCCTTCTCGCAGAACATCTCGTGGCCGGCTCGGCATGGCGGGCAGGTCCGGCACGAATCGACGATGCAGCCCACGCCCACGAGGTCGTCGACCTGGAACCGCCGCGCGCGCGCGCCCCGTGCCACGACTCGGCCGACGATCTCGTGACCGGGGACGACCGGGAAATGAGTGCCGCCCCAGTCATCGTTCACCTTGTGGAGGTCGCTGTGGCAGATGCCACAGTAGAAGATCTCGATCTCGACATCGCGGGCTTCCGGGTCTCGCCGCTCGATCGGGAGCGGTTCGAGAGGCGACTTCGCGGCCCGGGCACCATAGGCCGGCACCGTTTTCGTCATGGCCATGGGGAAGTGGCGCTCCCGCATTAACGCCTTCCATCGCCGAAGGACCCGGCCCGGGGGAGCCGCATGTTCGCGACGCTGACCGACCCGGACGGGAACCCGTTTGACGTCCATGACACTCGCGGGTTCGTCTTCGGCCCATGCGCCGTCCCACGAACCCCCTCGTGAGAGGATCCTCGTTCGGGCCCCCTCCTCCCATCGAGAAGGGTTCGCGATGGGTGGGAGAAGCGCCGCGCGCACGCCGTCGGCCCGTTAGAGGGGAGATCCGGCCGCGTGGGCCCCGAGCCGGCGGTCGGCCTCGACCTGCGTGATTCCTTGGGCCTCGAGCACCTTCGAGCGGGAGGCACCCGCACGGATCCAGCGGACCGACTCGAGAGGGAGCCCGAGGCACCCCGCCAGGAACCGCGCGACGGCCCGGTTGGCCCTCCCTTGGGTAGGCGGTGCCCGACACGAAACCGCCCAACACCTCCGCCACGGGTCCCACGCGATCGATTCGGCGGAGCGGCCGGCCGTCACCCAGAGCTCGATGTGCGCGACCGGAACCGCCGCTTCGTCGGCCGGGAGGCGCGGATTATTCCGTGGCATCGACAAGGTGACGGTGGAGGAACGAGAACGCGGGGCCGTACGACCGGTAGAGTTGCTCCCGGTCGGCGCTCCCGTGTCCCTCATCGGAGAACTCGATGTAATCGAAGTCGCGCCCGGGCTTCCGACCGAGGCGCACGAGAGCGTCGCGGAACGCACGAGCTTGGTTCACCGGGCACCGAGGGTCGTGAAGGCCGTGGAGCATGAGGAGGGGCGCCCTGAGGCGGTCCGCGAAGTACACGGGACTGCGCTCGCGCCAGAGCGCCGCGTTCTCCACGGGGTCCCCGAGGATCTCCACATCGTAGTGTCGCAGCTCGGGATGCTCCTCGTCGTAGCAGAGCCTCCAATCGGTCACGCCCGCGATCGCCACGCCGGCTCTCCAGAGGTCGGGATACCCCGTGAGGGCCGCATAGGTGAGGTAGCCCCCGTAGCTCACGCCGAAGATGCCGATCCTCTCGGGTTCGACGAACGGCTGCCGCCGGAGATACTCGACCCCGGCGACCACATCCTTGAGGTCCCCGCCGCCGACATCCCGCAGGTTGAGGTCGCGGAACCGAGACCCGTACCCCGTGCTCCCGCGGACGTTCGGCATGAGGACGACGAACCCGATCGAAACAAGGTACTGCGTCAGGCCGTCGAACCCGTCGTAGAATTGCCAGGTGGGACCCCCATGGACCTGGACGATGGCCGGGGCCCGCCCGAACCCCGTACGACGCCGGGGGCGGTAGAGCAAGGCCTCGATCTCGAGACCGTCGAACGATGGGTACCGGATCACCTCGGAGGGGGTCGGCTCCTCAGGGGAGATGGGCCCGTACTGAGGAGCCAGGACCTCTTCGGTCCTCCGGGAGGCAGGGTCCCAAGCGACCACGTTGCAGGGGCGGGACGATTCGTTCTGGACCGCGAGGACACGGCGGCCGTCGGAAAGGAACCCCGCTTCCCCGCGAAAGTCGAGGTGGACCGGTCCTTCGTTCTCCGAACCGGAGTCGAGCTCGTACACGACGGGTCCGACGCGCACGCCCCGGGAACGGACCACGAGGAGCGAGCGGCCATCGGGGGAGAAGTCCACGGGACTCTCGTCCACGTCCCCTGTCCCGAGCCAGTGCACTTGGCGAGAGGCCACGTCCAGCACGCCGGCCCGGACGAACTCTCCCGCGTCCGACTCGAACGCGATCGAGCGGCCGTCCGGGCTCCACGTTACGGGAATCTCCTTCGAGCCCGTTCGGACGGAGAGGATCCGCTCGGACCCGGAGTCCCCCGGTCGCGTCAGGAAGATCGAGACGTCCCGGGGGTCGACTTCGTCGCTCGCGCCGTAGGCGATCCGTGTCCCGTCGGGCGAGAAGAGGTACCGTGAGATCCAGATGTTCGCAGGCTGCCGATGGCGGGCGACACGATCGGGCTCCCCGCCGTCGAGGGGCAGCCGCCAAAGGTCGATTTGCGGCTCCTCGCCCGGAAGAGGGCGGTCGGTGGCGAAGAGGAGCCATCGCCCGTCGGGACTGATCGAGACCGGGATCCTCTGACACGTCGGGTCGTGGGTGAGGTCGGTCACCGTCCCGGTCGAGAGGTCGACCCGGAGGAGGTCGTGGAGTTCGTTCCCCTCCCGGTCGCGCGTGCCGACGACGGAGCGGTCGTCGGGCGCCCACACGAACGGGCCGCTCGGGGTCTTCGGAAGTTCCCCGTGAGTGATCTGGGTCGGGCGACCCCCTCGGACGAGGTCGAGAACGTAGAGCTCGACCCGTCCCTCGGGGTCCCAGAAGAAGGCGAGACGCTCACGACGGGGCGAGAGCCGCGGGAAGGCGAACCCCGGCACCGAGAGCCAATCCCAAAGACGGTCCGGCTCTCCGCTCTCCCTCGTCAACGGCATGGAACGCGCACGCTCACCGCCGGTACCTCGACATCTACTTTGTGTCGGGGTCCTCGGAACGGAGGGGCGAAGGGGGCAGCTCGACTGCGATAGGTTTTCAAAGGGGGGTCGCGCGTTCTCTCTCGGGGTCCTCGCACGTGACGGCATCGGCCGCCCCCGCCCGTCCTCGGCCTCCGGTGATCTATCGAGCCGCTCGTGCGCTCCGCCGCGCGGGAGGGGTCGTGGTCGTCCTCCTCCTCGTCTACGCCAGTACGGTCGCCTACTCGGCGGTCGAGGTGGCCCAATCGAGCCCGCAATCGCATTCGCTCGAACCGTCGTTCGCAGCGAACGGGACGATCGAGGTGACCGGGTCGTTCTCGGTGTCGAACCCCGGCCTCTATCCGATCCAAGGGTTCGCGCTCAGCGCGCGGGTCGCCAACGAGACGGGAGCTCTCCTGGGAACGACCGGGGTCGGTCCGAGCAACATTGCCCCGTCGTCGACCGTCGAGTTCCCCATCGCGCTCTTCGTCCCCGTTTCCGCCCACGGTCCGGCGGCATCGTTGCTCACGAAGGACCAGGTCCTCGAGGTGAACGCGTGGGGGAACGCCACGTTCGCCTACCTCTTCCCGCTCTCGCTCTCCCTTTCGGAGAACCGGTCGTGGGGAGCCCCCTTCGAGGGTCTCGTCGTAGGGGTCGGGACGCCCACCGTCCAAGGGGGGACGATCGTGGTCCCCGTGACCGTGCAGTTCTCGAACCACGCTTCGTCCGCGGACAACGGAACGCTTCGTTTCCTCCTCGAGTCGTCGCACTCGGTCGTCTGCGGGACCGGTGCGTTCGACCTCGATGTCCTCTCCGGCGCGCCCTATGAGGACACGCAGAACGTTGCGGTGAGCTCGGGCTGTTCCCTCGCGGGGGGCGAGGTCCTCTCCACGTACGCGACCGCGAGCGGCTCCGTCCCGCTTCCCTCGGAGGCGATCCCGTGAGCGCACCGAACCCGCCCGGCGACGCGCGCCCGAAGGGACCGATCGGCTACCAAGTTCCCTCCCTCCTCCATCGCATCGTCGTCGCCGCGATCGTCCTCATTCCGTCGTTCCTCCTCATGGTCGCCCTCCCGGTGGCCGTCCTCACGTTCGTCCAGTCCCGCGGGATCGCGCTCCCGGTGTCGACCGGGGCCGTGACCTTCTGGGGAACCGTCCTGCTCGCGCTCGGCACCGCTCGCTCGATCCTCAAGCCGACCGCGGCGTACGGCCCGCTGTCGGTCGCAACCGCCTTCGTGAGCCTGCTCTACCTCGTCTATCTGGTATCGCTCTCGCCGTACCGGTTCGTCATTCCCGGCGGCACGGCGACGTTCTCGGCCGGCTACTCGTCCATCCTCGAGGTCATGATGATCGTCCCGGCCCTCTGGATCGCGGCCGGGGTCCTCGCGACGGTCGAGGACGTTCGAGCGCCGAAGGAGCGCCTGCCCTTCGACTACCCGGCATGACCGGCTGCGGTTCGAGTCTAGACCCCGGCGACCGTCGCCTCTACGATGCGGACGGGCGTCCGAGGCCGGTCGTTCGAGCCCCGCGGGACCGCCGCGATCTTCTCTACCACGTCCTGGCCCGATCGCACGTGGCCGAAGACCGCGTGCTTCCGGTCGAGCCACGGCGTCGCGGCGAGGGTGATGAAGAACTGGCTTCCCCCGGTGTTCGGTCCCGCGTTCGCCATCGAAAGCACGCCCGGGCCGTCGTGGCGGAGCGACGGGTCGAACTCGTCCGGGATCGTGTACCCGGGGCCCCCCGTGCCGTCCCCCTTCGGGCATCCGCCCTGGATCATGAACCCGGGGATGACCCGGTGGAACGTGAGCCCGTCGTAGAACCCCTTGCGGACCAGGGAGACGAAATTGTCGACGGTCTTGGGAGCCCGGTCGCGGAAGAGCTCGATGCGGATGTCCCCGAGGGTCGTGCGAAGGGTCGCGGTCGGTTGCGCCATATCGACGCGAAATCCCCCGAGATGAAAAGGGCGACCATGGGCCGACCGATTTAAGTGGACGACCGACCGTCCACGAATCCGAGGACGGGAGGAGGCCACCGGGAGAGAGAAATGAACCGGTCGATCGTCCTCATCGGGATCGGCTTGATCGGGTTCGGGTTCGCGCTCGTCGCGTTCCCGATCGCGACGACCGGTTCCGAGCAGCTCGACCTCGAGCAGGAGCTTGGGTTCTTGGTCGCTCCCCTCGGCGTCGTGATCGTCATGCTCGGCGCCCTCGCGCAGGACCCGAACCGTACGACGGTCGGCGGAGCGTTCGGGAACCCCGATGTGGCCATCGAGCGCGCGGCCCTGTCCGGCCCGGCGGCCCCCCCTCCCCGCCGGCTGTACAACCCGCACGAGCCGGTGAACTGCCGGTACTGCCGGACGGTGATCACCTCGGACCTGGCTCAGTGCCCCCGGTGCGCCCGGGCCCGAGAATGCCGGAACTGCGATCGTCCTCTCGGGCTCGTGACCAACCGGCCCACCTGCCCGTCCTGCGGGCGCATCGAAGCCCTCTGCAACTGTCCCGTGCTCCTCCGCCCGGTCGGGAGCTCCCGGCCGTACGTCCCGCCGTCTCGGAGGCGGTGACCTTCGGTGACCGACGACCGTCTCCTTCCCCGAGGGGTCACCGCCCCCGATCGTTCGGCGCCGGTGACCGTCCGATTCGATGGTGCGTGCCAGCCACCGGGCGGTGGAGGGGTCGCCGGGTGGGGATTCGTCATCGATGGTCCCGGGCTCAAGTTCGAGGAGTGCGGGCTCGCGACCCGACCGTACTCCCCTCACTCGACCAACAACGTCGCGGAGTACGTCGGAGCGATCCGTGCCCTCGAGCAGCTCCGCGCGATCGGCTACTCCGGCGAGGTCGTGGTGGAAGGAGACAGTCAGCTCGTAATCCGCCAAATGAACGGGGAGTACGAGGTCCGAGCGGAGCACCTCCAGGCGTACCACGATTGGCTACGGGAGCTGGCCCGTTCGTTCCGCAAGGTCGAGTTCCGTTGGATCCCCCGGGAAGAGAACACGGTGGCCGATGCGCTGTCCAAGCGCGCGATCGAAAAGGCGTGGGGCGAGGCGCAGCGCCATCGGCCCGACCGTCGCTTCTCGGGAACGGGCCGACCAGCTCCCCCGGAAGAGCACTGATCGATCGAACGGCCGCATCGCGCGGTCGGTCAGCCCCAGCGCACGGTGTAGACGAGGGTGCGTCCTTCCATCGCCGCGCGTGCTCGCGCCGGGTCGACGTAGGTCGCGAACGCCGCGGCCGCTTCGGGCGTGAGCTTCGGTCGGACTCCGTAGCCCCGGGGCTCTCCTTGCCCCAGGAACACCCGCTGGTACGGGACCTCGAGGGCCGGTTCGGCCGGCGTGGGAACCGGCTTTCGAATCCCCGCGCTCCTCATGCGACCCAGATCCCCTCGCGGGCGCCGAGAACCCTGTCGACGCGAAGGCATGGGAGGACCGCGAGAGGAACATCGACGTCGTTGAGGCCCGATGCAAAATGGGCGGGGAGCGAGGCGAGGATGGCGCGGCCGTCTGGAATGTCGGACACGTCCTCTGGGGACTGTCAGACGCACGTCGTACATAAAGGTAAAAGTTCGACTGGAAACGGGGGGGTGACGGTCGGGTCCAGGACGAAATGGCGTGGCGGACATCGGGCGGACCGGAACGTGCCTCCGAGCGTTTTTTTGGCATCCCTTCTTAAACCCCCCCTGAATGGGTGACGACAGCGCGCCGTGTAGGTGCGCGGGGTCACCGTGGCCGTCTCGGAGATGGGGGAGTTCCTGCATCGGGCGGAGGCGAGGCTCCTCGACCTCTCGGTGGAGTCCCAGAGGGCCGATTGGGTCTACGACACGTACATCACGCCCGACAGCGAGCATCTCGCCGCGCGAGCCTACTCCCGTCTCATCGGCGTGACGGTCGAGCTCGCCAAGGAGTCGACCGCTCTCTCGACAGGCGGCCTCCCCGAGGTCGACCTTCGCAAGGCGAAGCTCCTCCGCCTGATGCTTCCGCTCATCGCTCCCTCGGACCCGAACGAATCCGAGGAGCTCTCGCGCCGCGTGACCGCGATGCGCGGAGCGTATGCACGAGGTCGGTTCGCGCCCCGCGGGTCGCCCGAGCCGCTCGACGTCCAGGGCCTCTCCCGGATCTTGGGCGAAAGCCGGGACCCTTCGGTCCTCGAGGAGGTCTGGGAGGGATGGCACGGGGTCGGCCGCGCCCTACGACCCGACTTCGTCCGGTACGTCGAGCTCGCGAACCGCGGTGCCGCCGAGCTCGGGTTCGCGGACACCGGAGCGATGTGGCGGTCCAAGTACGACATGGACCCCGGGGAGTTCTCCCGAGAGGTCGACCGACTCTGGTCCGAGGTCGAGCCACTCTACCGCTCCCTTCACACCTACGTGCGGGGTCGGCTCCTCGCTCAGTACGGCGCGGACCGGGTGAGCGCGACCGGACCGATCCCCGCGCATCTCCTCGGGAACATGTGGGGGCAATCGTGGGATGCGATCCTCCCGATCCTCGCTCCGCCCTCGGCCGAGGGGGACATCGACCTCACGTCGATCCTCGTCCAGCATGGCTATGCGCCCACCGACCTCGTGAGGATCGCGGAACGGTTCTTCGTCTCCCTCGGCTTCGACCCTCTGCCCGCCTCCTTCTGGGAGCGGTCGATGTTCGTCCGTCCTCGCGACCGCGAGGTGGTCTGCCACGCGAGCGCGTGGGACGTCGACTATGGGGACGACCTTCGCCTCAAGATGTGCATCGAGGTCACCGGCGAGGACTTCATGACGGTCCACCACGAGCTCGGGCACAACTACTACCAACGAGCGTACGCACGGCAGCCGTTCCTCTTCCGGGACAGCGCGCACGACGGATTCCATGAGGCGATCGGCGACACGATCGCCCTCTCGGTCACTCCCGAGTACCTCGTCCAGATCGGGCTCTTGGACCGGCCGAGCCCCCCCGACGGCGACATCGGCCTACTGCTCCGCCGCGCCCTCGAGAAGCTCGCCTTCCTTCCGTTCGGGCTCGTGATCGACACGTGGCGGTGGGAGGTCTTCTCCGGAGCGATCCCCCCTTCCGAGTACAACCGTACCTGGTGGGAGATGCGTCGGAAGTACCAGGGGATCGCCCCGCCGCGACCCCGGAGCGAGGACGAGTTCGACCCGGCGGCCAAGTTCCACGTCGCGGCGAACGTCCCGTACATGCGCTACTTCCTCGCGCACATCCTTCAGTTCCAGTTCCATCGGGCGCTCGCCCGAGAGGCGGGGGTCTCGGGCCCGCTCCACCGGGCCTCGATCTACGGCTCCCGCGCGGCGGGCCGTCGGTTGGCCACCGCGCTCGAGATGGGCGCGAGTCGCGAGTGGCCGGACGCGCTCGAGGCGCTGACGGGCGATCGACGGATGGATTCCCGCGGCCTCCTCGAGTACTTCGCGCCCCTCAAGGACTGGCTCGACCAGCAGAATCGAGGCCTCCCGGACGGATGGTAGCGCGTCGCCGAGCGCCATCGCGTTGGGTGGCGCAGGAGCACCAAAGGATCCGTCGGGCTCTGGGCCTCACACGGAGCCCCTCGAGGAACGAGGGGCTCAGGTCGTACCTTGGTTCCCCGGTTCCCGTGCGCGGGGTGAGCGCCCACGAGCTCCACCAGGTCGTCGGCGCCGCCCTCGCTCGGGTTCGGACGCGCTCCCCGGACGAGCGGCGAGCCCTTCTCCGCGCCCTGTGGGGCGGAGGCTGGTTCGAGGAGAAGGCGGTCGCGATCGGGCTTCTCGGTCGTCCCCCGCTCGTCGACGACGAGCGGTCGTGGCGCCTGGGGGCCCGATGGGTGGAGGACGCCACCGGTTGGGCGCTTTCCGACAGCCTGGCCTCGGGCCCGATCGCCCAGCAGGTGACGGACCGTCCCGAGCGGTTCGCCGAGGTCCTTCGCTGGACGGCCTCCAAGAACCTCTGGCGCCGTCGCGCTTCGGCCTATGCGCTCCGCGCCTTCGTGCAGGCCGGCGACCTCGACCGACCGTTCGAGCTGCTCCGACGTCTCCGGGACGACCCCGAGCGCTGGGTTCAGCGCGCGGTGGGCACGTGGCTGCGAGAGTGCTGGAAGAAGGACCGTCCCCGGACCGAGCGGTTCCTCCGGCGAGAATCCCGTCGGCTGGCCCCGATTGCGATCACGGTCGCGACCGAGCGGGCCCCGAAGAACTTCCGAGAAGAGCTTCGGCGCGCCCATCGAGCGCAAGGGCCGGTGTAGCGAGCAAGGGTATTAGGCCCAGGACCGGCGTTCTCCGAACGATGCTCCTGGGACCGGGCGAGAGCGTGCTTCGGAGCGCCTACGCGGTCGCGCGTCGCGGCGACGGCACCGATGACCCCCCGCACGGTCCCGGGGTCCTGTACGCGACGAATCAGCGGGTCGTGTTCGAAGCGCGCGCCGTACGACGAGGGATCGGGAAGCGCTCGCTGTCCGGTTCGGAGACCCAGTTCGAGCTCTCCCTCTACGACCTACGGAACGTGACGGTCCGACGCAGGCGCGTCGGACGGCCGTGGCTCGTCCTCGAGGTCCGTCACCTTCACCCCGCGTTTGACGTCCTCGAACCCGAGGCCTGGGCGGGGACCCTCGCCCAGGCGAGGCGCGGACTGCCACCTCCGTTCGGGCCGGGGAGCGGAAGCGTCACCACCATCGAGCGCCAGGTGGTGAAGGTGCGGTGCCGCTACTGCGCGGCGCTGGGGAACGAGGTCGACGGGCGGTGCCCGTCGTGCGGGGCCCCGCTGTAGCCCTCGCCCGCGGCCTCAGAAGGGCAGCTCTCGGAGAAGCTGACGGAAGCCGGTGAGCGTGAGCACGACCGCGAGGGCCCCGAACATCACCACGAGGATCCCGCAGGCGAGCCCCGCCCATCCCGCCGAGGAGGAACCGGAGAGGAGGGCGGACGCGCCGAGAAGGAGGATGGCGAACAGGAGGACCATCCCCGAGCCGGTCGCGGCCAGCATGGCCCCCGTGCCCAGGAACTGAGGTCTCGGTCGATCCTGGAAGTCGGAGAACCGTGTGGCGAAGGCAAGCCCCCAGAACGTCAGGATGACCGAGCCGGAAAGGACCAGGAGCACGACGAGGGCGAACAAGCCCAGGGGGAGCCGGAAGAAGACGCCGACGACCCCCCCGAGGGCCACCGCCACGACGAGCGACGGCAGCAGTACGTAGGCGGCCTTCGCCCGGACGAGATTCTCCACCGACAGAGGGAACGCGAACAGGGACTGGACGGCACGCCGCTCCTGCCCGAGGGAGGTGCTGGCGATCAAGAGCGAGAAGAACCCCGCGACCCACCCGACCCAGAGGAGGGACCCGTACTCGCCGAACTCGGACCCCTCGGCCACGACCAGGACCATGAGGACGACCGGCACCACGAGCGTGGGGAGCATCTCCCGGCGCCGCACGAGTCCCTTGAGGTCCTTCACAACGAGCGCGGACTCCGTCGAGGTGAGCCCGAGAAGGGCGAGGAACGGGTTCCGCGCCGCGTACTGATGCTCCTCGAGGCGGACCTCGGGAGCGGACGGCGCCCAGTACCGTACGCGCAGCTCTCCGGCGAGATAGACGAGCAATCCGAGGAACGCGAGCTGGCCGAGCGCGAACGCAAGTCCGATGCCGGGATTCCCCGCGATCCACTGGACGAGCGCCTCGGTGGACCAGAAGAACGGGACCACCGAGACGACCGCGCCGACCGCCGACAACCGCTGCGCCACGCCGAGAAGAAAGACCGGGTTGAAGGCCAGCTGGAGCGCGAGGATCACGAGGACCAACACGACCGCGCGCAGGAGGAGGCTCACCTGGCCCCGACGTCCCGCGCCGACCGTGCTGACCCGCTGCGTCGCCGAGCGGACCATCTCGACCAGGACCGCTCCCTCGAACAGGGCCAGGATCGACAGGACCAGGGCGAGAAGGTACGGACCGAACGTGCCCCCGTAGATGGTGAGCGGGAGAAGGCTGCCCAGAACGAGGGCGACGGCGGGGGAATACGTGTACCCGATGGCGGTGGCCGACGCGGCCACGTACTCCCCTGGGGTGATCGGGAGCCAGTTCGCCGTGTCGCTCTGAGCGAACTTCGCGGTGGTCGTGAGCTCGAACATGACCCCGGCCACGAGCACTACGCCAACGGCCACCAGGGGGAGGAACGGGAGCAGCGAATCCGCGAGGGCCGTCGCCACCGAACGGGAGACCCCGCTCGCACCGAGCGTGCCCCATACGATGGCGGCCATCGCGAAGAAGAGGGCGATGTCCACGGTGGCGATGATCCCCGGCTGGCTGAGCAAGCTGTTCGGGTCGGACGTGCTCCGACCGCTGCGCAGCTGCGACGCAACGAGGGTCGTCGCGAGCCGACGCACGCGATGCGCGTCCATCGCCCTCCTACCGGCTGAGCTCCGCGACCACATCCCCGAGATCGCCCGTTTCCGTGAGGGCGAGGAAGACCTCCTCGAGGTCCCGTCCGGCGAGGCCGGCGCGGTCTCGGAGGGTGGCCACGGTGCCGGAGGCGAGGACGTATCCGTGGTGGAGGATCACGATCCGGTCGCAGATCGCCTGCGCGATCTCGAGGACGTGCGTGCTGAACAGCACCGCGACCCCTTCGTGCGTGGCCAGGTTCCGTAGGAGGTCCTTCGTCACCCGCGCCGAGCGCGGATCGAGCCCATTGAGCGGTTCGTCGAGGACGAGGAGCCGGGGACGATGGGCCAGCGCGGCGATGAGCGCGACCTTCTGCTTCATCCCCTGAGAGTACCCGCTGATGAGCGAGTTCTCGTGGCCGGCCAGCTCGAACCCCGAGAGGAACTGATGGATCCGAGCCTTGCGGGTCGCTTCGTCGAGCCCGTACATGTCCGCCACGAAGTCGAGGTACTCCGCCCCGGTGAGGAACTCGTAGAGCGAGGGCGATTCCGGGACGTAGCCGGTCTGTCGCTTCGTGGCCACGGGGTCCGCGGTGACGTCCTGTCCAAAGAGACGGATCTCCCCCGAATCGGGACGTATCAGTCCGAGGACCGCCTTCATCGTGGTCGACTTCCCCGCTCCGTTCGGTCCGAGGAGGCCCACGATCTCGCCGGCCGCCACCGAGAAGCTCACCGCGTGAAGCGCTTCGACGAACCCGAACGACTTCGATACGCGCACGACCTCCAACGCGGTCGAACCCCTCGCGGCGGCGGGTTGGGAAACGAGAGTCCCGGAGGGGGGCACGACCATCGGCGCCCCACGATGCGGCGTACTGCTCATTAGGTCGTGGGGGTGGAGGATTCGGGCCGGGGTAGGGACGAGGGCAGTTCGCGGGGAGTGGGAAGCGACCGGCACGCGAGGACATGGGACACCGATGCGGCACGAGCGACCGCCCGGCCGAACGCGATAGCCCAGAATCCTGTTCGCCTTCCCACGGGGTTATTTCCTAGGACCATTCTCCGCAGGGACCGAGAAGAGCTATGCCGGTCGATTTTGAGCTGAAGAAATCCCCGCGATTCCGTGTGGCCGCCATCCGCTGGACCGGTCCGTACAGCGAACGAGAGATCCGTCGCCGGTTCGAAGAGGTCGAGAAGTGGGCGCATGCCCGAGGGCTCCGCACCGGTCGATGGGTGTTCCGTGAACCGGGGTCGCGGGTCTGGGACACCGCCATCGAGGTCCACGGCGCGGCTCGGTCGGAAGGGCGTGTGAAGGTCCGTACGTTGCCGGCCGCCACCGTGGCGAGCGTCCGATTCGACCCGGACGCGGTCTCCCCCGAGGTCATCTATCACGGGCTTTCCGATTGGCTGCGTTGGCGCCGTCGGGACGGAAAGATCCGGTCGGTCGGCTCGTACCGGGAGATCTACGAAGGAAATCCCTGGAAGAACGCTCGGGCGTGGTCTCGGACCGAAGTCCAGTTCGTCGTTCGTACGTAGGCCTCGGAGTGCCATCCGTGAAGTGGAAGACGGCCGGGATTCGCTGGGGGACCAGGGAATCGCGGTGGGCCTGAAGGGTGGAGGACCCGGAGGAAATCGACATCCATGGCGGAAGTACAGCGAGGCGGCCCCTCGCGGCCGACCGAAATCGCCACGTTGGGAGGCGGCTGTTTTTGGTGTACCGAGGCCGTCTTCGCCGAGCTCTCGGGCGTGCTTTCAGTCGCGCCGGGCTATTCGGGAGGCACCGTATCTCGACCGACGTACGAACAGGTGTGCACGGGACGAACGGGCCATGCCGAGGTCGTCCAAGTGACGTTCGACCCGAGTGTCGTGAGCTACCACGACCTTTTGACGATATTCTTCACGACGCACGACCCGACGACCCGGAACCGTCAAGGAAACGACGTGGGCACCCAGTACCGTTCCGTGGTCTTCTGTCATTCCGAAGCCCAGCGGGCGGTCGCGGAGGCGGTCGTACGCGAGATCGAGGCCGCGCGACTCTATCGTCATGCGGTCGTTACCGAGATCGTGCCGTTCACCGAGTTCTCCCCGGCCGAGGAGTACCACCACGACTACTTCCGGCGGAATCCCGGGAGCGGCTATTGCCGCGCCATCATCGCGCCCAAGGTGGCCAAGTTCCGGAAGGAGTACGCCTCTCGTCTCAAGCCGAAGACGGCCTGAGGCCTCTCGGGCACGCACCTCGCGCTAGAGGGCGAGGAATAGGAAGTAGGCCGCGAAGCCGAAGATCACAATCCCCGAAGCCAGGATGACAGCGCGCGCGACCCGGGGCCGACGTTCGGTGCCGGTGTGCACCGCCCACGGGAACGCCACGACCCAGACCGCGATGGCGCCGAACAGGCCGACGAAGAGGACCCAGCCCCCGAGATAGGCGAACGCAAGACCGACGGTGAGCCACCAGACGATCTGGAAGGGGTTCGACACGCCGAGACCGAGCGCTTTCGTGTAGGTCCGCAGCCCGGTGGTCTCGGGAGGAGGATGCGTCGACGCCCTCCGAAGGACTCCCACTCCGAGGTAGAGCATCACGCCGGCGCCGAGGAGGTAGATCGCACGAAGGAATGCGGAGAGGTCGACCACCGAGTGGACCGCGTAGACGAGGACCCCCAGCACGAGGTCGGCGCTCATAGCGCCCAGTCCCGCGGTCACGCCTTCCCGGAACGAGCGGACGGACTGGGCCGCCATGAAGGCGTTCATCGGGCCCGGCGGGATCGTGAGAGAGAATCCGAGCAGGAGGCCGAACCCGAGGTCGAATAGGAGGGCGTTCGTCACCGTCGCCCCCGAGGGAATCCTGACCGACAGGAACAGCGGAGCCTTTCGGACCTGCGGGCTCCCCCAGGGGAAGAGGAGCTGTCCGCGCCTTCGTCGCAACGTTCAGTCGTGCCGGGGGCCCGTCGCGAGCACCAGAGAGCTTCCCGATCCGGATCGTCGCCGATCTCAAGAGAAGGTCGCCCAAGGAAGCGACGAGGCGGTCGACCGCGAAGACGAACCCTTCGGCGCGATGCAACGCCGCGCCGAAAAGTGCACGAGGAATCGTCGTAGTCCGCCACGGCGGGACCTCGATGGGTCGCACGGGAAGAAAAGCTCCGTCCCCGGCTCCTCTGCGCTGAGAGGAGAAACCTCGGTCCCTCTTGGACGGGGAACAGATTCCGTCATCCGAATCGCCGCGTTTCGGAAAACCGAGCTCCACTGCCCTATCGCACTGGACATGACGGTCCCCATACTCTTCTCGGGGTGTGTCAGAGCGATCGCGACGTTTCTTCGCGATACTCGGGACGGGGCAAAGACCCCATCACGAGACGCAGAAATCACGAAGTGCACCGAACGCATTCGGAAGCTTGTTATAGTCCTAAGTATGGTGCGCTACCGCCATGTCGCCGGGGTCGGTTGGTCGAAAAGCATTGTGGGTCGTGCCGATTGTTGTCGCGGTCTGCGCGTTGATGGTCCTCCCCGGGGGGACGTTCCTCGCGTCGATGCACTCTCCAGGGAACCCGATGGCGGCGTCCGTCGGGGCGAGTGCGGCGCCCGCTCTGACGAGCGGTGGAAGCCCCTCCCCATCGTCCCCCTTGTCCACTTCCGGACATTCGAACGCACTGTCTTCTCTCGGAACCTCGACCGCGAAGCTTCCTTCCACCCCCGTTACTTCTCTTTCGAAGCTCGCTTCGGAGCTTCCCGCCGACCTGGCCAAGCAACCGTGGGTTCAAGCGCTGATCCATCCCAGTTCCTCGCACCCGCCCCTCGCATCCCTGCCCAACCTCGCGTCGCTCATCAGCCCGGCGCAGAAGCACAACGGCCTCGTGTATCCGGGCTACACCACGGAGCCCGCTCCGCTCGGATTGACCGACTACGGCCTCGGAGCCACCCCCTATTCGTACAACGCATCGAACATCGATGGAACGGTTACCTTCAACGCGCCGCCGAACGTGACGCAGCCCGGGGCCTCCAACGTCATCCTCCCGACTCCCCAGGGAGAGCGGCTCGGAGACGTCGGGAGCGAATTCGAGTTCGGCATCCAGTTGAACACGATCGGGAACAACCTCACGATCCCGGGCGACTACAACTCGACCACCAACGAGTGGAACGGGACCGTGTGGGCCCAGAACGTAGCGAACTGGAACGATTCCGGGATTCACTTCATTCAGGACACCTGGAACTTCAGCTGGGCTGCCGGTGGGGGATTCAACTACAATTCCATTTATTCCGGTTGCGGTGGGAACACCACTTGGGCGAACGACATTCTCTCTGTCTACGGGGAGATTCTGCAGTGCTCCGAGGGCAATGTCCCGCTCGTCGCCGCGGACTACCCGGTCACTCTCTCGCTCTACAACAACTTCAGCGTGAACGCCCAGGACCGTGACCAGCTGGTCTACGGTTACGACATCTATGAGGCGGGCGTGGGCAAGACCGTCTCCGGCATCGCGGACACCGTGGTGTTCAACAACAACATTTACTCCGGGTCGTCTCTCGTGGCGCCCGCGAACAAGCCCGGCAACACGATCAACCCGTTCTCTCTCACTCCGGACGGCATCCTCCGGCAGGACGCTGAGATCGATATCGTCGGGGGCATCGAGGGCGACAACGGCGTCTTCACCTCCGTCAACGGTTCGGTGACGCTCCAGTACTCGAACTCCACCTCGGGTCCCTGGCAGAGCGTCCCATCCGCCTACAACTTCGGTTCGGACACGGGTGAGACGTCGATGGGCATCGCCGACTACTGGACGCCGGGCCACGTGCTCGAGATCCATCAGGGCCCCACGATGCTCTACGGGTTGTGGAACGCTGTCCCGGCCGTGTCGGTGGCCTCCGGTGACATTCAGGTCGCCGGGACGATCTCCCCCTCGTACGGTTTCGTCTTCGTGAGCAACACGCCGCCCGTTCTCGACCCTTGGGGCGGTGTCCAGCGCGACAACATGAGCTGGCTCCCCTCCACGAGCTCGGGCTCCTTCAGCACCTACCTTCCGCCGCTCGGCGCCCCGTGGACGACAACGTACTACGTCCAGGCGTTCGCCTCGGGTTCCACCGAGTACAACGGGACGGTCACGGGGCCGACCACGACGTTGTCGATCACCCTCTCGGCCGCCCCGGGCACGACGTTCGCGCCACTGTACATGTCCACCGCTGCGCAGGCGTCGGCCCTCGCGCATGCGCTGGGCGGATCGGCCTCGGCGCCGTACGTCTTCAACGGAGTGACCGTCAACGCGAACTTCACGTTCGCGCACCTCAACGACTGGCTCTTCCCGTCCTTTGAGATGTTCCAAAGTGTCGGCGTGAACGATGTCGTTGTGGACGATTCGTATCTCGGTACGGACTCCTACAACTCCGGAAACAGCTACATCTGGGACGGCTCGGCCGGTTCCGCCGGGTTCTTCGTACCGTCGCCGATCCTGTTCCTCGACGGGGGAGGCTACACCTCGGGGATCAACATCTTCTACGGCGCGAACGACCAGGTCCAAGACCAGGAGCTCATGACCATCGGCTACCTCCTTTCGGACGGCTACGGCGACTTCAACACCCTGGGCCTGAGTGGCTACCAGCTGACGCTCTGGGGAGACAGCCATGCCTGGGTTAACGACACGCTCTCAGGGTCGGTCTTCACCGCGCCGGACAACATGGGGATCTTTGTCGGCAAGTCGGTCGACACCCTGGTCACGAACACCACGACGGACTACGAATCGGTCGGCGTCACTGACATGACCTCGACGGGAACGGTCGTCTGGAACGTGAACGCCTTTGACCTTTCCGTCGGCGTCGAGGCGTACGGCAGCGTCGGAGGCACGTACTCGTGGATCAACGCATCCTACGGCTTCTTCGCCGGGGCCACGGGGATCGAGACGGGATACGACTTCGGCCCCGACACCCTGTACCAATCGATCTACTACATCCCGGGGACGATCGGCCTCACCATCAACGACCTCAACGCCACCTACGACTCGTTCGGCGCGAACATCACCCTCTCTCCCTCGACGACCATCAACAATGTGGGCGTCTACGACCCGGCGTACGGCGAGTCCCAGGGTCTCGCGCTCGACGCGGACTCCGGGCTAACGGTGAACGGCCTCGTCGCGACCAACGCGAGCGGCTTCTATGCGTGGAACGTGACGGGCGCGGTGTTCAACGGGGTGGTGCTCAACGGGTTCTCGGACTACTACGAGAACTCGCAGATCTACTACTCGACGAACGTCGTGTTCAACGACCCCATGGTGATCTCCACGGGCCTAAGCCTGTACTACGAAGAGTCGTACTACCTGGCGTGGGGGCTCGGTATCCTCGCCTACGGGGTCACCGGCCTTACCCTCAATGGCGCCTTCGTAAGCGGCGTCCCGATGGACAACATCTATCAGTTCGGCGGGATCGTCACCGAGTACGGCACCGACTTCGTCGGGACGACCCTCAACTCGACATACGGGGTCTTCTCGTACGAGGCCGACTATGGCGCCGGGACCTTCGCCGTGGGCGGCGTGAACGCGGTCACCTCCTCCGTGGGTCTGAACGTGGTGTACACGCCCGGGGCGAGCGTCTCGTACGTCAACGCTTCCTACGGATCGACGGTCTGGGCGGACGACTGGGCGGGCGTGAACTTCTACGAATCGACCGGCGGGTCGGTCGCGCAGGTGTACGCGTACGATGCGGTCGGTGCTCGGATGTTCGATGGTGCGGATGGCAACACCATCGCGACGGTCACCGCGACCGATTCCGCGACCGGTGTGATCCTGGACGCGTCCGCGAGCGACACTGTGACGGGCGTCACCGCCACAGGTTTCTCGACCGGCGTGTACGTGGAAGAGTCCTCGAGCTCCACTGTGACGGGCGTGTCCGCTTCCGTGTACGCGGTCGGGGTCTACGCCGAGGGCTCGTCCGGCCTCACGATCTCGGGGACGATGGCGAGCGAGGAGAGCGTCGGGAACGAGGTGACGTCCTCCTCGAACAGCACGCTCTCGGGCACGACCGCCTCGGACGTGGCGGTCGGAGATGAGATTGGCAGTTCGACCACGATCACCGACACCGGCGCCACGGCGTTGAACGGCACCGCTGTCGGTGTCTATGTCTACGAGTCGAGCTTCGTGACGGTGACGGATGTCACGGCCACGTCCCCGGCGCTCGTGCCGATCTTCTCGGAGATGGGTGTGTTCGACCTTCCGCTCTCGGCGGTCGTGACCCGAGACAACTACCAACCGGTCACGATCTCCGGCGTGACGGCGACAAACTACGGCGCGGCCCTGTTCGACACCGAGTCCGACGGCCTGCAGGTGAGCGACGTCAGCGCGACCGGTGGGCTCTACGGCGTGGCCCTCAACGGAACCTACAACAGCTACTTCACCGGCATCACGGCCAGCCAGGACTGGATCGGTCTCGTGATGTTGTACGGGTACGAATCGAACGACAACTATGTCTCCGGGAGCTCGTTCGTGAACGACACGAGCTATGGGGTCGCCATCCTGGACGGCTATGACAACGTGTTCACGATGAACAACTTCATCGGGGACAACGGAGCGACTGCCACCTACAGCCCCGCCCATGTTCAGGCCTGGTCGGACGACTACAACTACTTCTACACCTGCAACAACGACAACTGCCTGTCGGGAGTCGGGAACTACTGGGCGGACTGGCATACCTACGGGGCGAACGGGTACCTGGCACCGTACGTGATCTCGGGAGAATCCGAAGACCTGTTCCCGATCGGCCCGCAGGAGACGTTCACGGTCTCGTTCACGGAGACCGGCCTTGCGGCCGGAGCCAGCTGGACCGTGACGTTCGGAGGAGTGCCGTACACCTCGACCGCATCGACGATCGCGTTCTCCGAGCCGATGGGCAGCTATGAGTACCAGGTCGGGAACGTGGCGGGCTACACGGTGAGCCCGATGGGCGGGACCGCGACGGTCGCCGGAGCCTACAATGTGTCCGTCGCCTTCACCGCCGTCACCTATGCGGTGACGCTAAGCGTGTCGGGTCTGAGCACGGGAACGACGTGGGGCGCGACGGTGAACGGGGTCTTCCAATCGACCGCGGGAACCTCGCTCGTCTGGTCTCTGCCGATGGGGACGTACGCCTACGCGTTCGGGAACGTGAGCGGCTACACCCTCCCGAGCACGGGAGCGAGCGGCACGGTCAAGGTCACGAACGCTGCCGTCAACCTGGCCACGACGTACTCGCCCGTCTCGACCCCGTCGTACGTCTCGACGGATACCTTCAACGACTGGCTGGCGGTGGCCCTCGCGATCGCGGTGATCGCCCTCGTGATCGCGCTGCTCGCGCTCCTGTTCTTCCGGCGCCGAGCCGAGCCGGCGGCGGGAGCGCAGCCGTGGACTCCGCCCGCGCAGACCGGCGGGACCCCTCCCGCCGCGGAAGGGTCGGCGGGCTGGAGCGAAGGGCCTCCTGCGGGAGACAAGGGGACCCCACCGAGCTAAGGCGGGCTCGTACGAGAACCCGGATCAACCCTTTCCCGCCCCCGGGCCCATGCGGCCCGGGGGGGCTCTTCTTTTCCTCCGATTCGACGGGACCCGACCCGGCCTCGCGGCGATCGGAGCCGCGTCCCCGGAGCACCCTACTTCGGGGAGCCGGAGTCGGAGAGATCGTCGTCCTGTTCCACCTCGAGAAGGTGACCCATTCGGTCTCGTTTCGTCTCGAGGTAGGGACGGTTGATCTCGTTCGGCGGGATTTCCACCGGGATGCGACCCGTGATGCGGATGCCGTGCCGTTCGAGGTCTTGGACCTTCGCCGGGTTGTTGGTCAGGATCTGGATCGAGCGGACGTGGAGGGCCTTCAGCATGTGCGCGGCGATCTCGTAGTCTCGCTCGTCGGGACGGAACCCTAAGAGCTCGTTCGCCTGGACCGTGTCGTAGCCCGCGTCCTGGAGCTGGTAGGCGCGGATCTTGTTGACGAAGCCGATCCCCCGCCCCTCCTGCCGAAGATACAGGACGATGCCGCGCTCCATCCGACCGATCCGGGCGAGCGACTCGATCAGCTGGTCCCGACAGTCGCATCGGAGCGATCCGATGGCGTCCCCGGTGAGGCACTCCGAGTGCACGCGTACGGGGACGCTTTCCTGGTCGAAGACATCGCCGTGCACGAAGGCGGCGTGGTCTTGGTTGTCAAGGCAGTTCTCGAACGCGACGGCCTGATACTCCCCGAAGCGGGTCGGCAGCTTCGCGAGCCCGCGGATCCGAACGCAGTTCTCGGGCGGGCCATCGCACCGATGCTCGTCTCCCTCTCGCAGGAGCTGTTGGACCGTGGGCGCCGAGATCCCCATGGAGCCGATCGAACCGGATGGCGCAGGCCCCCTGATAACGGTTCAGGGCGATGGGCACTCGAAGCCAGCAAGTGGCGTGCGAGGAACCGCGGCCCCGGTGGGCCGCCTAGGTGAGCACGTGGATGTTGTGCCGCGCGCTGATCTCCCGCAGTTTCTGCGGCCACACCGTGACCGTGACCTCTCCGATGTGGGCCTTGCGGAGAAGGAGCATCTGAGTGCGGCCCTGGCCAATGCCGCTCCCGATGGAGAGCGGGATTTGGCCGTTCAGGATGGCCTGGTGGTATGGGAACTTCAGGAAGTCGAGTTGGCCGGACATGGAAAGCTGCTTTCGCAGCGTCTCCGCGGTCACGCGGATCCCGCCGGACATGAGCTCGTGGCGCCGCCGGGTGACAGGGTTCCACACGAGGATGTCCCCGTTGAGGCCGTGCATCGGCCGTCCGTCCGCGGAGCGGGTCTCCGTGACCCAGTCGTCGTAATCGGCCGCTCGCATCTCGTGAGGGAACCCGTCCTTGAGGGGCCAACCGATCCCGATCAAGAACACCGCCGGGTGCTTCTGCAGGATGGCGGTCTCGCGCTGCTTCCGGGGAAGGTCCGGGTACGCGTCGAGAAGGTCCTCGGTGTGCATGAAGTAGATGTCGTCGGGGAGGTTCGGGTAGCGCGAGTCCCGGAGCTGGGGGAACAACCGCTGGACGTGCTTCTGGGCCCCCGTGATGACCTTCCAGATGCGTCGCACCGTGTCCTTGAGGTAGTCGAGGTTCCGGTCCTCGACCGTGATCGCCTTCTCCCAGTCCCACTGGTCGACGTAGGCGCTGTGGTCGTGGTCCAGGAAGTAGTCCTTCCGAACGGCTCGCATGTCGGTGATGAGCCCTTCGCCGGACTGGAGGTCGAACTGCTTCAGGGCCATCCGCTTCCACTTGGTGGCCGCCTGAACGATCTGAGCGTCCACCGGGTGGAGGTTCCGGTCGTTCGAGATGTGGAACTGGATCGGGGTCCGAGACCCGTCCCGGTCGAGCATGTCGTTCACGCCGCTCTCGACCTCGACGATGAGCGGCACCTGGACCATCATCAGGTTGAGCTCCTTGCAGAGGTGCTCTTCGATGTAGTTCTTCACGGCGTAGATGGCGTGCTGCGTCAGACGAGGGGAAAGGAGCGGCTCGTAATCCTGGGGAAGCACGCGGTCGACCTCCTCATAGGTCCCGATCCCGGGTCCCGCGAGGTCGGCCTTCTTGCCTTGAGCGACGTCGTTGGCCGACATGGCCACCGTCTCAGAGCCCGCGCGAATAAACTCCCCGTCAAACTCGCTCGACACGCAGGTCCGGACAGAGGAGGGACGACGGACGGCTCATGGCGGTGGAAGGTTCGCTGCGTCCCGGTCGCCGGCGCCGGTCGTCCGGGAGCTTCGTCCCCCCCAAGATCCTGGCGGCCGACAGGGTTTACTATGGGGACATCGGATGACGGAACTGACGGGATCGGTTCCGAGTGCGATGGTCGACCTTCCCGCGGAGTTTCGAGCGAGCGCGCTTTCGTACTACGTATGGAGCCGCAGCCCTCGAGCGGGTCACGTGCTCGCGTTCGCGCTGGCGAGGTTCATTGACCCCAAGTTCTGGTGGATGACGATCCGCGAGACGCCCACGACAGCCTCGGAGGAGGAACCGTGGATCGAGCGCCTCCTTCCCAAAGACCAGGTCATCCCGCCGCTCGGGGTGAGCGAGCTCGGCCAGGGAACTCAGGTCCGCCGGGAGACGTACGACGCGCTTCTGCGTCCCAACGGTTCGGCGGACGACCGGCGGGCGCTCAACCTCTATTTCCTGCTGCCGGGCCGATTGCAGCAGTTGTTCGACGAAGGCCACCGCGCCTCCGGTCCTCGGGCCATGGTGTGCGCCAACACGAACTGGATCCGCCAGTTCTATCCCCGCAATTCCGACAGCCTGCGGCCGTACATGGAAGTGTTTCCCCGAAACGGATTCTCGATCATTGCCACTTCGATCCCTCCGCCGTACGAGGGGCGATACGGTTTCGACGTGGTCCTCCGGCTGGATGCCGCCGACCCTCGGGCGTGGCGGAAGGCCCGGGTGCTCGTAGAGAAGAGTCGGTCCATCGGGGAGCTGCGTACGGGAGTCACGTTCACCGCCGAGGAGCTCCCGTGGTACATCGAAGCCGGCACAGCCATCGAGCGCGCGACGAAGTGACCGAGGGGATTCTCTTCCTTCTCGCGACCGCGGTTCGCCCCCACAGTTTGGGTAAGGGCGACCCGAAGGACGGGGTCCCCCCGGCGGTCTCCGGGAGCCTCCCGATGCGCGAGGCCCGCTTTCCTCCGGCCGACGGGTTTAATATCGTGGATCCGGGAATAGAATGAGTGAGGGTCTCCCTCGGTATGGTGGAGCTGCCCCGAGAGTTTCGCACCAGCCCTCGCTCGTACTATGTCTGGAGTCGTAGCCGTCGCGCGGGCCACGTGCTCGCCTTCGCGCTCGCGAAGTTCATCGACCCGTCGTTTCGATGGATTACGGTCCGGGAGTCGTCCACCGAGCCCTCGGCGGAGGAATCGTGGATTCACCGGCTCGTTCCCGAGGCACAGATCCCGCTTCCCCTACCGGTGTCCGACCTCGGTCAAGGGCCCACGGTGGACAAGCCGACGTTCGAGTCGATGGTCCGGCTGGAGGGAGCGACCGCCGACAAGGTCGCCCTCGACCTCCTCCTTCTCCTTCCCGAAAGATTCCAGCGGATGCTCGACGAGTCGGTCCCGCCGAACATCCTCCGCGCGATCGTCGTCGCGAACACGAACCGGGTCCGCGCGTTCTATCCTCAGGACCCGGGCCGGTTGCGCGGATTGATGGAGATCTTCCCGCGTCACGGGATCTCGATCATCACCACGTCCATGCCCCCTCCGTTCGAGGGGCGGTACGGGTACTCCGTGTCCCTGAGGTTGGACGTGGAATCGGCCGAGACCTGGCGGATTGCCCAACTGGTCGTCGAGAAGGGGCTCCCGTCCGGTGAGTTCTCAACCGGCCGAACGATCTCCTGCAACGACCTTCCCTGGTATCTCGAAGCAGGGAAGGCCATCGAAAAGGCCTCGATCTGATCCGACGCAAAGGAGTTCGGGGCTCTTCCCCCTCAAAGGAGTACGACGGGCCTCGCCGATGCTCCGCGGGCCGCGACCCGCTGTGGGAACCGTACCATGGTGGGAGCGAGGGGGCCCGGAGGAGCCGTTTCCTACGGACCGAATGTCTAAAACCCCTGCACGGCGCCCTTTCGACCGGAGACCCGCACGCGCCGCGCACCCTTCGTGCGGTCCCGGGCTCGAGGCGAACGTGCGATGGAGGCGGAAACCCCCTCTTCGGTCATCTACGCGAAAGAGTGGTTGGCCCGGTTCCGGTCTCAGTTCAACGAGGCAGCGAGCGACCCTCGGACCGCACTCGGCCTGTTCTACGAGCGTCGCCGGCGATTCGTGGTAGGTCCGGGGAGCTCCCTCCTCGATCGGCCCGAGTACACGTACGAGGAATGGAACCGGACCTTCGCGACGTTCCTTTCCTCTCTCGCTCGGGAGTTCGGCCTGGTCCAGGCGGCCGGCTGAACCGATGCCCCCCAGCTGATGTGGTTCTGGCACGGCGTGCCCGACCGGCCGGCGGTCGCGATCCGGGAGGTCAAGGTGGCGGGGGACGCGATCGTCCAAGAGGAGATCCCTTCGATGGTCAAGTCCGGTGCCCTGCTCACCGTCCTCGTGATCTATCCCGACTTCCCGACCCCGGAGGGCACACGGTCGGTGGAGGATGCGACGGAGCTCTGGAAGGAACGCGTGGGGGCGGAGCTCGACCGCATCGGTCTCACCCGCGAGTTCCTCCTGGCGACCATGAGCGCGTTCGATTGGGAGATCCCAGCCCCTTGGAAGGGGTTCGCCTGGCGCCCGTACGAACGGTCGATGATTCCGGTCGAGTAGCCGAACGCACGGTTCTCGGACCCGTGAGACGGGCGGGGGTCGAGAACGGTCCTCCGAACGACCGGGCGCTGCGACTAAGCGGCGTCCTTCGGCGCGGACGCCTCCGTTGGCGCGGCGGGCGAGAAACGGAGCCCGAAGAGGAGCTCTCCGCCCACGAGAGTCATCCGGCTCCGGAGACCCCAGGCCCCGAGCCCGCCCTCCTGGAAGTTCCGCTCCTTGCGTTCCACGACGCGAAAGCCCCTCGAGCGGAACAGTGCGATGGAGGCGGCATTCTCCTCCTCGGCCGCGGCGTACACGACGCTCGCGCCCTCCCGTCGGAAAAGGGCGAGGGCGTCATCGAACAGGACGGCGCCGAGTCCCTCCCTCCGATGGGCCCGTGACGTCGCCAGGTAGTAGACGTACCCGACGATGGGGTCGAGGCGCTCGAGAACGGAGACGGCGGCCACCTCGGTGCCGAGGACGGCGGCGCGCACCCAGGTGGCGGTTCGCAGCGTCCGCTTCGCGTGCCAGCGGTAGATCCCCGTGAAGCCATCCTTAAGGACCGGAACCGCGCGTTCGCGGTCCTCCCCCACGAGGTCGATGAGGGTCACTTCCGCACGCTTGCCCACGGCCCGATGTCCGTCCGTGGGTCGCGCATCGGTCGCCTCCTCAGCCATACCGTGCCTCCCCGCAGGACCCTTTCCCCTCTCAGATAAGAGGCCGTCGGGGGGTCCTGAGCGAGGAGGCGTCGGGGTGGTCGGACGGGCGACCGGGGGGGGTGCGGACGGTTCCTCCCCGGGACCGATCCGAGTCGGCCGGACCGACGTGCTGCTCCTCCTGGCCCTTTCTGTCCTCTGGGGGTCGGCCTACGTTGCGATCCGCGAGGGGATCGTGGCGGGAGCTTCCCCGTTCGCCTTTGCGGGTACCCGCTACGCGATCGTGGCAGGTCTCCTCGCGATCTTCGCTCTGGCTCGAAGGGAGGCATGGCCAACGCGTCGCTCGGCCCTCCTCTCCGCGCTCGTAGGGGGCACGTTCATCATCGGGCTCTACGGGATGCTTCTGTACTGGGGCGAGCAGTTCACCACCGGGGGATACGCTTCGGTCCTCTCCGGAACGGGACCGATTCTCACGATCGTCTTCGCCCACTCGCTGCTCCCGTACGAACGCCTCTCCCGGCAAGCCATCCTGGGGGTCGGCGTGGGGTTCGTCGGGATCCTGGTCCTCGTCCTTCCGAGTCTGTTCGGCGGCGTCGGAGGAAGCTGGCTCGGTCCCGTGGCAATCGTCGGAGCGTTCGTTTCCTTCCCGCTCGGTACGGTCCTCCTTCGCCGGTGGGGACGCGGGCAGGAAGGCACCTGGCAGCTCTCCCTGCAGTTCGCCGTCGGGGCCGGCATCCTCGCTCTCGCGGTCCTCTTGCTGCCTGGGACCGAACGGCTGCCGCTGACGTTCCCCGTCGCCGCGTCGCTTCTCGTGCTGGTGGTCTTTTCCTCCCTCCTCGGTTACGTGGTCTACTTCCGCCTCCACCATCGGATCGGACCGGGGCGTGCGAACCTCGTGGCTTACATGCTGCCGCTCGTCGGTGTGGGGATCGGAACCGGTCTCTACGGAGAGCCGGTCACCGTCTGGGAGATCGCCGGGTTCCTTCTCGTGGTCACGGGATTGTCCATCGTGTTCTCCGCAGAGAGATGGGGCGGGCGGGACGCATAGAGCGGCCGTGTCGGTCCCTCGGTTCCCAAGGGAGCAAATACTTCCACAGAGGTCGGGGAGCGGAGGTCCGATGACCGCCCGAACCCGTACCAGGTACCACATTTCGACCGTGCTTCCCGTGCCCCTCGCGTTCGCCTTCCGATGGTGCACGGACTTTCGGCCCGACGACGCCCGACGCGAAGGAGAGTCCTACGAGCGAAGGATCCTCGAGAGATCCCGCCGTCGCGTGGTCTACGAGGACCTCGAGTCCACGGCCCACGGGTGGCGCTGGGCTCGCCATGAGGTCACGCTCCGGCCACCGGCACAGTGGCACTCGGACTCGGTCGGGAACTACCGGGACGCTTCCCTCGACTATCGGCTGACCCCGCTCGGCCCGAACCGGACGCGCTTCGAGCTTTCGTGGACGCGACACCCCAGCGCGCTCGCCGGGACTCCCCCTTCCCAAAGCTCCACCGAACGAGAGACGCTCCGCGCCTGGCGGTCGTTCGCGCGCGCCATGGAGTCCGACTTCCGAAAGTCCCGCCGGCGGTAGTCCGACCGTATCGACCCGGAGAGCACGACCGGCTCTCCGCCTCGAACCGTGCCAGTGTGGAGAGGGATGCCCTCGGCGCGACCCCTCAACTCACGCGGGACGCAGCCTCCGTCGATTCGATCGCCGCACAGTCGAGACACCAGCCGTGACCATAGATCACGAGGGCGTGACGAAGGCAGTCGTTGCAGATCGGGCGAAGGCATCTCGGGCACGGACCGCTCAATCGGAGGTTCAGGACGACGTTCGAGCAGGAGGCGCAGACGGACCTCGGGCTGGCCGAGCTCCGAGAGCAGTGGGCGGAGGCTTCTGCCTCCTCCCGGGAGAACGGTGCGGCGGCCCGAAGGTGGGGCGGCACCGGGTTCGCGGCCTCCTGGAATAGGTCCCCGACCGAAGCTCCCGCGCGGGGTCGAACGGGGGCGGGCGGGACGAGGGTTCCCGACGCGTCGGATCCTTCCCTTTCCTCCGTTTCGCTCCGAGGGGAAGGTGGCCCGTCGGGGCGGAGGCCTCGAGACGAGGATAGCCCCACCCTCTGGGGAGCGTCCGAGAGGAAGACGGAAGGAGGAGAGCTCGACGGAGGGAACATCCGGTCGAGTTCCTCTTCCGAGAAGAGTCGGGGCAAGACCGACCTTCGCGGTTCGCGAGTCGGTCCCGGGACGGGTCGCGTGCGATTCGAGGGAGCGTTCGCGGCCGTCGGTTCCGCGGACGGGATCTCCAGCGACAGGGGCCTCGGGGAAGGCGAAGAGACCGGCGGAGGGGTCCCCGCGTAGTAGTTCCGTACGGGAAAGGCGACCAAGCTCCCTGCCTTGCCGGGGGAGGCAACGACCCCCGGGACCATCTCCCCGCCCTCCGGGCCGGCGTGCCGATGCTCCGGGAGCAACCAGGAAAGGTGGGACCCAGGACGAGATCGGGGCGTGACCGGAGGAACGCGCCACTCGGACCCCCGAGCCGATGGGAGTCCCTTCGGACGTGAGACCGCGGCCGCGGGAACCGGCAGTGTCGCTCTCCCGGGTCGCGGGATCGGCGCTGCGGGCTCGGGCGTCGCGCTCCCTACCGTTCGGGTGGGCGGCGAGCTCTCCCGCACCTCATCGGAGCTCGGGCCGGCGAGGACAGCGCCGAACACCGCGATCCCGATCGCGAACAGGACGAACGGAGTGTAGGAGCTACTGAGGGCAACGGGGTGCAGGAGCAGCAGGAATCCGACTGTCAGTGCGACGAGGGCCACGGTCCACAATACGATCCGGGACGGTACCTTGACGATCCGCTGCTCCCCGAGAGAGCTGGGGGCGGAAGGGGTGCCTTCGAACGTCGCCTTCGTCATGACCGCAACGTACGGGGAGATGCCCGAACGGGGGGCCATGAACCTATCGAACCAGTGGAACCGGGTCGTGGCGATCGATAGCCGAAGGGATTCTCACCGGAATGGTCGATTCCGCCTGCCTTCCCACAGTACCGGCGTCCCCCTTCCATTGGGACCGGAGGGTTCCGGTCGAGGCATGTGGGGTTACGAAGATTCGTGGGAGTGGTCGGTCCACGGGAACGGCCGTGCCCGCATGACGATCTCCGCCACCAGAGGGACCTCCTCGAGTCGCACGGGAGATAGACTGCCGAGCGGCCCACCGCGGATCCCCTTCTCGCAGACGAGCTGGTTCTCCTTCCAGTCCTCGTGACGATTGTCGACCCCATCCAGTCGGAAAACGAACTCGAAAAGGTCCCTTTCGGGGCTGGCCGACCCGGCATAGCCGACCATGACCGAGAATCCTGCGTTCCGATGCGCGTTCAGTATTGTTGCGACTCGGCTCGGCGCGAACGCATCTCCCGCGCGATGCGCATTCGAAACGACCACGACTCCGGGCCGGTCGGGGGGAGGCCGGGTGGCGAGGATCTGCTGGGATTGGTCGGGCAGGCTCAGGAACTCTGTGAACCGAGCGAGGCTCTCCGAAGGCTCATCCGGTCGAATCACTCGGAACAGAGGGAGGTGATCGTTCCGGTCGTCGGGGCGGAGCATCTCGGGTCGTTCCACGCGCCACAACCGGTCGTCCGAGATCCATCCCAACTGAACCGGGTCGCACGGGGCCCTTTCGGTCGTCGGGTCGCCGATGTCGACCCAGTGGAAGTCGGGGTTCGTGCGGGCCGCGAGGGCATAGAGGACCAGGTTCACGAGCGGCCGAGAGGACCCGTAGACGAAGACCGACACAGGGCGGTCGAACAGGTGGGACGGGAGCGACCGGGACGCCGTGTCGGTCGCAACCTCTTCGCGGGTCGGCGGGCGGCGAGGAGGCAGCCGGTGCGGCGCATGCGGCCCCACCACGGATTCGCCCGAGGCCTCGGGAACAGACTCGCCCGGGCCGGAGTCGTCCGGCATCCGTCCGTCCGTTCTTCGCTCGTGGGTCGGCATCGGTCGATTCTCGGCCCCAAGGGTCGAACGGAGCATCGCTTCCCTCGCACATGGGGTACCTCCGAACAGGTTCGGGGGTCCGAACGGGTTCGGAGGGCTCTCGAGGCTTGTTTATAGTCCACTTCCGATACACGCCCGATCGGCGCGACAAGGATGGAGCGAACGAAGCGGAGCTCGGGAAGTCGGGTCCCGCGGAATCCCTCGGCGACGAACGGTCCGAAGCGGACCCGCGGGGGGAGCGCGGCGCCGGACCGAACTTCGGCACGCCTTCGAGAGCTCCAGCGGCCGGAGGATCCGTCGACCACGGACCGACTCCTGCTCGCGACGCTCCGCATCCGTATCCTTCCAAAGGGGAACTGGACGGGGGCGTTCTCACGAGCTCATCCCAATCTCGTCATCGAGATCCTCAATTGGACTGGGCTCGATCAGGACCACTCGGTCTCGGACCACTGGATCAGCGGTCGTCCCCCGGGCGTGTGGGCTCGCGAGATCGCGGAGTACCCGGACGTGAAGAACATCGACAGCCTCGCGGAGGTCGGGGACGGGTGCATCTACCGAATCACCTACCTCAACCCGCCCGTGATCTATCTCTACCGGAAGCTCGGCCTGCCCATCCAGTTCCCCCTCCGCATCCAGTCCGGGTACCTCCGCTGGGAGCTCGTCGCTCGTCGGTCCGAGTTCGATGCGGTACTGCGCCACGCCCGGGAGATGGACCCGACGTTCCAAGTGATCTCCATCCGTCGCCGACCGCTCAGGAACCACCTCCCCATCCTCACCGAGGCGCAGCAACAGCTCCTGAATGAGGCGATGGCGGCCGGATACTTCGCGGTCCCCCGCGCGATCACGCTCACCGAGCTCGCACGACGGCTCGACCGGAGCAAGTCGGGGGTTTCCGAAGCGATCGCCATCATCGAGCGGAAGCTGCTCGAGAGCGCCATGCGCCCGACTCCCCTCTCTCCCTAGCCCGCTCGCTCGGAGGGAAGCGTGGGGCCGTGAGGCCCCGACGGTCGTCGTGCCGGGGCGGTTCTAGTGAGGCGCGGAGGACGGTCCCGACGCGGGCGGACTCGCGGCATTCGCCTGCTGCGCCACCCATGCCCGGACCCGAGCGTCGACCATCCCGAGAGGGAGAGCACCCTCTTCGAGGACGCGGTCGTGGAACGCGCGGACATCGAACCGTTCTCCGAGCTCGCGCTCGGCGAACGATCGGAGTTCGCGGAACTTGAGCTGCCCCATCTTGTACGCGAGCGCCTGGCCGGGCCAGACGATGTACCGGTCCACCTCGACCGCGATGTCGACCTCGCTCTTTCCGGTGTTCTCCCGGAAGAAGCGGATCGCGTCGTCGCGCGTCCACCCCAGCGCATGGATGCCGGTGTCGACCACGAGACGGATGGACCGCCACATGTCGTAGACGTATTCGCCCATCTTGGAGTACGGGTCCCGGTAGTGACCCAGTTCCTCTCCGAGGCTCTCCGCGTACAGGCCCCAGCCCTCCACGAACGCGGTGGGGCCCGTGTGACGACGGAACTCCGGGAGGTCCTCGACCTCCTGCGCGAGAGCGATCTGGAGATGGTGACCCGGGACCGCCTCGTGAAGGCAGAGCGCCTCCATCTCCCAACGTCGGCGGGCGCTCAGGTCGTAGGTGTTGGCGTAGAAGGTCCCCGCCCGCCCCGTCGTGGGGGCCCCGGGCATGTAGTAGGCGGTCGGCGAGACCTTCGAGCGGAATTCGGGAACGGGCAGGACGCCGTACGGGAGGCGAGGCAAGCGCCCGAAGAGCCGGGCCAGCCCGGGGTCGGTCTTCTTCGCGATGATTCGATAACCATCGACCAGCGCCTCGGCGGTCGGGAAGCAGAACCGTTCGTCCGTGCGCAGGAACTCGAAGAACTCGGCAAGGGTCCCGGTGAAGCCGGTCGTTCCCATGAGAGCCTGCATCGCGGAGCGCAACCGCCGGACTTCGGCCCGGCCGATCTCGTGGATTTCCTGCGGCGCGAGGTCGGTGGTCGTCTGCAATCGGACGAGGTGTTCGTAGAGGGCGCCCCCATCCGCACGGGCCGAGACGCTCGCGATATCGGTGCAGCGGGGAAGGTACGTCGTGACGAGGTAGCGGTGGAACCGCTCGAACGCCGGCACGATTCGGTCGAGGTAGGCCGTGCGGGCCTCGGGGACCAAGCGGCGGCGGTCGGATTCGCCGATCCGGGACGGGAGCTCCGTGAACGCTTGGAGGAGCGGACTCGACATCGGGTCATCGGGGATGAGCCCCCGAACCTGGTCCGGCACCCCTTGGATCGAGACGCGATAGGGTGTGTACCCCAGCCGAAGGCCCTCCTCGAGAAGAGCGAGGTTCTGCTCGACGGCGGTGCCGAGGGAGTTCAGACGGGAGAGCGTGTTCTCATAGTCGGAGAGATGCTCTCGGGGCTGCACTTCGAGCGTCTCGGAGACCGTGAGGTGGATCCCATCCATCTGGTTGAGCGGGACCCGAAGGCTTCGCGGCATCCCGAGCTGGAACGGGAGCGGGTCCAAGCCGAACGCGATCCCCCGGTCGGCCACCTCGAGCAGGTCTCGATAGAGCGCGTAGTTCGTTCGCTCCGATTCGGGAAGTCGATGCCCGTCGATCCGTCGCACCGAGGCGAGGCTCTCGGCGAGGTGCTTCTTGCGCCGCTCGATCCCCTGGGGAGAATCGTCCGTCCATCGATCGTCGAATCCCGGGAACCCGAAGCTCGTGGCGAGCTCCGGATACTCGGCAAGCCACTGCCTCCAATCCTCCGTGAGAAACGCGCGGAACGAATCCAAAGCGGGTCCTTTCGTGCTCTCCATGAGACGGTTCCTCCCTCGCCGGCCGGCGAGGACGAGCGTCCCAGCGTCCTTTGGTATTTGAGTCATCGGCGCTCCGAGCCGACCGACGGGTCGGCCCTTCGTCCGGGAGCGTTCGGTTCGTTCCTCCACCGGATAAGAGGATAAGCGACGAGGGACCTCAGGGAACGATGCCTCCGCGGTCCGATCGGTTCCTCTACTCGGGGATCCGCGTGCGAGACGTGCGCCGATCGATCCGATTCTACCGTGCGCTCGGCTTTCGCGTCCGCGCGAGGGGAACGATGGCGCACGGCGGAACGTGGGTTCATCTCATCCATCCGGGGTCCCATCACGCGCTCGAACTGAACTACTATCCTCGAGGGAACCGGTTCTACGAACCGTTCCGAAAAGGTTCGGAGTTCGACCATTTCGGCTTCTACACGAAGGACGTCGCCGCGTGGTACCGACGGGCGCTTCGCGCCGGGGGGACGAAGGTCGAGGACTTCGTCGACGGGAAGAATCGATTGGTCTACGTGAACGACCCGAACGGCGTGTGCCTCGAGGCGTTCGGCCCGGCCCGTCCGCGTCGCGCGACCCGCACGCGACGCCGCTCCTAGGACTTCGGCGGGACCGGGGGACTGGGAGGGCCGACCTCGGGCTGCGAGACGCGTCGCTCATACTCTCGTGCCCAGCTCCCGACCTCGGAGGCCAGCCAGATCGGTCCGGTCGCTCCTGCGATGACACGAACCCCCGAGTGCACCTGGGAGCGGATGCGCGAAGCCCAGAACACGACATGCGGAGCGGATTGACCCGCGGCGTCACCCGATGGAGGGTCCACCGACAGGCCCGATAGCGAGACCATCGCGACGTCGCTGTCGTAAACCCTCCCGTATCGCACCCAGAAGACGAGGGCGACGACCGCGGAGCCGGCGAGCCAGTATCCGAGTACAATGAGGGAGCTCGCGATGTACGCATCGAGGCCGCCGAGCAGCCCGCCCGCCACGAGCACGGTCACGATGGGCCCGAACGCGGTCGATGCCGTTCCCCGGGTTCGGGGGAGCCATCGCTCGCCCACCCACGAGGTATCCTCTTGAGGAGACGTCCCGCCTCTCCGTCCCGACCGACGAGGTTTCCGGAGCTCCTCGAAGCCCGCGTCCTGAAGCATCGAACGGGCCAATCGCAGACTTCGCGTCTCGGACCCGGTGACCACGGGCACGTCCCTTCGGAACACGAATCGGATCTCCGTGCTGAGGTCGAGGCGAGAAGTCCCCCAAGGTCGCCGGAGACGTTTTCTAGCGGTCATGGAACGGAACGGGGCGCGATGCTTCACGGACGAAGGGTCGACTCCTTTTATCTCTGGACCCCGAGTGCGAGGGAACGAACGGGAGACGGGGACCTTTCGCCCCGCGAAGCGTCGGGGGTCGCCGAGTCGCCCGATGGGAGGGAGCCCTCCAATTCTTTGTAGGGGCCGGGCGTACCCCGTCCATGGTCGGACGGGTCCTCCTCCCCTACGAGCGCTACGCCCAGCACTGGAGCTACAGCGACATCGCGTGGCTCCGTCCCGGTGAGTTCCTCTTCAGTGCCAACATCACCGGCCAATACAACCTGTGGCGGCAGAGCGTGGGGCCGAAGGGGGAACGAGGGTACGCGGAGCCGCTGACCGCGTACGCCGACCGCGCGGTGCGCGCCGTCGTGCCGAGCCCCGACGGTCGTTCGATCTTCTTCAACGCGGACCAGGACGGAGACGAACAGTTCCAGATCTTCCGCCTCCCCGCGGGCGGTGGGGACCCGGAAGCGCTCTCGGACGACCGGAAGGTCCGCCACGAGCTTGCGGTAGGGTCGGTCGACCCGACCGGCCGCCGTCTCCTCTTCTGCGATAATGGACGGAACCCGGCCGATATGGACGTGGTCCTTCTCGACCTCGCCCGCCGGAGGGAGGTGCGTCCGCTCCCGGCGGGGAATCTCTGGGGAAACCCCGTATGGGACCCCACGGGCCGTCGTTTCTTCGCGATCCAGATCCACAGCAACACCCGGCTCCGGACATTCGTCCACGACGTCGCTCGAAGGACGACCGTGGAGATCCTTCCCCACGAGACCGAAGAGTGCGCGATTGCGGAGGCGTGGACGCGGGACGGGCGGAGTCTCCTCGTCACCTCCGACCTCGGCCGGGACTTCAAGCAGCTCGAGCTCGTCGAGGTGGCGACCGGTAAGCGCAAGGTGCTGGCGGCTCCGAAGGCGGACGTCGAGGCCGTCCGGTACCTGCCCCGTTCCTCCCTTCTGGTCTACGGCGTGAACGAGAACGGGTACTCCCGCCTGTACGCGGGTCCTCTCGGCCGCCGCGCCCACCGCATCGTGTCGTCCCCGCCCGGCCGCCTCTACTCGGCCTGGGGAAGCTCCCTCGTGATCTCGCCCGACGGTCGGTCGGCGGTGGCGATGTGGGAGACCGGCACCCGACCGATTGAGATCATGTGGTTCCCGATCGCCGGCGGTCGGGTCGCCCAGCTCACCGAGAGCATGGTCGGGGGGGTTCCCGACGGGCCTCTCCCGGGCCCCAAGCTCGTTCGGTTCCGTTCGTTCGACGGCCGCTGGATCCCGGCGTTCTACTATCTTCCGAAGCGCCGTGCTTCCGGACGAATGCCGGCGCTTCTCTCGATCCACGGGGGTCCGGAGGCCCAGGAGCGTCCGGGGTGGATGTACGGAGGCCTCTACGCGTGGTTGAACGCCCAGGGAATCGCTGTGGTGGCCCCGAACATCCGAGGGTCGACGGGCTATGGGACAGCGTACCAGAAGCTCATCCTGCACGACTGGGGTGGGGACGAGCTCAAGGACCTTCGGGCGGCCGCGGAATGGATGCGCTCGCGCCCCGAGATCGACCCGGACCGGCTCGGGGTCTTTGGCGCGAGCTTCGGGGGGTTCGCGACCCTCGGCTGCGTGACGCGCCTAGCGGAGTATTGGAAGGTCGGCGTGGACCTCGTCGGGCCATCGAACCTGCTGACGTTCGTGAAGACCGTGCCGCCGTTCTGGGTTCGGTTCATGGATCAGTGGGTCGGGAACCCGACGACCGAGGCAGAGTTCCTTCGAGAACGCTCTCCGATCACGTACATCGACCACGTCCGAGCGGACCTGTTGATCGTGCAGGGCGCGAACGACCCCCGGGTCAACAAGGCCGAATCGGACCAGATGGTCGAACGACTCCGCGCGAACGGGAGGAACGTCGAGTACATCGTGGTCCCGGACGAGGGACACGGCTTCACTCGCCGAGCGAACCAGCTCCGGGTCTTCGCCGCGTGCGGTCGATTCCTGGTCGACCGCCTCCACGCCTGAGACCGCGAGACCCGACCCTCCGCGCACCCCCCGGGACTCGGATCGATGCCGGGGGCGAACGGAGGGCCCCGACCGGCGTGGAGACCTCCTCCCCCTCCCTTCATAGGTGAGAACGCATTACGGCTTTTCGACCTATCCGCCGGGGTCACCGTCGCGAGGCGGCGAAACAGGGGGGGAGATTTCACAGCCGATGCCGTACGTGGAGTACGACGAGGTCGAGGCGATCTGCCGGGATTGCGGTCGCGTCTTCCGGTCCGAGGATGCGCTCGACGAGCATCGCAAGGAGGCCCACGCATCGGCCGTGAGGTCCCCGGGGGAGCCCGAGCACCCGAAGACGGTGAAATGCTCGCTCTGCAAGGAGCGGTTCCACACGACCGCGGCGCTCCAGGACCATACCCGGAAGGCGCACTCGAGCTAGAGGGGGTCTTCCGGGGACCCGGACCCACCGGATGGGTCCGAGGCTCGCCGAGTCCCCCGGCTTGGAGACTTATGTAGGGGCGCACCGTCCCCCCCTCGAGGAGCCCCTCATGCCTCCTTCGAAGAAGAAAGGAAGATCCCGATCGGAAGGATCCCTGGAAACGCCGCCGGTCCCCCCGGGGTTCGGCACGGTCACGGCCTATCTTTCGGTTGCCGGAGGTCTCGCGGCGATCGAGTTCTACAAGAAGGCGTTCGGAGCGAAGGAGATCGCTCGTCGGGTCACGTCCGACGGGAAGCTCATCCACGGCCAGCTCCAGATCGGCGACACGATGGTCTTCCTGTCGGACGTCTTCCCAGACTCCCAGACCGCGGCCCCGTCCGCGATCGGAACGACCACGGTCACTCTCCACATCTACGCTGCGAACATCGAAGCGGTGTGGGACCGAGCGGTCGCCGCCGGAGCCACGGTAACGGAGCCGCTCGAGAACCAGTACTTCGGGGAACGGTACGGGCGGCTCCTCGACCCGTTCGGCCATCACTGGACGCTGTCCATGCGCGTCAAGATGTCGCCCGAGGAAACGGAGTCGAAGAAGGAAGAGGCCGACGCGGCGTTCGCCCGCGGAGAGCGGCCGAACCAGAACCCTCGCTACGGGGACGCATAGACCGAGCCTCCCCGGTCCCACCGAACTTCGACCCGGCGACGAACGGCTGCTGCCCACGAGGTGGAGGGGAACCCGGCGTCGCCGGGCCCGGACCTCGTGCGTGATGTACCCGCCGGCCATGCCCTCTGAGGACGCACGCACCGATGCAGGAGCGTCGGACCGGGCCCGGCGGCACGGAACCAAAGGCGGCCGATGAGTGCCGCCTCGAGGTCGCGGTTCTCCTCGAGGGGAGGACCCACACCGCGGGGATCGGCTGGCGCATTTCCGTAGAGGGCCGTCCCGGGCCGGCCCGGGCCAAGACCCGGCGTCGTGCCAGCAGCCTCCTCTCCTGCGAGCTCGCGGCGGTCCGCCGCGGACTGACGGAGGCCGCGCCCCTACCGTGCGCTCGTCTTCGCCTCTGCGTCCCGGATCACCGAGCGGTCGTCCTGCTCCAAGGCGGACACTTCCCCCGATTCCGACGGGCCGAGGCCACCGTCGTGCGATTGCGGTCCCTCTTGGAGCGGTTCTCGAGCGTCCAGTATGAGTCCGAGTTCGCGCGGGACCCCGAGCTCGCTCACGTCGTGGCCGAGGCGCTGGACGCGGGCCTGCATGCGGCCGCGGAGAAGGAGGAGCACCGGGTCTGGGTGATGGAGCGCATCGTCGAGAGGGCGAGGGAGGTGGTCCTCGAGCGGACCGAAACGGGCTGGGTCGCGAACGGCCGGTACCGCGTGCAGCTCGACCCGATGCGGTGCGATTGCCCCGCTTGGGCCGCCCGATGGGCTCGCGCTCCGATTGGGGCCCGCAGAGCCCAGCGGTTGCCGTGCAAGCACATCGTTGCGCTGGCGATGCACGAGGGGATTACCGTCCCTGCCGACCTTGCCGAGATGGCACGGAAGGCCTTCTGACGGTCGACCGAAGGTGCAGCCGACCGACCCCGCACCCGGACGCGAACGGTAAAGGAGAGCGGAGGGTTCTTCGCTCCGACGCCCATTCGCTCGCGAGGCCATGGCGGAGGCGGAAGGCCGTCTCGTGCCGCTCCCGGACCGACGGACGGCGGGGGAGCGGCTGGCCGAACGCCTGCTGCGGTACCGAGACCAGGACCCGGTCGTGGTCGCATTGCCCCGAGGGGGTGTCCCGGTGGGGTTCGAGATCGCCACCCGTCTCGGAGCGCCGCTCGACATCCTCATCGTCCGGAAGATCGGAGCGCCGGCCAACCCCGAGTACGGCCTGGGTGCCGTGGTGGAGGGAGGGACGCGCTTCTTGGACGAGCCGCGCGTGCGGGCGGCCGGTCATACGGTCCGGGACCTCGGCTCCACGATTGCCCGCGAGGTAGAGGAGGTCGAACGAAGGGCGCAGGAATTCCGCGCCGGCCATCCTCCCGTTCCTCTTGAGGGACGCACGGCCATCCTGGTGGACGATGGGGTGGCCACGGGAGGAACGGTCCTGGCCGCGCTCGGCGCGCTCCGCGCCCGTCACCCGCGCCAGATTGTCCTCGCCCTCGGAGTAGCTCCGCCCGACGCGGTCGACCTTCTCGAGCCCGAGGTCGACGATCTCGTGGTGCTCCTGGTTCCGGTGACCTTCTTCGCGGTCGGAGAGTGGTACCGTCGGTTCTCCCAGGTGAGCGACGAGGAGGTTCACCGACTCCTCGAACGGTCGCGGAGACCGACCCCCGGACCCGCTCGCTGACCGGTAAGTCGAACCCGTCGATTCCCGCGGAAGGAACTCGAGGACCGGTTTCGCGTATTCCGGGGAGGGCCATCGGAGGCCCGTTGCTTCCGGTTTCGTCATTTCCGACCCACCGGACGGATTCCGCTGGATTCGACGCTTTTAAGCGGGCGTTCTCCGATACACTCCCCGGAGCGGAGCCATCCCGCCCCAAGGACGGATTCCATGCCCTCCACGAGGTCATCGGCGGTCAAGTCGCCCGCGCCCCGGACCCGACCTCCGGCCCGCCTCCGACCACCGAGCCGGCGGTCGTTCGTCATCAATGTGATGGTCCGCGACGTGATGAGCCGACACCCGGTGACCGTCGGACCCGACGCCACGCTCCTGGACGCCCTCGTCCTGATGCGCGGGCAGAAGGTTTCCGGGCTCCCGGTCGTAGACGAGGGGGGCCGCCTCGTCGGCGTCTTGAGCCAACGGGACGTGGCCCGGACCCTGAAGAGCGCGAGCGGCATTCCCGAGGTGACCGGTCTCTTCGACCTTCTCATGTTCGGTCTCTCCGAGGAGACCGGCGTGAGCGTTCAGGTCCTCTTGCGAATCCTCGAAGAGACGAACGTCCGAGACGCGATGTCGAGCCCTCCGATCGCCATCGCGTCCGACGCGTCGCTCGAACTCGCAGCCGAGATGATGCGGGAGAACGAGATCAATCGCATCCCGGTCGTGAAAGGGGAGCGCCTGATCGGTATCGTCACCCGCAACGACCTCGTTCGCGCTCTCGTCCATTCGTAACCGATCGGGGCCCCGTCCCGGGGCAGGGGATCCTACGGGGAGCGACCGATCGGCGAAACGATGGCGACCACGCTCAGCGGCACGCCCGCCGCCCGGAAGAGCCGGGCGACGGGACAGATCTCAAGGGCGTCGTGCAGGGTCGTTTCGACTTCGGTTCGATCGACTTTGGTTCGCACACGGAGCGTGCCGTGCACTCCCCCCAGGGCCGCCGGGGGAACCGGTGCACCGCTCTCGAGGGCGAGCGTGACCCCGAGGAAGTCCATGTGCCGCTTCCGAGCGAGAGCCACGAAGGTCGAGGAAAGGCATCCGGCGAGCGAAAGGAGCGTCAGCTCGAGGGGGGTGGTCCCCGTGCTGGCTCCTCCTTCCTCGGGAGGGAGGTCGACCACGACCGAGTGCGCCCGTCCGTCCTCGAGAAGGATCTCCCGTCCCTTCCGCCAGGTCGCCACGGCCTGCATACAGCAGTCTACTCCCCGAGAGAACCGGACGGACGTGCGGTTCCGCTTGGCATCGAGATTCCTCACTCCGCCGAGACGAGGTGGCCGGGATGGCGGACGGGGCGGGGTCGCTCGAAGACCTGAGCGTAATGGGACGGTCCGAGGTCGAACGAGTCGACGTGCGCGAGGCCATGGGATGTGAGGACGCGACGGGCCATGGTCGCGGAGAGACGGTGACGGACCGCAGGTCCCCCCTCCGAGGGTTCCTTCTTCCAGTCCACGTTGACGAGTTTCCCTCCGGGGCGGAGGACACGGATCGTCTCGTCGACCGTCCTCGAGGGGATTCCGTGAAGGAGGTTCGCAAGGATCGCGACGTCCGCGACCGCGTCCTCGAGCGGGATGCGGGTCGCCGTGGAAAGGACGGCCTCGAGGTTTCCGACCTTCTTCTCGTCGGCCCGCGAGCGGAGGAGCTCGACGAGATCGGAGGAGACATCCACCGCGAAGACGTGCCCGGTGGGCCCCACCCGAGCGGCGGCCGGAAAGGAGTAGAATCCGCTGCCGGCGCCGACGTCGACCACGGTTTCGCCCCGGCGCAGACCGAGTCGAGCCCACAACCGCTCGGGCATTTCCCCCGCGCGACGTCGCTCGGAGGGATCGAGAAGTGTCATCGCTTCGGAACGGTTCCATGCACGCTCGCGCATGCGCCGGTGCTCCGATACGGTCCCTTGGCCGCGGGCCCGTGCTGGGTTGGCCCGCTTCGCACGACGCACTGCATGCCGATGTCGTCGGGAACCCACGGACGAGGAAGCGCCACCCTTCCGCATCTCGGTCCCTCGACAGCCACTCCCGAGGGCGGGTCCCCCGGACGTGGGCGGGTTCCCGAAGGACGCCCCGAGATTAGTTCTTTCTCCCGGCGCTCGGACCCCTTCGAGAGGGGATTCCCCTCCGAGCCGAAGCTCGATCGTCCGCCGTCGAATCGGGAGAACGAACCTTTTTTTGAGGGCCCGCGAGGTTGTATAGTGCTGCGGGGTAATCGGTCGGCTCCTCGGTCCGGAGACGGGCCTCGGAGTCGCCGACCGGACCGAGCGGACGAAGCACGAGGAGCGGGCAGTGGGGACCCTCAATCTCGACAAGATCTTCAAACCCCGGGTCGTCGCCATCATCGGCGCGACCGATACCGAAGGGTCGGTGGGCAACGCCGTCGCGACGAACTTCGCCCGTGGAGTCTTTGAGGGCAAGTACTACTTCGTCAACAACCACAAGACCGAGCTTTTCGGGTCGAAGGCCTATCCCACGATCGGCGCGGTCCCAGAGACCGTGGACCTCGCGATCATTGCCACTCCCGCGAAAACCGTCCCGGGGGTGGTCGAAGAGTGTGGCAAGGCCGGCGTCAAGGGGATCGTGATCCTCTCCGCCGGGTTCAAGGAGACCGGGCCGGCGGGGAAGGCCCTCGAGGACGAGGTCCTCCGGATCGCGGCGCCCTACGGCATCCGGATCGTGGGCCCGAACTGTCTCGGCGTCATGCGGCCCGCGACACGGCTCAACGGAACGTTCCTGTCGAAAGTGCCGAAGCCGGGGACCGTCGCGTTCCTCTCCCAGAGCGGGGCTCTCGGTTCCGCCATCCTCGATACAGCGATCCACGAGAACGTAGGGTTCTCGACCTTCGTCTCCGTGGGCTCGATGATCGACGTCGATTTCGGCGACCTCATCGACTACTTCGGGAGCGACCCTCACACGCGAAGCATTCTGATGTACATCGAGGGCGTGACGAACGCTCGGCGCTTCATGAGCGCGGCCCGGCACTTCGCCCGGACCAAGCCGATCGTCGTAGTGAAGGCCGGTCGGTTCCGGGAGAGCGCCAAGGCGGTCGCTTCGCACACCGGCTCGCTCTCGGGGGAGGATGCGATCTACGATGCCGCGTTCAAGCGGGCCGGGATCGTGCGGGTCGACGAGATTGCCGACCTGTTCAACGCCGCTGAGGTGCTGAGCACCCAGCCGCTCCCCCCCGGCCCGCGGCTCGCCATCATCACGAACGCGGGTGGACCGGGCATCATGACGACCGATGCGCTCCTCGCCCGGGGCGGGAAGCTCGCCGAGCTCTCCCCGAAGACGATGGAACGCCTCAACGCCGCGCTGCCTCCGTTCTGGAGCCACGGCAACCCGATCGACCTGATCGGGGACGCCGGGCCGGACCGCTACCGAGCGGCCCTCGAAGCCTGCCTCGACGACGACAACGTCGACGGCATCCTGCTCCTGCTCACCGTCCAGGCGATGATCAACCCGCTCTCCGTGGCGGAGGCGGTGGTGGACGTCTTGCAGGCGAAGACGTACCAGACCAAGACGATCCTCGCATCGTTCATGGGACGGAGCCGGGTCACGGACGCGAACGCGTTCTTCGCGAGCCACAACATCCCGACCTACTCCTCTCCCGAGGAGGCGGTCAAGACCTACCTCACCATGTACCAGTACCGGCGGAACATCGCGCTCCTCTACGAGACACCCGAGGAGGTGCCCGTCGACTCGGCCCCGCCGCGACGGCCGATCTCGGTCATCCTCCAGAAGGCGGCGAAGGAGGACCGAGAGGTCCTCACCGAGGAGGAAGCGAAGCGGCTCCTCAAGTACTACGGCTTCCCGGTCGTCGCGACCGAGACCGCGGCCACGGCCGACGAGGCCGCGGCGAAGGCGCGCCACTTCGGGTTCCCGGTCGTGCTCAAGATCCTCTCCCCCGACATCGTCCACAAGTCCGAGGCCGGCGGCGTGGTCCTCGACATCGGTTCCGAGGAGGAGGTCCGCCGCCAGTTTGACGTCCTGGTCGCGCGGGCCAAGGCGTACAATCCGAACGCCCAGGTCCTGGGGGTGACCGTGCAGCCGATGATCCCGAAGGGCGGCCACGAACTGATCGTGGGCGGGAAGGCCGACCCGCTGTTCGGGCCCACGGTCCTCATCGGGATGGGGGGGGTCGGTGTCGAGCTCTACCGGGACAGCGCCGTGGGGATTCCCCCTCTCAACACGACGTTGATCCGACGGATGCTCGAGGAGACCAAGGTCTACCAGCTCCTCAAGGGGTACCGGAACCAACCGGCGGCCAACCTCGAGCTTCTCGAGAAGACGCTGCTACTGTTCTCCCAGCTCCTGGTCGACTTCCCTCAGATCAAGGAGATCGACATCAACCCGCTCCTTGTCAACGAGACCAAGGTCCACATCCTGGACGCCCGGATCTTCGTGGACAAGGCCCGAGCGGCCCACGACCACGACCTCCACGCGCACCTCGTAATCAGCCCGTACCCGAAGAGGTACGAGGCGCGCTGGCGGATGACGAACGGCGAGGAGGTTCTCCTGCGCCCGATCAAGCCCGAGGACGAGCCGATGTGGCTCGAGATGTTCAAGGGGTTCTCGGAGGAGTCGGTACGGTACCGCTTCTTCCAGGTGATCAAGGACACCCCCCACGAGGTCCGGGTGCGCTACTGCAACATCGACTACGACCGGGAGATCGCGATCGTGCCCGAACTCGTCCGGGACGGGAAGCGGAAGTTGCTCGGCGTGGGCCGGTTGAGCATCGAGCCCGACGGGAAGAGCGGGGAGTTCGCCATCATCGTCACCGACGAGTTCCAGAACTCCGGCCTCGGCACCAAGCTCACGGACCACGTTCTCGAGGTGGCCGAGGACATGGGGGTCGAGCGCGTCTACTCCGTGATGCTCGGCGAGAACTATCGCGCGCTCTCGCTCATGAAGCGGATGGGCTTCACGCTCACCTACTCGGACGACGGCACCGTGGAAGCGAGCCTCGACCTCCGCGGCGACCGCGCGGACGCCGAGACGGAACCGAAGGAAGCGGAGCGTCCTCCCGAGGACTTCGAGGCGCACCGGCTCTCGTCCCCGCTCCCTACGGCGGACGATGCCCCGACCCCGAACGACAAGCCCACATCGGCGGCGGGCTGACGGAACGAGGGCCACGGGGACGCCGCGGCGCCCCGTCGATCGGCCGCCGAAGCCCGAAGGAAAAGGATACATCCGACGGAGGCGACACCCTCTCTCTACCGGGTCCATGCAGGTCGTGAGCCTCGACGAACTTTCCCCCGAACGGACCGGCGCCTGGGGGAGCCTCGTCTGGTCCGACCACGACCCTCCTCAGGACCACGCTCTGTTCCGCCGGGCTCGGGCCCTCGGGGTCCCGTTCGCCGAGTACGTGGCTCTCTTCGCCGTCGAACGTGGGCAGGTCCTCGCGGAGGCCACGGCCCGCCATTTCTCCTGGACCAGCCCCGAACGGACGGAGACGTTCGCCGGAGTGTCGGACGTGGTCACGCAGCCCGAGGTCCAGCACCGTGGACTGTGCACTCGGCTTCTCCGCGAGCTGCACCGACGCGAGCGCTCGCAGGGAATCCGGTGGGTGATGCTCTGGACTCGGCGCAGTTGGGGCGCGCATCGCCTCTACGAACGGCTGGGGTATCGAGACATCTATTCGCCGCCCTCGGCCGTGCTGCCGCCGCGCTCTGCCGAGCGACCGCGCCTTGGGAAGGGGTTCTCTCTCCGGTCGGCCCGGCGAACCGATGCGCCCGTTCTGGAGTCAATCTTTTCCCGGGCGACGCGGGGCCGTTGCGGGTTCGTGCCCCGCCCTCCGAACTCGTTCCGAGCGAGGATGGCGCTGGGATGGCGGACGGCCAAGGACCACCACCTCCTCGTTCGAGGATCCACTCCGGTGGGGTACTTCTACGCTACCGAAACCCCTCGGACCCTGAGCGTCTACGAAGGGGTGGTGGTCGAGCGAGGGCTGCTCCCCCATCTCCTCGACGCGATGCAGCGACGGGCGGGACGACGATGGCTCACGATCGGGTATTCCACCCTGGTCACCGATACGAGCGACCTCCTGCGCGAGCGGGGATTCTCCCTCCGAGAGAGTTGCCAGGCCACACTGATGGCCCGCTCGCTCTCGGACCACCCTCAGCACGGCATCCGGGAGCTGCGTCGACTCGCGCGGGACCCTCGGTTCTCCTGCCACCGAGGGGACGTGTTCTGAACTTGGGAGCGCGGCGCAGGGGAGTGGCCGAGCGCGCCGCTCGTTTCCCGGAGTGGACACGGGGGGATTTGAACCCCCGACCTCTGCTTTGCGAAAGCAGCGATCTTCCGCTGATCTACGTGCCCGCGGTGGCGGGGATAGGGTCGACCGCTTAAGCCCTTTGGAAACTCTGCTCGGGCGGCCCCCGTCTTCCGTTGCGACACTCCATGCCGTCACCGGCCGGGAGGGCTCAGCCTGCGGCGGATAGCGCGACCGAGGTCCGGGTTTCCGCTCCGGAGGAGGAGGGGTCCGTGCCCTTCTGCGAAGTGGAGGTGGAACCCGTCCCGGTCGACTCCGGTACCGAAGGGGGTCGGGACGCGCCGCCCCCGGGCTTTCCGGCGGACGAGCGCCGAGTGAGGATGAGGCGCTCTTCCTCCGAATCGTACCGGAACAGGTCCGCGTACCGTCCCCAGTTGACGATGGTCTGGACCGCCTCGTCGACCGGGGCCGATGTGAACGAGACGATCTGGGCGAGGTCCTCGTCGGACAGGGAATGCTCCGGGGAACTCTCGAGCGCTCGAAGGAGGGTCCGGAAGAGGGTCGTCTTGCGGAGCTGATCGCGGATGATCGCCTTGCGCTCCCGGATCGACCCGATCATGAGCTTCTTCCCGAGGTCGGTGAAGGTGGCACGCCCGTCCACGACGGTCACGAGCTCGAGCACCTCGGCGAACTCGAGCGACGGGAAGATCTCGTCGATCTCGAGGTCCAGGTCGTCGGCGAGGAGCGCTACGTCCTCGGACCCCTTGTGGGCGTTCAAAAGGACAAGCAACCCCATCATTTCGGTCGGGTTGCATTTCGGAAAGGTCGTCGGCACTTCGGTTCCCCTGTGAGGGTTTCTGTTACCCAAAACCGTTCTATAAGGGTTTCCCGGCCGAGGCGACCCCCTCGGGAGGTGGGGGGCGGGCCGACGGAGAGCCGCCTCCCTCCGTGATGAGCGAGTAAACGCGATCGGTGAGGTCGTAGAAGGCGGTCGACTTGCGGTCCCGCGGCCTCGGCAGGTTGACCTCCACCTGGTCCAGGATCTGGCCGGGCCGGCGGGAGAGCACGATGACCCGGTCCGCGAGCTGGATCGCCTCTTCGATGTTATGACTGACGAGGATCACGGCATCGGGGGGAAGCTGGGGATCCCTCCACAGCTGAAGGACCTCTTCCCGAAGGCTCTCGGCGGTCAGCGGGTCGAGCGAACTGAACGGCTCGTCCATGAGCAGGACCGACGGCTCGACCGCGAGCGCGCGAGCCAGCCCGACGCGCTGGCGCATTCCTCCCGAGAGCTCCCGCGGGTAGGCCTCCTGGAAGCCGTCCAGGCCCGTCACCGAGATGTACCGCTCCACCTGCGTGCCGATCCGTTGTCGGTCCCACCCGAGCGCCTCGAGCCCGAAGGCAACGTTCTGGCCCACGGTGAGCCACGGATAGAGGGCGAAGCTCTGGAACACCATCGCCATGTGGGTGCAGACCGAGTCGACCTTCTGGTCCTGGAAGTAGATCTCTCCGGCCGTCGGGTGATCGAGTCCTTGCACGAGCCGGAGAAGTGTGGACTTCCCGCACCCGGACGGTCCGACGATCGCGACGAAGTCCGAGTCCTTCACCTCGAAGGTGATGTCGCGCATGATGGCGATCGAGCCGTGGCGGGACGGGAAGCTCTTGTCCACGTGCTCGACCCGGATCAGCGTCATGATCCCTCCGCTCCTTCCCTATCCACGCACCGTATCGATGGACACCCGAGAGCTACTAGTCGTACCGGTACCTCTCGACCGACCGGCGGTAGAGTGGCTTCCATATGACTTCGTTGATGACGATGACCGTCGCGATGAGGGCGAACAGGGCCGCCACCATGAGCGGGTATCCTCCGTTCGTCGATTCCGCGTAGCCGATGTCGATCAGCTGGCCGAGGCCGAGGACGCTCAACGAATGCCCGCCCCCGACGTTGAGGTATTCCGCGACGATGAGCGTGTTCCAGCCCCCCCCGAACGCCGTGATCGAGCCCGTGATCAGGGCCGTGAACGACCCTGGGATCAGCACTCGACGGAAGAACTTGCGGCCCTTGACCCCGAACGAGCGGGCCGCCTCCTCGAGATCCGGTGGGATCGACCGCACCCCCGAGAGGAGATTGAAGAAGAGATACCAGAGCATGCCCGTGATCAGCATCAAAATCGCCGCTCCTTCGGGCGAGATGTACGGGACCAGTTCGAAGATGATCACGGGAAACAGCGCCGTCGCCGGGAACGACGCGACCACCTCGACGATCGGCAGGCCCACCTTCCGAGCACGGGTTCCGCGCGCCATCAGGATCGCGAGCGGGAGCGCGATCGCAAGGCAGATCCCATAGGCGGCGAGCAAGCGAAGGATCGAGGCGCCCGTCGCGGCGGGGATCTCCATCATCTGGGTCCGTACCGAGGGAAGGATCGCCCCGCTGAACACCGTGTACACGGCCACGATGATGGCGATCAGCATGAGCCACACGAGAGTGAGGATCGTCCCGAGCGACAGGTGGTAGATGATGGCCTTTCGGCGGGCATCCCCCGTTCGCTCCGGCCGGGGTCGGATCGCGACGCGCTGAACGAGCGGTGTACTGATCCGGGACACCCCCGAACGGACCCCCCGCGTGACGTAGGCCGCCGCGCGCCGGAACCGGCCCGCTTGCCGGTCGGCCACGGCGCTCACGACCTGGTCTCCCGGTCCCGAGGGGGCCTGGTCGTAGCGGAACTTCTCGGCCCATCGGCCCATCGGCCGCCAGAGCACGAAGTCGAGGACCGCGATGACGATCACGAGCACGATGAGACCCGCGATGAACTGCTCGGTGTTATGACCGGCCGCGGCGAACGATAGAAAGCTTCCGATGCCGGGGAGCGCCGAGCCGTTGGTCGTGAAGATCTCTGCCTCCACGAGGAAGAACCAGCCGCCCGTCCACGAGAGGACCGAGTTGTAGACCAACCGGTTCACGGTGGCCGGGAAGAAGAGCCGTCGGAACCGGAGCCAGCCCTTGAGGCCGAACGTGTCGGCCGCCTCCCGGATGTCGGAGGGGACGGTCTTCAACGATTCGTAGACCCCGAAGACCATGTTCCAGGACATCGAAGTGAAGATCAGGATCACGGAGGCGAGGTTCGGCCCGAACCCGCTCGGGGGGAGGTTGTAGAGAACGAGGACGACGATGGGGAAGAATCCCAGGATCGGGACCGACTGAAGAATGTCGAGGATCGGGATCATCACCCGTTCCCCGGTCCGGTGGGACGCGGCGTAGTAGCCGTAGGCGAGAGCGAAGGCGAGGGAGAGCAAGTACGCGGCCGACATCCGGATGAACGAGTACGTGACGTCGACCGTGGCCGTGGGGAGGTAGCCCGAGAACCCCGAGAGCGAGAACGCGGGGTCCGATGCTACCAGGAGGCCGATCGAGAGCGGGACCGCAAGGTAGAGGAACGTGGCCGGGCGGCTCCATCGGAGCGGGGCCGGCTTAGGGGACGAGACCGGTCCTGCCGCCGTGTTGGAGTTCGCCGTGCGCCCGGACGATAGAACGGAATCCGCTGGTTGAGCCAACTGGATCCCCTCCTCTCCCGCCATGCGACCTATGCGACATGGACGGGCGGGGGACTGTGCCGGCCTATTTGTGCCGTGTGGTCGCCCCGGGCTCCGAGGGGGGCTCGGTAGCTCCTGCGCGCGGCAACGTTTATCAGCGGCCCGAAGCTGGCATTTCCGTAGCCCCGTAGTGTAGTGGCCAATCATGCGAGACTCTGGATCTCGCGACGCAGGTTCGAACGCCGCGGAGGTCAGGTTCTCCGCCGGCCGAGACTCCTGCCGGGGCTACTCTCGCGTTCCGTCGCCACTTCCGGTGCGGGGGTGCTCCAGCTCGGCCAAACCGTCCGAACGAACGGACGGGGCCACCGAGGCAGGGCTTAGAACCCTGTTGCCCAGGGCATTCGCCGGTTCAAAGGGCGGGTCGGTCCCCCGGGCCGGCCCCCGGGAACTCCGGCCCCCCGCACTCTTCATCGTGGCATAGGAGGGCTCGAAAGTGCCAACGGCACCCGAGGTCCGCTCCCCCGAGGAACTGTTGCGCCTCTCTCCCGAGGGGGCGGACGAGCTCCTGGAGGAACTCGAGCGGAAGGTCCCGGTCCATCCCCCGTGGGTCGAGTTGCCGGAGGACGCGGGGGAGGAGGCGGTGGTCTTCGGGGACACTCACGGCGATTGGAGGTCGACCGAGGAGGTCGTCCGGCACGTCCGCACGGGAGTCCGGTGTCTCGTGGGGCTCGGAGACTACGTGGACCGTCCGCCCGACGACTGCGGGTCGGGGTCGGTGGCCAACGGCCTCTACCTTCTGAGCCTCGCCGCACGGGAGCCCCAGCGTGTCTTCCTCATCCAGGGAAACCACGAAGTGGTCCGTCGGATCCCGGCGGTCCCGCATCACCTTCCCGAGGAGATCGATGCGCTCTGGGGCCCGGATTCCACCCGCTACGACCGACTGCTCGCCCTGTTCGAACGGGGACCGCTCGCGGTCGGCACCCGGAACGGGGCGTACCTCGCGCATGCCGGGTTCCCTCGCGGGAAGCTCCCGACCCCTTGGACGGAGGCGTTCCGAGCGCCCGACGAGGAACGTCTCGCAGAGATCACATGGGCCGAGTGTGACGTCTCCCGGATCCGTCGCGGCGCCGCTCCGGCCTGGGGAGCTCGGGACCTCGACCAGTTCTTTCGAGAGTCCGGCTTCCATGTGATGCTCCGGGGCCATGACCCGGACCTCACGGGCCGCCCGCTCTTCGGGGGGCGATGCCTCACGTTGCACACGTCTCGGATCTACGAGCGGTACGGCGGAGTGATTCTCGCCGTCGTACCGCTCCGCCCGGCGCTCCAGAGCGTGGCCCAGTTCTCCGTCCGGCACCTCGCGACGGAGGGCCGTTCGTACCCGGTCCCGGGATAGGGAAGACCCGAACGTCACCGGGGGGCTTCTTCGCCCCCAAAGAGTTCGCGTTCGGAGGCGAGGACATCGTCCGGTCCCGCGGATCGTTCGTACCGGTCCAGTCGCTCTCGGTTCACCTCGAAGAACTCCTCACCGCCGGCGAACCGGCGAAGGAGGTCCTGGGCCTCCCCCTCTCGTCCGAGGACGTAGAGGGCAGCGGAGAACGCCTCGACCGTCGTGAGCTGCGCCAAGCGTCCGTAGTGTTGCGGGTTCGTGGCGACGAGGACGGGAAGCCGTCGATGGATGCCGTGGCGGTGTTTCCCCTCTCTGGCCCCGGGGAAGGCGCCCCTTGCGGAGAGGCGGTTCCACGAACAATCCACGACGAGGAGCCCTCCCTCTCCCGCGGTCCGCCGGTCCGCGCCCGAGAGCGGAACCGGCGAATAGGGGTCGAGCACGATGGGGGAGGGGGTGGTCGCGTCCTCGTGAGGCACCCTCACGACCCGCCCCCATCGGAGGAGGCGACGGCCGGTGCACGCCTTCGGGTGGTCCTCGCCCGCGAGGACGACAAAGAGGCGGAGCGCCGGCCTAGCGGGGGGGCTGCGCGTACTCCCGGAGGATCGCATGCATTTCCCGGGTCAGGCGGAGGGCCTCGGCCTTTGGCCGCTGCCAGAGGTTGCGGCCAAAGATGATCCCGGTCGCGCCCGCGTCCATCGAGGAACGAACCTTCCGGAGGAGGTCCTCGTCCCCGATCTTCTCCCCGCCCGAGACGAGGACGAGCGATCGGCCCGCGCTCATGACGACCTTGCGGAACGCCTCCATCGAAGTGAGGTGGAGCGTGTTGTACGGTGCGGGACTCTCGGCGTCCCTCTCGGAGGCCACAGGGTAGTTCAACTTCACCACATCGGCCCCGAGCTCGTGGGCCACCCGGGCCGCGTAGTCGACGGCATAGAGGCTCTCCTTCCCGCCCTTCTTCGAGATCGCCTCGCCGCGCGGGTACGCCCAGACGATGAGGGGCATCCCGAACCGCTGAGCTTCCGTGCGCACTTGGAGGAATTGGAGGAAATCCCGGTCCTGTGCGGGGGACCCAACGTAGATCGTATAGCCGACCGCGTCCGCGCCGAGCCGCACGGCGTCCTCGACGGTCCCCGTGAGGGGGCTGAATGCCTGCGAATCGGAGGGGATGGTGGTCTTCCCGTTCAGTTTGAGGATGAGCGGTACGTCCCCCGCATACTCGTGGAAGTACTTCTCCGCGAGCCCGATGTGCAGCGCGATGGCGCTGAACTTCCCCTCGACCGCGAGGTCGTACTGGTACTGAGGGTCGAGGGCGTCCGGATTGGGGAAGAAGTCCACCGGGCCATGCTCGAGCCCCTGGTCGATCGGGAGGACGAGGAGCGTCCCGCCCCCGGGGCCGTGGGCGTAGAGGAGCCTCTTCATCCGGGCCAGCTTTCCCGGTCCGAGGCCCAGGCGACCGAGTCGAGGGCGAGAGTACCGGTGGGGCGAGGAGGGGGGAACGGCCGGCGCCGAGACCGCGGGACGGGCAGGAGCATCGCTCATTCGAACACCTTCGCGGAAGCACGGGTCACCGCGATTTAACCCTATTTCCCGCGACAGCCCCCTTCCGTTCGTCGGGGGTGCGACCCTTTAAGGGCCGCCCTTCCGTCCCGGTGCCGTTCGGACGGGGACTTCGGCCTCCATGCGCTCCCAGGTGATCATCGTCGCAACGCTCCTCCTGAACGCCACTCTCTTCGGCCTCAACCTCGATGTGGCGGTGATCTCGGGGAGTCGCGCCGTATTCGCTCAGGCGATCTACAGCATCACGGACCTGGTCGGCGCGGTCCTCCTCCTGTGGGGCCTTTATGCTTCGCGTCTGCCCGCGGACTACCGTCATCCATTCGGTCGCGGCAAGGAGCGGTTCTTCTGGGCCCTTCTCTCCATCGTCGTCTCGTTCACCGTCGCCGGGGTCATCGCGGTCACCACGGGGATCGACCAGGTCACGAGCCCCGTGACGGTCTCTCACCTTGGGGACGCCCTCATCGTGGTGGGTGCCACCCTGACGGTGAGCGCGGTGAGCATTGCCGTAACGCTTCGGGAGGTCCGCCACGCCCAGCAGACCCTCGAGTCGTTGCTCGAGTCCCGTCAGATCGGACTCAAGTCGCTCTTCTACCAGGACGTGGTGACCATCGTGGGCTGTCTCGTCGCGTTCTTCGCGCTCATCATTGTGGCCCGTACCGGGCAGGACACCGCCGACGGAGCGGCGGCGATCATCGAAGGGGTCCTCCTCATCTTCACCGGACTCGTCCTCACGCTCGAGAGCCGCGGCCTCGTGATCGGGCAATCGATCGATCCGGAAGAGGCCCGGACGATCCTCAGCGTCGTAGAGCGAGACCCGAGGGTCTCCAAGGTGCGCGCGCTCCAGTCGATGTTTCTCGGCCCCGACGACGCGCTCCTTGCGCTCCGCGTCAACTTCCGAGACGGGCTCACCACCGACATGATCGAGTCCGTAATCGACGAGGTCACCCTTGCGCTCCAGGCGAGCCACCCGTTCCTGAAGCACGTGATCATCGAGCCGGAATCGTAGGACGGTCCATCCCCGTCGCCCGCACGTCGGCGAGGCGCGCGGCCGTGAGCACCACGAGGGTCACCGAGATCAAGCCGAAGAAGAGATAGAGCCCGAGGTGGCCGAGGCGCCAATACAGCTGGGAGAAGGCGAGCAGGCCCACGAGCATGCCGACCGAGATCGTGAGCGAATAGATCGCCATCGTCGTGGCGCGGCTGATCTCCTGGGAGAGGTCGGCGAGGGCGGCGAGCGCCGCGGGGCCGTACATCAGCGCGAGGAGAACGCTGACCCCGATCCCTACGAGCAGAAGGGGGGACGTTCCGAACGCCGCCGCGAGCGATGCCAGGGCCATGAGGAGGACGAAGCCGACGGTCCCGACGGTCATGAGGCGCATCCGACCGAACCGGTCGGCGAGGCGCCCGAAGTACGGCTGCGTCAGGACCAAGATCAGACCCCCCACGGCGATCGCCGCGGCGAGCACGTAGGAAGAGACCCCCAGCCCGCTCGCCGCAGAGCCGAGGAAGACGAGCGCGGTCCCGATCAGCATGTAGATCGCGAGCCAGGGAAGGGTCACCAGGAGAACGCTCCGACGGAAGATGTGACGGGTCACTTCGGACAGGGAGTAGGTCGGGCTCCCGCGCCGGACCGCCTGTCCCCGAAGCAGGAGCGCCGCGAACCCGAGACCCCCGAGGAGAATCGCCGCCCCGAGGAGGAAGGCGATGTCGAGGGAGGAGTTCGGAAGGGCCTCCCGGACCGCGAGGCCGAAGGCGAACCCGGCGATCCACCCGGAGAGGTTCATCGCGTCGAACCGTCCCATCTCGAACCCGCGGACTCCCACCTCCGCATGGTCGGCCACGATCGCGAGGCTCGAGGCAAGGATGGCTCCGCTCGAGACCCCGTAGGCGAGGTTCGCCCCGGCGAGGGCGTACGGGTCCCGGGTGAGCGAGATGACGAGGAACACGAGAGCGGCCGAGCCAATACCTGCGAACAGCACCGGGAATCGTCCATACCGGTCCGCCGCCGCTCCCGAGAGGAGCACGGTCGAGAACTCTCCCACGGGGGAGAGCGCCGCGATCGTTCCGACCAGGCCGACCGTCTCCTGGGTCGATGCCCCGGATTGGCCGGTGATGTAACTCGCTAGGACGGCGACTGTGATCCCGAAGGCGAATCGGACGAAGAACGTCGCCGAGAACACGGCAAGGAGCGGCCGTCCGGCGCCTTCGGGCGCGGGGTCGGTGGGCTCGGACACGGTCCCCCGTCACGCCGGCGGGGTCGGAGGGCGTTCGATGAGCTCGATCCAGACGTCGTTGGGGTCCAGGATGAACGCGATCCGGGAGGAGCCGCCGGCGAGCCGAAACGGCTCCTTCGCCACGCGGACGTTCTTGGTCCGGATCTTCAATAGGAACCGGTCGAGGTCGTCGACCTCGAACGCCAGATGGTCGAGCTGTTCCCCCGCCTCGAACTGGTCCTTCCCTTCCCAGTGCGTGAGCTCGATCCGCGCCTGCGAGACCGGGTCCTGGACGAACGCGATCTCGGCGTGGTTCTCGGGGATCGTCCGCCGCCGCTCGAAGCGCAAGCCCAGCGTCTCCGTGTAGAACGATAGGCTCTCGTCCATGTGGCGGACCGTGATCGATGTGTGGAGGAACTTCATCGTCCTCTCCCGGCGGGGAGCGATTCCCGATACTAAAGCCTCCGCGACCGACTACGGGTGGCCGTAGACGACCCGAAGAGGCGTGGACCCCGGGGCCCAGTCCGTCTCGACCCGAACGAACCCCACCCGCTCGAACTGCACGATCTCCCCGGGACGAGCGTCCGCGAGCGCCCCCTCGCCCAGGCCCCGCACGTGGTCGCCTTCGATGCCCAGAAGGTCCACGCTCACGGTCTTCTGCGATCCGACCCACTGCAGGCGGGGGAGCTTTCGGTTCTCCCGGCTCGTGAACGTGGCCCGGAGGATTTCCCCCGACGTAGGTATCTCCGCTCCAAGGCGCACGTTGACGAGGTCCTTGAGGCGGATCTCTTCCCCGGGGTGGGCGAGTAGGTCGCGCCGGGCGAGGTAGAACGATGGCCCCGCCACGACGGTCCGCTCCCCCAGCTCGGGTCGGTCGGGGTGGTTCGGTAAGGTGACGTGCGCAAGGTCGAACGGGTATCCTTCCACGTCGACGCGCACGGGGTCGGCGACGAACGCCCGTCGCGGAGTGGTGGCGTCGATCCGCTTCCGGTTCTCCGCGTACAGGGTCTCCGCGGGGACCTCGATGTCGGCGAGCGACATCCCAAAGCCGAGGATGAACTCCCGAAGCGTGTCCATCGAGATTCCGCGACGAACGAGGGAGCGAAGCGACCAGCTCCGTGGGTCCGCGAACCCGTCGTAGACCCCGGACTTCACCTCTTGGTACGACTTGCTCTTCGCGACCTTCGCCTCCCGCACGCGGAGGATCCCCCAGTGGAGGAACGCGGGTCCGGGGAGGTCGAGCAGGTCCCAGACATATCGTTCCATTCGGTCCTCCATGACGAGGTCCTTTCCGCGAAGGACGTGCGTCACGCCGAGCTCGATGTCATCGACCGCCCAGGCGAACTCGAGCATCGGCCAGACGCGGTACTTCCGCCCGACCCGAGGGTGGTCGAGGTCGCTGATCCGGAGGAGCACTCGGTCCCGGAACGCGGGGTCCGGGTCCGCGATGTCGGTCCGCAGGCGCAGGACCGCTTCGCCCGGGCCGTAGGCGTTCCCGAGCATCTTCTCGAACTCCTCGAGGGTCTCGGAAATGGTCTGCGAGCGCTCGGGACACGCGCGCCCTTCCGCCCGGTTCTTGCCGAGCAGTTCCTGGGGGCAGCGACAAACGTAGGCTCCTCCCTTCTCGATGACCCGGCGCGCCCAGAGGTAGAAGGTGGGAATGCGGTCCGACTTGTAGTAGACCGCGTCCGGCCGGACCCCCGCAAGTTCGCAATCCCCTTGGATGAGGTCGAAGAACTCGGTCTCGATCCGCTTCTCGGCCGACCCGACCGTGTCGTCGAACACGAGGAGGAGCTTCCCGTCGTATCGCTCCCGGTAGAGCTGGTTCACGAACAGCATCCGGGAGTTCCCGATGTGGAGGACCCCGCTCGGGAAGGGCGCCAATCGGAGCACGACCTTCCCCCGCACGGCTCCCGGGAGCTCGGGGAAGTCCGGCGCCTCGACGCGGGGTTCCTTCCGCTCCGGGGCCTCCGCCCCTCCGAGGGCGGCGAGTCGGTCCTCGAGCTCGGCCGGTGGGAGGCCGCGAATCTCGGCCACGATCTCCGAAACGAGCGACCGCACTTCTTCGGCCTGGGTCCGCAGCGACGCATCCGTTGCGAGGAGTCGCGCGAGGATCGGGCCGGTCTGCGCCGCCCCGTCGTGGGCGAGGGCGTTCTCGAGGGCGGTCCGACGGGCCCGTGCCTCGACCTCCGGGGAGAGCGCCACGGACTCTCCGACCGTTCCGAGGATTAAAGGGGTTCGCGGGGGGGGACGGCCTCGCGGACCGCTCGGGACCGAACCGGCCGGGCCATCGCCTCCGCCACCGCCTCGGCGAGAGTGAGCTCTCCCTGGAGGACGCGGTGCGCGCTGGACCGGGAAATGGTGAGCCGTCCTCCGCTCCCCTCCCGGCTCAACCGCTGGACGTTGGCGATCTCGCCGGGCGTGATTGTGACGGGAAGTCGCCCTCGTACCGGTTGGCCGGGAATGTGGGCGATCGTCCGGGCCGCAGCGGCGTCCCGGGGTCGCCGTCGCCCTCGAGGGGTGGTCCCCTGCTCGTCCACCAGTTCGACCGATCGGTGGTGCTCGAGAAGAGAGTTCACAATCCGGTTCCGGGACGGCGGGTCCCCTCGACCCACCCGAAAGAGGACCGACCGCGACGGGAACCGGTGGCGCAACTGAGATGCGAACGTTCCCGCCGACTCGGGAGATTCGAGCACCCCCTCCGCGAGGATCGTCTCCCCGGCAAGGACGGAGTACCCTGGTCGGGGGCCGGGGTCGAGGCCGATGATGAGCGTCTGGGCGGGGTCGGCCGACTCGAGCGCGTCCCGGACCGCGGCCGCGAGGCTCCTACGGTCCGCGGTCTCGGCCACGGGCAGAACGTTGGCGTGCGAGATGAGCGGCGCCTCCGAGGTCGAAGTGAGCACGACCGCGACCTGGTCCGGGATTCGGTCCCCGGGGAGAAGGCTGATGGTCGGCACCCGTCGCTCTCGCAAGAACCCCGCGAGTTCGTGGTAGAGCCCCGGGTCCCGAGTCACGAGTGCGACCGAACGGTGTCTCACTGGACACCTGACGGTGATATACGCCATTAACCTTGTCCCCCCACCGTGCCGGTCTGTCTCCATTGCGGCGAGATGTCGAACGAAGGGGCGCTGTTCTGCACGAAGTGCGGGTTCACGCTCCCTCAGATCGATCCCTCGGTGGGACCGAAGGTCCCTCCGACCACGGGGGGCGCGCCAGCGCCCCAGGGACCGCCCGGGGTCGCTCCGTCCCCCGCGGTCTCCCCCGCTCCCTCCTCCATCCCTTCTGCGGCTCCGGCCGGAGGTCTTCCCTGGCTCTTCCCCTCGGGCGCCTATGCCACGCTGGCCTCTCCGCCTCCGGGCGCCGTGGGACCGATGCCTCCTCCCCCCGCGGGGAAGTACTGCATCCGTTGTCGAGCGGTTATCAGCCGAGTGGCGGTGTATTGCCCGGTATGCCAGCAACCCCAGTCCTGAGGCGTACCGGTCGAAGGGGCCGCCGGACCGGCGTCATGGTCCGGATCGCCCGCGAACGGGTCGCCGACCTGTTCGCGTTGGCGGAGCGAGAGGCTCGCGGGGGCCACCCGGAATTGGCGGACCGGTACGTCTCCCTCGCGCGAAGGGTCGGTATGCGCTACAACGTCCGCCTCCGGCAGGAGTACCGGGAGCTCTATTGCCGGTCCTGCTCCGCATACTGGGTCGAAGGCCGGACCGTCCGGACCCGCCTACGGTCCGGCTATCGGGTCCGGACCTGTCTCCGCTGCGGCCGGCAGCGTCGGACCCGCTCGTCCTCGTCTCCGCGGACGGGCGTGCCGCCCGACCTGGTCTCCCCCCGAGAGGTCCACCGGGAGGACGGTGCCCTTTCGGGGCCCCTTTCGGACGCGGGCGACCTCGTGGACGAGGAGACGGAAGAAGAATAAGGTCCGTCCGCTCCTCGGGTCGAGGACGCCGGGGTGGCCGAGCGGCCAAAGGCGGCAGACTCAAGATCTGCTCTCGCAGGAGTTCCCAGGTTCGAATCCTGGCCCCGGCATTGAAACTCTCTTCATATTCTAGACAGCTCTCCCTCGAGCGTGACCAAACCGTCCCGACCCGCGCCGGACCCCCTCTCCGACGTCCACATGATCGGTCAGGTGGTCGTGAACCGGCTCCAGCTGCTCGAATCCGACCGCCCCCTCCCTGGCGAAGGGCCCTTGTCCCGGGAAGCCCGCGACGCGATCCTGGAGTTCGTCCAGGCCAAGAAAGGCGAGGTCAGCGACCTTCGGTTCCGGACCTACCTGGTCCGACTGCCCCAGGTAGCAGCGCGTCTAGGAGAGGAGTTCCTCCGACCCACGAAGAACACATCGTCGCGGTTCAAGGAGGCGTTCCCGGAAAGGAAGCATCCAGGGGACTCGAAGGGGTACGAGCAGTCCTCGCGGGAGGGCTCCTGGTACGTTGCACGGGCATTCTGGGCATGGTGGTTCGACCGGAAGGACGAAGACATCCCAAGGTTCCTCAGAATCAAGTTCCCGAAGAACGGGCATCAGAAGATCCGACCCGACTCGCTCCTGTCACGGGACGATGTCCTCCGAATCGCGTCGCAGGCGCTCAACCAACGGGACAAGGCCTGGATCTGGTGCCTCTACCAGTCTCGCCTACGCCCGGGCGAGCTCTTCGGACTCCGCCTAGGTGAAGTAGTGCTACACGATGGATACATCGAGCTCCTTCCCCACCGAGAGAAAGGGAGCGATGACCGACCAGCCCCGGTCTATGAGGACGCTGTGCCGGCGTTGCTCGCCTGGCTCGACAGCCACCCGCGGAAGGGCGAACGTGAAGCTCCCCTCTGGGTCGGCATCCACGGCGCAGGCCAGGGACAGCCGATCAGCTTCCGGTCGATGTACAACATCACCGTACACGCGGCGCGGAGGGCCAAGCTCGACAAGCCGGCCTACCCCTACGCGTTCCGCCACGCTGGAATCACCGAGCTCGCGAAGGACCCACGCATCTCGACCGCCGTCCTGGCCGCGGCCGCCGGATGGGTCCCGGGCTCCCGTCGGGCCCAGACCTACGTTCACCTCGCGAACAAGGACGTCACCGCGGCGTTGAACCTGAAGTACGGAATCGAGCCCGACGCCGATGACAACGCACTGCCCGCGGCTCATCCTCCGCGACAGTGCGGGAGGTGCCGTACGATGAACCGACCGAACGCGAGCTTCTGCACTACTTGCGGAGGACCCCTCGACCTCACCGCACTCAACGAGAGGGACGCGGCGGAACAGAAGGAGCGTCAACTCTACGCGGCAATGTTCCCCCGAGGTCCCGACCGAGCAGAACTTCGGGAGGCCACCGCCTTCCTGGAGAAGACGGTGTCCGAGATTCTTCGGAGGGAACGGACTCTGGCCGATCAGTCAAACGGGGCAGAGCAGGATTCCCGGGAAATCGCACGGAAGCGCGCCCCACCGCGACGCGCAGGTCCCCCGTCTCCACCAGACCGCACAACCAGTGCCTCCAACCACGCTCTTAGATTGCCTACGCGGACCCGTCAGGCGGCGGCCAATCGTTCGGACTGATCGAGTCCAAGTCCGCCGATCCTTATCGGCGCCTACGTCACGCACCTAGCAATCCACATGCGCGGCTAACCCTGCGGGCACCCTTCGCACCGACAATCTGTACGACTGCGACCCTTGTCTGTTAAACAGACGGGGGCAAGGCGTCTCCGAACCCCGCTTTGCAGCCTTGAATGGCTTGCCCGCCGCGCCCGTAGGATGTTAGCAGGCGAAGTGGTAGCCGAAGTCCCAAATGGCCAAGGCGAGAAGCGAGATCGTAACCAGGCCGACGATTACGTAACTCCAGCCCCTGTACTCGGCGTAGACGATACCGAAGCACAATGCTCCGTCGAGTAGACATTCGGTTCGCACAGCAACACAGTTGTATGCGACCGTCTCGAAGAGGGCCGCCAGAATCAATACTGCTCCGACCGCTCCCGTGAGAACCATGGCCGCCCGATCCATGTCCAGGGATCGACATCGGTGGGTTAGTTGCTTTTCCATGCATTGACCCGGTGCGGTCTGACACGACCCCCTCGCTCCGGTCAGTGATGCAAGGCGCTTGAGCGAGAGACCCGCCTGTCGATTATCTGGGAGGGCCAAAGTGTTTCCGAACCCTGCGATACTAACCCGGCTGGCTTGTGACCGTAGGAGACTAACTACAGATGTTGCTGGCCGGTTGGCTCATTTCGTTCCGCAGGGGGCGGTTGCAAGCCCTTGCGTCTCGAACCGACAAATCTTGCCTTCCGAGTTTTCTCGATTTCGAAGACGATTACAAGGATTGCAGCCGCGGCTAGGAGAAGCGTACTCTCCGCAGCGAGGAATGCGGTGTCGCTCGGCGAAAAGTCTCCCTGGATATATCGGATCCATGCCCATATCGCTGTTCCGATTAGAACGGTGAAGACCCCGTAAACCGCGTACGTTGCGATGGCAAACAGTGTCAGGCGGCCTTTGCGCGGCTTGACCCGTTTCCCGCCTTTAATGGCGCGGTTTATCGCCGTGACGGCTGCTTCTACAAGCTCAGTGGAGGGGTCTGGCATCTATTCCTGCCGGATAGCTGCCGCGGCGCGAGGTCGTTCAATCTTGAACCGAACGTTAAGGGTGGTCGTCCCTGGAGTAAAGACGCCCACACGAAGGACGATGTAGTACTCCTCATCCTCGGGAACTTTTACCCGCTCCGTGTAGCCCCGCCTGTCCGTGCCAAACTCGAACCCGAAGGCTCCGCCTTCAGATCCTCTCAGCTCGTAGTAGTCCTCGCGCGGGAACAACCCCGCGTAGAACTTGTCGTTCCCCCTGCAGGACAACGTTACAATGTCACCTTCACGGAGTTCGTAAGGCTCGCTGTGCCACTCCTCGCCCGAGTCGAGCTTTACCTCAATCTCATCAACGCCAGAGGGAGAGTAATGCGGCAACAGGGGGAGGACGACGGGCCCGTACTTGGCGGTTCCGGACAGAGCCGAGCCCCCAAGCACGCCTCCTCCTCGAAAGGGAAGCGTGCCTCCGAACGCAGCTTCGGCAATTCGAGTGGCTACGAAGGCTTCTTAACGCCAGATGAGATTATTGAATGGGTTGCAGGGGTCTCGTCCTCACTCCTATCCGAGTTCGACGGGGCCCCCGCCCTCTGTTTTGCAGAGTGATTAGGTACCGCCTCGACCCTGGTCGATTGCCTCCGCTACGTACTCCGTCAGGGCATGCGACACGCCTTGGAGCGCTGTCGCAAGGGCATGGCGGAGTGCGCGTTCGGCGGGCGTCAGTGAGTCGTCGGCTTCAATCGCCTCATGAGCGACGCCGGCGAAGCCCGCGATTGCCCCGTGAGTCACGAGGCGACCAACTTCGATGTCTGTATCCATTCACATCACCTCCTCGCCCTGTTGGGCGTTCACCTTCGCGAAGCATTCTCACCCGTCCTTGGAATCGTTCCCCGATTCCCCGAGGCGATGGGCGACGAGCGCAGCGATTGCGGCCGCTCCCACACCTATTACGAAGCCGAGGGTGAGCGCTGCCGCGGCTGTCGCTGCGTCAGTCTGGGGCGAGGGAGGCTTCACGTGGGATTGCTGCCTGAGCGTGTCCCAATCGATGCTTTCGAGCCCCTTCTGTTGAATCAGGCGTTGCGCCTGACGGAGCTTCTCATAGTCCTCCTCTCGCACTCTGAGCATCTTGTACTCTGGCGTTGTCCTCACCAGCCCAGGCGGACGCGCTGGACCCGTTGTAAGATAGTGTATGCATGGTATTTACACTATCTGTCGCTATCGGCACGACCAGGTGGAGGAGCGTGGGACGGGATGCGCCCCAAGCGTGGGGTTGTCGGTCGGCCGACGAACTATTGAGGCCACCCTAACCTAACCCGTTTGAGACCGGACGTGGCGAAGAGGCGCTCGGGGTCTAAGGGGGTCCCTAAGACCAAAGGAGAGACTCAACTTGACAAGATAGATGCCCAGATATCCGAGACTGGGGCCTCTCAACGTCCTTATGGCGAGCCCGTTGAGAAGCTTCAGAAAGCATTCCTTGGAAAGGCGGTGGCAACTCGCCTCGCTCAAGGTCCATCGACGCTCTTGTCAGGGCCGGATGCAAGTCGTGTCCAATCGATCCTGCCGTTCCTTTACTTCTACCCGTCACTCTCCATCGTATTGTGCCCGTACTGCCCTGAGACCCGAAACCCTGGCACTCTTGCGCCATTGTTTGACCGAGGCCTGGCCACGGTCTTCATGAAGGGCGAGTTCGCGAAGACTCCCAAGAGCTTCCAGTCGTTTGCGGAGCACTACCAGGACTTCTTCATCGGGCCTCGGGCGTACGGGGACTACCGGTATTTCTCCCTGAACGTGCCACCCGAGGAAAGCACGCACGAGAACCACTATTGCCGACAGTGCATTACGGAAACTCTTCATCCAGTTCTTCCGCTCTTGAAATCAATCCGGGGTAAGGAACGCGACAGTCTGGAACGAGCCCATGTGGCCATAGAGTCGATTCCGCACCCGATCGCTCAGTCGTTCGCGGATCGCTTTGCCGAGGTGGTCAAGTCGCCAAGACCAGACGCGATTGCGGAACTTAGCAGTGCCACGTCGTTCGCGGAGTATCTGACATCTGCGGCTGCTCTCCGAGCCACTCCTCAACTTGGATCGGATTTCCTTGCAAATACGACGGCGCTTGTAAATGACCTTCGAATCGACCACCCTGAGGGACTGGACACGGAGACCTACCTCGATATTGTGTCGAAATTTCGGGGTGTGTTGTCTCCGACTCGAATTCCGTTCAACAGCGACCAAGCGGTTTCCATCGCTCTCCGGATTAACGGCGAGGTGGCTGGCATTTCTGCCTCCCGACGAGCCGTCTTTGCGACATTCCTTTCTTGGCTGTTGCCTGGAATGGGCTCAGTAGCGGGGAAGGCGGTTTCGGGGGGAGGCTACGGGTGGGAGGGGGCGCGCCTGGTGGGGCACGCAGTCACTACAACGTCCTGGGGCAGGAAGGTGTGGGCCGACTTCTTGTCAAAGTGTTACTACCGAGTCTCCCCCGATGCAATCCACGTCTGGAACATCCGTAGGGACATCGCCGCAGCCCGCGGCAAGATGCGCGGATGAGGTTCCTCTTGTGGTATCGAGGTCCGCGCAGGCCGGCTATGGCACGCCTCGCTGGAATTGTTCCTTTCCTTTCCGCGTGAGTTTCAGAAGCAGGTCGACCAGGGCCAGTTGATGGAACGCACCCGTTCGATCGAGACCTACGAGTTGGTCGTTGTGGGCCGCCGGATCCCTGAACGCGATGAACGCCCCTCGAAAGAGGAGATGATTCCCCTCCCGTTCTCCCTCAGTCACTCCGATTGGAATCTTCCCGTTCTGGGGATGGAACGCGTGCGAAGCGAGGTCCACGCCAGATTTGTCACGCGGCGCCAACGATTCGAGCCGTATTCGAGTCTCTAACAACGTGAACGCGTTTCGGACCGCCAATGAATATCGCTCGGCGACGAAATCGGTTTGACATCTTTCGCGGAGCTCTGGATCGAACCCGAGTTCTTCCATGTGGCTTGAAATGTACCCCACGCGTGCGTACTTTAGGTGGTGAATCATAACTTCGACGAAGCGCGCGTCCGTGTTTCGAAGACGATGCTCTCGAGTGCCATCGTAAAGCCGAAGGACCGGGCCGCCTGCGTCGATTTCGGTCTGCGGCTCGCCACAAGCCTCCCATTTGAACCAATGGTCAGCGACAAAGTCCGATCCGGCCTTTCGCATCAAAACACCACGCTCCTGAGTCGCAACGAGGAAGTGCTGCCCTGTAACCGGCTGTTGGTCAGGGAGGAATTCCCACGCGTAGAGAACACGCTCATGCGAAGTCGGTGATGGCAGCGCTCTGTTGACTGAGTCGTAATCCAAGGCGCTCGCGGTCACCGGCTGAGCCGCAACAGTCCGTCCTGGGGGTACCGGCTTAACCGGTGCTTCGGCACCTCGCACTGAACCCAGGGCTTTGTATTCGAGAAGATCAATTACTCGCCCGTCTGAGTGCTCTAACAGATACGCTATTGGTCTCTTTTCAAGCTTGGAAGGGGTTACTGCAAGGATAGACACGATCTTCGCATCTTCATGGTTGTCTTCATAGAATCTTTCCGCGTCCTTGAGGAAGCCTTGGAATTGTTCTGGAGTCGGATTCCCGGCCTCGAAGTACCCAATCATCATCTTCTGGGTTCCGCTGAGCACAGCCGACAGCGCCGCCAGTCCACCTGATTGTTTTCCTCCTCCCTTCCTTGTCCCAATCAGTCTCTTGCCCCAATCAGTCGTACGCGTTTGAAACTGGAAGCCATCGTTTTCGTAGCGGTTTTGCAGGCGCTCAAAATCGTCCATGGCCCAGTCGGAACTGGGTCAGGCGTACTTAGTTGTGATGTCTGCTCCTTGCTCGGCCATCCAACCGGTTGAGCCCGACGAAACAACTTAGGACCCGTGACATCTTGAGTGTTCTTGATGGCAGCGGGTTTTCCTAAGAAAGTCGACACCTCTCCCGAGCCCGCCCAGTTCTACCGCGAACTTGGGCGCCAGGACATGAGCTTCGAACAGGCGCTAGCTGAACTGGTGGACAACTCGATTAGCGCGCACGCGAATAACGTCGATATCTTCCTCTCTCCCGATGACACCGGGACAATCATCGATGTCCAGGTCTCTGATGATGGCCACGGCATACCTGAGGATCAAATTGAAAAGCGAATCATGAGAATGGGTGGTATCGGGTCGAATCCCGGTTGGATGAATGAGCACGGCTTCGGACTGAAAAACAGCCTTTCATGTCTTACGGGGGGAGAGAGATACTTTCGCATTCTCACTCAAGACCAGAGGGCTGCGGTCCAGTCCCGAGTCTACATCGTCGAAGGCCCCCTGGATAAGAGCCCTCTCGAAGTCGACCTCCTGAAACGAGCGAACATGGATAGGTGGGATGGCGAGCGTAAACACCTACGCCCTGGAACTGGAACCATAGTCCTCGCACGGACTACGATACGTTACGTAAACACCACTCTCCCAGTAAAGCCAGGGCGGCCCTACGAGTCTCTGATAGACACCGCCGCATCCGGAGTAAGTCATATCGAGGCAATTCTCGAGCATCTCGGCGTGTTCTATAGAAAATGGCTTGACGACGATCACCGAATGTTCCTCAGGTACCAACTGGAGGATGGGAAGGTCATTCATGAGGCGGATGTGGTATCCAAGGAGATTCCATTCAACGGAAATCCGAACAATGAGCTAATCGACGTCGTGGTGAACGGAGCAACCTACAAGGTGAACTACAAGTCCGGGACCCTAAACGAGGCCACTCGCAATCGCAACCGCTTCAAAATCTACTACCAGGGAAACCTTCAGACTCAGGGCGTAGACGTGGTGTTTCGAAAGCGCGTCATCCTACCGCATCAACTCACCGAGCTCTTCGGCCTCGCCCGCCATAACAGCATGAACAACTTCGTCGGGGAGTTGGTGCTGAATGACGCGAAATTCCGAACGTTGAACAACAAGACCGGCCTTGACAAACATGACCCTGCGACAGTTGCGCTTGTCGAAGAAATGGGTCACCACGAACCCCCGCACAGTGCCGGCGCAATCGTCTACGGCGAGGCCCAATTGAGACGGAAGATTAAGTCTCAACTTGAAGCAACCGCTTATGGCTCCTCGGCTCAGGAGAATGCGCCATTGTGGACCCGTGTCGGTGTAGAAGTAGATATCATACACACTATCGGAAAGGACGACTTCCTCTACGAGATTAAGAATCGGCCGGCAGAGCCTCTCGATGTGTATCAGCTGGTGATGTACTGGGATGCCTCCGTCAAAGACGGCACGCGACCGAAACTGGGTCGTCTAGTCTCTCCAGAACTCGCTTCAAAGCCGGTAGAACGGCTCATCGCGTATTGGAATGGCCGGACTGATGCAGATGGTCGTCACTACAATCTCGAATTCATCGATGTCGCCAGCCTTCTCGCAGGGAGCCCGAGAACTCGAAGTCGGATGAAGCGATAGACATGCGCGTCGTTTTCCAGACCTACCCATATCGCTTCGGAGACCAAGTCCTCGATCACAAGTATTCGGTTAAGAAAGAAATCGAGGAGGTTCTCCAGGAACCGCCTCTAGACATCCCTACGCTATCCAGAGGCCACCTCAACAAGATCCTCGAGGAACGTTTCGCTGCGAAGGGAGGTTGGGAGCCGCAGCCTCGAGTCTTCGGGAACCTGGATGACCCGGGAGCCAAGATGGACTTCCTGAAGGATAGAGTCGGCATCGAGGTCCAGTTCGGGCACGCCTCCTTCATCGGAATCGACCTGCTAAAGTTCCAGGTTGCTTCGTACTCCGCTGAGGAGAAGATTGATTTGGGAGTCTACATTGTGACGACCCGAAGATTTCAGCAAGAAATGAAGAAGGCAGGCCAAACTTGGGAGGGCTCGCTCACATTCGAAAAAGTGAAGGCCTACCTCCCTCACTTCCGAAGCGCGATTCAGGTTCCCATCCAAGTGTACGGCCTCGACATCCCATAGAATCATTGCCGACGCAATCTCGTAGCGCTGTGATTCCTTGGGGACGGCTGATCTCCGAGCTCGAGCGATTCTATCGGAAGGGGAGCTGGCGCGTCCCCCTTCTGAGAGAAAGGGGAGCCGACCCGTTCCTGGTTCTCGTCTCCACGGTCCTCTCGCAACGAACCCGAGACGAGGTGACAGAGCGAGCGACCATTCGATTGCTTTCGGCATACCCAACTCCGGAGAGGATGTCCCGGGCCTCAATATCGAGACTCGAGGCGTTGATTCGTGAAGTCGGGCTGTCGAAGAGGAAGGCACTCGCGTTGCACCTCGCCGCCAAGGATATTGCAGAGACGCACGGGGGACGGGTCCCGCTTTCAGAGGCTGACCTCCTCAAGATTCCTATGGTTGGGCCGAAGACCGCGCACGCCGTGAGAGTCTTTGGTTACAGGAAGGCAGGGCTGCCGGTCGACAGGCACATTCTACGGGTCTGCAGGCGTTTGGGGGTGGCGAAAGGGTCCATCATAGCCGAAGTCCAACGAGAGCTCGCCCGGGCGGTCCCCCGGCGATACTGGGGACTTCTGAATCCGGTTTTGGTACAACACGGCCAGAACGTCTGTCGTGATAGTCGGCCTTTGTGCGGCGAATGTCCCATTTCCCAGTGGTGCCCTCGGGTAGGTGTGTAGGCGAGAGAATCTGGCCGTCCTCTTAATGGCGCCGCGGACGCTCTACGCTGTCAATGCCTGAAGGTCCGAGGTCCAGCGGCCCACGAAATTACGACCCAAGCGATTCCCAGAGCATCTTGGCGTTTGGTCGAAAGGTCAATGGACTCACCGCCAGGCAGATATGTGAGAAATCGGGAATGGAGGACCCCTCCGCTCGACCCGGATGGAAACCCACCAAGAGCATCCTCGGAGATGTGATGGAATGGTATTTCGGCATTCCTAAGAACAACAGTCCGGAGCCGGACTTCCCGGCGGCGAAGGTCGAGCTGAAGATTCTACCGCTCAAGAGAAAGGGGACTCTACTCGCCGTCAAGGAGCCCACCTCAATCAGCATGATAGATTACATGACTCTACTGACCGAGAAGTGGCAGACCGCTACCGTGCGCAAGAAGCTGAACCATTTACTGTTCGTCTTCTTCGCCATCCAGTTGGATGACCTGATGGCCTCTCGCGTCCGGGCCGTCGTCCTGTGGGAGCCTCGACCCGTCGACAATGCAATCTTCCAGAGCGACTGGACGAGAACTTGGAAACTAGTGGACGAAGGGCTCGCCCACCAACTCAGCGAGTCCCAGGCCGAAGCGCTCGCCGCACGTAGGAAGGGGATGGGTGGTCCAAGTGATCGAGGCCGCTCCCAACCCAAGAGCCCGGAAGTGGCCAAGTCCCGGGCGTGGGCTCTGAAATCGAGTTTCACACGGCAAATACTCGATGAATGGGTGATGGACAAGCGTTACGAGTCGGCCTTCGAACAATTCTTGCCGGAAGTTCGCGTTTCACTTCTCGGACATGTAGAAGAGCGGGTACTTTCCTCACTGGGACAGTTCGCTGGCCTTCGGTTGGACGCAATCGCCGAACGCAACGGCGTAGAACTAACGGGGGGAAAGAACCTCGCAGCCTCTGTTGTGAAGCGTTCCCTCGGTTTCCAGAGCGTGAATTCGCGCATCCGGGAGTTCGACCAGTTCGGCATCGACGTGAAGACCCTCAACCTGAGAATGCAGGACGGCTATCCATTCGAAGCCGTTTCGTTCCCCGTCGTCGACCTGCAGGAACTTGTGAAACAGGGCTGGGAGGGGGAAGAGAGTGCGGACGGGGAAGTGATGGTGGAAGGGAGCGATCTCATCGGCCAGGTGCACCTCATCCTCTTCGTACCTACGTACTCTGAACGTCGGAAAACCTCACAATCGAGCCGGATTCTGGGCAAACCCTTCTTTTGGAGCCCAGCCCCGGAGCAAATCGATATCATCGAGCGAGAGTGGAAGATGTATCAAAAGGAAGTTGCCGAGGGGAAGGCGAGATACTTCGTCCCTGAGGGGCGGAAAGGGCGACGCAATAGCTTGACGCCTGCAAGCCGCACCAAAGTCATTCACATGCGACCGCATGGCAGGAATGCGAAGGATGTGTATCCTGATCCGCTGGGCAACTTGGTCACGAAACAGTGTTTCTGGCTGAACAAGGAGTTCGTTTGGAAGCTGGTCAAGGACAACGGCGCGTTCCCTCCGCCGGTCGAAGCCGATGACAGGCCAGAAACGCGCTGAGGTGGTTGACAGAAGCCTTCCCGGGGACGATTGACGGTGTGGAATTGGCCTGGGCCCGGGGGCGATTGTGGTCGAGACTAAACGCACCTACGTCCGCGACGGAAGGGCACCCATCCCTAAGAACGAGGTCACGTCCCGGGTGATGAGCGCGAACCGAGCTCGAAACACGGGTCCCGAGCTCGCCCTTCTGACCGAAATCCGAAGACTTGGCCTTCGAGGGTATCGTCTCCATCGCAAGTCAGTCCCTGGCAGACCTGACCTATCGTTCGGACCCCAGAAGGTCGCGGTCTTCGTTCACGGGTGTTACTGGCACCGCTGCCCACGCTGTCACCTACCCTTGCCGAAGTCTCACACGGAGTTTTGGAGGGCGAAGTTCGCCGCGAACCGTCGTCGGGACGCTTCGAAGACCAGAATCCTCGAGAAGGCCGGGTGGAAGGTCGTGACCGTTTGGGAGTGTGAGGTTCGGGAGTCGCCTGGTAAAGCAGGGGGACGCGTCGCCCGGGTGATAGGCTCGCTTAAGCCGTGTCCAGCGCCCGGGTAGAACCACGCGCACCAGCATCAGTTCGAATCACAATAGCGTCGGTTATCAGCTGGCGGGCACGGGGGATTTCAACGCTTTCGGCTCCTTCTTCGAGCACCATCCCTGACTGAAGGGCAAACTGCTCCAGCGCGCTCTGCCCCGATGTCACGCCAGGGGCCTTTCGATCGACTACTTCTACTGCGAAGCACGCTGCGAAGAGGAAGGCCGCCGTCCGGACAGGCATCTCGAGGCGGCCCGTCCAGGGAAACGATTGCGAGACCGGGCCTGTCACAGTTTCGTACTTCTCGGGAGGGAAGTGCCTGTCAACG
>Ga0326727_10000532_pt1 | contig 156371 bp, 162 predicted proteins | sample MB2enrmetagenome_FD_207643 | JGI IMG/M metagenome (GOLD analysis project Ga0326727, IMG submission 207643) | Lab enriched peat soil microbial communities from McLean, Ithaca, NY, United States - MB29MY | ecosystem: Environmental > Terrestrial > Soil > Wetlands > Peat | place: USA: New York...
CACTACCTCATAGTGTTAAGTCATGAACAGATACAAATATAATTATATCAGCTTCTCAGTGAGCTGTTGATTACAGGTTGCCCCGCAGGGGCCTCTTTTCCCGCGCGTAGTCGCGGGAAAAGCCTAGATCCTTATGGAGGGCGGATGTCTTTCTCTGGCCGATCATGCTTTCAATAGTGGCTGAAGGGGAAAGTGGAAATGGTACGGATTCTGCTTATAAGACTATAGCGCTCAAAAGATAGATGTGTCGGATGTCTCTGGCGAGCGCGTCTTCAGGTGTCGCGGCTGGCAGGGGATTAGGGAAGTGTGCCACAAAACCGGGCGACTTGTTGAAGAAAAAGGCAGGAGGAGACATGGGAATCGTCATAAAACCGTCTGATCTCAAGTACAAATACCTTAAGGACATTGCCCGCCGTGACCTTCCCAAGTTTGCCGGCAAACCCGATCCTGCCGCGTTCAACCGCGAGGACCTTTACGAGGTGCTCCCGATGTTCGCGGCGGTCATGGACACCCTTGGCACCGACGATGGACGCGTACTTCATCTTCTTGAGGATATTCTCAATATGGACATGCCGCGCTTCATAGCCACCCGGGAAGAGGTCTTTGACTGCCTTGTGGAAACTGCCCGGGAGCGGCTCGGGATGTCATGAGGGCCTTTCGGCAATCCAGTAGGTCTGTTTGTGCGGGTTGCGCGTCAACTCGGCAAGTTGGCGCTCAGCAACGCCGCGATCGGTGAAGACGCCGATCAGAAAGCGATTGCCATTATCGTCCTGGCGCCATAGTTCATAGGTCACGCAGTTACTCTCTTTCTTCGGTAAGAGCGTTAATCTGGGTACGCAACATACACTCGCCTTAACCGCATGTCAATCCGCATTATCCTTGCAGGCCCGTCCCTGCTCCGGGGCAAAGACAGGATAGACTCTATAAAGTATTTTCCCGTTGACATCATATGCGATTGTAGTAGTTTATTATGCCGGAGGCGATGGCATACATATGAACTGGTTCCGGTTGATTATTTTATTGTCAGCGATCTTAATGTTCCAGGTAACAGCCCGCGGTGAGCAAAGCCCAGTCTCCTCCGGCCACGGCCTTTCGGCCGTTGCCGGCCAGATGCCGGATCTGGACGGCACAGGGCGGGCGGCAAGGTTTTTCGCTCCGGAAGGTATTACCACGGACGGTACAAACCTTTTTGTGGCCGACACCAATAATAATACCATCCGCAAGGTGGTGATCACCACCGGAGTTGTGACTACCCTGGCTGGGAGCGCGGCAAGCTGGGGTGCAACGGACAATGCCGGGGAGGCGGCAAGCTTCAGTATCCCCCGCGGTATTACCACGGACGGTACGAACCTTTTTGTGGCCGACACCAATAATAACACCATTCGCAAGGTGGTGATCGCCACCGGTGTGGTGACAACCCTGGCCGGGTACGCGGGGATTCGGGGCGCGACGGACGGCACGGGGCAAGCGGCAAGGTTTAACAATCCAGAAGGGATTGCAACGGACGGAACCTACCTTTTCGTGGCCGATTCCCTCAATCACACGATCCGCAAGGTGGTGATCGCCACCGGCGCGGTGACGACCCTGGCCGGTAATCCCGGGAAATCAGGCGCGGCGGACGGCGTCGGGGGAGCGGCGCTGTTCAGCATTCCGCGAGGGATTGCAACAGACGGTACGTACCTTTTCGTGGCCGACTCCCTCAATCACACGATTCGCAAGGTGGTGATCGCCACCGGCGTGGTGACGACCCTGGCTGGGAGCGCGGCAAGCTGGGGTGCAACGGACAATGCCGGGGAGGCGGCAAGGTTTTACAATCCCCATGGGATTGCAACGGATGGGGAGAACCTTTTCGTGGCCGACACCGATAATCATGTGATTCGCAAGGTTGTGATCGCCACCGGGGTGGTGACGACCCTGGCGGGTAAAGCGGGTAACTTTGGCGCTACGGACGGCGCCGGAGGTGCTGCAAGATTTTTTGCGCCGCATGGTATTACCACGGACGGCACGCGCCTTTTTGTGACGGACACAGGCTCGGACACGGTCCGTATGGTGACGATCGCAACGGGCGCCGTAACGACTCTGGCCGGAAACACGCGACGGGTGAGGTTTATTCTGATCCCACCGGTGGGCATTCAATGATGAGCAACCACACTAAAACCGTGCCACGACTGACCGTAACCATAGCCCGCATCCGCGCTTGCTGTCCTGCCTGCGGTTATGCGGCGAACCAGCAGCGTCGTGTTGCTTATTATCTGCTAGTGGGCCTCTATCTGATCCTTATGCTTGGTGGCTGTGGTGGGAATGCCGGATTGGACGCATACCGGCATGGGGATTATAACGAGGCGCTCCAGGAATTTAAGAACGAGGGGGACCAGGAGGGGGATTTTGCTGTTGGTGTCATGAATTATAAAGGGGAGGGGGTCGCTCGGGATCCAGATGAGGCTGTTGCCTGGTTCCGGCGGGCAGCCGAAAACGGCCACGCTGGCGCTCAGTACAATCTGGGTATCCTTTATCTGAGGGGCGAAGGGGTGCAAAAGGACCGCAGTGAGGCTGCACACTGGTTTCGTCTGGCTGCCGGGCAGGGGTTTGTGCGTGCCCAGTATAACCTGGGGCTTTCGTATGCCCGGGGTGACGGTGTGGTAAAGGACCTCCGGGAAGCTGCGCACTGGTTCCGTTTGGCTGCAGAAGGGGGGTACGGAAAAGCCAGGATTTACCTGGGGGGGATGTACGCCCGGGGCGAGGGGGTGGTGAAAGACCGCAAAGAGGCGGCTCGCTGGTTCCGTCTGGCCGCCGGGCAGGGTTATGTCGAGGCCCAGGTTTATCTGGGGGTAATGTATGCCCGGGGGGACGGAGTGGAAAAGGACCAGAAAGAGGCATCCGTATGGCTTCGCAAGGCAGCCGACCAAGGGTCTCCCCGGGCGAAGGAAATCCTTGAAGGATTGACTGCTAACGGCTCGGCGCTATTGTGAAACTCCGCATAGACTATGAAGCCGGCAGATGCGCGGAAGTTGCCCCCGGCCCAATTTGGATGAACAGAAACGTTGCAAGGATACACGACAACACCATGGAAACGGAAGGGAAAAAATCAGAGAAAAAGCGATATGCGCTGTTGGAGCAGTGCTAGCGCTATTTCTTGTTTTGTCCGGTTGTGGCTAGCTAATGGAGATCCAGCGTAATTTGTGCCGGAAGTGGAGATGGTAAGAGTAGGCAAGGTGCGCATCTAATTTATGGCGGGGCGCCGGAGGGTAAGTTTATTTTATGCAGCGGCGCAACGGTTTCGGCCCATCGGACCTACCTCCAGGAACACTTCCGCAACATTGAGGTGGGGAAGATCAGGATTGTCCGCCCAGACGATGATCACTAGCTGGAGGGTACCGCAGTGGGGGGGAAGGTGAGGGTGGGAGACATCGCCCGTAAAGGTGTCGCAGCCTGCCTGGTGGCGCCGCATTCACCGGCGGGAAACCGATGTGAATAAATGCTTCACCCGGAGCAAAGCTTCGCGCGGTATTGTAGTGAGTCGTTTTCAACCTCGACAGCTTCGATGATCTGCTCCGCTTCTTTAGTCGTGAGACCGACACTTACTCTCTTATTGCCCATCCAGTAGGTTATCTCCCCCTTCGGCCGCTCCAGGGGATTCGGTATCGGAGTACCCGGTATATGAGTTCCGTTCACGGAGAGCGCCGCCTTAAAACCTTCCTCGTCCCTGATCAGCATGAATTCTGCGAGTTCGCCGTTTGAAAGCATTTTCTTTAGCAATGTTCTCTTGTAGATCATCGGTTTCCCCCCCTTTCTTTCACTTATGTATATATATCGGCAGATATGATAATAAATTTAATATAAATTGCGGAGTCGTCCGTATGAAAGGAGAAGGCATGTCCTTCCTACTGGATAGCTGCATGCATGGTGGGACACGCTTGTCACATGTAACTGTGCTTAAAATGGAGTATTTGCTTAATACTGAATATCCATTTTCGTCAAGATTATCATCAAAGTTTATCAGGGAAAAAAGCATCAAAAAACTACAAATTCTTTCGCGCAGTGCTCTTTACATAGACTGCGGCTTGGTGGGTTGCACTGCGGATATTCAGTTATGTTAATCTCAACATAACTGAATATCCGCAAGGCCGCCGTTTCCAAGAAAAATCAGAATGACAGTTACGAGATGCTGGGTAGTTATGTAACCCTGGCAGGATACAGAAACTGACCATGAAAGGCAAAATTGGACGAGTGAAGTGTCACTAGGTTTCTTAGGCTGTACTTTTTGAAATAGATGGAGTTATTTTTCTGATGTAAACATGGATAAATAAAGGAGAATGCCATGGGAAAACCACTCTGGCTCGGCTGGTCGGCCTGGCTGTTTTCGTGGTTTCATTAAATACTATTTTCTTTTGCATAAAACCTCTGAGGTTTTGTGAATCCCTGAGGTCTTATCATGAAATGGGCTTGTTGTGAGTACCACTGGATATGGCCTTCGGGAGAAGTAGTCTGCTACCTTGAGACGACATACTGGTTCTTCCCGCCCTGTTTGGCCTTTAGTAGGGCCTGCACAGCCCTGGCAATACATTCAAAGGTCGTTTGCCCCTGGCTGTATCCGCTTACTCCGAGGCTTATCGTGACGTGGATGCCGGGTTTATTGACCCTGAATACCGTCATGGCCACTGCTTGGCAGATTTTTTTGGCCACAGACTCCGCCCCTTCGATCATGGTTTCCGGAAGGAGCAGCAGGAATTCCTCTCCGCCCCAACGTGCGCACACATCCTCGCTGCGCAGACACCCCCTGAGAGCATTGGCTATTTCGACCAATACCTCATCACCCAAGTTGAAGCCATAGGTGTCGTTAACTCTTTTGAAGTCGTCGATGTCTGCGAGGATGACGGAAAATTGCCGCTGGTGGCGATGCGCCCGGCTGAACTCCTGTTCGATCTTTCCCAGGATGTCGCGACGGTTCGCGAGTCCTGACATCAGGTCGATCCTGGTGGTCAACTCCAGAGAGCGGCTCATTTCGATGAGTTGGGTTTTGCACCGTTTGATCTCCCAGGCAGCCGCGTCCGCCTGATGCGCCAGCTTTTTGTACTGCTCATGCAGCCGGATTAATGCTGGGAGCAGGGGATTGCCCGCAAATTGTTTGGCGGCGATGATTTGATCGAAACGTCGCAATTCCTCGTTTTCCTTGGACAACCTTGCTTCGCTGGTTCTGGTCATATCTAACCTCGATATCATAATGTCGGACTTTCAGGCATCAAGACTCGACAGCTTTGCATGATAGCGCTGAAGAGGATGCTTTTCAACAATTAATTATTACTGAAAAAGCTTTACTATCGGTTTTCAAGTCGGAAACGGCAGATTTTTCTTCATGGCTAAGAAATATGCTCTTGCGAGAGAGGTGCTCATCTCTAATTTGTCGCAATCTTTTTACTTTGCATATGTTGACAGCTTCAGGTTGGCCGGATGCCGAGCCAGAAACGAGCCCGCGTAATGACATAGCCACGGCGGAAAGGACCGCTTTCGGAAAAAACTAAAAAGTTGTTTGCCTTTGCATATAGACGATTGTATAAGTATTGGAAGCTTTCCAAAGGAGATATCAAAAAATGAAAACCGCGATCATCGGCCTGGCAAATTCTGGCAAGACAACAATTTTTAACGCCCTTACCGGCCTCAATCTTGAGGTGACGACATTTCCGACAGTTGCCGCGGAACCTCATACGGGTGTCGTTAGGGTCCCAGATGCGCGGCTTGAAAAACTTGCCGAGATATTCAAACCGAAGAAAACTACACAGGCAACGGTGGAGTATATCGATTACATCGGCTTGACCAAAGGGGACATGGCGCAAAACCGTAAGGTTTTTGACCTTATCAGGGACGCGGATGCAATAGTACATGTGGTGCGGGGATTCGCGGATGAATCTATCTCCCACCCCATGGGTGACGTCGGTCCGCGCCGCGATGCCGAGACCGTGGAACTCGAGATGATCTTCGGGGATCTGGAACTTGTCGACAAAAGGCTAGAAAGAATGGGGGAAGGGGCCAAAAAGGGGAAGAAACCGGACGAGGTTGAGCGGCAGCTCCTTGTCAAGTGCAAAGAAGCGCTGGAAAATGAGACGGCGCTAAGGGACCTGGATTTCACCGAGGAAGAGCAGATGGCTATGAGAAGCCTTCAGTTCATGTCGATCAAGCCGCAACTGATCGTGCTCAATGTTTCCGAAGAGGAGATGGACTCGCCAGGGACGAAAGGAGCAACCGCTGAACTGAGTGGTTTTTTCAAGGGGAGACAGGTCCGGGTCCTGGACCTCTGTGGCAAGATCGAGATGGAAATAGCGCAACTCCCAGCCAATGAGGCGCGGGCTTTTCTAGATGATCTCGGGATTACCGAGCCGGCGCTGAACAAGCTCATCCACCTGTCGTACGCACTGCTCGGCCTCATCTCGTTTCTGACGGCAGGAGAAGACGAGGTGCGGGCCTGGACTATCCGGAAAGGGATTGATGCTCAGAAGGCGGCAGGGAAGATCCATTCCGATATCGAGAGGGGATTTATCCGGGCGGAAGTGGTCGCCTATGACGACTTCATTGCCCACGGCTCCATGACTGCCGCTAGAGAGAAGGGTCTTGTCAGACTCGAAGGGAAGACTTATCCTGTAAAAGATGGTGATATAATTAATTTCAGGTTTAATGTGTAACATTAAACCTGTCATGGAACTGCCTGGAATACAAAAGATTTATCGGGGTGTATCGCGTTTGTAAGTTTGATCATTATAGAAGTTGAACAGACAGGGAGTTTGTCATGGAAAAGAATGCGTGGACCGCGGCTGACCTCTTGCAGCTTTCGGGCGGTTACTGGAGCGCCTGTGCCCTGCACGCCGGGGTGAAGCTCGACGTTTTCACCCCTTTGGTTGATCGAACACTTAATGCCCAGGAATTGGCCGATTCCCTGAAAATTGATCCGCGCGGCCTTTCCATGCTCCTGAACGCCCTGGCTGCCCTTAAACTCATAGAGAAGAAGGGAGATTTATACACTGCCACCCCGTTTTCCGCCAAGTTTCTTTCCCGGACCTCGACAGAATACCTTGGCCAAATCATTCTCCACCATCGCCACCTGATGGCAAGCTGGACCCGCCTCGATGCTGCTGTGCGAACAGGCGGTCCTGATGCGGAGCGGTTAGCCGGGGCAAATGACGAGGAGGTGCGCGAAAACTTTGAGATGGGGATGTTCAATCTCGCCATGCAGATCGCGCCGCGGATAGTTTCGCGGATCGACCTCTTAGGCCGCGGCCGGCTACTCGACCTGGGGGGGGGACCCGGCACATATGCCGTCCACTTCTGTCTGCACAACCAGGATCTTTCCGCGGTTGTCTATGACCTCCCTTCCACACGCCCTTTCGCCGAGGAGACCATTGACCGCTTCGGCCTTGGTGACCGGATCACCTTCGTTGACGGCGACTTCATGATCGGAGAGATCGGGGAGAGATACGACGTTGCATGGCTCTCGCACATCCTGCACGGTCTCGGGCCGGATGGATGTGCAGTTATCCTGGAAAAGGCCGTATGCGCCCTGGATCCAGGGGGACTCATTCTGGTTCAGGAGTTCATCCTCGACGATACCATGGACGCTCCCCTTTACCCGGCCCTTTTCTCCATGAACATGCTCCTCGGAACTCCAGACGGACAGGCATATTCCCAGGGAGAGCTCTTTGCCATGCTGGCCGCAGCTGGCGCCAGGGAGCTCAGGCGCCTCCCCATCGAGCTCCCCAACGGCGCCGGGATTATTGCCGGCAAAGTACCCTAAGCCTGATGAATTTAATGGCTTGGGATATACTTTATTTTCTCAGTCGACAAGCAAATAACGGAAAAAGCCCTTGCTTTTTCTTAATTGGCGTGGTAGAGGTATATTACAAGTTAATGTTCACTAAAAAGTGAGCTCCTCCGGCTCACTTTTTTTTATGGATTTTTTATGGCAAAGATAGATGTGGTTTCACGGGTAACGGAGCTGGCGGAGCCTCTTGCAGCCTCTCTCGGCCTGGAACTGGCGGAGGTGGAGTACAAGCAGGAAGGGGGGCGTATGGTCCTGCGCCTCTTTATCGACCGCGACGGGGGGGTAAGCATCGACGATTGCGCGGCGGTGAGTCGCGAATTGACGGAGATCCTCGATGTGGAGGATTTTATCCGGAGCCGCTATAACCTGGAAGTTTCTTCTCCGGGCCTCAACCGCCCACTGAAGAAACCGTCCGATTATGAGCGGTTCACTGGCCGTCTCGTGAAGATCAGGACCTTTGAGCTTCTGGCGGACGACGCCGGCAATAATAGAAAAACCTTTATCGGTGAGCTCCTTGGCTTGGAAGGAGGCATAGTGCGACTGAAGCTGACCGAAGGGCAAACTGCCAGTATCCCGTTGGAAAAGGTGGCAAAGGCCAACCTGGAATTTGAATTCTGATTTAAATCAATTTCGGATTTCGCTACAATTGTTTGTGCATCCTCTCGGTGTCAGAGACAACTAGCGTCCTGGTCGTACAGGATATGGATCAGAGGGATGCAGTATGAAACAATTAGTCCTCTGAAAACCTATGGTTTCTGTTTTGCGGTACTGTATCTATTGATTGGCACAGGCACGCCACAACACGTAGTAATGCTTTATATAGGTTGCCCCTCGCGTCTCAAGGTTACCACATCTATAGCGACCTGCAATCAATAGACATTAATGGTAATTAAGCGGAGTACGACTACGACAAAGATTTAGCCGACAGTCTTTCTGCCGGATCCCCATATCTTTGATCCAGTTTTCAAGGAGCATTAATTGGTTTAATATGTACACCCGTATTTGGAATAAAGGTAACAAGATCTTGATACAACTCAAACTCCAGGCTTTCATCCCGGCATCACAATACCGGGATTCCTGCCGAGGGGCCTAAATTAATTGACCCGGAACTCCAAACTATAGTTTCTCATGCAAGGAGATAAATCGTGGAAACGAACTTCAACCTCAAACATACTATCGATCAGATCGTTAAAGAGAAAGCCATCGATAAACAGGTGATCCTGGAGGCCCTCGAGCAGGCGGTTCTTACGGCCGCCAATAAAAAGTACCGAAATACTCGAGAACTGGAAGCCCATTACAATGAGGAGATCGGTGAGGTCGAGTTGTTTGAATTCGTTACCGTGGTTGAAGAGGTACATGATTCATACAAGGAAATCGACCTGGAAGAGGCGCGGGAAGTTGATCCCGAGGTGGAGGTCGGCGATTCTCTCGGGATGAAGATGGACGCCAGCGGATTTAGCCGGATCGCTGCCCAGACCGCCAAACAGGTTATCATCCAGAGGGTGCGTGAGGCGGAGCGGGAGACAATTTTCAGTGATTTCAAGGACCGGATCGGGGAGTTGGTCAACGGGGTGGTGCGGCGCTTTGAAAAGGGCGACCTGGTGGTTGATCTCGGCCGGGCCGAGGCCGTTCTCTCCCATAAGGATCAGGCCCCGCGCGAGGTTTACCGCCAGGGGGACCGCGTCAAGGCTTTGATCACCGATATCCGTATGACCACCAAGGGGCCGCAGATCCTTCTTTCCCGTGTTCACTCTAACGTTATCGTAAAACTGTTCGAGGCAGAGGTGCCCGAGATTGCCGAAGGGATTGTGGAGGTGATGGGGGTGGTCCGGGAGCCGGGGAGTCGGACGAAGATAGCAGTCTATTCCCACGATTCGGACGTGGACCCGGTGGGGGCCTGTGTCGGCATGCGTGGCTCCAGGGTCCAGAACGTGGTCTCAGAGCTCAGAGGTGAAAAAATCGATATCATCCCCTGGTCGGAGGATATCGCCCGCTTTGCCTGCAACTCACTGGCCCCTGCGGTCGTCTCCAAGGTCTACGTGGATGATGAAAACCGCGAGATGGAGATCGTGGTGGCCGACGACCAGCTTTCGCTGGCAATCGGCAAGCGGGGCCAGAACGTCCGTCTTGCCGCCAAGCTGATTGGCTGGAAGATCGATATCAAGAGCGAGACCCGGGCAGCAGAAGCGGAACTCCTGCAGTTCGCCTCCTTTGACGGCGGCGCTGCCCCGGTGCCTGACGAAGGGGATAAAGAAACAGAGGAAGAAGCCGCTGCTTTGGCCATAAACGAAGCCGAGGAGCAGGCCGAAGATGAGCAATGACCGGTAAGGCTCCGCAGAGGAGCTGCCTCGGCTGTAGGGTAACCAGGGACAAGAAAGAACTGCTTCGTTTTGTTCTGGCCCCCGATGGAACGCTGGTTCCCGACATTATGGCAAAGCTTCCCGGCAGGGGTGCATATACCTGTTTGAACCACTCTTGCTTGAGGAATGCGGTGCAGAAAAAACAGTTTTCCCGCGCGTTCAGTGGTGATGTATTGTGCAACGGCGCAGACCGGTTGATAAGTCAGGTTGTTACCCTCCTGGAAGAGCGAATAGGCTCATACCTGGCTATGGCCAACAAGGCGGGGATGGTGGTATCAGGTAGTGACATGGTCATGGAGCTTTTGAAAGAAAGGAAGGCCGGGGTTGTTTTTCTTGCCACAGACATATCCCCTGAGATCGGTGCGAAAGTAATGGCTCTGATAAAAAGATACGAAGTGCCGCATGTCGCCATTCTTGCCAAGGAGCGGATCGGCGCCTTACTCGGCAAAGGATTGAGGAGCGTTGCGGCAATTAAACAGAGCGGTTTTATTGATACGGTTACCAGGGAAATTGCAAAGTACAGGAACTTCTTTGAGGGGGGGACGGACGCACGATGAGTAAAATCCGCGTATATGAGCTGGCGCAGAAGATGGGAATTGATAACAAGGAACTGATGGCCAGGTTACACGCCATCGGAGTAGAGGTGAAAAGTCACTCCTCTGTTGTCGATGAAGCGGATGCAAAAAAACTGACTGCGCCCCCCCCGGTTAAGGATGATGCTAAGGATGAAGTACGGGTGACCAAATCGGTCATAAGACGCCGCCCCAAGCATGTTGAGCCACCGGTTGAGGAGCCTGCCGCGACGGTTGAAGCCGTTGCACCGCTGGAAGAGGTTGTAAAGGCAGCGGAAGCCCCCTTGCCCAAAGTGGAAGAGGCTCTGCCCCCTAAAGAGCCGCAGGCGAAATCGGAAGTCGCCGAGGCAGTACCGGTCGCGGCTACTGTTGCGAAAGATGCGGTCAAGGCAGCGCCGATCGCTGGCCAGGCAAAAATTCTCGGTCGCATGGATCTCCCGACTATGCAAACGAAAGAGCGGCCGACTGAACGACGGGAGCCCTACAAGCCGTCCCCACGTGGCGGTGGTGAGCGGCCTGTTACGCCGCGGCCTGCCGAGCGGCCCGCTGCGGGTCGTCCAGGAGAAAGGCCCGGAGAGCGTCCTGCGCCACCACGGGGTGTTGAAAGGGTAACCCCGCCGGCGCCTGTGGAAGCCCCTGTCGGCGTCGAGGATCGTAAGAAGGGGCGCAAGGTCAAAGAGATCCCTGCGCCTGTTGAAACAGGCAAACCCGGGAAGAAGGGCGCTCCTGGTACGAAAAAGAAGGAATTGTTTAAAAAAGCCGAGCTGGCCGAGAAGCGCGAGCGGGTTTTTGAACCCGGGCTCCGGCCGGGCAAGGGAAAGAAAAAGGAGAAGTATCGTGCGCCGGAGGGGAAAAGGACTGAAATCACGGTGCCAAAGGCCATCAAACGGATCATCAAGATTTCCGAGACCATCACCGTGGGAGAGTTGGCCAAGCGGATGGGGACCAAGGCCAACGACCTGATCCGCGCCCTTATGAAAATGGGGATGATGGTAACCATCAACCACCCTCTCGATGTGGATACCGCGACGCTTCTCGCCACGGATTTCGGTTACGAGATCGAGAACGTCGCCATCGACCTGGACCTGATGCTTGAGGCTTCCCCGGATACGCCGGAAAGCCTGGTGAAGCGCCCGCCGGTGGTAACCATCATGGGGCATGTCGACCACGGCAAGACCTCGCTCCTCGATGCCATCCGCGAGACCAACGTGATCGCCGGCGAAGCAGGCGGGATTACCCAGCACATCGGCGCCTACGACGTGGAACTGAACGGCAGGAAGATTACCTTCCTCGATACCCCGGGTCATGAGGCTTTTACCGCCATGCGTGCCAGAGGGGCCAAAGTGACTGACATCGTCATCCTAGTGGTGGCGGCTGATGACGGCGTGATGCCGCAGACCCGAGAGGCGGTGAACCATTCCAAGGCTGCCGGGGTACCAATCATCGTTGCCATCAACAAGATCGACAAGCCCGACGCCAAGCCGGAGCGGGTCAAACAGGAGTTGATGGAACTCGGCCTTGTGTCTGAAGAGTGGGGGGGGGATACCATCTTCGTCGAAGTGTCGGCAAAGAAAAGGATCAATCTGCCGGAACTCCTGGAAATGGTGCTTCTCCAGGCGGACGTCCTTGACCTCAAGGCCAATCCCGACAAACCTGCCCGAGGCACGATCATTGAGGCGAAACTCGACCGGGGGCGCGGACCGGTGTCAACTGTGCTCGTACAGGAGGGGACGATCAAGGGGGGAGACTATTTCGTCGCCGGGGTCCATTACGGCAGAGTGCGTGCCATGCAGAACGACCGGGGAGAGAAGGTATTAATCGCCGGGCCGTCCATGCCGGTGGAGGTGATCGGTTTTACCGGGGTGCCGGACGCGGGGGATATTTTCGTTTCCATGGCTGATGAAAAGCAGGCCAAGGAAATCGCCACCTTCCGGATGCAAAAAATTCGTGAAACTGAACTGGCCAAGTCGAGCAAACTCTCTCTCGAACAGCTATACGAGAAGATCCAGAAAGGTGAAGTCAAAGATCTTAACGTAGTTGTCAAGGGGGATGTGCAGGGTTCCGTGGAGGCGGTCTCCGATTCGCTGCGCAAGCTGACCACCGAGGCTATCCGTCTGAACGTCATCCACGCTTCGGTAGGAGCCATCACCGAGACCGACGTCAACCTGGCCACGGCCTCGAATGCCATCATTCTTGGCTTCAACGTCAGGCCTGAAGTCAAGGCGCACGTCCTGGCCGAGAAGGAAGGGGTAGACGTCCGCCTCTACAACATTATCTATGACGCGGTGGATGATATAAAGAAGGCGATGGAAGGCCTCCTGGAGCCGACCCTCAGGGAAAAATACCTGGGACGCGCCGAGATCCGCGAAGTCTTTTCAGTCCCGAAGGTCGGCAACGTTGCCGGCGTTTATGTGCAGGACGGCAAGATGGTGCGCAACGCCAGGGTTCGACTGCTTCGGGACAATATGGTCATTTATGAGGGGAAGATGTCATCTTTGCGCCGTTTCAAGGAAGATGCGAAAGAAGTGGCGGCCGGTTACGAATGCGGCATCGGCCTGGAGAACTATAACGACGTCAAGACAGGCGATATCATCGAGGCGTTCGAGATCGAGAAAGTCGCCGCAACGCTGTAAAGCCAAGGTTCAGGTTGAAAAAGTCTGAACCATTTCCTGGATTTCCATGTACAAACGTTCCGAAAAAGTCGCGGAAGCGATTCATGAGCTGATTTCCGAGCTATTGATAAAGGGGCTGAAAGACCCCCGCATTGGCTTCGTGACGATAACCGGCGTAAAAGTCACCAACGACCTTCACCTGGCCACGGTCTTTTTTACCGTTATCGGCAGCGAGGAGGAAAAGAAGGCCACCGGCTTGGGGCTGCGGAGCGCCCGGGGGTTTATCCGCAAAGAGATGGGGAAGAGCCTCCGTATGCGCTACGTGCCCGAGCTGATTTTCCAGTACGACGAATCAGTGGAATACGGTATCCGCATAGAAACCCTGCTGAAAGAGATTGGCGCTACGGGCAAAGATGATGATAGCGAGCATTAACGAAGAAATCGCTAATAACCACACCTTCCTGATCACCACTCATGAAAGCCCTGACGGTGATGCAGTTGGTTCGACCCTGGCCTTGGCCGGCTACCTGCGAAAGCTTGGCAAGGAAGTGGCTCTCTATTACCGCGATCCTCTCCCCGACCTTTACACTTTCCTCCCCTTGGCCGATACGGTGGTAAACGTCATTCCGGCTGACCATTACGATATCTGCTTCGTTCTGGATGTGGGGGAGTTAAAAAGGGCAGGCAAGGAGCTTGCCGGATTCCATGGGATTGGCAAGTTCATCAATATTGATCATCATCTGCACTGTGACCGGTTCGGTGCCATCAATCTGATCGATTCCGATGCCTGCGCCACCGGGGCGCTCATTTATCGCATCATAAGGGAAGCGGGACACGAAATAGATTATGCCATTGCGCTCTGCATTTATACTGCGGTCATAACCGACACAGGTTCATTCCGCTATTCCAATGCCAATCCCGAGGCCTTCGCCATAGCCGGGGAAATGGTGGCGGCTGGAGTCAATGCCTGGCATGTGGCGGAAAAGCTCTACGAACGCCAGCCATACCAGCGTCTGGCCCTGCTGGCCCTGGCGCTCGCCACGCTGGAGGTTTCTTCACGCGGCGATTACGCTGCGGTGACGGTTACCCTGGACATGTACGATAAGAGCGGGGCAAACCCCGAGCTGACCGACGGTTTCGTCAATTATCCACGTTCCATCCGCGGTGTGGAGGTCGCGATTTTTTTCCGTGAGATCGAGCCAAGGCTCTTCAAGGTCGGTTTCCGCTCCAAGGGGACGGTGGATGTGTCGGCGCTGGCTGCCGCCTTTGGCGGCGGCGGTCATCATAACGCAGCGGGGTGCACCATGCCTGGCACGTTTACCGAAGTCCAGAAAAAAGTGTTTAGCCATCTGGAAAACGCCTTTTAAACGATGAACGGTTTCATCGTTGTTGATAAACCGGCCGGGATGACATCCCACGATGTTGTCCATGTTCTCCGTAGAATAACCGGGGTGAAGAAGGTCGGTCATACTGGAACACTGGATCCATTTGCCACCGGGGTCCTGCCGGTGGCGCTGGGGGAAGGCACCAAGGCGATCCAGTTCCTTGACGAGTCGCGCAAGGAGTACCAGGCGGTCCTGAAGCTGGGAGAGACAACGGATACTCAGGACTTAACCGGCGCAGTGACCTGCCGGGCCGACTGGCGCGCTGTTACGCCGGACAGTATAGAGTGGGTGGTTGCCGGTTACAGCGGAAGGATCAGCCAGGTTCCCCCCATGTTCTCGGCGCTTAAACACCAGGGAGTCCCTCTCTATAGGCTTGCCCGCCGCGGCGTTGAAATTATCCGGAAGGCACGGGATGTCGAAATCTTTTCTCTTGTTATCGATCACCTGGATCTCCCGGAAGTTGCCTTTACCGTGAGTTGTTCCCGCGGCACCTACGTTCGGACACTGGCCCATGATATGGGGGCGAAGCTCGGCTGTGGCGCGCACCTGGTCCGCTTGCAAAGGACCGTGAGCGGCCCCTTCAATCTGAACATGGCCCTGCCGTTAGAACGGCTGGCTGCACTGGCAAAGATCGGGGGATTGGCCGATATGGTCATCTCTCCCTATGACGCTCTTGCAAATTTGCCCGATCTTGAGGTGAACGAAAAAGGGAGAGCGCTGGTGACAAATGGCATTGTCCCGGATATGGGTGAATTCACCGCTCTGCCTGCTACCCCATTCGGCCCCGGAGAACGAGTGCGAATTTCCAGTGAGAAGCGGCTTCTGGCTGTTGCGGAAATTACCATGGGGAATAACCAGGCGATGCGGCTTGTGCGGGTTTTTCAATGTTTTACGGATGGATAGACCAGCTTTACCTTTACATGCACAAATCTTTATGATAAAAGACATTTTTGCATTTATAACACTCAACAAGGGAAGCATATAGACTATAAAATTTCAAGGAAAGGAGGTGTGAACAATGCTGGAAACGGAAAAAAAGCAGGCGATCATCAGTTCTTTCAAGCTGCATGACAATGATACGGGATCCCCGGAAGTGCAGATAGCCATTCTCACCGAACGGATCACCTATCTAACGGAACATTTTAAGATTCATAAAAAAGACCATCACAGCCGCAGAGGGCTTTTGAAGATTGTCGGGCAGAGAAGAAGGCTGCTCGACTATCTGAAAAAGAAAGATATCGAACGATACAGGGTCATCATCGAGAAACTCGGGATCAGAAGGTAATTAAAGGCAGTATACCTCCAAAAACCTAGGGGGTATATTGCCTTTCCTTTTTTTCAGAATGTGCTTATGTGAGTACATTCATTTTTTGTTGGGGGCGTGGATAAAGGGATTAAACAATGGCTGAGGCGCGCGGTCCGAGGGATTATCCTCGATCCGCGTTCTTTTAACCTCGAACCATGATTTGACCCTTTTCTCGACGGCCCCAACAGTCATCAAATTAATGAAAGACCAGGAGACCGTAAACATTATGGAACAGAAAGTACAGGTAGAATTAAGTGGCCGCGTGATAACCATCGCAACCGGCAAGATGGCCAAACAGGCAAACGGCGCAGTGGTGGTTAGTTGCGGCGATACAATGGTGTTGGTGACGGCAGTTGCCGCCAAGGTTGCCAAGGAAGGCCAGGACTTTTTCCCGCTGACCGTCAACTATCAGGAAAAGGCCTACGCCGGCGGCAAGATTCCAGGCGGCTTTTTCAAGCGCGAGGGGCGCCCTTCGGACAATGAGACCCTTACCTGCCGCCTCATCGACCGGCCAATCCGCCCCCTCTTCCCAGAGAACTTTTTAAACGAAACCCAGATTATGGCCACTGTCGTCTCGGCTGACCGGGACAACGACCCCGGTATTCTCTCGATGATCGGTGCGTCTGCGGCCCTTGAAATATCCGACATTCCATTTTTTGGGCCTATCGCCGGGGTCAAGGTGGGAAGGGTCGAAGGCCGTCTCATTGCTAACCCTACCGCAGAAGAGCTGGAGATGAGCGACATCGAGATCGTGGTGGCGGCGAGCCGTGATGCGGTCATCATGGTGGAAGGTGGAGCGGCGCTCGTGTCCGAGGAAGAGATGCTGGAGGCTGTTTTCTTTGGCCACGCGGCAGTCCAGCCTATCCTAGCCGCCCAGGGGGAACTGCGCAAGATGGCCGGGGTGCCCAAACGGGAGGTTGTTCCTCCGGTTGTGGATGAGGCGCTCCAGGCCCGGGTCCGGGAACTGGCCTACGGGAAGATGAAGGAAGCGGTCAGGATCAAATCGAAGCTGGAGCGCCACGACCGGATCGATGCCATAGCCGAAGAGACGCTGACGTCGCTTCGCCCCGAAGTGGAGGGGCGGGACAAGGAGATCAAGGGTTTTTTAGGCGATCTGGAATATGAACTGGTGCGCGAGCATATTCTGAAAGATGGCGAACGGATCGACGGCCGCGACACCAAGACCATCCGTACAATAACTACAGAAGTTGGGCTCCTCCCGCGGGCCCATGGATCAGCCCTCTTCACCAGGGGAGAAACCCAGGCCCTGGTTGCCGCCACCCTGGGGACCACCATCGACGAGCAAAGGATTGACTCCCTCTACGGCGAAAACCGGAAGCGTTTCCTTCTCCATTACAATTTTCCGCCTTTCTCGGTGGGTGAAACCAGCTTCCGGCTCGCTCCCGGCCGCCGTGAGATAGGTCATGGCATGCTGGCGGAGCGCGCTCTGGAAAGGGTGCTTCCAAAACATGACGAATTTCCCTACACCATCCGGATAGTCTCCGATACCCTGGAGAGCAACGGCTCATCCTCCATGGCCACGGTATGCGGCGGCTCCATGGCCATGATGGACTCCGGCATTCCCATATCCGCACCGGTTGCGGGGATCGCTATGGGACTCATCAAGGAAGGGGATGAAGTTGCGATCCTCTCCGACATCCTGGGAGATGAGGACCATCTGGGCGATATGGACTTCAAGGTGGCCGGCACGGCTAAGGGTGTGACTGCCCTGCAGATGGACATCAAGATCTCCGGCGTTTCCAAGGAGATCATGCAGAAAGCCCTGGCTCAGGCCAGGGAGGGACGGCTTCATATCCTCGGCAGGATGGCGGAAGTTATAGCCGAGGCGAGAGGTGAGCTTTCTCCCTTTGCACCGCGTATCACCACTATCTTTGTCAAGACCGACAAGATCCGCGACGTCATCGGCGCTGGTGGCAAGAATATCCGCGGCATAACCGAGGCGACCGGAGTTACCATCGACATAGATGATACCGGCAAGATCAATATTGCCAGTACCGATCAGGCGGCCTGTGACATGGCAATAAAGATGATCCGGGACCTGACGGCCGAGGCGGAGGAAGGGAAGCTCTATATGGGCACCGTGAAAAAGATCATGGAATTCGGTGCCTTCGTGGAGATATTCCCGGGGACCGACGGGCTGGTGCATATATCAGAGCTGGACAAGGAAAGGGTCAAAAATGTAACCGATATCTTAAAGGAAGGTGACAAAGTGCTAGTGAAATGCATCGGTATTGATAAACAGGGGAAGATTAAACTTTCCCGCAAGGAAGCCCTGGGGGCTAATCCGCCAGAGAATTAATTCGTTATGAAGTTGATATCCAAGTGTTGCCTGGTATAGTTTTAACATGGTAAATAAAACCGTCCTCAATAACGGCGTGAGGGTCATTTCCGAAAATATACCCCATGCCTATTCCGTATCCATAGGTATATGGGTCGCCAACGGCTCCCGTCACGAACAGCGGGAGTCGAACGGCGTCGCCCATTTTATAGAGCACCTTCTTTTCAAAGGGACGAAGCGGCGCAGCGCCCTGGAAATTGCCAGGGAAATCGATTCCGTGGGGGGTATACTGAATGCCTTCACCAGCCGCGAGTTTGTTTGCTACTACGCCAAGGTACTCGACGCTTTTCTCCCCAAGGCTGTCAATCTCCTCTCCGATATTTTCCTCAATTCAGTTTTTGACGCGGAAGAAATCGAAAAGGAACGGAAAGTAATCCTCCAGGAGATCAACATGCTGGAGGATAACCCCGATGATTATATCCATGACCTTTTCTCCCAGCAACTGTGGCATGGCCATCCCCTGGGAATGCCGATAATTGGCAACGAAGAGAGCGTGGGGAGGCTTTCGCGCGATTTCATCATCGGTTACCGGAATCAAAAATACTGCACGGAAGATATCATCATCACTGCGGCAGGGAGGGTCGACCATCAGGAACTGCTCCAATCGCTAAGCGATATGTGCGCGCATATTCAGACCGGTTCACGAACAAAAGCCGCCCGGCGGCCGGCATACAAAAAAAAGGTTGTCGTTTACGAAAAAGATCTTGAACAGGCGCATCTGTGCCTTGGCCTCAAGGCGCTCCCACAGAACCATGAGGAGCGTTACGCGGCCCATATCATGAATACCATACTTGGCGGGAGCATGAGTTCCCGGCTTTTTCAGGAAATCCGTGAAAAGGCAGGTCTTGCCTATGCCATATACTCGTACATGGCCAACCATTCCGATACAGGTTCACTGGCCGTCTATGCCGGGACGAGCCATGAATCTCTGACCGAAGTGATAGAGTTGACGCTGCGGGAATTCAAGAGGCTGAAAACAGAGGCCGTTTCCCAAGTTGAGCTCGATTCCGCCAAGGAGCAGTCGAAAGGTAACATTCTCCTGTCGCTGGAAAGCAGCGACAACAGGATGACCAAACTCGCCAAGAATGAGATATATTTCGGTCGTTACCAGCCTTTCCAGGAGATTATTAAAGGTTTTGACCTGGTCACCGCCAAAACTCTGCAGGACTTATGCGAACGCCTGTTTGACGAAAGGTATGTTACTCTGGTGGTTATGGGCAAGGTGGGGGAAATAGCTTTTCCTGCTGCCCAGATCGTTTTCTAAAAAGGACCCAGGAGAGAGGACCGAGCTGTGAGGAGATTAACTTCGAACCTCGTTCCCACTTTTCCCGAAATTATCATGGATGAATTACGCGTCTTTGTCAAAAGGCTCAAGGCCAGGAGCACCAATCCCCTCCCTTGTTACATGACTCTCCATTCCGCGGGGATGGACCTCTATGCGGAACTGGCAGAAGACCTGATCCTTATGCCGGGGATGCGGGCGCTCGTGCCGACAGGGATCGCCATTGCACTCCCGGAAGGATACGAAGCACAGATCAGGCCGCGCAGTGGGCTGGCGCTTAAGCATGGCATCGCTCTGGTCAATGCTCCCGGCACCATAGACGCTGACTATCGCGGGGAAATAGGAGTGATTGTGATCAACCATGGTGGCGTGCCGTTTACCATCAAAAACGGGGAACGGATCGCACAGATGGTCTTCGCGCCTTTTCACCGGGCTCTCCTGGAGGAGGTTGACGAACTGAACGGGACCGCCAGAGGAGAAGGAGGATTCGGGCATACTGGGTAATGCAGCAGGTAAAGCATTCGTTCGCTTCTCTCACGGGCAGAGGTGGGGGAAATCTTTTGTACTTCCTCTAACTGCAAGATGCAAGGAGTAACCAGGTGAATGATGCACGAGTCAGAGAGCTGGCCGGGGTGCTGGTAAACTATTCAACCAGGGTAAAAAAGGGTGATGTGGTCCTCATAAGCGCCTCCGGCTTCGAAGCGACGCCGCTTGTTCAGGACCTTTTCATCATGTGCCTCGAGCGGGGGGCGGCTTATGTGGAGTACGAGTTCACCCTTCCGGAGATCAACCGGCACTTTTACAACAGGGCCACGAAAAGCCAGCTCGCCTATTTCCCTGAGCACAAGCTTGATTTGATGAAAAAGGTCACGGTCTACATCGCCATCTCTGCAGGCGAGAATTCTATGGTAATGGCCCAGGCGAACCAGAGGAACATGATTGCCTGGTCAAAAGTGCTTCGCCCAATCATTGACCAGCGTGTGCAGCACGCCCGCTGGGTGATCACCCGCTACCCCACACACGGCGCGGCCCAGGAAGCGCGGATGAGCCTCGAAGAATATGAAGATTACCTATTTTCAGCCTGTTGCATCGACTGGGCTCAAGAGTCAAAAAAACAGGAGAAGTTGAAGCGGCTCATCGACAGAACAGAGCGGGTCCGCATCATCGCTGCCGATACCGATCTCTCCTTCAGCCTTAAGGGGATGCCAGGCATTAAATGCGACGGCCGTTACAATATCCCCGACGGAGAAGTCTTTACCGCGCCGGTCAGGGACTCTGTGGAGGGACATATCACTTACAACTGCCCCACTATTTACCAGGGTAAGGAATTCGACAATATCCGGCTCTCTTTTACCAGAGGGAAGATTGTCAAAGCTTCAGCGCCGGGTATGGACGAGGCACTGAACAGGATCCTTAACACCGACGAGGGGGCCAGTTACGTCGGCGAATTCGGCATCGGCGTCAATCGGGGGATCACTCAGCCGATGCGCAATATTCTTTTCGACGAGAAAATATTCGGCTCGATCCATTTTACCCCGGGCCAGTGTTATGATGAGTGCAACAATGGCAACCGCTCCGCCGTTCATTGGGACATGGTGAAACTCCTGAAAGGTGACGGCGAGATATGGTTCGATGATCAGCTCATTCAGAAGGATGGGCGTTTTGTCCAAAAAGAGCTGATTGCCCTCAACCCAAGTGAATAAAGATGCTTCTCCAGATTAATCCGCAAAACCCGCAAGCCAGGCTTATCACCCAGGTAGCCGAAATTCTTAAACAGGGAGGGGTCATCGCCTATCCCACTGATACGACTTACGGCATTGGCTGCAGCATCTTTAACAAGCGCGGCATTGACCGGATCTATCAACTCAAACAAAGAGAAAAGAAAAAACCCTTTTCCTTCATCTGCGCTGATCTCTCCGAAGTCGCGCGCTATGCCAAGGTCAGCAACTACGCATTCAAGATCCTGAAACGCTATTTACCCGGCCCCTATACTTTTGTTCTGGATGCTTCCAGCGTTGTCCCCGATCTGTTGACAACCAAGCAGAAGACAGTCGGAATACGCATTCCAGCTAACAGGATATGCCTGGCCATAGTCATGGCACTGGGACATCCGATCGTGACGACCAGCGCCAACCTCACCAGTGAAGAGCCAATCGGCGACCCCTTTCATATCGAAGATGTGATGGGGAAACAGTTGGACATGGTCATTGACGGTGGGGTCCTCTCTCCCGATGTAAGTTCGGTAATAAGCTTGATAGGCGATTTTCCGGCAGTGCTCCGCAAAGGGATCGGCGATGTGAACTGGTGCATATGAGGGGAATGCGAGGCATCATTAAGGTGTCGTAGACACCGAGCATTCTGTTGTTCCTGAATGCACACGCTTTTTAAGCGGAAGTACTTTTAAAGGACTGAAGTACCAATGTAGTCAAGGCCGGTACTTAAGGGCATGCCACATGCCTGTTGGTATTTGTTTTACACTGGCGACCGTTACCGCAAGAACCCCATACCGATTGACAAAGAACTAGGGGAAATACACAAGATGAAACAACAAAAGTCAAGCAATGGCGCGCATCAATGTACATATGAGACAACTTCCCGGCTTACATCCCGAAATCACAGATACCGGGGATTTCTGCCGGAGGGTCCTAAATGCGCAAAGGGACTGTAAAATCTGGGTTGAAACTGCTTCTTGCCGCTTTTGTGCCGCTCATTCTTGTGACCTTTTACCACGAACAGATTGCCAGGCTCCTCATTCTTTCCCCGTATAACGAGACTATGCTCGTATACCTCGGATTTTTCTGGAGCGGTGTTTCCGGCTGCCTGGGTATCCTGGTAACCCTTGCCGGACTGGTGCAGAGCGCCGGAAGAGGTCCAGAGGTCCGACTTGCCCCTACCGTCATTCTCCTGGCTGTTGCCCTCATATTTTATTTTCTCCTCTTTTATTCATCATTAACGACTAACGAGCCTGCTAAATTAAGACCGGGCGAGTCGATCACCATATAAATCTGCCTTTTGTCGACAGTCTGTTTTGATGCTTTCAAAAGCCGGTGTGATCAAAATATGGTCTAAATACATCCAAAATGATTAGGTGGCAATAAAGTTACGATAGTGGCCCAAGCAGTTGAGTGGAAACGTTGTCTCACACCAGAGATTCAATAGGTTGCTTGACATATATACAAACATATGCTAACTGTACCAATATGGATAAATTAATAACGATAGGAGAGGCCGCCAAACTTCTTGGGGTAAGTAATACCACCCTGCGTCGATGGGAAGATTCAGGAAAGCTGGTGCCCGAACGAACTGCCGGCAACCAGAGAAGATATCGGCTTTCGCAGATTAATCCTTCTCTGGTGAGAAATGCAGAGGTTGACCGAAGGACAGTGGCTTATGCACGCGTTTCCAGCCACGACCATAAAGACGATCTCGATCGGCAGAAGCAGGTGCTTGAATTGTACTGCGCCACACAAGGCTGGACATTCGAGGTTATCACCGATCTTGGCTCCGGGATGAATTACCACAAAAAAGGGTTGAAGCAGCTCCTGGAAAAAATCCTTGATGGAAAGGTATCCAGGTTGGTTATCACCCATATGGACCGTCTTTTACGTTTCGGAGCTGAGCTGATATTTGCCATCTGTGAAGCAAAACAGGTTGAAGTTGTGATCCTTAACCGCGGCGAGAATACCTCTTTCGAAGAAGACCTGGCCAAGGATGTTCTGGAAATCATTACCGTGTTTTCGGCAAGACTTTATGGTAGCAGGAGCTGCAAAAGCGCGAAATTAATCCGGGACATCATGGATACGTTAGAGGCACAAACAGTTGCGTGAAAACGCTGCCACATATATAAGGGCCGGCTGGCTCTGGCTTGTGCCCAGGAATCATTTTTATCCAACTACAACCATGTGGAAATACCCGTTATGCTGATATGCAGAACACCGGCAAAAAGGCCGCTTTTTAAAAACAGATCTCTGTTTTAATACTGCATCACGACTCTGAAGTTCAACGCCATAGCCAGAAACCTTGTGGGGAAGATCTCTTCGGTTTTGGAGCTTTTGCCGCTTTGCAAATAGGAATTGCAGGCCAAAATCGCCAGAACCAGTAAAGTTATCCCCAAGATTAAAAACAAGGACAAGCAGCACCTGAAGAAGAGGCGGTTCCATATTCTTGAAACGAGGCTTGCCAAAGTTGAGCAGCAAATACCCTCTCGTTTCTCGAAGAGAAAAGCGCTGGGGGTTACGGTGCAACCCCGGAACGCGAATGGTCACCAGAAATGTTCGGCTCGCGTCATGAGAGAGACCCCATGTTGAAACTATCCCATGTAAAAGTTAATGTTAAATGTGTAGTTACGGATAGAGTTTATAGGAACGGTTATAAGAAATTCCCGGATAAGGTAATATTGCCTGTAATCCGGAGTCAATTTGCAGAAGTTGTTTTCCCTTGACAAATTTAACCTCGTCTATATACTGAAAAACTTTGAATCAGATTTTTGGTAAATGTCGTGAAATTACGTGTTGATGAACTAAAGGACAAAACAGTTGAGCTTTCTGCCGAGGAGCCGCTGGGGGGGTATCCGACCCTTCTGGCGCTGCAGGATGCGGGAGAGTGCATATTTCTGTCGCCTTTGCAGATTCATCTCACTGTTGCTAGGGAATATGACCATATCAGGGTTAACGGCCGCGTGGAAACCACGCTGCGACTGAATTGCGCACGCTGTCTCGCTTTGTTTCAGATGGAAATTAATTCGCCATTTACTATTTTTTATATGCGGGCCGCTGGCTTGCCCCTGGATGAGGATGTGGAACTGGCAGACGAAGACCTGATTTCGGCCACCTATGAGGGGGATGAGATCGATTTTACTCTGGAAATCGCCGAGCAGATACTGCTTGCAATCCCTTTCAAACCGTTGTGCAGTGAGGATTGCCGGGGGTTATGCCATTCCTGCGGAGCCGAACTGAATGTAACGGAATGCGCATGCGGCCAAAATCATGTAAACTTTAAACTCACTGCATTGAAAAACCTCAAGATAAAATAGCTAAAGGAGAATTAAGATCATGGCAGTACCCAAGAAGAAAACCTCAAAATCCCGAAAAAACATGCGACGAGCGCACGATTTTCTTACCGCTCCGGCCGTTTCCACCTGTCCCAAGTGCAAGGCCCCCAAGCTCCCCCACCGCGCCTGTACCTCATGCGGCACCTATAAGGGGAAAGAAGTAATAAAGACCGAGGATATTTAATTGACCTTTCGGCAAATTGTGCGAGATTTCATGGCCCAGGAGCTCTATGAGAATTGCAGTTGATGCGATGGGCGGCGATAATGCTCCGGCTGTCGAGGTGGAAGGGGCAATTGCGGCTGTCATGGAATTCGGCATTCCCGTTATCCTGGTTGGTGACACCGAAAGGATTCAACACGAACTTGCAAAATACAACTGCAAGGATTTGGATATTGCCGTGCACCATGCCAGCGAAGTAGTCGGAATGCACGACTCGGCGGCTGATGCAATCAGAAAGAAAAGGGATTCTTCCATACGTGTCGCTTTTGATCTCGTTAAAAACGGAGAAGCAGACGCGGTGGTGAGCGCAGGGAATTCGGGCGCGACAATGGCGGCCGGCATGTTTGTCCTCAAACGTCTGGCAGGTATAGAACGTCCGGCCATAGCTCAGGCATTTCCGACCCTGCGAGGGCGTACGCTGGTTCTTGATATCGGCGGCAACGTGGATTGCAAGCCGGTCCATCTTGTGCAATTTGCCATCATGGGCGAAGTTTACGCACGCCATATAATGGGCGCTGAGCGGCCGAGGATAGGTCTCCTTTCCAACGGTGAAGAGGAGAGCAAGGGTAATGATCTGACCCGTGAAACCAATGCCTTATTGAAAAAAATCTCTCTCGACTATGTCGGCTATATTGAAGGGCGTGATATTTTCAATGGGCTGGTGGATGTCGTCGTTTGTGACGGTTTTGTCGGCAATGTGGTGCTGAAGCTTTCCGAAGGCCTGGTCGAGACAGTCGGCAAGATGCTCAAGGAGGAAATCGAGCAGAGTTTTCTTGCAAAGGCAGGGTATCTATTGGCACACAGCGCTTTTGCCAGATTCAAGAAGAAAGTGGACTATGCCGAATACGGCGGTGCTCCCCTTTTAGGCATAAATGGTGTGGGGATGATCTCTCATGGCGGGTCCAACCCCAAGGCAATCAAAAATGCCATTCGCTTTGCTTACGACTACGCGCTAAAAGGGGTAAATCAGAAGGTAGCAGAGAAGCTACAGGAAAATTTTGCTGCTTACATGCAGCAACGTGAGCCCGCCAGAGATCTGGCAACCGGATAAGGTGAAATTGAGATGATACGAGCAAGAATTACTGGAACCGGATTTGCTGTGCCGGAACGGATATTGACCAATGCTGACCTGGAAAAGATGGTGGATACCACCGATGAATGGATAACTGCTAGGACCGGCATTAAACAACGGTATATTGCCGGCGAGAATGAGTATACATCTACTTTTGCAACAAGAGCCGCGGAAAAAGCCATGGCCATGGCAGGGATCAGGCCGGAAGATCTCGACCTTTTGATTGTCGCCACGGTCACCCCCGACTTCCCATTCCCTTCTACCGCCTGTCTCGTTCAGAATAATTTGAAGGCGGTAAAGGCATTCGCTTTCGACATTGCGGCTGCCTGTTCCGGTTTTATCTTTGCCCTTTCTCTCGCGGAAAAATACATAATAACCGGCTCAGTCCGGAAAGCGCTCATCATCGGCGCCGAAGTGCTCTCCAGGATCGTGGACTGGACTGACAGGAACACCTGTTGCCTGTTCGGCGACGGTGCAGGCGCGGTAGTGCTAGAGGCTTCAGAGGACGGACGGGGGATTCTTTCCACGCATATCCATACCGACGGGAGCCACTGGGAGCTCCTCTATCAGCCGGGTGTAGGCAACAGGAATCCCGCGTCTCAGAAGACCCTGGATGAAAAACATGCATTCATTAACATGCAGGGGAACGAGGTCTTCAAGCTTGCGGTCAGGGCCATGGAGGATGTCGCTCTTGAGGCGCTTGCCGCCAATAACCTTGTGCTCTCCGACATCGATCTTTTCATTCCCCATCAGGCCAACAGGCGGATTATCGATGCCATCGGCAAGAGGCTGGGAATCAATGGGGAACAGTTGTACGTAAATCTGGAGCGTTACGGCAATACCTCTTCAGCATCCATACCGATAGCTCTTGACGAAGTGAATCGCGGTGGCAGGATAAAAGAGGGCGACATTGTACTCCTGGATGCTTTTGGCGGGGGGATGACGTGGGGCGCCTCACTGATACGGTGGTGAAAAGCCGCAGTAGCGAACCTTGACATAGAATGACGGAGTAAAGTCGTAAAAGGCTTGCATAGCGAAACTCGAATATCGAAATCCTGAACTAATCCGAAATGCGAATTTTCTAAACGGTTTGATGAATTGGGTTTTGAAAATTGTTTCGGATTTCATTTTTCGATATTCATTTTAATTGCAGAGGAAGAGCGTATGGCTAATAACGCTTTCATTTTCCCGGGCCAAGGTTCCCAGTCTCCCGGCATGGGGAAGGAGTTGGCAGAAAATTTCAAGATTGCCGGGGAGACCTTCGCAGAGGCGGATGACACCCTTGGTTTCAAGCTTTCCCGGATCTGTTTCCAGGGGCCGGAGGATGAACTTAAGCTAACTGCCAATACCCAGCCGGCCATCCTCACAGTAAGTATTGCGGCACTTCGCGTGGTGCAGGCGGAAACGCCCCTGACCGCCGCATACCTGGCCGGTCATTCCCTTGGCGAATATTCGGCGCTTGTGGCGGCAGGCGCTCTCGGTTTTGCAGATGCGCTGCGCACGGTTCGTGCCCGCGGCACCTACATGCAAGAGGCGGTACCTGTGGGGGTCGGGGCTATGGCCGCGATTCTAGGCGTGGAGCCAGAAATCCTCGCCGAGATATGTCAGGAAGCGGCGCAGGGAGAAGTCGTCACTCCCGCCAATTTCAATTCACCGGGGCAGATCGTCATCGCCGGACATGCCGGAGCTGTTGCCAGGGCTATCGAGATAGCCAAAAACCGAGGGTATAGAAAGTCGATGATCCTTCCCGTCAGCGCCCCTTTTCATTGCAGCCTGATGGCCCCGGCAGGGGAACGACTTGCCGAAACCCTGGAAGGGGTTCCGATTGCGCCGCTGGAAATACCGGTAGTGACCAACGTCGAGGCCCGGCCCAACAAAAATGAGGAGCGGGTCAAGGAATTACTTGTCAGGCAGGTCAGCGCCGCTGTCCTATGGGAAGCGTCGGTTCTGCACATGGTTGAACTGGGAGTTGAGCGTTTTATAGAGATTGGCCCAGGGAAAGTGCTGTCGGGTCTCGTCAAACGCATCGCTAAAGGCGCTAATGCCTGCAATGTAGAGGATATTGCGACATTCAAGGCGCTTTGATAGTGGTTTTCCGCTTGGTTATCTGGTTTATCCTTTTTCCATGCCTCTTGTAGTGTCTTTTAAGAGAAGTATAGTTCATATTGAAAGGAGTAACCTCGTATGCCTAAGGATAAAGTTGCCGTAGTTACCGGAGCATCGCGTGGTATCGGCCGCAGCATCTCCCTTGCCTTGGCTGCTCAAGGCGCCCGGATTGTTGCCTTTGATCTCGTTATAGATGAGACCGAAAAAGTGGCGGATGAGATCAGGGGGCTTGGCGTGGAAGCGCTTGCCGTCCAGGGAAACGTGACCGTCGCCGCTGATGCGGAGCGACTGATCGAAGCTGCGCTGGAGAAGTTCGGCAGGGTTGACATCCTCGTCAATAACGCAGGGATAACGAGGGACGGTCTTCTGCTCCGCATGAAGGATGAGGACTGGGACGCCGTGCTCAGCGTGAACCTGAAGGGAGCATTTGTCTGCAGCCGGGCCGCTGCGAAGGTCATGGCGAAACAGAGGTACGGACGGATTATCAACATTGCTTCCGTTGTCGGGCAGATGGGAAACGCTGGCCAAGCCAATTACTGCGCAAGCAAAGCGGGATTGATCGGCCTCACCAAATCCAACGCGCGCGAACTGGCGAAGCGCAATGTGACGGTAAATGCCGTTGCGCCGGGATTCATCGAAACCGCCATGACCGCAGCCCTGCCGGAGAAAGTTCGCCAGGAACTGGCGGAGCAGATACCCCTTGAGCGGTTGGGAAGCGCCGAAGACATAGCCAATGCCGTGGTGTTTCTTGCGGCAGAACGATCCGGATATATTACCGGCCAGGTTATCGGCGTGAATGGCGGGATGTATATGTAGTTGCTCAAGGTTCAATGTTCCAGGTGTAAAATTTTAGATATTTAAATACATAGAGCAAAGAACGTATAACTATAAAAATATCTTTTGCAAAATTCAATTTTCATGTTATGTAGCAAGGAACATCGAAAAATAGACTAACGAAACCTGAAAAGGTAAAAAAACAAAAATGGAGGTAGAAACGCATGTCAGCAATCGACAAAAGAGTAAAAGAGATTATCGCTGAGCAACTGGGTGTCGATGAGTCCCAGGTTACCGGTGAGGCGTCGTTCATGGATGATCTGGGAGCCGATTCTCTGGATACCGTTGAACTTGTCATGGCCCTTGAAGAAGAATTCGATATCGAAATTTCTGACGAGGACGCGGAGAAAATCCAGACTGTCCAGGACGCCGTAGATTATATTACCGATCACACCTAAGAAAAAAGGGGGGCTTCCCCCTTTTTTAGTTGAATTTGCATTGTTAATGATGGAGGCCGTCAAGCGTTAAGCAGATGATAATCTGCTGATCTTGAGGTGAGTCGTTTCGTAGCGGCTTTATACAAGGCAGCCTGGGCCCATTGAGGAGAAATGCTTTTATGAGAAGAGTAGTGGCAACGGGAATCGGCGTAGTCTCCCCACTGGGTACCGGTAACCTAAAAAATTGGGAGGCCTTGACCTCTGGCACATCGGGTATCGACCTCATCACCCGGTTTGACGCCGCCGATTTTCCGGTCCGGATTGCCGGTGAAGTGAAGGATTTTGTTGCCGAGGAGTTTATTGAAAAAAAAGAGATAAAGAAGATGGACCTCTTTATCCAGTATGCCCTCGGCGCCGCCCATTTTGCCATGGAGGATTCGGGGTTTAAGGTTACCGAAGAAAACTCCGAGCGGGTCGGGGTCCTTGTCGGCGCCGGCTTAGGAGGGCTCCCTTCCATCGAGCGCTACCATACATTACTCCTCGAAGGCGGGTATAAGAAAATATCTCCCTTCTTCATCCCTATGCTCATAATCAATCTGGCTCCGGGACACATCTCCATGCGATACGGCGCCAAAGGACCGAACATCTCTTCCGTCTCTGCCTGCGCTACTTCCACCCATTCCATTGGCGACGCTTACCAGATCATACGTCGCGGCGATGCCGACGTCATGATTGCCGGCGGCACCGAGTCGACGATCACACCTCTCGGCATTGGCGGCTTTTCCGTCATGAAGGCCCTTTCCGATAGGAACGCCAGCCCGCGGGCCGCTTCCCGTCCATTTGAAAAAAACCGTGACGGTTTCGTCATGGGAGAAGGGGCGGGGATTGTGATTCTCGAAGAGTATGAGGCCGCTAAGAAGCGGGGCGCCAAAATCTATGCCGAAGTGGTTGGCTACGGTCTCACCGGCGATGCTTACCATCTCACCGCACCCGCGCCGGGAGGCGAAGGGGCTGCGCGCTGCATGCGGATGGCCCTGAACAATGCCGGCCTCAATCCGGAAGAGGTGAGCTACATCAATGCCCACGGCACTTCTACCCCCATGAACGACCTCTATGAGACCATGGCCATCAAGACCGTTTTCGGCAACCATGCGAAAAAGCTCATGGTTTCCTCAACCAAATCGATGACCGGCCACGCCCTCGGCGCTGCCGGCGGCCTGGAGGCGGTGTATACGCTGATGGCGATGGACAAGGGTGTGGTTCCACCTACCATCAATTATGAGGAGCCTGATCCCGAGTGTGACCTTGATTACGTGCCGAACACCGCCCGTGGCGCGAGGATCAACGCCGCATTCAGCAACAACTTCGGCTTTGGCGGCACCAATGCCACGCTACTCTTCAAGAAGATATAGGGGGCAGGGTGATGATTGTTCTGGGGAGTGACCATGGTGGGCTTGAGCTCAAGGAAGCGGTAAAGGAGCTTTTGCAGGAAAGGGGAATAGTCTTTGAGGATTGTGGTACAGATAACGGCGATTCCGTAGATTATCCAGATTTCGGGGAGAAAGTCGCCCGCAAGGTGTCCACTGGAGCTGCCGAAAAAGGGGTCCTCGTTTGCGGCACCGGCATAGGGATGTCCATTGTAGCGAACAAATTTCCCCACGTCAGGGCGGCGCTCGTCACCGATGCCTTTATGGCCCGAATGGCCAAGGAGCACAACAATGCCAATATTCTCGTACTTGGCGGGCGGGTTCTGGATGAGGTGAAAGCGAAAAAAATGGTGGCAATCTGGCTTGACGCCACCTATGAAGGTGGGCGGCATCAGGGGAGGCTCGATAAGATCGAAACCCTTGAGAGAGATTTGTGTAAAAAGATGAAGGAGAGTTAGATGTCGATTCTTGAAACAATTGACCCCGCGGTGGCGCAGGCCATTTTGCTTGAAACGGAACGCCAGGAATACACTCTGGAGCTGATTGCTTCCGAAAATTTTGTTTCCGAGGCAGTGCTCGAGGCCCAGGGATCGGTACTGACCAACAAGTATGCCGAAGGGTATCCCGGCAAGCGCTATTATGGCGGGTGCCAAAATGTGGATATCGTCGAAAATCTTGCCATCGAACGGGCCAAGGAACTGTTCGGCGCGGACCACGTAAACGTTCAGCCCCATTCCGGTTCTCAAGCCAACATGGCGGTTTATTTTTCGGTGCTAAAGCCTGGCGACACGATTCTAGGAATGAATCTTTCCCACGGCGGGCACCTGACCCACGGCAGTCCTGTAAATTTTTCCGGCCGTTTCTTCAATGTTGTTTCCTATGGGGTCTCCCGGGAAACCCAGACGATTGATTATGATGAAGTGGAGAGACTGGCGCTCGAGCATAAACCCCGGATGATTGTGGTTGGGGCAAGCGCCTACCCTCGTATTATCGATTTTGCTGCTTTCCGGGCGATTGCCGATAAAGTCGGGGCAGTGGTAATGGTGGACATGGCGCACATTGCCGGGCTGATTGCAACCGGGCTCCATCCGAGCCCCGTCCCCCATGCCGAATTTGTGACAACCACTACCCACAAGACCCTGCGTGGCCCGCGCGGCGGGATGATTCTCTGTCGGGAGGAGTTTGCCAAGGTCCTCAACTCAAACATCTTTCCTGGAATACAGGGAGGGCCGCTTATGCATGTCATTGCCGCCAAGGCAGTGGCCCTGAAAGAGGCTCTGACTCCCGAGTTCAAGGCTTATCAGCAGCAGATTGTCAAGAACGCCCGTACCCTGTCCGATGAACTGATGAGGCGTGGCTTCCGGCTCGTATCCGGTGGGACCGATACCCACCTGATGCTGGTGGACCTGACGGACAGCGAGTTAACCGGCAAGGTGGCGGAAGAGTCGCTGGACAAGGCGGGTATTACGGTGAACAAGAATACCGTACCGTTTGAGACCAGATCGCCGTTCGTCACCTCGGGGTTCCGCATCGGCACACCAGCGGCAACCACCCATGGCCTGAAGGAGCAGGAGATGCTGCAAGTGGCAGGTTTTATCGACGATGTGCTTGGCAATGTCAACAATGAAGCAAAGCTTATTGAAATAAAGGAGAAGGTCTCGGCCATGATGAAGCGGTTTCCGCTCTATGCGCACCGCTTGCAAGATAAATGATACCAAGTGGCATTCAACAGCTGATTTTTATTGAGTGAGACCTCTGAGGTGTCTGAGACCTCGGAGGTCTTTTGTATTTTACTGATTTTAAACGTTATAAAACCACAAATTCGATTTCACCTGGTTCATGCGGCTTTTCTTCCCTGCTTTAGCCCGCATAAACTCATTTCATTATCCAGCCTTTCGCGGTTTATCCCCAAGACCTTGCAAATTACATCCTTATCGCCTTCATAACGTTCCATCGCCATGAGAATGAGGGCTTTTTTCAGAGATTTTGAGAAGTTGGCCAGCAAATTATTTTTAGGAGTTTCGGCAATTCGGGAAAACAGCGGTTGAAGTCTTTTCCCAAATATCTCGGAACTTTCCGCCACTTTCTGCCTGTCGTACTCTTCCATTTTTTTTACTCTTATAAGGTTGCTTATGAAATCATTCCAGTTTTCCTGTACGTGTCGCAGAGTTTCATGGTCGTTGTCGATAATCATGATCTGCGATGATGCCCTCTCTCCGGCTGGCGACTTTTTTACCATGACTATTTCCATCAGGCGAAATTCGCAATCATTGGGGTTCTCTTTCAGCAAGGCTCCTCGGTATCCCATGGCCGTCTCCTTTCCGGAATGCTTGATTTTCACACTAGTTATTAACAGGTGAGGTTAAGACCGGTTTTACAAATACTCATTTCAAGACCAATGCCGGTAAAATAATATTTTCCAGATAATTGCTTAACATACCGATATAAAAAGGCAATTTCTTTACGGCAGGCATTAAAATGAATAACAAGATCAAAATAAAATTGTGCGGATTTTGCACAACAAAATGTATGCGGTGTATAACATCATGATATCACAGATAAATATTAGTCCAGACGGATGTGAACCTTTACCCGTGTTGAACAGCCTGACCGTGTAATGAATCTTTTCAAATGAATCCGGAGTGTGAAATAAACCTGAAAGGTTGAGAATCTGCCGGCAGTTTTATGGGTGAAACGACATGGACTCTTGCTGATGGAGAGGCCTCTTTCCCGTTTCGCAAAGATCGCCGGTTTCTTTTCCGGGTTGTTGACTTACCCGGTTTTGATCTGGAATCCCTTTTTCTCCCCCCTTTGCCAGACGGCGCTTTGCGCGTTTTATGCAGAAACTGCACATCACTTTTCGCTGCTCAGCGTAAATCTCTTAGGCTATTTCTTTTTCCTGAGCTTCAACCGGCGCATATTGCCCGTAACTGTACCGACGCACTGGTTGTCATCTATGGGTTATCGACAGTCGTCCGGAAGCGAGCCCCAGGGTGATGAAAGACGCCTGCACCTGGACCGGAGTAAATCGCATTTCATCCATTTCCGATTTTCAAGTGGGGATTATTGCAATTTTTATCTTCCAGAAATTGCACCTATCGGTACAGTAAACCTTCGACAAGCTACGGATGCTGGGGATCAGGTCTATCGGAGTGACTTCGATGGGCCGGTTTGGGCGTTAAGTAACGGCTGGGAGGGGGAAACGTTGTTACTACCCGCACAGAATGGCATTTTCGTTGACATAGTTAAGAGTTATCTGATAATTAGACAGGTTGAGTTATAAAGGGAGGAGATCCGCCCCATGGAACGGATTCTGGTAGTAGAAGATGACAGCTTTTTCCGGGAAGTTTTTCAGGAACTGCTTCGTGAAGAGGGTTACGAGGTTGATTCCGCGGCCTCGGCCGCCGAAGCTCTCGAAAGGCTCACCCAAAAAGAATATCATGTGGTGGTAACGGATCTGGTCATGGAAGGCTTAAGCGGCCTTGATCTCCTCTCCAGGGTCAAACAGCATGATCCTGCCATTGAAGTCATTCTGGTAACAGGTCACGCCAATGTTGAAACGGCGATCTATGCGCTGAAGAACGGTGCAAGGGATTATCTGGTCAAGCCGATCAATCATGATGAATTCAAGCATACCGTAGCGCTCTGCATTGAACAGAGACGGCTTCTGGATGAAAACCTCGAGTTGAAAGGACTCGTCAACCTTTTCCAAGCGAGCAGGGCAATTGCCAGTTGCCTTGAATTGGAAAGAATTTATACGCTGGTTGTCGATGCCCTTGCCAAAGAGATCGGAGTAAGCCGTGGGATCGGGTATTTTCTTGAAGGTGACAACCTTGCCCTGAAAGAACTGAAGGGGTTTGAACAAATCCGTGGACAAAGAGTGGGGGCGTTGCTCTATCCATATATCCAGCGGCAAATGAATAAAAAGGGGAGCATTATAGTGCTGCTTGATGAGGAATTGCTCAAAAGCCAGGGTATTGAAGATATGAACAAGGCCATGCTCCTGTTCATTCGCTCAAAAACCCATTTGCAGGGGATTATAATCCTTTTCAATGAACAGGGGAGTGATTTCTGTACCGACATCAACGACAAGAATCTCCATTTTTTGCTGGATCAGTCTTCCCTTGCCTTTGACAATGCCGTCCGTTACGCCATGGCCCGTGATCTTGTAAATATCGACGAATTGACGGGACTCTACAATTACCGGTATCTCGATATCGCCTTGGAACGGGAAATCAAGCGGACGGAACGCTACGGTTCCAGTTTATCCGTCATTTTTCTGGACTTAGATCTTTTCAAAAATGTCAACGACACCTATGGGCATTTAATCGGCAGCAAGGTCCTTAAAGAAGTGGGGATGCTTCTGCAAAAAATGACTCGTGAAGTAGATTTCGTCTTTCGTTACGGCGGGGATGAATTTACCATAATCCTCGTCGAAACGGGAATGGCCGGAGCGGCCATCGTGGCTGAACGTATCCGTAGGTCGATTGAGGCACATGATTTCCTTGTCGATGAGGGGCATCGAATCAAGATGACCGCCTGCCTGGGGTATGCCTGTTATCCGGTTGATTCGAAATCAAAAACGGAGTTGCTTGAACTTTCCGACCAGGCCATGTATCACGGCAAGTTGAGAGGGAAGAATGTGGTTTATCACGTGTCGGTTAACAAAGATGGGTAAAATCCGTATGATCAACGTTGCAAAACCTTGAACGTTGAATTTAGAACCTGTTTAAAGACAAGGAGAATTTAAAAAGTGGCGATTAGTGGGATAAAAGGCTTTAACGACATCCTTCCTGGTGAGGTTGAAAAATGGCAGCACATTGAAAAGGTGGCCCGCAAGGTTTTCGAGCTTTACGGATTTGCTGAAATCAGGGTGCCGATCCTTGAAAAAACCGAGTTGTTTGCCCGCTCCATCGGCGACGCAACGGACATCGTGGAAAAGGAGATGTACTCTTTTGTCGATAAGGGGGAAAACCATATAACCATGCGCCCGGAAGGGACTGCCGGTGTCATGCGCGCCTTTATCGAGCACAAGCTCCATGCCGTGGACCCGGTGGCCAAGCTCTATTACATGGGGCCGATGTTCCGCTACGAACGCCCGCAAAAAGGGCGTTATCGCCAGTTCCACCAGATCGGCGCGGAAGTCACCGGTGTCATGGGGCCGGCGATCGATGCCCAACTCCTCATCATGCTCTGCCATTTTTTCGCGGAAATGGGCCTCACTGAACCGCGCCTGGAGATCAACTCCCTCGGCTGCCCAGAGTGCCGTCCGCTCTACCGCCAGGCGCTCAAGGGTTTTCTCCGCGTGAAACTTTCGCATCTTTGCGATGACTGCAAACGAAGGTTCGAGACCAACCCGCTTCGCATCCTCGATTGCAAAGCCACCGGCTGCAGGGAGGCGACGGAGGGAGCGCCGTCGGTTCTGGATTATCTCGACGGGGATTGTGCCGACCATTTTGCTCGGACACGGCATTTCCTGGAAGAGGCGGGTACTGTCTATGCAGTCAATCCCCGCATGGTGCGCGGCCTTGATTATTACACCCGGACGACCTTCGAGCTGGTTACCGGACTTCTCGGCGCTCAGAGCGCCGTAGCGGCAGGCGGCCGGTATGACGGCCTGATATCCGACCTGGGAGGACCAAATCTTCCCGGCATCGGCTTTGCCATGGGGGTCGAACGGGTGGCGCTCCTCTTGGAGGAAAAGGATTTCAGAAAGCGCCCCGACCTCTTCATCGCCGCCCTGGGCGAGGCGGCCCAGCTCTTGGCGTTCAGACTCATGTGCATTCTCCAGCGTAAAGGAGTTACGGTTGAGATCGACTACGAAGGGAAGAGCCTGAAAAGCCAGTTGCGCCGTTCCGACAAATTCAACTCGCGCTTTACCCTCATCATCGGGGAAGAAGAAATGGCGAAGGGGAGGGCGCTCTTCAAGAACATGGATGCCGGAAGCCAGGAGGAAGTCCTACTGGATGAGGAAGAGATTGCCGGAAAGGTGAAAAGGTAGAAAAAGTGGTAAATAAAAAAACAAAAATGCCGTCCCAAAGCAGGGCGGCATTTTTCATCCGTGCACCGATGGAATTTACCCGCCAACCGGCCAGTATTAGGGCAAACTACGGGCTTTATGAATACTAGCCGAACTTGGGCAATTGACAAAAACACCGTTATAGTGTATACAGTATACAATCTACGCCAGCCTATATTTTTTAGGGCATTTGAACCTTAGAGTACGAGTAGTTAGCTGAATAAACAATAGACTTCCTGTTTATTTCGGATAACTGAACAGGTGTAGTCACTCATAAGGCTGTCAACCACATATCTTCCTTGTTCCTCTGGGACCTGCTGGGAAACTAGTTTCCAGGATAATTCAGATAATATCAAGTACAGGAGAAGCAGTTATGATAGAAGCCTATCTACAGCATGAGGCCGAACGGCAGCTTCTGGGAATCCCTGCCCGGCCGCTCAGTCCTGAGCAGACCGCGGAGCTTTGCGTGCTTCTGGAAAATCCACCACGGGGGAAAGAGGAATTTCTCCTCCACCTCTTGAAAGAACGGGTTTCCCCAGGTGTCGACCCGGCAGCCCGGGTTAAGGCGGAGTTCCTGGCGCGGATCGTTAACGGCACAGCCCACTCCCCGCTCGTCACAAGAAACGAGGCGGTAAGGATACTCGGCACCATGCTTGGCGGCTATAACGTTGCGCCGCTTGTAGCTGCCCTGAAGAATGAGGAACTGGGCGCGGAAGCGGCCCAGGCCCTCTCCCGCATTACCCTTGTATATGCCGGTTTCGACGAGGTCGCGACGCTTGCTAGGACGAACAACCAAGCGAGAAAGGTCCTTGAGGCGTGGGCGAACGCCGAGTGGTTCAGTTCCAAACCGGGCATTCCCGAAACGATCAGGGTCAAGATATTCAAGGTTGACGGCGAGATCAACACCGATGACTTTTCCCCGGCCGGCGACGCCTGGAGCCGGCCCGACATTCCGCTCCATGCCCTGGCCATGGGCAAAACACGCTTTCCTGGAGGGATCGAAACCATTGCCAGGTTTCGTACTGAGGGCTTCCGGGTCGCCTTCGCAGGCGACGTGGTGGGGACCGGCTCCTCCAGAAAGAGCGCCTGCAACAGCCTCCTCTGGCATATCGGCGAAGCAATCCCCGGCGTGCCCAATAAGAAGAGCGGCGGCGTCATCATCGGCAGCGTGATCGCCCCCATCTTTTTCAACACCGCCCAAGACTCCGGTGCGTTGCCGCTGAAGGCCGACGTTACGCGGATGCAGACCGGCGACGTGATTATCATCAACACCAAAGCGGATGAAATTACCGATGAAAAGGGGGAGGTTATCTCTACCTTTAAGCTCTCTCCGGATACCATGGCCGACGAATTCCGCGCCGGCGGCCGCATTCCGCTCATCATCGGCAGGGCGCTGACTGACATTGCGCGCAAGGTCCTGGGGCTTACCCCGCTCGACATATTTACCCTGCCGGTCAACCCTCTTCCTAAGACAGGGCAGGGGTATACCCTGGCGCAGAAAATGGTCGGCAGGGCGTGCGGCATGCCTGGGGTGCTTCCCGGCACTGCCTGCGAACCCAGAATGGCAACTGTGGGCTCCCAGGACACCACTGGGCCGATGACTGCGGACGAACTTAAAGAGCTCGCCTGCTTGAGATTCCTTGCGCCGATGTTCATGCAGTCTTTCTGTCACACGGCTGCTTACCCGAAGCAGGCTGACGTAATGATGCTTAAAAACCTCCCCAACTTCATCACAGAACGGGGGGGTGTCTCCTTAAAGCCTGGGGACGGAGTCATTCATTCTTGGTTGAACCGCCTCCTTTTACCCGACGCCGTTGGCACCGGAGGCGATTCACATACCCGTTTCCCGATCGGCATTTCTTTCCCGGCCGGCTCTGGTCTTGTTGCCTTTGCCGGTGCCATGGGCTTCATGCCGCTCGACATGCCAGAATCGGTTCTCGTACGCTTCAAGGGGGATCTGAATCCCGGCATTACCCTCCGCGATGTGGTAAACGCCATCCCCTACCAGGCGATCAGGCAGGGGCTTCTGACCGTGCCGAAGAAGAACAAGGTAAATGTCTTTAACGGTCGCATTCTCGAGATGGAAGGTCTCCCGGACCTTTCCGTGGAGCAGGCCTTCGAGCTGACCGACGCCGCCGCGGAAAGAAGCGCCGCTGCCGGCTGCATTCAGCTCTCAGTAGATAGCGTAGCCAAATATCTCCGTTCCAACGTGGCACTCATGAAAAAAATGATCACAGATGGCTATCAGGATCCCCGGACTCTGCAGGAGCGGATCGACGCTGTCAATGCCTGGCTGGCCAAGCCGGAGCTTCTGGCTGCAGACAAAAACGCTGAGTATGCCGCGGTCATCGAGATCGACTTGGCTGAAATAAAGGAGCCGATCCTTGCATGTCCGAACGATCCGGATGACGTCAAGCTCCTTTCCGGAGTGGCCGGGACCACGATCCAGGATGTCTTCATCGGCTCATGCATGGTAAACATTGGCCATTTCCGGGCCGCAGCCGAAATATGGCGCGGCAGTAGATTCAATCCGGCGGTCCGTACCTGGATTTGCCCGCCTACCAGAATGGACCAGGAAAAACTGAAGGAGGAGGCGCTCTTCGCCATCTACGGCGCCATCGGAGCCCGCATCGAGATTGCCGGTTGTTCGCTCTGCATGGGTAACCAGGCGCGGGTACCGGACAAGTCGTTTGTCTTCTCCACCTCCACCCGCAATTTCAATGATCGGATGGGAGATGGCGCTCAGGTATTCCTGGGATCCGCAGAGTTGGGGGCGATCATCGCATTGACCGGCAGGATCCCGACCCCTGCTGATTATCTGGCGATTTACAAGGAAAAGATTGAGCCTAATAAGGACAAGATTTACAAATATCTTCAGTTCGATGAGATGGATGGATATATGTGATGGATGTGACGTGGCAAATTTGGAGATACATTAATTAAAACCCCCGCTGTGAAATGCCGGGAAGGGGTTTTTGTGTTAGTTTGTCGCCTCTGTTTTTGATGAAAATGAGAATTCATCGCCAATGATCTGGACAAGCCGCGGTAAATCGGGTTTTGTCAGAATACCGTTGGCGCCCAGGCTCTGCCACTTTCTCTTATTGTCCTCACTGGCGAGCGAACTGAAAATGAATATTGGAAGGTTGGCCAAGCGGCCATCCTTCCTGATCCGGGAGGTGAGATGCAAGCCGTCCATCTTCGGCATCTCGATATCGGTGATGAGTACATCGATGTCAAATACTCCGGCATTAAGCTTCCTTTCAATCATAAGCCATGCTTCTTCCCCGTCGACTGCTTCTTCGACGGAATAGCCTACATTACGTAGGGTATTGCAGATGGAGGTGCGGATGAAGCTGGAGTCATCGGCGACAAGAACTCTCCGCGCAGTCACCCGGCATTCGTCAAGAACCTGATCATCTAAGGCCTGTATTGCGCTCGATTCGGAAAGCTCGGCAATGATTCTCTCGAAATCAAGGATTAAGATGATCCGGTCTTCCATCTTGACAAGGCTTGTCATGTAGGCACTCTCGCAGATTCTGTTCGGCCTCTCGACACGCTCCCACGAAAGGCGGTATATACGCGTAACCGAATTTACCAGCACCCCAACCGTCACCTGGTTAAACTCAAGGACAATGATACGGTCAGCAATCTTCTCCGGATATTTGCCGAGAATCATGGCAAGATCGAGAACCGGAATGACCTTATTGCGAAGGCACATCATCCCTGCCACTGCCGGCGGAGAAGAAACCGCCGACGTTAATTCCGGCCGCCGGATGATTTCCCTGACTTTAGCCACATTCACTCCGAAGAAATTCTGTTTCGTCCCTTCGTCTATGCAGAACTCAACGATTTCCAGTTCATTTGTATCACTTTTTAACAAGATCTGGTTGTCGACAGGCATAAGCCCTCCCTGAACATGATTTGTTTCAAATCATATCGGCATTCCCATGAAATTCTTTAATTATTGCAAGTCACTTCCCCGTATCTGCGTGCTTTATGAGGATCGATACTACCTGCTTGATTCCCGCTGCTTGCGACGCAAGGTATTTTAATTTGCCTAATCGATACGGAAAAGCAAGGGAGAACATTATTAATTCTCCTTGACAACACCTGATTTGTCTCAGTATAAGGAGAAGTATGAAAAAGGATTCTCCCGGCCAAAATACAATATATTTAATTAAAAAACGGCGAGGCTTTTCAATGATGCAGGTAAGAGAATTTGCTGTTCAGGTATCATGAGAGGAGTGGAAAATGCTTGAAAAAAGGCGGTTTCATCGTGTTCGCTTCACGGCGACAAGCGAAATGATACATAATAATATTACCTACAAGGGCCAACTTGAGAACATTTCCTTAAATGGCGCCTTGCTCAGTTTCAGCGATGGGGTAGTCGTGCCGCAGGATGATGAATGCATCCTCACGGTTTTTCTGGAAGGAGAGAATACCCCCCTCCGGATGGTGGTGCAGGTAATATATTCTAACTTTACTATGATCGGAATAAAGTTTGCCTCAATTGATGCCGAAACGCGTGAGCGTCTGTATAATCTTTTGGCAAGGTTGAGCAGTGACGCGAACAAGCTCACTTACGAGCGTCAACTGCTGGAGAGGGAGTGGGAATAGCCTGGCAGTTCTGGTACTTAACAGTTATTTATACTATAGATACTAAGTAATATATATGATAATTATGCACATGAGACTAATCAAATGGGCTAATAAGGGGGGGGTATAGGGCAGCATGGCGATGGTTTAAACACGGGACCTTGCCCCGCAGGTGTCAAGCTGGAGCAGTTGCCTACTGGCACTGTTGTGGTCACAGAATCCGCCGAGTTGACACACTTATCTTCTCAACTGAAGATCGGATTGCATGCGAGGGTTCGCAACTGCTAAATAATATATAGATCAATGTTGTTTTATCTTTTTGTTACGTTGATTCTTTCGCCATGGAGCTAAGTGCTTCGTTTCATAAATACGGTATCGTATTTGACTGAACAGCCTACGAATTACATTGGTTCTTATAATTACCATTGATAAAACCTACAATATAATTCTGCTGACATTTGCCTGGGATGAGCGCAAAGCTGCAGCCAATCTGAAAAAAAACGCGGTGTCTTGTCAATGAGGCGCGGACCGTTTTCTCCGTCGAGCATGCACGCCTGATCGCCGATCCCGACAATTCAGAAGACGAAGACCGGTTCATCATCCTTGGTCTGTCAGAGCGAACAAGTCTGCTCGTTGTATGTCACTGTTATCGGGAGAGCTACTCGATCATAAGGTTCATCACTGCACGCAAAACAACTCGGCAGGAAGCGCACAACTACGGCCGCAGGTCGGCCAAAAACAAGGCAAAAAAGGCGATGGATGCGATAACATAAGTGATAAACGGATATCTACATTCCAGTGTGCCTGCCTTTGACTTCTGGCCAGGAATTGTTTTTACCGGCTTACCAAACCACTACAACCAGGTGAATGTGCTTGCAGCACACTTCCGGCCTCCACAAGGAGATCCTTCGCAGCCGTCAAAACCCTTCAATGAGAAGTGTTCCGATGTTCACGGTGAGATTTCATAACGCAAACCGCCCGCAATACTGTCCGGCTGGCATTATGGACGATATCCCCTGGTAATGGGGGAATTTGTCTATATTGTAGGAACGGCATAGCAGAAGGCAAAAGCCATCTCAACGAAAGATTTTTTCAAGATTTATGATTTTGTTTGGCTATAAAAAGCAGGTAGCTCTCCTCGCCAGAGATAAATTTCAGGATTTTGATCCCCATTCCATTTTTTTTCACTAGATGGATCATCTGGGGGGGGGCGGATTTTCTCCAACGGCTCATTCCCATCATCTTCACAATGTTCCCATCAGGCATGGTGAGCTCGATATGAACCCGGGACCCGGGAGGGGAGGGATAGACTGTCTTGACAAAAATGCCGTCATGCGACAAATCTTCGGTGAAAGCAACTTTAGTTGGTGCATCGAAGCCGAACTTCAGGGAAAGCCTTTTTTTGAGTCTTATCAGATCACGCTTTTCCGACATCGCTGCTCCTTTAAATATCGAACATATGCTGCGGCTCTGCTTAGATTCGAGCGGTGCGTTTTAATCTAATTTCGCAAAAAATACTCATAACAGTTATATTAAGTCAAGGAATTTTTTAAATCTTTACCATAACCTTCCCGTTGAGCAATAAAACCCTATTCCGCATCCCTGTCGCATAGCCAGGAGGAAACGTGAAATCGCCGCATCTTTCGGAACCCGCATCCACTGTGCCGCCAATAGTGAAACCACGCCCAGTGCCGCTTACATAAGGGACGGAATCCCTTTAGCTTATTCATTCACAGGTAACCGCTGAGAGCTGGGGGAAAGACCGCATCGATATGGTTTATGGTGAAGTCAACCGCCATCGAAGCGCCAGTCTCACGTGGATCTCCCAACTTCTGAAAATATGATCGGATCGCCACGGCAATGTTGAACAGAAGGTAATCGGCAACATACATGAGGTAAGCAAGGAACTTTGAGGTGGTGAAGGCGTAAGATAAGGAAGATGATGATCACCCCGGCGTATTCGATAGAGCTGATCTTCCGCTCGCCGAAGCGGACGATGGCCCGGCCGATTAGGGGATTCAACAAATAAGCGATCATGTTGTTGACGATTAAAAGAACATTGAATTCCCGCACTGAAAAGTAAAACATCCTGACAAATCACCGGCACGAGCCCTTCGCTTCAGCCATGGGGTGAGCCGGGCATTTTGATTCAATAGTTATATAATTGTTGTATAAGTAACTAATGACAGCATTAAAGATCCTCTACTAAAGTAATAACATGTTGTATAATCATGTTAAAACCACGTAGAGTGGTTTCCTGAATACCGCCGTACCGTGCTAACATATGGAGTAGATGATCACCTAATAACTATCATAAGAGAAGGTGTCATTGAGACAGGTTCAGAGATCATTGAACTGGAGATAATGACAGATCATTTCCACCTGCTTGTCGAGGTGGATCCTCAGTTAGGTGTTCATCGCCTGGTCGAACTCCTGAAGGGCAAAACCTCGCATACACTCCGGAGTGTATGCCCCTGGTTGGTATCCCGGCTGCCATCCCTATAGACCAACAGCTATTTATGTTTCCACGATCGGGGGCGCTCCCCTGGAGATAATCAAGCAGTACATCGAACAGCAAAAAGGCGTATGAAAAGGTCAAAACCGACAGTTTTATCCTTTATCTCCCCCTGGTGGTTAACCGTATACTGAGCACAACTGCAACCGTCGAGGTGATTTGATGTATGTTTTCCATTCCCGTTGCGTTTGCCACGTCGAGGATGATTCGGTCCATCATCGAAATACCGCTACCCTTGCATCATGTTAATCTTTGCACTTTTCATTGTGGACTGATTGTGGCACTATAGGTTGCATTTGCTCATGGGTATTGGTGAGTCACCGGTTTTCCGGGCTATTTTATTCGTAACGGAGTGATTTGAGCATGTCCTCTACGGAACCTGAACAACTTTTTGCAAATGGGGTCAAAGCGGCGGACAAAGGAAACTGGGTCGCTGCCCTAGCCTGTTTTGAGAAGGTCGTAAAATCGGGGGGGAACCCGGCCGGGTCTTCTTATCTTGCTGTCTGTATCGCACGGGAAAGGGGACAATTCAACAAGGCCGACATGCTCTGCAAGGAGGCGCTGGATATAGAACCGGAAAACCCGGTTCATTACCTTAATCTCGGTAGGATTTTCCTGCTTCAGGGCAGAAAAAAAGAAGCGATCCAGGCATTCCGGGAGGGATTGCGGCGCGGCGGCGTTGAACAACGGATTATTGAAGAGCTTAACAGACTTGGCACAAGAAAAGGGCCGGTTATTTCGTTTCTAAAGAGAGATAACCCGATTAACAAATATCTTGGCATTCTGCTGACTAAATTGAGGCTCCGGAAGTAATGGATTATTTTAAAGCTATCCCCCGGCCGAGCTGGATGCTTTCGTTGGCGCTGCGGGAGGCAGAGGAGAGGTGGGGGCCCTAGGGACCGGATAAGTCGTGTTCCGGTTGGGAGCGGGAAGGGGAGCCAGTTTATAAAGTCTTCTGTATATTTCGGCCCCCGCCAGCACCTTTTTTACATATTCACGCGTTTCTGGGAAAGGAATATTCTCGATGAACTGCTCCCTGGACATCTTCCCGATCATTTTCCGCCAGCGGTAGACGTTGCCTGAACCAGCGTTATAAGCTGCTACAGCCAGGACAATATCGCCATCGTAAAGGGTCAGCAGGTCATGGAGATATTTTACCCCCAAACGAATGTTGATTCCGGGCAGGGTGAGTTGGTCTGGGGTGTAATTTCTACTTCCTCCCTTGGCAACCATCGCGGCGGTGGCGGGCATGACCTGCATAAGGCCAACTGCGCCGGCCGGAGAGAGCGCATTTGGGGAAAAGCTGCTTTCGGCGCGGATTATGGCAAAGATAAGGCTTTCCGGGACACCGTTATTGGCGGAAACACCGGCGACCTCTTCTCTATAGGCAAGTGGATATGCTATTCCCCATTCCACCAGGGAGAGTCTGTCCGGGTTGTGTATTAGATCCTCCTTGAAGAGGGAATATGCCCCGTGGTAATCTCCCATTTCCAGGTAAAGTCGGGCGAGACCGGCGAGTGTCCTTGGTTTGTCAGCGGATTTCCTCCTGGACGCAGCGAGCTCAATAGCGGCCTCTTCATGAAGGCCCAGGGCGATCAGGGCCTTTGTCCGGTCAAAGCCGGCAGGGACAGGTAAAATGTCGCACAGTTCAGCGGAGAGGGAAAAGGAATCATCCTCCTTTATTTTTGCCTCCGTTTTATATGATAAGGCATAGAAACCAAACGGGTATTCGTCAAGGAGGGAGGCAAAGGCGTTTGCCGCCCCCTTTTCATCTTTGGTGGCCGACAGGGTGCGACCGTACCAGTACAAAGCCCTTTCGCGCGTTTCATCGGTTTCCAGTTGTTTTTTAAAATAGTCGGCGGCTGTTTTCATGTCACCTGCCTGATAACTTGTCCAGGCAATTTCCCAGAAAGCGGTCTGGCAGAGATTTGATTGCGGATAGCTCTTTACGAGAATTTTCAGAAAGGTCAATTCGTCATCGTTTCTATTCTGGGACTTCCTGATGAAGGCCGCCGCCAGCAGTGCATCATCAGCCAGGGCTGAGTTTGGGGAGTTTGCCACAAGATTCTCGTAGATCGTAACCGCCTCTTCCTCCCTACCGTTTTTATCCATACATTTTGCCAGCCAGTATCTTGCTTCTTCGGCAATTCCCCGCCGGGGGTTTTTTGCCAGAAGTCCGGTGAAAGACTCTTCCGCTTCCCTGAAATGCCTGGCTCTGAAGTGAGTCTGACCTGTTTTGAGCAACAGCCGCCAGATAAATTCGTCGGGTTGCTTTTCCAGAGGGATTGAATTAAATGTCTCGACAGCCTTGTCGTATTTTCTGAGACTGCTCAACACGGTTCCACGTCGAAGCAGCTCTTCGGCGGAATAAGGCGACACCAAGGCACCATTGTTCGCAAGCCTTTGCAGATCTTCTCCGGCGTTCACCGCAATTGCTGAAGCGGGATATATTAGCCAGATGTTTCGCAGCAGGTTTACGGCGCCTGCCGTGTCGCCAGTCCGTTCCCGGCACTGAGCAAGTCTGTAGAGCGCTGCCAGGGCATCGGCTCCGGAGGCGTACTTCTCGATGAACCCCTGATAAGTGGCGGCCGCCTCCAGGTAGTTGCCGCTGTCATACAAAAGATCGGCCAGAAGTTTTTCTGCGGAACGGGAGAGTGGGCTCTCTGAATAGTTCTTTGCAAATCCCTGAAGCGTTGCCAGTGACTCCGGATATCTGGCAAGCCGGTACTGGGCAACGGCACGATTATACAGGGCATAGTCCGCCAGCAGGGGAAGGCTTACGCTGGCCTTGCCGAGGTAATCCGCAGCTGCTTCCCACTCTTTCGTCCGGACTAGAGCCATGCCGAGCAGGAAATCTCTCATGCCGCCTGCGGGACTTTTCAGGGCAGCCTCCACGGCACCTTTATAATCTTTGCACGCCATTTTCGAGGCGACAAAGTTGAGCGAGTCATCGGGCAGTTGGTATATATTTACCCCGAATGCCGGCACGGATAAGAACAAAAGGCATAAAAAGACAAGAAAGCTGAACCGGTATGTCATGAAAACTCCATAAAAAATCAAAGGCATATGCCGCTGAGGACTCGGCTAACGCGGATGATGCAGTTAAAACGGAAAAAACCAAATCACCAAATAGCTGCCAAATTAGAATGTGTTGGTTTTACAGGTTTATTGGCGTCATCTGTGGTGAAAGTATTTAAGTTTCTTGTTTATTTGTTTCTCTATTTCTATACTAACCGCAACCTCTCGAAAAAATCAAAGGTTTTTGTCTAAACTGGTTGACATTCTGCCGAGCTTTTCGGCATAGTCCGTATTGTGTTGCTGATTCGTCAATATATAGGGAAACAATGAAGATCAATAAGGAAAATATTTTACGGATATTGCGGGAGAATACCGGCGAACCTCTCCAGTTCAAGGCGCTTATGCAGATATTCTCGGTGACCAAGGCCGGACGCGCCAGATTCAAGGCTTTTATGGACAAGCTGGTTGCCGAGGAAGAACTGTTCGTCCTTAAAGGTAACCGTTATACTATTCCAGGCGACATGGGCGTAATTACGGGAAGGCTTACGACCCATCGTGATGGTTACGGGTTCGTTGCCCCGGACGAGGGGGGGGAAGATATCTTTATCCCGGCCCGTTTCTTAAGGGAAAACCTGCACGGTGACCGTGTCGAGGTGCGTATTACCAACCACAGGGGCGACGGTAAGCGGGAGGGACGGATTGTCAGGACCTTGGAGAGGGGGCAGACACGCATTGTCGGACGTTTTGTGCAGACGAAAGGATTCTGCCACGTTATTCCTGATGAACAGAGGATAACCCATGATATCCATATACCTGTCAAGGCTGCGGGCAAAGCCAACAGCGGGCAGATGGTAGTGGCTGAAATCACCTTGTATCCAACCGATCGGCAAAGCGCAGAAGGAAAGATCATAGAGGTGCTGGGGTGGCCGGATGAGACGGCAGTCGAGGCTTTAACTATAATCAGGAAATATGATCTTCCAGACCGTTTTCCAGCGGCAGTTATGGCTGCCGCTGCCGCGGTTCACCGTTCCGTAACGGACGTCGACATGGAGGGACGTGTAGATCTGAGACAAAGTCTGACAATGACCATCGACGGCGAAACCGCACGGGACTTCGATGATGCTGTCTCGGTTCGAAAAGAGGGTGGGGAAATGATGCGTCTGTGGGTTTCCATTGCCGATGTTTCCCATTATGTGCGGCCTGGCTCCCCATTGGAACTCGAGGCTTACCAACGAGGCACATCGGTCTATTTCCCCGACCGTTGCATTCCGATGCTCCCCGAGGAACTTTCAAACGGCATCTGTTCCCTGAACCCGGATGCGGATCGCCTGACCGTAACGGCTGAGATGCTTATCGACAAGGTGGGCGAAGTCATTGAAGCATCGTTTTATCCGAGCGTGATCCATAGCTGCGCACGCCTCACCTATACCACCGTCAAAAAGATCCTGGTGGACAACGACCCGCAGATGACAAGGACCTATGCCGAGCTGGTGCCTGACCTGCGGTTGATGGAGAAACTGGCGTTACGGTTAATGGAAAAGAGAAAAAGGAGGGGGAGCATTGATTTTGATCTCCCGGAACCGGAGATCCTCCTTGACATGCAGGGGGGGACGCTTGCCATTGTCCGGGCTGAGCGTAACCTTGCTCACCGTATCATAGAGGAGTTCATGCTGGCTGCCAACGAAAGTGTGGCCTCATTTATCGAAGCGCGTGGCATTCCTTCACTGTACCGGGTCCATGAGCCACCGGATCTCGTCAAGCTTAATGACTTCCGTGAGTTCATATACAACTTCGGATATACATTCCGAATGATGGATGATAAGGTCCCACCCGGGGAGTTTCAACTGCTTCTCGAACAGGCGGAAGGTAAACCGGAAGAACGGATGATCAACGAGGTGCTGTTGCGCTGCATGAAACAGGCCCGCTATGCCGCGGAAAACCTGGGGCATTTTGGCCTTGCCGCTTCCTGTTATACCCATTTTACCTCCCCGATCCGCCGCTATCCCGATCTCGTGGTGCATCGGATTCTAAAAGGGGTCATAAGCGGCAGGCTGAAAGAGCGGGAGCAGGAACGGCTCTTAGCAATCCTTCCGGAAGTTGCCGCCCATTCCAGCAGAAGGGAACGGGTAGCCATGGAGGCGGAGCGTGAGATTGTCGAGCTGAAAAAGATGCAGTTCATGCAGGATAAGGTTGGCGAAGAGTATGACGGATTTATTACCGGAGTTATAGTCCATGGTTTTTTCGTGGAGCTCGTGGAGATGTTCGTTGAAGGAATGGTCCATGTATCTTCCCTCCCGCGCGATTATTACAATTATTTCGAGAAACAGCATGCGCTTGTCGGCGAGCGCACCCGTGAGATTTTCAGGATCGGCGACAGGGTGCGGGTCCGGGTCGCAAACGTGAGCCTGGAGAAGAAGCAGATCGATTTTGTTTGGGTGAAAACATCTCCTGGCTCTGCAGATTTTTCGGGAAGCGAAGAATATCCTCGTATTCCCGTCACGGGAAAACGGCCTGGAGCTGGTAAAGGGCCCCGTGGAAAGCGCAAATCACCGGGTAGTGACGGCCGGCGCCGGGAGCGGTAGAATTTACGGGTGGCAGGGACAAGTTTGTTGCTTGAAAAATCAATTGTTTTGGTCTATATAGTTGTACTCAGCATGATGTAACGCTTTCTCCACAGATGCTGACAAAGAGGTTCGAAACAATGAGCGGACAAAAGATTCCTGTTTTCGTATTTATCGCTGCCATGTTACTGTCGTTACCAGTTGCAGCAGCTGATATCTACAAGTTTGAGGACGAGGAAGGGGTGCTTCACTTCACGGACGCCCCTACCGATCACCGCTTCAAGATATTCATGCGGGATATTAAAAAGGACAAGCAGCTCCGCACGCATTTCCATCTGGCAAACTGTGCCGGGAATCCCGCGGAGTTCGAACCGATCATTAATTCCTGCGCATTGGAGTATGGGGTCGATAAATCGCTGGTCAAAGCGGTAATTCATGCCGAGTCGGGGTATGATCCCAATGCCGTTTCCGCCAAAGGGGCGAGCGGTCTCATGCAGTTGATGCCGAACACAGCAAAAAGCCTCAAAGTCACCAACACTTTTGACCCAGTCGAAAATATTCGCGGCGGCGTCAGGTATTTGCGCTTTCTTCTGGATACTTTCAGAGGTGATGAGTCTTTGGCGCTTGCCGCTTACAATGCGGGGCTTTACCGGGTGGCCCAGTACGGCGGTGTCCCGCCATACGCGGAGACCCGCAATTATGTTGCCAAGGTATTGCAGTACAGGAAATCTTACCAGTAATATTTGCTGCAAACCATTCATTGCGAAATGGCAGGTACCGAGAACGCCCCATGCCTATTGAAAACAGAAGCCCAATCTGGAATCTCCCCAATATTCTTACTCTGCTCCGTATAGCCTCAATACCGGTTCTGGTTGCAGTGCTTTTTTCTCCTTCAAGGTCTGCGGGGTTTTGGGCCGCCTTTATATTTGCCATTGCCTCCATCACCGACTGGCTGGATGGTTATCTTGCGCGGCGCATGGGAATTGTCACCGTTTTCGGGAAATTCCTCGACCCTATTGCCGATAAGCTTATTGTCATGTCGGCATTAATAATGATCCTGCCGTATGACCGGGCGCCGGCATGGATGGTTTTGATCATCCTGGGACGTGAGATCATCATAACCGGACTGCGCGGCCTCGCTTCCACGGAGGGGATCATCATCCCGGCCAGCAAACTTGGGAAATTTAAAACTATCTTCCAGATAGTGGCCATTCTGGGGCTTCTCCTCCATTATAACTACCACTGGTTTTTTGCCGTAGACAACCCTTACCTCTGTGTTAATATGCATAACATCGGCATTTTTTACCTCTGGATAGCCACCATAATAACAATCTGGTCGGGGGTTGATTATCTTGTCAAATATATCCGGGTAATTGCAAGGTGAAGTGCAGAAAACCTGGTTTTTGGGCTCTGCTGGGGCTATTAATCTAAAGGCGGAGTTTGCCATAGAGGTAATTAATAATCTGATTAAATTTCGCCGCTAGCAAAATAACAAACAAAATCCTTGACAATAACTGCCTTACCTGTTAAAAATACTCCGTTTTATTTAGGCGCGTAGCTCAGGGGTAGAGCACTAGCTCGACACGCTAGGGGTCGGCGGTTCGAAACCGCCCGCGCCTACCATTAAAACACATGCGCGGCTACAGATGTGACAGGGGCATCGAGGTTCGATGCCTCTTTCCGTTAAGGGGCAACAAAAAATGAGTGACATCCAGGTAGCTCTTCCCGATGGTTCTGTTAAATCGCTACGCGAGGGGGCGACGGTCCGCGAGCTGGCCGCAGCAATAGGGTCCGGCCTTGCCAAAGCAGCGCTTGCCGGTAAAATAAACGGCGCTTTAGTCGATTTATCCGCAGTGCTCGCCGACGGAGCGCAGGCCGAGATAATCACCGCTAAAAATACTGAAGCCATTGATATAATCAGACATTCTACCTCGCATCTGATGGCTCAGGCAGTCAAGTGCCTGTTCCCCATGGCAAAAGTCACCATAGGCCCTGCCATAGCGACCGGGTTTTATTATGATTTTGACGTGGAATCCCCTTTCAGCCCCGAAGATCTGGAAAAAATCGAAGCAAAGATGATTGAACTGGCCAACGCCGACATTCCGATTGAACGGCAGGAGCTTGCCAAAGAGGATGCCGTCAATCTCTTCAGGGGGATGGGGGAGAACTATAAAGTCGAGATTATTGAAGCGCTTGAAGCGGATAAAGTATCCCTCTATCGCCAGGGCGACTTCTTGGATCTCTGCCGCGGTCCGCATCTCCCCTCGACGTCCTATTGCCGGGCGTTCAAGCTAACCTCCATCGCCGGCGCATACTGGCGCGGCGATGAAAAGAATAGAATGCTCCAGCGCATCTATGGAACCGCCTTTGCCGAGAAAAAGGAGCTCGCGGCTTATCTCGAGCGCCTGGAAGAGGCAAAACGGCGTGATCACCGGAAGCTTGGCAAAGAGCTCGACCTGTTCTCATTTGCCGATGAGGTAGGGGCCGGTCTGGTCATATGGCACCCCAAGGGCGCAATGCTTCGAACAGTGCTCGAAGATTTCGAGCGAAAAGAGCACCTGAAGCGTGGTTACGATATCGTCGTCGGTCCGCAGATACTCAAAACAGAGCTATGGCAGCGTTCCGGGCACTACGACAACTACCGCGAGAACATGTATTTTACCGAGGTGGAAGGGCAGGGGTACGGCATCAAGCCGATGAACTGCCTGGCCCATATGATGATATACAAATCCCAGCTGCGCAGCTATCGTGACCTGCCGCTCCGTTATTTTGAGCTGGGGACAGTCCATCGCCACGAAAGGGCCGGGGTCCTTCACGGGCTTTTAAGGGTGCGCGGTTTTACCCAGGATGATGCGCATATTCTTTGTACTCCCGAACAGCTTGACGAGGAGATAAAAGGTGTCATATCATTCGTCGATGATGTCATGGGGATTTTTGGTTTTGACTACGAGATGGAGCTTTCAACCAGGCCAGAAAAATCCATTGGTTCTGACGAAGATTGGAATCGGGCCACCAGCGCTCTTCTTGGCGCGCTTAGGGATTCTGGACGCGTTTTTGAAATAAATGAAGGTGACGGAGCCTTTTACGGCCCAAAAATCGATATTAAACTGCGCGATGCCCTTGACAGAAGATGGCAATGTGCTACAATCCAGTGCGATTTCACGCTTCCTGAGCGTTTCGAACTGACCTATGTGGATGCGAACGGCGAGCGGAAGCGGCCAGTTATGGTGCACAGGGTCATTCTCGGTGCCATAGAAAGATTTATCGGCGTGCTAATCGAGCATTTTGTCGGGAATTTTCCGGTATGGCTTTCCCCGGTACAGGCAATCGTCCTGACCGTCACCGACAACCAGATTCCCTATGCGCAAAAGGTTTTCGAAGATTTGCGAAAGGCTGGCTTAAGGGTACAAAGGGATTTCAGAAACGAAAAGCTCGGTTTCAAGATTCGCGAGGCCCAGTTGCAGAAAGTGCCGTACATGCTCGTTATCGGCGACAAGGAAGTCGAAACGAATACGCTGGCGCCAAGGTTCCGCGACGGCAGGAATATTCCGGCGATGAAGCCGAATGAATTTACAGATTTAATTGCTAAAGAAGTCGCAAGTTTTCATTAGGAGGTGGCACCATAGCTAAACCTACGGTAAACATCAATCAGACCATAAGGGCAAAAGAAGTCAGGGTGATCGGAGCTGAAAGCGAACAATTGGGCATACTTACGCTTCAAGAAGCGCTTATTCTGGCGGAAAGCCAGCATCTCGACCTGGTGGAAGTTTCACCCACCGCTGTTCCTCCGGTATGCCGGATTATGGATTTCGGTAAATTCAAGTATCAGCAGAGCAAAAAACTTCAAGAAGCCAAAAAGAAACAGGTCCAGGTCCAGTTAAAGGAGGTTAAGCTTCGCCCCAAGACTGATGAGCATGATCTCCAGTTCAAAATAAAGCATGTGCGCCGTTTCCTGGAAGAGGGGAACAAGGCAAAGATAACCGTTGTTTTCCGGGGGCGGGAAATCACCCATATGGAGCTTGGCCAGGCTGCCCTGGACAAGTTTGTCGAAGAGCTACAGGACGTAGCTCTTATAGAAGTAAGACCGAAGATGGAAGGGCGTAGTATGTTCATTATTGTGTCCCCCAAAACGAAAGTTAAGTAGATATTGTTCTGAATTCCAAGATATGTATTTATAAATAATAAAGGAGTTAAGAATGCCCAAGATCAAGACAAATAGGGGAGCTGCCAAGCGCTTTAAAAAGACCGGTACCGGCAAGATTAAAAGAGGGCATGCATTTACAAGCCACATTCTCACTTCCAAAACGAGAAAAAACAAACGTAATCTCCGGAAGTCCGCCATAGTCGAGGCGGTAGACCATAAGAATATCGCCAGACTTATTCCGTATATGTAATAAGCAGCCAGCGGCAGGCAGCTGGCGGCCAGAATTACTGTGAACCGTGAGGAAACGTCTCCCCTTGCGGATCCGGCAAATAAAACAAGCAAAGGAGCAGAAAATGCCACGCGTAAAAAGAGGTTTTAAAGCGAGACAGAGAAGAAACAAGGTGTTAAAGCTGGCCAAAGGTTATCGCGGAGCAAGAAGCAAATTGTTCCGCAGCGCTACCGAGGCTGTTGATAGGGCGCTTAATTACGCATTCCGCGACAGGCGGGTCAAAAAAAGGGATTTCAGGGCGCTATGGATTACCCGTATTAATGCCGCTGCCAGGATTAACGGACTTTCTTACAGCAAACTTATCCACGGGCTGAAAACGGCCAGGGTAGAGATTGACAGAAAGGTCCTGGCCGATTTAGCTGTGTCCGATCCGGCTGGTTTTGCCGAATTGGCGAGCCTTGCCAAGGTAAATATTTAACAGACTATTCCGAGTGGGAAAAAAGAAATGGGATGCTCGGCGTCTCATTTCTTTTTTTTACCGAAATCGGACGAATTCGGTAAAGGTTTAATTATGAAGGAACAGCTCGAGGCGATATTACAGCAGGCCCTTGCAGATATAGCCGGTGTCTTAAGTGAAGGAGAGCTTCAGGATATCCGCGTTAAATATCTTGGGAAAAAAGGCGCTTTGACAGCCGTCATGAAGGGGATAGGTTCATTGTCTCCTGAAGAGCGCCCCGCCATTGGACAGGTCGTAAATAACGTTAGGAACCGTTTGGAAGAAAAGATCGGCGCTGCTCTGATATCTGTCCGCAGTGCCAGGAAAGCCGAAATCCTGGAAAAGGAACGTATCGACGTTACCTTGCCGGGTCGCAATCGACTGATTGGCGGCAAGCACCCGATAACCCTTGTCACCTGGGAGATAGCAGAGATTTTTGCCGCTCTTGGATTCCAGGTTGCCGAAGGGCCCGAGATCGAACTAGATTATTATAACTTCGAAGCGCTGAACTTTCCCAAGGACCATCCTGCCAGGGATATGCAGGATACATTTTTTATCGATGACAATATCCTGTTGCGCACCCACACTTCTCCGGTGCAGATCAGGACCATGCTGAAACATGCCCCTCCGGTCAGAATCATTGCACCCGGCACGGTCTATCGCTGCGATTCGGACGCCACCCATTCACCCATGTTTCATCAGGTTGAAGGATTGATGGTGGACCATGGGATTTCTTTCGGTGACCTTAAAGGGATATTGAGTATTTTTGTCAATCAGTTTTTCGGCAAAGGGACAGGCATGCGCCTTAGGCCCAGTTTCTTTCCATTTACCGAACCGAGCGCAGAGGTGGATATAGCTTGTGTCATATGTAAAGGGAAGGGATGCAGGGTCTGTAAGAATACTGGCTGGCTGGAAATTCTTGGGGCCGGTATGGTTGACCCGGAAGTGTACCGTCATGTGCATTACGACCCGGAAACTATTTCCGGATTTGCCTTTGGAATGGGGATCGAAAGGATAGCCATGTTGAAATACGGTATAAATGACATGCGGCTGTTATTCGAAAATGATCTGCGTTTCTTAAGGCAATTTTGAAATTACTCAAGTGAAATTTAGTGTGAAGATATGATCGTAACATACAACTGGCTGAAGGAATTTGTTGATTTTGATATTCCCCCCGAAGAGCTGGCCGACCTCCTTACCATGCTTGGTCTCGAGGTGGAGGGAATGGAAGCCCGCGGGGAAGGGATGGACAGTGTCGTTGTGGCTCAGGTCCTGGAAAAGATTCCACACCCCAACGCCGATAAACTCTCCCTGTGCAAAGTAAATAACGGGAAAGACATACTGAACATTGTCTGCGGAGCCCGGAATTTCAAGGCTGGCGACAAGGTAGCGCTTGCCCAAATCGGCACGGTTCTACCGGGTGATTTCCGGATCAAGCGTTCGAAAATCAGAGGGGAAGAATCCGAAGGAATGCTCTGTTCCGAAAAGGAGCTGGAGCTTTCCGATGAATCCTCAGGCATTATTGTGCTCCCCCCCGAATTTAAGTTGGGCGTTCCCCTCTTCGAAGCTCTCGGGTTGAAAGATACGATTCTTGAGATCGGCCTGACCCCCAACAGGGCGGATTGTCTCAGCATGATCGGTGTCGCCAGGGAAATCGCCGCCAAAATGGGCGTGTCGGTTAAGTACCCCGGCCATGCGGTCGAGGAAAAGGGAGCGGATATAACAACAATTGCTGCGGTGATTGTTGAGAACTCGCATCTCTGTCCAAGGTATGCCGCCAGATATATTTCGGGGTGCAAGATCGGGCCATCGCCCGGATGGTTGGTGAACAGGCTGAAGGCAGTAGGACTCAGGCCGATAAATAATGTGGTTGATGTAACAAATTATGTGCTTATGGAGTATGGTCATCCCCTCCATGCCTTTGACTTCGACCTGCTTTCCGGCGGGAAAATCATCGTGCGGCGTGCCCAGGACAGGGAGCGCTTCATGACCCTGGACGGCCAGGAACGCATTTTGAAATCTTCGGATATAACCATCCGCGATGCTGAAAGGGCTGTAGCATTGGCCGGCATCATGGGCGGAGAGAATTCTGAAATTTCTGCGGAGACGACGAATATTTTACTGGAAAGCGCCTATTTCGATCCTACTTCCATCCGGCTTACCAGCAAAAGGCTCGGCATGCATACTGATGCTTCACACAGATTCGAACGGGGGGCGGATATCAATATCCTGGTCAGGGCCATCGACCGCGCCGCCTCTCTGATAGCTGATCTTTCAGGCGGCAAGGTGGCCAGTGGAATTCTGGATGTCTACCCGAAAAAGTTTAGCGCGACGCGAATCGTCGCACGGTTTGAAGTGATCAATCGTACCCTTGGTTTGCACCTATCCGGTGAGGCAATCAGGGGCATTTTCCATAATCTGGAGTTTACCACCAACATTATTGAACCCGGCATTGTAGAGGTATGTGTCCCCTCTTTCAGGGTCGATATTGAGCGCGAGATCGATCTTATCGAAGAAATCGCTCGACTGAACGGATTTGAAAATATCCCAGTGACCATGCCGAAAGCGAGGGTTTTTTCCGACCTCACCCCAAGGCACCAGCGTCTGGAAAAACGACTGAAGAATCTCCTGGCGGATCAAGGTTTCAACGAAGTGATCAACTTCAGCTTTATTGCTCCTGAAGCACTTGATAAGCTAATGCTTAGGGCCGACGACCCGCGCCGGATAACAATTCGACTGCGTAACCCTTTGGTGGAAGAGCAGTCCGTAATGCGCACCACCCTTTTGCCCAGCCTTCTCGAAACGGCCGCAAAGAATATAAGCTACCGGGAGTTGAACCAGCGCATTTTCGAGCTGCGCCGTGTTTACCTGCCGAAAGAGGGCCAGGAATTACCGGTTGAGCCGCTTTATCTGACCGGGCTTCTCACTGGCAGAAGAGAACCAGAGGGTTGGAATCAGGGAAAGTTTCCGGTTGATTTTTATGACGCCAAGGGTATTGTAGAAAGTATTTTCAACGCTTTCCATCTGGTGGATGTCTTATATGTAGCAGAAAAGACAGAGAAATATTATCATCCCGGGAAGTCGTGCAATATTTTTCTGGGTGATGAGCCTGTCGGCTCAATCGGCGAGCTGCATCCCGATGTGCAGGAAAGGTTCGGCATTGAACAAACCGTCTACTGTTTTGAAATCAATGTTGAGCATCTCGTTGCCTACAGCCGGGATATAGCGTCGATTTCCCCCCCATCGCGGTTTCCCGACACAATAAGGGACATCGCCATGCTGATTGCAGATGAGGTTCCTTTCATAACGATTAGGGAATGTGTAAAAGCACTGGGGATCAAGGAAATCGAAGATGTCAGCATATTCGACCTGTACCAGGGAGAAAATATTCCACCGGGACAAAAAAGCATTGCAATCAGGCTGCGTTACCGTTCGCACGACAGGACCTTAACCGATGAAGAGGTTGCGTGTCTGCATGAACGAGTAATCAACTATCTTGTAAATGAAATAAAGGTTACAATAAGATAAAAAGTGGTTGATTATATTCTTTGCTTGTGGTATAAACCAACCCGTTGCAAAATTGATTAGAATACTTGAATATTTATTAAGTTGAGGGACTTATGACCAAAGCGGACATAGTAGAAAAAATATACGAAAAAGTGGGATTTTCCAAAAAGGAGTCGGCAGAACTCGTTGAACTGGTGTTTGATATCGTCAAAAGCACCTTAGAGCAGGGTGATAAAATCAAGATTGCCGGTTTTGGCAACTTTGTTGTGAAAGAAAAGGCCGACAGGCGCGGCAGGAACCCGCAAACCGGGGAAGAGATAACCATCTCCGCACGAAGAATTCTTACCTTCAAACCGAGTCAGGTACTCAAAGCCTCCATCAACAAACAATAGCGGTTTCCGGAGGTGTTATGGAAGCCGGCATTCCCGATAAACTTTTCTATAAGATCGGTGAAGTAGCCTATTTGACTTCTTTGCGGCCGTCGATTCTCCGTTATTGGGAAACCGAGTTCAGTATCCTTCACCCTCTTAAAAGCCGCTCCGGCCAAAGACTATATAAAAGAAAAGAGCTGGATCTTGTTCTTGATATAAAGAGGCTCCTTTACACTGAAAAACTTACTATTGAAGGAGCGCGCAGGGTTTTGGCTAAACGCAGTAACGGTCGGGAGACGCAGGAAAGTGTTGCTGACCACGCGGCTGCCGATGCCTTGCAGGTGATTAGAGAAGTAAAAGACGACCTGAAAAAAATCAGAGATTCACTGTAGAAAAATCAACTAAAAAATTACTATTTCGGGGCGTAGCGCAGCCTGGTAGCGCACTAGACTGGGGGTCTAGTGGTCGCTGGTTCGAATCCAGTCGCCCCGACCATACTGGAGCGGGTTTACAGACTTTCTGTAAACCCGCTTTTCCTTCTTGGTACCAAGATTGGTACCATGATAAAACATCCTCTATTTGTTAATCTCTCGGCTTATTCAAGGCACTTTCAATCCACCATTGTTCAATACCTGTTCCATCAGGCGTTGCGTATCTTAATATTTACCATGGACGTCTTTGGTCAAACATGAAAGGGAGAATGCTATTATCCCAGCCATACAGAGTATTGCCCAAGTATGCCAATCAAAAATGATTATCAAGCTATCTTTAGCGAGAACTATCCACATCTTCCCATATGATTCCATTGATTCCCCTCCAGACTTCCAATTATCCTAGTCCCTCAAGGAAGGATGCCGCGAATTGGTCGACAGCTTTTCTTTTGTGATCCCGGGAAAGGTGACCATAAATATCTTTTGTGATTTGAATGGAGCTATGGCCTAGCATTTCTGAGAGAGTAGAGAGGTCGCCACCATTCATAAGGAACTGGCTGGCGAATGTATGACGCAAGGTGTGAAATGTCACATCATGAAATCCGCAGGCCTCGATCGTCTTTTCCCATTCGGTACGAAAACTATTGCATTTCTCATCATCTGGGAAAAGAACCTTGGACAATTTGTTGCTGCCTCTCCATTCCTTCAGGATCGGTACGAGGTGCTCGGGGATATCAACAATGTGAGGTTCATTGTTCTTCATTTCGCTGGCTGGCAAACTTATAAGTCTTTTTGATAAACGGACCTGCTGCCAAGTGAGGGAGAGGATATTTGACTTTCTCAGTGCAGTATTAAGGCCGATAAGCGCAGCCATCCGGACAGCGGGAGTCGTGGATGCTTCGAGCAACATTTTAATTTCTTCTTTCGTCAGGAATCGTACCTTCTGGCCACTTTTGGGGAGGAGCGCAACCCTTCCTATGTCCTGGGCCTTCATGCAAAGTTTGGGGGCATCCTCGGAGCTTGTGCGTGCGACATGCATCGCATATATTCGTTTCAGAGCTTTTGTCTCATGATTAATTGTCTCCGAAGCAATATCCATCTTTGATCGGAATGTCTGGTAATCCAGGACATCACCTTTGCTAATCATAAGGAGGGATTTCTCGGAGAAGAAAGCATCCAAGGCTACAATCTGCCATTTGTAATAATCAGCCGTACTCTGCTTGATCTCCTTACGGGTAACTGCATCCTGCCACCATCTCTCCGTATTTGACTTAGCATCTTCCCAGGTAATATCCTTTTCCTCCCCAGGGAGCAAATCACCTTTTAGAAGAGCTACCTTGCAGGAAGCCAAATAATCCTGGGCATCTCGCTTTCTTGGTGAAACAGGTCTGTTCGTAGTTTTGCCTTTATGGGTAACCCGGACCCACCAATTTTCAGAAAGGTAAAGGGCAGATTGATCATGGATGCAAAGACCTTCCCCTTTTCCAGAAGGATCTCGCTTCTTATATCCACATTTAGAGCAGATCAAATATTTAAATATTGACTTCTCATCGGCCATGGTTACACCCTTGAACACTTCCGCGAAACGTCATAATCGCTGATTACGCATTCGCCTTTATCGTCGGGTCCATTCAAGCCTTCCCATTCTTCGCAAATGAAAATATTCAGCGCGCCTGAAGAACTATTTCGAAATTCCCTTCGAACGAACTTCAAGATGTTCCTTTTTCCATCCATCCTCACAAAATCGCCGGGTGAAAGTGTTGTAGGTCTCATATTTCATCTCCCTTTATTTTCCCAGCTGGTCGATAAGTTCAAGGGCAAGTTTTTTCTTTTCAGCGCTCAATTTCTTTATAGCGCCAATTGCATTCTTATCATCCACATCCAGGTCGAGCGGCATGATCAGTTTGCTAAAGACTGGGCAATAGATTTCTTCCTTGGATTCCTTGCAAGACATGGCGATCTCCGTTGGAGTCATCCCCAAATAATATGCCATAACGATGAAAGTGGGGATGCTGGGTTCTTTCCCCCGATGAATTACCTTGCTCACGGTTTCAGTCGCAAGAGGGCATTTTGTGGAATTTTTCCAATCTGTGACGTCCGTATAAGCGCTTTTTCGGAATGCGCTCGCGAGTATTTCACTTAACATTCTGTACCCCCTTTTTGAATGATAATTCATTCCAAGTTAATGTGCGTAGGGTCACAATATATCAAGTTGTTAGATATTGTCAATGATTATTTTTATAAAAATAAGGATTTTCCTTATTTCTCTTTTTTCCAAACAATCTTATCGTAGGAAAGAATTTCTTCAGGCCTACAAATCCATGCTTCAATCGCAGGATTAACGCTGGTCAAGATTATTAAACCTTCTCTGAATTTAATTTTCTTCACCAGTCTTTCACCCGATGTTAATTGTACGATTACATAATCGCCATTTGTTACTGGCTTTTCAGGAGAAGCAATCACTATTTCTCCCTCTTCATAACGCGGATTCATCCCTGAGCCACGAACCTCAAGGCCATATGCATTTTCATCATTCACATCATAAGGTTTATCAATATAATATAAGCTATGTCCGTTACCTTCTTTACCCATTGAGATAACTGCAATCTTACCAGGAGGAAGAGGCCCAAGCGGAAGATCATCAAGGTGTCGGGTAAATTCAGATGCTTGAATCTTAAGAGCGCGGCAAAGGCGAGACTGCAGATCCTTTCCCAGCCCTTTTTTGCCTGTTTCAATAGATGAAAGCGTTGAGGAATCGGAATTGATCATCTCTGCAAGCTTATTTTGTTTCAGCCCATGGGCCAAACGGATTCGCTTCAGATTCTTGCCCATTAATGCTTTGATATCTTCTGGTAAAGACATGCAAGTCATTTTACGTTTTTTTGAAATTTTAGATATAGGCATTAATGATAAACTAACCTCAATCATTTCAAATATATTTAACTTTTTTGAAAATAATTAAGCATTCCGATAAATTTTTATTTGACATAATTTTAGCGATTGTGGTAAACATCATAACACGTAATAAGAGGAAGTAAAAATAATTATTTTGATGTATGAAGTGGGAGGAGGAATGCGTGGATGTTAGCGAACAAATCCAAACAGTGGGAATGAATTTAATCGAGATGGTAGGTCAGCTTGATCTACATGGCAAGAAACACGAATCATTCCGTGAAGCAGCAAGGCAGTTTTTAGAATCAGCCGAGGTTTTGGAAGAAATGATTAACGATCGGGGAGGTGATGCAGATGGGAAGTAAAGAAACCATGACGCTTGAGACTGCAGCTGAGAAATACGATGTCAAGTTATCAACGCTGCGCCTCTTATGCCTGAGGGGAGACATCGAAAGCGTCAAGGTCGGCAAACGTCGCTATGTCACGAATGCCGGGATGGATCGCTATTATAAGGAAGGCGTCAAATGGAAGGTCAAGGCTAAAATTTTGCCGAAATAATCATTCCTATGGAATGAGCGTTTTCTAAAAGAAAACCCCGTGCCTGGAAACACGGGGCAAAACTATGAATCGAGGTGATTGTAATGCAAGAGCTCGTCAGAGTCAACGAGAAAGTTGTCGGCAGCGAAACAGTCCAGACTGTTAACGCAAGAGATCTGTATGAATTCCTCGGGAGTAAACGTCAATTTGCGGATTGGATAAAAGAGCGAATTGAGCTTTATGATTTTGTCCAAGATGTTGATTTTATCCAATTTCACAAAAATGTGAATGGGTCGATAAAGCCATTAACGGAATATTTTCTCACCCTCGACATGGCGAAAGAGCTCTCCATGGTCGAGCGAAATGAAAAGGGCAAACAAGCGCGCCTCTATTTCATCGAATGCGAGCGCCGCGCTAAGAATCCTCTTGCAGCCCTTGAAGATCCCGCTGCCATGCGGACTCTTTTACTCTCTTACGCCGATAAAGTGGTGGAACGCGATAAACTGATCGGCTACATCCAGCCCAAGGCAGAAGCTCTTGATCGGATCTCCCAGGCTAGCGGCTCCATGTGCATTACAGATGCAGCAAAAACCCTCCAGGTTAAGCCTCAAGAATTATTTTCCCTCCTTTCGAAAAATAGATGGATTTACAAGCGCTCAGATGGGAGACGGTGGGTGGCTTATCAGGACCGCCTTCAGCAGCAGGTCCTCGAGCACAAAATCACAACCATAGATCGCACTGATGGAAGCAAGAAAGTCACCGAGCGGGTTCTCGTGACACCAAAGGGTCTGACAAGATTGGCCGAACTTGTTTCCGTGATTGCGTAGCCATTCCAAAGGAATGAATTTGAAAGAGAAAGGAGGGAAAATATATGAATTTGATCGCCGTCCAGGAGCTTGCGGCCGCGGCATTCATCCTCGGAATGGTTGCAGGAATGTTCATTGCGGAATGGCGGGAGAGATGGGAGGGAAAGCCATTGGAGAAAATCCCATGCCAGGAATGCGTGAAGGAATGGAGATGCTTCTGGGGATGCAAGAGCGACCTACTCAGAAATAGCTCGTTGCCACGCGATTTTGAGGAGGCAGACTTTCATGAACCGACATAAAAAAGACATCATATTTACAATCATTGTCATAATCATCGTTGGCTGTTTCTACGCTCTGGCGTTTTATGAGACAGATACAGAGAAGAAACAGAAGTGGGATTTCGATTCGGGTGATATGAAGGCGCAAGCAAAATATTTAGCGAAACAAGATCTCGCCCGGGAGGAGCAATGACCCCGACAACAATTTCACTTCAAGATGAGTTTGAATCCATAAAGCTTTCATTTCGTTGCTATTCCATCGGAGGGAACACAACAGAGATGAGATATCTGATCAGAGGGCGCCTTATGACACTACGGAGACTTTGCTCAGGCGTAGCAGAGGACCTCTTGCCTAAACTTGCCGAGCTGGAGATCAAGTTGAGATGAAAGACAACAAAGTTAAATATCCTGACATCCGTGGAATTGGGAAAAGTCCAAAGCAAATTAAACGATACGACAATATCCCCTACAGAGAGAGATTCAAACCTGGCCAACACGGTGGCGTCCACCCAAAAGATTGTGAATGTTCACTCTGCCAGGAAAGAAAAAGAAACCAAACAAAATAGTTAAGGGAATTGTCTATCCCAACCCGGCCGGATCCGGCCACAACAAAAAGGAGAAATGGAAACATGACTGAAATCATTATTCAAGATGACCTCTGCAAACAGGTTGAATCAGATTCCGAGGGAAGACAAACCATCCTCAGGACCTCAAAAGGACAAGCATCCTATTTCAACATTATTCCCGCTTTCAATCTCGAGGATATCAGCCCCGAACTCGGCACAGGTCTCCATCCGGCATTCGTGGTCGGTGGCATAAAGAAAGGCGAGATCCTCATCGGGACTTACCAGGCTGTGATTCGGGACGGTGAAGCAGTTTCGGTTCCTAATCAGGACCCTGAAAACTGCATTAACTTCGATGCAGCAAGATCGGCATGCTCCGCAGCAGGAACCGGATTTCATCTAATGACAAACTGGGAATGGGCGGCTGTTGCTCTTTGGAGCCAAAAATATGCCCTCGGTTATCCGCGGGGTAACACCGAAAGCGGGAAATCTCATAGTCACACTAAAGAGAAAGGAACTATCAGTAAATATGGAAGAACCCTCACTGGATCTGGCCCGGCTTCATGGCGTCATGATGGAACACCCTTCGGCATTGCCGACTTGGTTGGAAACGTTTGGGAGTGGAACGATGGGCTGAAGCTTTGCAATGGCAAAATAATCATGCCGACGGATAATGACTTCAGCCTGCCAGAGAATCAGTGGCCAGATATTGGCTCGATCATCGACCTTGCCAATGGAGTCCAGATATCTGACGTTATAACCAACAGAACATGGACCGGTAGATACTTCAAGGATGTTACCGTGAAAGAAGGATATGAACCTCCGGTTGCCCTCAAGCAAGCACTTCTTTCCCCTCTCGCCGGCTTCATCCCTGACGGTTATTTCTGGGCCGACAATAATGAAGGCTTTGAAGCTCTGCCGATCCGTGGCGGCGGCTGGTACAGCGGTGACAACGCCGGCGTGGCTGCGCTGCGCTTGTACGATGGGCGCTCGATTGCGAGCGACGCTCTTGGATTCCGGCCCGCTTTTATTGGTTAATCTGGTTTCTGAGTTTCTGGCTATCTGAATGGGTTCGCAGGGGCGGTTTTTGCCCCTGCAGCCCGAAGGGCTCCATGGAAAATCTGAAAATCAAACAAAAAACCGAAGACATGATCAAGTATGGATACATCGCACTTAGACAATTCCCGAAAAGCGAGAAATTCTCACTCGGGATGGATATCAAAAAGACAATGTTTGGCATGCTTGGATCGATCATTAGAGCAAACCGAAACCGCGATAAACGAGATGATCTCTTTGCGATCGACATCGAATTGGAAGTATTGCGAACTCAGGTGCGCCTAGCAATGGAAATGGGATTTTTGCCATTCGCGAAATATGAAATATGGGCCGGCCATCTTGCAGAAATTGGGAGAATGCTCGGTGGCTGGGTGAAGCATGCGAAAAAGGGGTAAGGCTATTTCTGCCGATCCGTGGCGGCGGCTGGAACAACGGTGACAACGCCGGCGTGGCTGCGCTGAACTTGAACTATGAGCGCTCGAATGCGAACAACGATCTTGGATTCCGGCCCGCTCTCGCCTGTAGCCGGATAAAGTGTTCTCACGAGACGCTTTCAGCGCGCAGGCAAAAGGAGCTTTATTCCTGTGCCTTTGAAAGCACAAATTGGCAGTACTGGAATGGCTACGATAAGTACCTCCTGAAAAGGGAAAATGGTAGCCACCAATTTAAATTGGAGAAGAGAATGCCCATCACCCATAGCAACCTCTGGGAAAGAATCGCAAACTTTGAAAATCTTTATCAAGGATATCGAGCTGCTTCCCGAAACAAAAGATTCAGTGATGCAGCCCTTAATTATCAAAAGTGCCTTGAGGAGAACCTCATCAATTCTCTTAACCAATTGCTTTGGAAGGAGTGGAAACCCTCCTCTTATCATGAATTCTATGTGCACGATCCCAAGAAACGCCTTATCAGTGCACCTCCCTTTAAAGATCGGGTTGTTCATCATGCTCTGATCCGGGTGATCGAGCCTCTCTTTGAGCGTAAATTTATTTCTGATTCTTACGCATGTCGCAAGGGGAAGGGGACTCACGCAGCAAAGGAGCGCGCCGAGGCCTTCGCGATTTCGGCTCATAAAAAATGGGGTGAATATTATGTCCTAAAGGCCGACATAAAATCATATTTTCACAGCATCGATCGTCACATATTGATGGATATCATCCGGAGGACAATTTCAGACAAAAACGTTCTTTGGCTTATTGAAAGAATTGTGATGGTTGACGGGGATCGCAGCGGTATTCCAATCGGCGCGCTGACAAGCCAATTATTCGCGAATGTCTACATGGACTCCCTAGACCATTATATAAAAGACACCCTGGGCGTGAAAATGTATGCTCGCTATATGGATGATTTCCTTGTAGTTCACCCGGACAAGGAATATCTCAGAAAGCTTCTTGCAGACATTGAATCATTCATTACCGATCGCCTTCATCTTTCCTTGAATCCCAAAACCTCAATATTCAAATCTGGCGAAACGTCATGCCATGCCATTGATTTCTGCGGTTACAGGATCTGGCCCGGTCATACAAAGCCTCGCAAACGCACTGTTAAATGCGCTAGGAAAAGATTTAAGCATCTCGCTGATCTCTATGGGAAAGGAATGATCGGGCTAGACCGGATTCGTTCCAGCATAATGAGCTTTCTGGGATATATGAAACATTGCAATGGTTCACGTTCGCTTGAAGCAGTCCTGGACGGAGCCGTTTATATAAAATCAGCAGAAGAAATCAGATCACAATATGTTCTGCAAAATCCCCCGAAAGCACCCTCCTGCATGCGGGCAGAGCAGCCGCGCCGTCAGTCGCGTCCCCTGGCGGCGCGGTAAGAGGAATCTCAATTAAAAGGATGGAGATATGAACGCAAGCGTAAAAGTGATGTTGTCATACGATTATTGTCATTTCGAGATCGCCCTTTCCAGTGATCAAGACATGACACTTTCAGAAGTTAACGAAATGAGGAAGGCCGCTCATCGATTAGCAGATAATGCAGTGAGGCAATACAAAGTTGCCAAATCGGAAGCGGCCGGCAACCTGGCATGGCAAAAGGAAAAGTTTTACCAGAAAGCTGAGGAAATCCGGTTAAAACCCGTGAGCGAATGGACGCCTGAAGACAAGGCCCACATGAAGATATTGGCAGATCGCGACTGGACAGCTCGTTATGATTATGACGATGATCAAGGCCAGTTTTAAATGGCACACATCATCCATTGCCCAGTTGGACGATTGACCTTTAACCCTCTTAACACAAGATGCAGATCCTGCACTGATTGCGAAAGAGGCAAAGAGTATCAGCACATAGCTTTCCCTTATGCGATTGATGGGAGCAAAAACCAATTGAAAGGAAAAAAGAAATGAGCGGATTTGGAGAAGAAGACAAGGTTTCCCTGCTCGGCCTGGCTCGAGGGGGAGCTATTGAAAGGTTTGACGAAGAGCTCCAGCGCGTTCTTGACAACATCATAGATCCCAACTCGAGTGAAGGGAGAAGGGAAATCACTTTAAAGGTGAGGATTGAGCCTTCCCCGGATGGAGCGACTGCGAAAGTAGATGTCACATGCTCCTCCAAGCTTCAGCCAGTTCATGGCTGCTCAACAATGTTTTACATCGGCAAAGAGAAGGGTAAGGGAGTGGCATTTGAGCATTGCCCGGAGCAGCTTCATCTGGATATGAGCAACAGTCTCAATACGGTTAAATTCCCTGGCGGAAAGGCGTAATGGGAAAGCCCAGCTTCGATTCAAATCTTTGCCCTGTTGGCAGAGAATTTAGCCTAGATCACCCAACATGCAAATCTTGTAGAATCGGTTGCTTAGCAAAAGATCGGGCGAAACCGTCAGAAACTAGAGCGGTTTCGTCCAAAGATGGGATGAGGGTAGAAACAGAGGAAGCCGAGCAGATAGCATTCGCTCAATATCTCGATCTTTACTTTCACGGAGAATGGTTTCATGTCCCAAATGGAGGGAAAAGAAGCAAGGCTGTTGCAGGCAAATTGAAAGCCCAGGGAGTGAAAAGAGGAGTTCCTGATAACTTCATTTTGCGTCCAACTAAAGGTGCCCCGGGAGTGGTAGTGGAGCTTAAGAGGTTAAAAGGTGGCGTTGTATCCGAAGAACAAGAAGGATGGATTGCATTGCTCCAATCATTCGGCTGGATTGTGGGTGTATGTAAAGGAGCACATGAAGCAATTAATTTTGTAAAAGAGGTTTACGGTAAATGAACAAAATTCAAATGGTTGCGAAATTATATGATGCGAGGGGTTCCTTGAAAGCACTATTCCCGGATAAATTTGAGCAAAGAATATCAGAAATCCAAACCGCTATCAAGATGATCATAAAACAATCCGGGGAAAGTGAACTCGAAGTCATGATTAAACTTATGAAAGAACAAAAGGAAAAACCAATCTTGCAGATGTGGATAATGGCCGCAACCGTCGAGTTGCTTGAGCCATCATGACACTTGTTCAATCGCTCTTCAAGGAGCTTCCTGAACGAGACCAAGATTTCCTTGATTGGATCATCTTCCTCCCCTGCGCAAAATGCGGTGCCGTTGGTTGGCTTGATGATAATGGCAAGCGCCAGGGAATTGTAGCACACCACCAACCCGCAAAAGGTCATGGGGCGAAGGGAAGCAAAACTAGTGATCGCCGAGCGCTTCCTCTATGCTGCTTCACAATCCGCGGGAAGGGATGCCACGAAAAATTCGGAGAGATGGGAAGGGATTCATTCTGGGGCAAAAGAGACATTGAATCATTAATCATCAGAATTAATGAAGTTTATGACAAATGCATCAAGAGGGGTTAGATGAGATACGAGTACCAAAGATTTATCACACACCGTTGTGGCCACACTGAAAAACACACCCTTTACTGCCGCAACCATAAAGAGGCAGATTTTTGGGCCGTTAACCTCCGCAAGACAGTCTGCTTCACTTGTCGCGATTTGGCCAAAGAAAAAGCTGAAGATTATTAAAATCGAGAGGATAAAAATGGACAGTCCTGACGCGAAAACAATTAAACCTGATGCAAATTTTGCCTTCATCCCATTATGTAACCTAGCAATTAATAACTACAATGCCAGGCGATTCACTGAAAATATGACCCAACAGCGCCAAGCACGATTCGATGAGCTGGTGATATCAGTGAAGGGAAAAGGTGTGATTGAACCTCTTCTTGTTCGCCCAATTGAGGGAGGGTTTGAAATCATCGCAGGTGAGCGCCGTTACCGCGCGGCATGTCAAGCGGCCGAAGAGTTAGGCATTGAACAATATGAATATGAACTTCCCTGTATGGTGCGGGAAATCTCAGAAGACGACGCTTTCGACCTGATGCTGATTGAAAACCTACAACGGGATGATCTTACCCCCTTTGAGACGGCCCAGGCCTTCCGCACTTATCTTGAGAGACATGGCAATGCCGGCGAGAGTGTGACAGAGCTCTCGATGCGCACCGGGATACCACCACATGCCATTCGCCGCCAAGTCCGCATTCTTGATTTGCCAGATGAGGCGCTTTCCGCATGGAAAGACGGCAAGATAACTCAATCCCACGCCGAGATGTTCACTCGTCTCGATGATCGCACTCAGATCCTGGATCTTCTCACCGCATGCATACGCCTGAAACTCTCTACCCGGGAACTAGCCGAACGCATCGGCACCATTTCTCCTGATCTCGACCGGGCTTTTTTTGATAAAGAAGAATGCCAGATCTGCCACTTCAACGGCGCGGTGCAGAGTGGTCTCTTTGCTGATTCAGCACAAGGGGGGAAATGCGGGAATGCTCAATGTTATGAAGCAAAACAGGGGAATTTCTTCACAGAGAATTGGATAAAGAGTAAAGCAGCTGAGGCATATGGTACTCGCGGATATCGTTTCGGTCACCGACTTGGCCAGGACCGTTGCGAGGCAATCGTTTTCGAGAACGCGGCAACTCGTTGCCTGGATTGCGATAGATTTGTGAGTATTCTTCGCTTAAATGGCACCGTGGTTGGAGGGTATGCGCGCAGCTGTACGGGGCCCGTCGCATGCTTCGAGGAATTATATCGAGAAGCGGCCGCAGCACCCAAGGAAAAAGAAACGAAAGCGGCAGAAACTGAGACGAAAGAACCCGGACCTGAAACAAAGCAAGGGAAAAGTGAAACGCCTGCCGCGGCAAAACAAATCCTGGAGCAGCACGGGAAAAAGAAAGCCCCTTCAAAAAACTCTCCTCTTGAAGAGACAGGACCTGTTTTTAATGGTCCACGTGGCGAAAGATATCGCGAAAGCTTTTTCCAAGATGTTCTGTGGGAGAAGATCAATGCATGCGCTCCTAACAACAATCAAGTCCGGCGTCTCATAATTCTTTCCCTTGCTCTTGCTTCTTCAGCCTCCAGAGAACTCATTGGAATAAAGGAAGGAATTGCGACTGATTGCAAATCTGATGATTTTGCCAAAAAGATATTTGATGATCTCCCCGAAGAGCATCTTCACGAAACATTGCGTTCTGCGGCAGTTAAACACATTCTTCATCATTCGGTTTCGCCGGCAGTCCGGCGTATAGTTGCAGACAATTTCGGGATAAGCCTTGTCCAGGAATGGACATTGACTAAAGAATACCTAGAGTCTCTAAATAAAAGCGAGATCGTCAGAATCGGCGAAGAATCAAGTGTGGGGATCTGGAAGGATGAAAAGACCCAGGCGTATCGAAAGAAACATTTCAGGGGTAAAGCCCTTCTGTCTCTCAAGAAAGAGCACCTGATCGATATCATCATGAAGAGTGGAATGCAACTCAAGGGAAGAGTCCCGGCCGAAGTCCTCGGTAAATAATATGGACATTTCCATCATTACCCACCGTATAAAAAACGCATTGGAAGAAGGAGGGCTGAAAAGCGCTCCAGATGGAGCTTTATTCCAGACTGTCAACAATATTGCTGACCTTCTTCGCCCGTGGGAGGAAACCTTCCCGGGAATCGACCTCAATGTGGGAAACGTACCTCATTTTGGAAGAGGGATTATCCGAAGAGGTCCAAAATTCAATCCGTCGCCCCGTATGAGTAAGCGCCCACTGCCCCCACCCAGGCCCATCATCCCTTCTCCTCTTGTTTTGGACCGAGGGCTGTTTCAATCCACTCAGGCTATCTGGGATTATTACCAAACGAAGGATGGGGTAGATCCGCGCCTTTTGGATTGCGCTTTTTCAGACATTGGTATTGAGGAATTTCTTGGGCCTCTTTGCAGCGAGCTCGCTGACTACCATCCTCTCGGGATGTTGCTTGAAGACGTGATGCACTGCAATTCCATTTCAAACCTAAGCCACTTTCAATTGATGGTTCCTCATTACGTCTATGATGATGAAGCGGCAGCTACAGTAATGGCGTTTCTCAGCGGAGCCGAATCAATCGCCGGCCACCTCACTTATTTTTTCGAGGAGCAGGATCGGAATGGTGATGATTCACATTTTGAGCTTCATCCGAAGGACGTTTCCCTTATTGAACAGATAGGTTTCGAGGAATTACTCCACGTCTATACAAAATTCCCAGGGGGAAAGTCATATGACCTCTGGAAATTATTCAACTGGTATGAAAATTTCTTCGCATCACTATGCCAGCATTTCCCGGAACATATGGAAAACGATTGGCCTATTGTCTCGGATGGAGGAATGGGCACTGAATTTGATATCACGCGCAAAGAAGATATCGAATTTGGGATTTCTTATGCGGAAGCGTTTTGCGAACTAATCAACGCCATGCCTGATCCATATCAATTTGAATGGAATGAAGGTGGTTTAGTAGAAATCTTCATACACGAGCTATGCGAGGTATGGCGAAAATCAAACAATAAACGTCTGGTTAAATGGATAAGTCCCAAAAGTCAGACCCTTCTTCAAAGAATTAAGGTAGGTGCAATTTGAGCCCCGCGAATAATGTGCAAAAACAATTATTTGGGATAGCAATATTTGAGGAAGAGATAATCCTTTCAGAATTCACACCCGGAGGAGCTGAGAAGCGATTCATAATAACTCCCGAACAGCTTATGGCGTTCGTCAGCTCGGATGTGACTTTCCGACCTTTCCCTGGACTTATATGGATGAAAAGTGGAGCGTGTCTAGAAAACTACCTTTTTATACTTCCATCCGGTCCGCGCAATCTTCTTTATCGCAAGTCGAAAAAACTTCTCACGATCGCCGTTACACTTCCGGCGATCGCTATCGAGGCAGGAATTGATCGATCACTCCAGAAGATATCTGCAATCCGGATGTGGGGTCTGGCAAAGAAGAGTGTCTCTCCCGCTAGCGTCCTATATGAATTGCCGCTACCCAATCTCACGGGTCCCTCTCTTTGTCTTGGTAGCACTGAAAAAACAATTGGTGGCAATATCCGCGCGGCGGTTGAAAAGACCATCTTCGACACACCATTTAATCACCACAATCACATTGTTGGACTGGAGAAGATCCCCTTCCATGATTATGTGAAAAAGTACAATGGGACATGTCCGCTTAACACATTGAAACAGATTGGGAAGGGGAGGGATATCCTCAAATGAAGTCGCAAAACAGGAAGAGTCATATCGCACTACAATTCCAGAGAATACTCATCATCGGCGCTGGTGGTACCGGAAGTTATCTTGCCCAGGGACTCGCCAAGATGGTCGCGGGCTACCATCTTGATATCGAGGTCCTCATCGTGGATCCCGATATAGTGGAAGAGAAGAACTGCGCACGGCAGAACTTCCATCCCTGGGAGATCGGCCAGGGAAAAGCTGAAGCGCTGACGTCCAGACTAAACCAGCAATATGGTATCGCCTGGGCTTTCGTCAAGGGAAAGGGTGAGGACTTGCTAAAAGGAAATCCTCCTTTTCAGACCGTTCCGACGTCTACATGGGCAGCCGGGAAAGTGGTCACGGGATACGATCATAACCGGCTGACCATCACTTGCGTCGACACGGTAGCCGCAAGAAAACCATGCAAAGGACTGGGGCCATGGCTCGACTTAGGGAATGGAGTTGAGACGGGTCAGGCGCTTTATGGGACAACAGAGGATCTGAAGCTTCTTTCGGTCGAAGTAAATGATTGGGAGAAAAAGCCAACTGTAGGAAACCTCCCAAGCCCTTTCCTTGCTTTCGGTATGTCCAAACTGAAAACTCCAAAGAAAAAGGCGCCCTCCTGCGCCGATACACCCTTCGCTGAACAAGGAGTCTTCGCGAACGAATGGGCGGCCGCTGCAGGGCTTACAATTCTTCACCAACTTCTGATCAAAGGTGATCTAACAACCCCGGCCATTTATTTTAATATCTCGAAGGGATGGATGGCGCCGGAATTTATCACTCGAGATTATCTATCACGTTAACCACTAAAGGAGATAGACCAATGGCAGAAATTAGGATTCAAATCGCACACCATTTCAAGATCGATCCGGCCCAGCTTGTCCCCGGTCTAATTCGCCTTCCGGAGCAGATCACGCGCACCGTTTCTGTGGGTGATGAATTCAGCACAGAAAAGGTTTCCCTTGGCTCACTTCCGGATGCTGATCGCATAGCTTTAATAGCAGAAATTGAAAAACAAACACGTGAAGCAACTCGGACAGCTCAGCCTGCAGGTAAAGCATCGGCATCCTCTCTCACTTCTGGAGATGTGAAAGAGGAATTAAGCGCATTTTGACCCAACCAATATGAGGAGTGAAAACGATGACAGAGAAAACCGATATCACAATTAAATTTGAAGGCAGGGAATACAACGTCCCTGTTGGATTTACCGCCGAGGAGTTCCAAGACAGTCTTGCTGCCACCAACCCTAAGGCGGCAACCGCCAAATTGATCAAAGACGGTCCTGGCACTTATACTTTAAAGCCCGAATATAAGGATAAGGGATAATGACGGAAGCAGAACAAATTGCCGCTTTTAAGCAGGCAAACACTTTCGAATGCATAGCATTACGTGCTCAGATAACCCTTCTGCAATGCTCCAAAAATCAGAAGCGTGAGATGTTTGTTTGCCAGGATTGTAAACAAAAAGATGGAAGCCTAATACCTCAACCTCTTGATAAGCAATCTGGGTGGAAACGCTTGAATTTATTAAATAAACAATATCCAGAAAAGATGGCAAAGCCTTTACAAATTAAAGAAAGGGAGAGAAAAGTGGGTAGAAAATGTGAGGTAGAAAACTGTGGGAAATACACCATAAAAGATCGGCGTTGTTATACCCATTTCCAAGAGAAACACGGTAAGCCACCATATCCGTATAAATCTAAGGAAAAGACGACTAAAAAGCCAGAGACGGAAGAGAGAGAGAGAGAGAGAGAGAGAGAGGAACCCGGCGCCGGCCAACGAAGGAAAGAATGGGCTCGAGGCTTTACTTGACGGAGTGGCGCTCTCAATCCCGCGTCATTTGCAGGTTAAATTAGACGAAAGGGGAATTACATTTACAGACATCATCTCCCTAATCGAGATGCTCCTAGAAGGGAAGCTAAGGAAAGTTGCGAATGCTGTCAACTAAGTTTTTCCCGGTTTTACTGATCGTCATGGACGTTCTCGCGGCGATCGGCTATTGCCAACACGGATTCCAGGAATGGAGAAAAGTCATTTACTGGTTGTCCGCTGCGACATTGACCTACGTTGTGACATTTTAACCAGAAAGGAGGTAAACAAACATTGCGATAACTCCACCACCATTATCAACCCTTCAGGCAATTAACAATGTCAACCAGGCAATGACAAACCTAACCCAAGCTTTACAACCATTTATTAAGGGGAAACATATGGATGCTGCAGCACAGAAACTCTCTCAGGATCTTTCGACACTTCAGTCGCAGATCTCTACGCTAATTTCAACTCTCCAAGGGCAGATCACTACACTTCAAGGAACGATTAGTACCCTACAGGCTGGCCAACCCCTTGCCGATTCTGATCTGGCAACTATGGACGCGACGGTTGAGGCCATGTCAAACACGGTTGAGGCGGCATTGCCCACTACAACTCCGGCACCTGCAACGACGCCAGCTCCAACTGCGCCGGAGACTTCTACGACATCATAGAAATTATTGATTATTCTGAAGCGAAGAGGGGAGAGACCCTCCCCTCTTTTTGGTTCCCCACCCCTAAACTATGAAAGGATTCCCGAATGAAAAACAAGGAGTTGTTCTCGCTTCATCAAGGGCTAAATCAGGTAACCAATCTTCCGGGGCTCAAATTTGCCTATGCTGTGGCCAAGAACCTTAATTTGGTTATATCAGAGCTTAAACTGATCCAGAAACTGCGGGATCCTAAACTTGGTTATACGGAATATGATTCAAAGCGGATCGAGCTTGCCAAGCAATATGCAGATAAAAATGAAGATGAATCGCCCAAGCAAGAGAACAATAATTTCATCATAACCGGCGAAAATCGTGTTAAATTCGATGCTGAAATAGCACTTCTCCAAGCAGAGCATCAAGAAGCAATCGATACCCACCTGAAACAACTGGAAGAATTCACGGAGCTTCTGGAGGAAGATTGCAAGTTGGAATTCCACAAAGTAAAACTCAAGGAATTGCCGAACGATCTCAACGCAGCTCAGGTAACGGCAATAATGCCCATAATCGATGATTCGGCGTGGGAATGATTGGCGTATAACTATTAAATCCAAAAGGAGAAACCATGTTGACTGCTCCGATATCAAATCTTTCAGCGCTGAAAGAGATACATGAATCTCTTCTTGGCAGTGTCTGTGCCATCAAGGAACAACTCCAGGAAATTGAGGATAAGGTCGTCGATCTTCATGATTTAATCGAAGCGGAGGAGACGTTAGCGGTTTTTTAATAATCTCACATCTGCAATTTATTTAATGTTTTCATGGGGGTTGATTGTGGGGCCGCAATGTGAGGACGGGTTTACCCGAATAGCTAACGAACTTCTTGACGCATTATGGAAAATCCGAATCCCAGGAGAATCAATGCAGATTTTCCTGCTGATTCTACGTAAAACATTCGGATATGGAAAGAAGCAGGATATGATCGCATTATCACAATTCCAAGAGACGGGCATATCGAAACAGCATGTAATCAGGGCGATCAAGAAGCTTGTAGAAATGAAATTAATCATTGCCGAAAAAGGCAACAAAGTAATAACAACCTATCAAATTAACAAGCATTATTCTGAATGGGAAGCGTTGCCAAAAAAGGCAACGTTGCCAAAAAAGGCAATAGAAGTTGCCGAAAAAGGCAATGCGTCGTTGCCAAAAAAGGCACCCACAAAAGAAACTACTACAAAAGAAACTACTACAAAAGAAACAGACCTTTCTTCACCTGCCGGTGAAGAATTCGAATCAGGCGAGTGGATTTCTAAAAAAAGAAGGAAAATCGAAGGCAAACGGTTGGAAAGCTTCATTCTTTTCTGGGAAGCGTTTGATTACAAGAAAGGGAGAGCAGAGGCAATTGACGCATGGCTTGACATTCCCCAGCTTACGATGACCTTGGTCGCTAACATCGTTGAGGCAGCAAAAAACGAAGCTAAAGGGCGTTCAGAATTAATCCGCCAATCGCTTATTCCTAAAATGGCACAAGGTTGGATCACCGCTCGACGATGGGAAGATGAGCAGGTTAATCCTGCTGAAGATAAGAAAGAAATGGTTCCACGTTGTCCAAAGTGTGGATCAGGGACTAAATTGACAGGGGAAAACAACGATAAGCGTGAATGCAAGGGATGCAGCTTTATTTTTGACTTTAAGTCAGAAAAGTAATAATTTGTTCATTCATAAGGAATGATTAAACAATGCCGATCCGACCGAAACGACCATGTTCTCATCCCGGATGCCCAGAACTCGTTACATCAGGGAGATGTGAAGCTCATATGGTCAAGCAAACAAATCAGTTTGCGAATTTGCGCAAATCGTATGATCAGCAACGTGGGACCGCAGCAAGCAGGGGATATGATGCTAGATGGACCGCATACTCGAAACAGTACCGGATTGATTACCCGCTCTGTGTTGAATGCCTAAGGAACGGAATACTAACCAGCGTTGAACATGGTGGACACGTTGACCATATCGTAGCAGTAAGAGGGAAGAATGATCCACTGTTCTGGGATCCGAATAATCACCAATCACTTTGCCATTCATGCCATTCGGCGAAGACAGCAAGAGAAGATCAGGGATTCGGGAATAAGGAATAAACTTAATGGGTAAGTGGCACGAATAGTAACGTACAATGTTCTTGCAAACGTTGTAACCAACAAAAAAATAATCATAATAATGGGGGCCAATTGAATTTATTTGATAGGATTATAACCCCACCAGGGTGGTCGCAATGTCAAGAGTCGATCCGGCCATGACCGCGCATGGAATAAAATTTTTACGCGTGCAAAACTTTGAAAAGGAGTAAGCCATGGGAAGGCCAAGAGTCCCAACAAAGTTAAAAATCATCAAAGGGACCGATCAACCCTGCAGGACGAATCCGGACGAGCCGGATCCAGAAACAGAGATCCCGGAGATCCCACATCACCTTTCTTATGAGGCCAAGGTTGAATGGAATAGGATGGCGCCTATCCTCGAGGAAATGGGGCTCATTTCCAAAATCGACATGGCTGCATTCGCAATGTATTGCCAGAGCTGGGGAGATTTTGTAAAAGCCGGGAATATGATCAACAGGATCGGCCGTTCACCTAAGGATTCAAAGGAGCGTCAAAATTTATCAATGTGGATGAAGGAGAGTAAAGATGCCAGGCTGATGGCCCATAAGTTTTTGGTGGAGTTCGGGCTCACACCGGCGAGTCGTACTCGTGTATCTTCCAAGAAAAAGAAAGAGCCGGACAAAAAAGGTAAGTGGGCGATATGACCCGATGCCTTCTCTGCAACAGACGCCTAAAGGATCCTGAAAGCATCCGGCGCCGGAAGGGCCCAAAGTGTAGAGCAAAGGAAATCAAAGTAGGAATTTGGAAACAGATCGGATTGTTTGAAGGGAATTTTGATGGCAAAAGCTAAGAAAAATCCGAAATCGGAAACACCTCATATTGATGCTGCAAATCAGTACATTTCAGACATATTAAATGGGGTTATTCTGGCATGTGAATATGTTAGGCGCGCATGCCAACGCCAGCTCGATGATTTAAAAGCGTCAAAAAGCGCCGTGTTCCTCTATCGTTTTGATGAGATCAAGGCTGAACGAATTTGCAAGTTTCTTGAAAACCTTCCCCATACAAAAGGGATCTGGGCATCCAGGGAAGAGTCGATCCGGCTCGAGGCCTGGCAATGTTTTGTATTCACCACAATCTTTGGATGGGTGAAGAAATCCGACGGTAATCGGCGATTCCGGGAAGCATACATTGAAGTTCCAAGAAAGAATGGGAAGGCCCTTGACATCAAAACTTTGATTGCTACTCCCGAAGGGTGGAAGTGCCATGGGGATCTTGTACCAGGAGATTATGTTTTTAATCCGAAAGGAAAACCTATAAAGGTGACAGGGGTTACAAAGCATTATCCTGGCCAATGCATGATGGTCAAATTCTCATGTGGTGAGGAGATCTTGGCTCATGAGCTCCATGAGTGGGAGACCGATAGGACATGGTTCACCAAAAGGCCACGCGGATTTCGTGACGGTCGACCTCTCCCTGTTGTTAATACTCGGGAGATTGCGGAAACTTTGCGCGGAGGGAACCGTAAAGATTTTGTTCACCGTATCCGAACGAGTGAACCTCTTGATTTACCAGATTTAAATCTCATAGTTCCCCCATATACTCTCGGTGCATGGCTTGGTGATGGAACGAGTCGTTCAGCCATGATAACATGTCCTGATGCTGAAATTATTGCCCATATCAACGCTGAAGGCATCCCATCTCGGATAATGGGTAGGAAGGGAAAAGCAATTTCTTATGCTTTAAGCGATGGCGACCGTTCACAAAAAGCCAGAGATGTTTGTCTTGCTTCCAAATTCCGTAAACTTGGTCTTATCCAGAATAAGCGAATACCTGTTGAATATATGCGCGCGTCCCGAATGCAGCGCCTGGAAGTATTGAGAGGTCTGATTGATACTGATGGGCATATTACTATACGCGGACAGGTAGAAATAATTTCTAAATATAAGGCCCTTGCCGAAGATATAGCACAGTTAATTTGCACACTTGGTATGAAACCGACTATTTGCGTTAAGATGGCCAAAATAAAAGGGAGAGATTGTGGAGTCGTATACAGAGTGTGTTTTTTCGCTAAAGACGAAGAGCCCTTAGCCAACGTCTATAGGAAAAGAAAACGCCAAATGATAATTGGTAAGGGCAAGAGGAGATCCGCGGCGCGAACTATAATTGATGTCAAACCGGTTGGTGAACGGATTGTGAACTGTATTGAGGTTGAAGGTGGCCTTTATTTGGCTGGAACTTCGTTGATAACGACACATAATAGCATTATCGGCTCCGGGGTTGGGCTGTATATGTTTGTTGCAGATGATGAGAATGGCGCAGAGGTATATAGTGGAGCATCGACCGAGAAACAGGCATGGGAAGTATTCCGGCCGGCCAAGCTCATGGCCCAGCGTGAGAATGAAATGCGCGAGCACTTCGGGATCCAGGTGAATGCAAAAACTCTCAATCGGCCAGCCGACATGTCTAGGTTCGAGCCGATCATAGGCAAACCCGGGGATGGCGCATCACCATCATGCGCTTTGATTGACGAATTCCATGAACACGATACTGACGATCTCTATTCAACCATGCTCACCGGCATGGGGGCCAGGACCCAACCTCTTGTTCTCATCATTACCACCGCAGGAGTGAATCTCGGGGGTCCCTGCTATGCAAAGAGAAGCGATGTAATCAAGGTCCTCGAGGGGACATACGACGGTCCTGACGTATTCGGGATAATCTACACCCTCGATCCGGAGGACGATTGGACCACTCCGGAGGCTTTACAAAAGGCAAACCCGAATTATGGGGTATCTGTCTCTGATGAGTTTCTACTTGCTGAACAGCGCAAGGCAATTCAATCTGCACACCTTCAGAACAATTTCAAAACTAAGCATCTTGATATTTGGTGTAGCGCTTCCGCTGCTTATTTCAACATGCAAAGTCTTGAGGCCTGTATTGATCGATCGCTCTCTATCGAGGATTTCAATGGTGCTGAATGCATGGCATCTCTGGACATCGGCAGCAAGATTGATATCTCCGGCCTGGTCTCTCTCTTCCGGCGAGAGCTTGAAGGCAAGATGCATTATTATGCTTTCGCTAAACCATATATTCCGGAAGAGACCGCATGGGATCCCAAGAATAAACAATATCAAGGATGGGCGAACGCCGGTCTTCTGACTGTCACCTCGGGCAACATCATAGATTATGAGCAGATTGAAAAGGACAATCTGGAATGGGCACATCAGTTTGCAATCCTGGAGGAAGCTTTCGACCCATGGAATGCCGCCCAATTCGGCCTGAGGATGATGGCGGAGGGAATAAACATGGTTGAGGTCCCTCAGAATGTCAAAAATCACTCGGCGCCGATGAAGGAGCTCGATGCTCTGATCAGGGCGAAGCAGTTTCACTTTGACGGTAACCCCGTCTTGAAATGGATGTTCAGTAATGTTGTGGCCAAGGTCGACGCCAACGATAATGTATTCCCGAGGAAAGAGAGGGAGGAGAATAAGATTGACCTGGTTGTTGCGATCATCATGGCCCTGGGCCGTTGGATTGTCCAGGAAGGAGAAGGAGGAAGCGTTTACGAAAAAAGGGGAGTTCTTACCGTCTAAATCATTCATTAAGAATGATTATTCACTTGACAAGAAAGGAATTTTATGATTTTATCTCAAATCGTAAGCAAAATTGAGCTGCCGGACCTGCCCGACATTTTAGCTATCCTCGCTGTTGCCTCAATCGGGTACGGCTGTTGGCTCATCCAGATTTGGTTGATGTTTATTGTTGTAGGTATTTTGGTTCTTGCGGCCAGTATATTCATGGCCAGCGCAAAAACTGTTAAGAAAGGCCAGGTGCAGTAACCACCGTCGGGAGGCGGAGGGTAAATGGGATACCTCAGCAGGGCGTTTGAAAAAAGGGCGAGTGCGGATATCATCGGTTTGTCTCCCGGGGATCCCGCACTCGCAGCTTTTTGGGGTGGTCCTTCTACAGCAAGTGTCCAGGATGTATCTTCTGATACAGCATTGCGAGTGTCTACCGTTTTTGCGTGCGTAAACCGGATCAGTCAGACACTTGCCATGCTTCCCCTTCTTACTATGCATGATCTCCCTGGCGGAGGTCATGAGATCGCTAAATCCCATCGGCTTTACAAACAGCTGCGGTATCAATCGAACCGGTGGCAAACCGCATACGATTTCCGATTAATGATGCAGGCTCATGTACTTTTGAGGGGGAATGGGTATGCACGGATTGTTTCAGCTCCAGGGCGTGGCATCAACGAGCTGGTCCCAATGCATCCTGACAGAGTATGGCCATTCGTCATCACTCCCAATGGCGTTACATATTATATGTACGATAATTCACCCCCTCCTCCTCCTGGCTCGAAGCTTTTCTTCCAGTATTTCCCCATCAACGCAAACATGGAGATCCTTCTGCAGTCTGAAGTTTTCCATGTTACGGGCTTGTCTACAAACGGAATTGTTGGGATTAACCCAATAAAGAAACTCCGTGAAGCTATCGGCCTTGCGATGGCGACTGAAGAACACGGCGCCCGGGTATTTTCCAATGGTGCGCAGATCAGTAAAGCATTCCGGCACCCGAATAAGTTGAGCAAAGATGCTTATGACCGGCTCAAATCGTCTTTGGGGTCAGAGTTTCAAGGCGTGCGGAATTCTAACAAAACAATCATTCTTGAGGAAGGAATGGACATCAGCACATTGTCCATGACTTCTGAGGATGCACAGTTTCTCGAAACCCGCGCTTTCCAGGTTGAGGATATTGCCCGGATCTTCTCGGTGCCGCTTGTGCTGATAGGGCATTCCGGAGACAAGGCAAGCACATATGCTTCGGCTGAACAGTTTGTCGCATCTTTTATCACTCATACGATGCAACCACATTTCGTTTCCTGGGAACAGGCGATCCAGAGGGATCTCTTTTATCCTTCAGAGATGGGTATCTATCGAGCGGCATTCAATGTTGACGAAATGCTCCGTGGGGACATGGCCGGCAGGGCGGCTTATTACACTGCACGTTTCGGTGTTGCTTCGATTAGCCCCGATGAGATCAGGGCAAAGGAAGGCGAAAGCCCGATCGCGGATGGGTCCGGAACCAAACACTACATTATGTCAAATATGATTCCTCTGGAGATGGCGGGTATCAATGCAGTCCCCAAAGCTAAACATCCAGGAGCTATTGATGGCCAGTCGGCTTGAGCAGGCATCAAAAGCAGCTTATGAAGCATATGGAGTAAACACCGGTGGTAAATCGCTTATTACCGGAGAGGATCTCCCTGAATGGGATCGTCTCCGCGGAGTTATACGCATTGCATGGCGCGCAGCTGCAATTGCCGCGATCGTGTCTTGGAAAGGATCCAGAAATGAAGGGTGACCCGGAAATCATTGCCATGTTGAATGCCAGGCTCGCGGATGAGCACGCCGGCATCGTTCAATATGTTACCCACGCGGGAATGCTGGATAATTGGGGATATGCTCGGCTTGCCGCATATATTCTCGATCGTGCAAAGTCAGAGATGAGACATGCCGGCTTGGTTCTGGACCGCATTCTCTTTCTCGATGGTACGCCGGACCTGGCCATTATTCATGCCGTGAATATTGGTGCTGATGTCGAGGAGATGTTCGCCAACGACCAGGATAAAGAATTGACGGCGATCGCAGGCTATACTGAAGGAGTCGACTTGGCCGTCAAGCTTAAGGACTTCGGTACCCGGGACCTGATGGAAAAGATTTTGATTGAAGAGGACGATCATCTTAACGTCATCGAGGGCAATATAACCCAGATCGGCCAAATCGGGATTAACAGTTATCTGGCCGTGCAAATTGAGGGGTAACGATTATGAAAGTATCGTTTAACAGTAAGGGCCGGAGCCATGCAAGTTCGCTGATCGCCGAGGGGAAGGTCGACAAGACCTCATCCTGGTCGTTCGATGCCGAGGATGGTAATAAGATCCTGGGCACGGATAACTGGTCCGAATATGCGCTTTGGTTCCTTGGCGAGGACACTTCGGCCGATGAGAAAACGAAAGAGCGATATCGATATCCCTATGGCAAAGACGGTAAAGTTTACCGATCTGGGCTGATCGCGATTCGACAACGTGCCGGCCAGGAGGGTGCGACCGAGATTTATGACGCAGCTGGCGAGCTCCTGAAGAAAATTGATGGCGATAAGCAGAAAAGCAGTCTGGCTGCCGACCCCGAAACACGAACCTTGAGCATCGAGCTCCGCGTCGACGAGCCTGGATACGGCAAAAAGACTCCTACGATCAGAGGATATGCTGCTCTCTTCAATAGTCAAAGCGAAGATCTGGGTGGATTCCGGGAATCGATCAGCCCGGGAGCTTTCGGGGCAGCACTTGCCTGTTCTGATGTTCGAGCCCTCATCAATCATGATCCGAATCTTGTCCTTGGCCGCACAAAGGCCGGCACCTTACGACTGAAGGAAGATGAGCGAGGCCTCGCCTTCGAGATCGATCCTCCGGATACACAGGCAGCCCGGGATCTGATGATATCAATGAAGCGCGGTGACATCAATCAATGCTCATTCAGTTTTAATGTTGCGGATGGCGGAGACACATGGCAGAAAGAATCGGATGGAAGCGGGATGTGGAGGCGCTCAATTCAGCAATTCGATAAGATTTACGACATTTCTCCAGTGACTTATCCTGCATATACTTCAACCTCGTGCGCAGTCCGCTCAATGCTGGACCATCAAAGGGAGCTTGAGCAAGCAGAGGAGGCGCGGATTGCCAAAGAAAAGGAAGAGGCACGGAAGCTGGAATTAGATACCTATAAATTAAGGCTTGAGTTGGAAGCTGCGTCATAACCAAGGGCACGTCGCGAGACGTTCCGGAACAATGCACCGCCGTGAGGCCGGAGCGAAAGGAGCTACACAATGAAGAATCTGAAAGAGCTGCGCGATAAGCGCGGAAAAGCAGTGGCCGACGCCCGCGCCATTTTGGACAAGGCGGATGCCGAGAAGAGGGCCCTAACCGAGGACGAAAAAAGACAGGTCGATGCGTTCATGACGGAAGCCGTCAACATCAAGGCCGAGATCGAGACGGAAGAGCGCGTCCAGGACGCCGAGCGCGAGCTGGCAGCTTCCGGGCTCCGCAACGTTGAGACTCCGGAAAATCGCTCCGGTAGTCAGGTGGACCCGAACGACGAAAAGCGCATGCAGGCGTTCCGCAAAGTCATCCTTGACGGCCCTTATAGCCTGTCGGCTGAAGAAAAACGCGACCTGACCGCTGGCAGCGACACCCAGGGTGGCTATCTTCTGGCGCCTATGGAATTCATCAATCAGTTGATCGTCCGCGTCAAAAACCTCGTTTTCATCCGCGACCTTGCTACGGTAATCCCGCTGGCTAACAATGCAAGCTGCGGTGCACCATCCCTCGAAACCGATGTTGATGATCCGACCTGGACTTCAGAAATCGGGGCGACAGTTCAAGATGCTGGCACCGCCTTCGGGAGACGTGAACTGACTCCCCACATGCTTTCGAAACTGGTGAAGGTCAGTATCAAACTCCTGCTCAATGCCGCACTTGACCCCGAAGCCATCATCATGGACCGTCTTGCATACAAATTCGGTGTGGCGATGGAAAAGGCGTATCTCACAGGTAACGGCGTATCTCAACCCTTGGGCGTTTTTACCGCCAGCGCAGACGGGATCCCCACCACCCAAGATATTTACATGCCTACCGGCAATACAACCACTCTGAACGCCGATGGCTTGATCGCCGCCAAATACAATCTGAAGGCTCAATACATGGCAAAGGCCAAATGGGTCTTCCATCGTAATGCAATCGCCCAGATTGCCCAGCTGAAAACCGGTGATGGGGAGTATATCTTCAACCTTTCCGATACCCCGAATGTGCCGGATATGCTCCTCGGCCGGCCGCTACTCATGTCCGAATATGCTCCCAACACATTCACCGCCGGGTCTTATATCGGCATGTTTGCAGATTTCACGCATTATTGGATCGCTGATTCGATGGCTCTCCAATTTATCCGGCTGAATGAGCTTTACCAAACAACCAGCGAGATCGGCTTTATCGGACGCCTTTCGACGGATGCTATGCCGGTGCTTCCTGAGGCATTCACAAGGATCGCGCTCTCCCAATCCTAATCAATCACTCTTGATGCCCCTGATTAATTTCAGGGGCCTTTAAAAGGAGCAATATTATGAATCTCAGTAAAGATTGCAAAGTTTCCCAGGTCCTGGGGTATTTCGCAGCTGGAACCACCCTGCGAACCTCCAGCATCATTGACATGCAGGATTATGAAGGTGTCATGTTCATCGCCTGCCTTGGCACCCTGATCGCGGGTGGGACTCTTGACGTGTATGCTCAGGAAAATACCGCAAATGCTACTTCAGGCATGGCGCGAATTCCTGCCAGCACTACCCCGCTCGCTGTAACTGCGGGAATGGCCGCAATGACACAGAGTTGCATCTTGGTAGATATTTTTCAGCCGAACAAAGAGTTTATCCAGTGCAATATAGCACCTGCGACCCAGAACGCTGTGATACTGGGAATCGTTGCCATCCAATACAGGGGTAAATTCAAGCCTTCAACCCAGGATGCTTCTGTCATCGGGACCAACTTCTTCCAGTCGCCGGCCGAAACCTAAGATTTGTTTCACAATTAAACCCAGGGGAGGCCTCGGCCTCCCTATATGGAGGAAGCTATGACAACGAACAACACCAAAAACTACCGACAGCAGGGTGGTGCGGTCGATAATATCGGGGGCACACTCAATATCCTGCAGGGCGGTAACTTAACACATGCCGTTACTACATTGGCCGCCGCCGGGAACAGCCAGAGTACCGCAGCCGTCATCACTTCTGATATCGTCACGGTAACTGGCGCCGATGCCACCAAAGGAGTCATTCTCCCTCCGATGCTTGTCGGTGAGGTGACATGGGTCATCAATACAAGCGCTGCTGCGTGTCCTGTTTATCCGCAGGGGACCGGTACCATCAATGCTCTGTCGGCAAGCGCTGCAATTTCAGTTGCTGCAGCATCATCTGCCGAATTTATCCAGGTAACGTCAACCAACGTCCGGACCATCCCGACTATCCCGTCATAAGAGGAATGCCATGAAGATCAAAATGCTGACAACAAATTGCTGTTCGGACGTAAAAAAGAACTGGTCTAAAGGGCAGATCCTGGATGTCGAGCCGGAAGAGGCCAAGGCCAGAGTTGATGCAATGCATGCAATCAACCTTGATCCTTTCCCGACCGCAAAATCGGCAAGTTCCAAGGCAAAAGACGATGCTGAATCGAAGAAGTAAAATCGAAAAAGCTATTGTCGGACCGAGGGAAAAGGCGATTCAGCAAAAACATGAATGCGCGGTGGTAGACCCATCCGAAACAGCAGAGGAGAAATCCGATGATGAAAATATTGATCATAATCCTATACTTGGCAATCGCTGTCCCGGCCATTTCCGATTCCATCCAAAGCAAAGACTTTGACGGGCAAAAGATACAGGGAGGAGCATTTAACACGATCCGGAGCGCATCTCTCGGAACAAAGGGCTTTAAATGCTTTTCAACCCTCGGCCGTCTCAGCTGGGAACTTAGGGTAGTTGCGACATCAACTACTAACGGTGCGACTATCGGGTTCAAAATGTTTTATAACGGTAATGAATCAATGACATATCCGATTTCGGATAAGTTTTTCCAGTGGATGAATTCGCCGGTGGCCAGATATCCCAATATTACGAGTGTTTGTCAGCGAGCATATTCCTCTGCAACACCTGTTACGGGATATGGGATCTTCCAATGAGCCTATCGCTTATCACTCCTCCGGTTTATGAACCGCTTACGATCTCAGATGTTTGTGGGCAGATTCGGGTTGATCCTGAATATCTTGCCGACCAGACATCAGTTGTCGAAGGGTTCATATCGGCGATCCGCGGCAAAGCAGAGGATGTGACCAGGCGCGCTTTACTCCCGCAGCAATGGTCTATGGTGCTAGACAAGTTCCCCTGGGGAAGAAAGCCGCTGGAGATCCCCAAACCTCCACTGATCTCTCTGGACTCCATCACTTATCTGGATACCACAGATACTTTGCAAACTCTCGATCCATCCGCATATCGAGTGATCCCAGATATGGGGAATGAGCCGGCCAGGGTGATCCCGATTATATATACATACTGGCCCGAAACCGCGCAGGATATCGCTACAGTCACGATCAATTTCACATGTGGTTACACTCCTGCTTACAGCTATTTTGACCCGACAGTAGCATATGTGGCTGGAGCTTATGTTGTTTATCTCGGGGCATTATATATTTGCATCGAAGCAACAACAGCCGGCACAGTGCCGACAACAGTTTTAAACTGGCAAGTGGTAAGCACGCCGATTGCCCCGGCTATCCCGGCTGCGATAAGACAGTGGATGCTCTTGAATGTTGCCAACCTCTATGAGACCCGCGAAACATTGAGGATCGATCTCAGGGCAGCCTCGGTCGACGTTGAGACAATGGCGGATAGCCTCCTCGCAAGCTATAGGATATATGGCTGGTGAAAGCGGGCGAACTTAGACATAGGGTAAAGATTCAATCCCGAGGGACTTCCCAGGATACTTTTGGCCAACAGGTTGAAACCTGGTCAGATTTAATAACCGTATTTGCGGCTATCGAACCATTGAATGGCCGCGAATTATTCGCTGCCCAAGCAGCACAGAGAGAGGTCACCACTCGCATCACTATACGCTACAATCCTGCAGTTATCACGCCTTCTGTTGGAGTCGTTTCGGGGCTTAGGGCAGTGTCAGACGAAGGTGGTTTTTATGATATCAAGACAGTTATCGATGTTGAAATGAGACATCGGGAGATGCAGCTAATGTGTGCAATTGGCCTTGCGGACCATTAATTCTTATGCCAGACATTCTCTCAGGGACAATTACGATAACCGGTCTGTCTGATCTTGAGAAAAAACTCGAGCAATTCACTGACAGGATTGCAAAGAATATTCTGGGAAGTGCAATCAGGGCTGGGGCGGTAGTCATTCAGAAAGAGGCGAAACAAATTTGTCCCGAATCTGCCGAGGCCCACCTCTTGAAATCAGGGAAGGGTAGACTTGGGACATGGATTGCCCCCGGGACCCTCAAGAAGGGAATCCGTGTAAGGATGGCACCGCGGAAGTCAAGGGATGTTCCGATTACTTATTGGGTATACGTGCAGCGCAACCTCTACTATTGGAAGTTTGTTGAATTCGGGACTGAGAAGATGGCAGCACATCCCTTTATGCGCCCAGGTTTTGACACGAAGAAAATGGATGCAGTAGAAGCAATCAGAGATTACCTGGCTCAGAGGATCGAGAAAGAGGCGGAAAAGAATGGTGGGTAAACGACAATGACGATCGAAGAGAGCATCCAGGCGGTTCTTGGGCCTCTGGTATCTGGCCGATGCTATCCTCTTGTCGCTCCGGATTCTCACATTAAACCTTATATTACTTATCAGGTGATCTCGGCCGTCAATGAGAATTCACTGTCGGGGGATATGGGGATCACTAACCGGCGCGTCCAGGTTGATATATATGATGTCACATACTCCAGCGTGAAGACATTATTGGGAACAGTGCAAGCCGCTATGGAAGGAGCAAGTTTCACTTGTTTACAGCTTTCATTCCGCGATCTTTATGACGAGGAAGTTAAAACCTTCAGGGAAAGTGTAGATTTCAGCGTTTGGAGTTAAGCATGAATAACGAACGTTGGGTATAACAACTCAAATGCACCGTCGGGAGACAGGAGCGAAAGGAGTTTCATCATGTCAAGTAAAGCAATCTCCGCCCAAGGAAGTACCATTTGGATCGGCTCCGGCACCTCCGGGGCCAAAACCATCACAAACATTTCTCAAGCTTATTGCGCGGACGTCACGAGCTCAGCCCATGGCCTATTGCCCGGCGACCAAGTAACATTTGCTTCAGTCGTCGGAATGACTCAGATCAACGGGCTTACTGCCAACGTTATCGCTGCAACAACCAACGAATTTGTGGTGAATCTCGATACCCGAGCCTTTACCGCCTACGGCAGCGCAGGAACAGCGACCCCAACCTCCTGGGTCCAAATCAATGAGATAAAGGATTTCAAACCTGCCGGCGCCAAGGTAAAGGATATCGAGGTCACGAACCTTTCCAGTGTTGCGGCTGAATATGTCCCTGGCCTCGTCGACAACGGCGATCTTTCCATGACGGTGGCATATGTCGCTGCCGATCCGGGCCAGGCTGCGTGCCAAGCCGCCTTTGTGGCATCTTCGACAATGCAGTTCAAGATCATCGCTCCAAACACCAACACTTTTACTTTCGCGGGATATATTAACCAATGGCCGGAAGTTCCTGAAGGTGCGGTCAATGGAATCCTCATGGGCGATTTCAAGCTCCGCATCACGGGAGCCGTTACGTTTGCCCCGACCTAACAACTTGCCCGGATCTTGTATCTAAATTCTAAGGAGATAACGTGATACTTGATAAAACAGCAATTCTTGCAGCTCCTGATCGACGCCGTGAAACCGTTGATGTCCCCGAATGGGGAGAAGGCGCACAGGTAATCCTCCAGGAGATGAGTGCGCTGGATCGTGATCGTTTCAATACTGAGCGTCAGATTGAATTCGTTGATGGCCCCCCGGGGAAGGATGGCAAACCAACTCAGGTCCCCAAAATGGGGACCGATGCCATGGTCAATTATGCGGCCCGGGTCCTGGTCAGATGCATTGTCGATGAGGAAGGGAAACGCATTTTCACCGATGACGACGCAGAGATGCTAGGGGGTAAATCAACAAAAGTTCTCCAGAGACTTTTTAAGGTGGTTGCTGAGCTCAATAAATTAGATGGTCCCACCCAGGGTGATGTAAAAAACTCCGAGCCCGGCCTGAGCGAATCTTCGCTTTCCGACTAGCCTTAGCGCTGGGCTTTGCTCATCCTGATCATCTGCTTGCAACAATGAGCAGCAGCCAACTTTCTGAATGGATGGCCTTTGCATCCATCGAGCCATTCGGAGAATTCAGGGAGGAATTCCGCAGCGGGAAACTTCAGGCTCTCCTGGCCAATATCAATAGAAACCCAGACAAGAAGCCCGACCCATTTAAACCAATTGATTTCATGGATTTCATTGAAATTCCAGAAGAACCAGAAGTGGTTGAAACTCCGGAGCAGCTCTCGAAGCGCATTGCAAGTGAACTTTTTGGGATTAAGAGGTAGGCTATGAGCGGACAACTTGGAGATCTTGTAGTTAGCCTCTCAGCTGACATCGCAAGATTCCAAAGCGACATGGGCAAAGCGTCTAAACAAGCCCAGGAAACCGCCGTTTCGATGACCGAGGCCTTTGAAGGCGTCCAGGGTGTAATTGAAAAGATCGGGACCGGGATCGCCGGAGTAGCCGCCGGCGCCGCGTTCAAAGAATTAGTAAGTTCCGCCGAAAATTGGAACCTTGAAGCCATGAAAATGGCGAATACAATGGGGACGTCCACAGAGCAGGCTTCAGTCCTCGCAGTTGCTCTCCATGGCCTTGGCATTTCAAACGATACCGCAGAATCAGCCGCATTAAAACTCTCCCGCACTCTCTCCACCGGTACCCAGAAGTTTGACCAATTCGGGATCACCGTCAAGGATGCTCACGGCAACCTCCTCCCCATGCCGCAGATCATGGCGAACGTCAATCAGAAACTCCTCGAGACAAAATCCGGAGCCGATCGCAACGTCATGGCCATGACTCTTTATGGGCGTTCCTGGAAAGAGTTGCAGCAGATCCTAAGGCTAACTCCTCAGGAAATGAAAGAAGCTCAGGATACTGCCGAGCGTCTTCATCTGATCGTTGGCCCTGAAGGTGTCGAGAAGAGCCTCGCATACAAGAAGGCTATGAATGAGTTGCACCTCACCATGGAATCGTTTGCAATCCAGGTGGGCAGCGCATTAATGCCGGAACTCGTAAAACTTGCTTCCTGGTTTACCGAGCACGGCGAAGCGATGATGGATGGTTTTATCCATGGCCTTCATAGTGCGGAAGCCGAGGTCACCCGTCTGGCCGGTCTAATGGATACGCTGGGAGGAGCCAAGACTCAGCTTGATATGATTGGCGCAGGCCTCGGCTCTGCGATGAACATAACAAGGAAAGATCATCCGATTTTGGCCACTCTTTTCGGCTCCAAAGAAGAGTTTGACGAAGCTGCTAAGAAGAACATGGACTATGAAAAGCTTTTCCAAGATAAAGAAAAAATGCTTCAGAAAATGGCTTACCTAGAAGTTGGGCTTGACGAAAATGGGAACATGATCAAACCGAAAACATCAGCCGCCCCTACGGGTTCCCAGATTGATCCAGCCACCCTCGGGAAAAGTAAAGCCAAGGATGATTGGACAGCCGCTCACAGAGAATATCTCCAATATGAAAAAGCTTTCGCAGAAGAAAAAGCAGCGATTGTCAAAGCTGCTTCCGATATGGAGCTGGAAATCAACAAGAACAATTATGAACTCGGGTTGACTGATCTAAAGACATACCTCGACACAAAAAAGAGACTCGTTGAGCAGGAGCTCTCGGCCGAGGTGACAGCCAAGAAGAAGGATCTTGCCGATCGGACAAGCGAGGTTAAAGGATTCAAGCCGGACAAGAGCAAGAACGATAGCCAGAATGCTCTTGCTTATCATGAGGCGCTCCTGAAGCAGGAGCAGGCGGCCAAGGCAGTAACTGAAGCAGAAAGCAAACTGGCACTCGCACGTGTCAAGAATGATGATGAGGCAGTAAAGGCGATCACGGACCAGCTCCGCGGCTACCAGGAGATACAGGCCCAGTTGGCAGAAATGAACGGTGATTATGAAGAAGCAGCGTCCATCCGGAAAAAACTTGATGAATCGAGTGTTCAGAATCAGCAGCTGATTGCCAACGCCATGAAGGGCAGCGAAGAGGCAATGGATGCTTATTGGGCTAAAGAGGAAATGGAGCAAAAGAAGATTGCCGATGCAGCTCTAAAGGGAGCTACTCAGGAAGCAGCTTTCACGATCGGGCAAATAAGTAATCAGAAGTCTCTAATAGATATAGCTGAGAAATATTACGATCTCACCACAGGAGAGGCGGCGCTGCAGAGGATTGAACTCCTTAAGCAGGAACTCACGGCGCAGAAATCGATATATGACGCGATAAAGGGGAGTGACCCTGAAGCAAACGCATTGCGACAGGAATCACAAGACAAGATCACCGGCATCAATAACCAACTCCTCGAGCAAAACAAGATTTATTCCAATACGACTGCCGCGGGAGGGTTTAAATCAAGCCTCCAGGATTATGTCAAAAATGCAACTGATTTAGGCAAACAAACAAGCAGCCTCGGGTCAACCATGTTTAAGGGGATGGAGGATGCTCTCACCAATTTTGTGATGACTGGGAAGATCAATTTTAAATCTCTTGCCGACAGCATCATTGCAGACATGATCAGGATAGTTGTCCAGCAAGAGATCACCGGTCCTCTTGCTTCACTTATGAGTGGCGGGTCGGGTGGATCCGGAAATATATTCTCTGGCCTCATGGGACTATTTGGAGGTTCATCGGTCGGAACTGGAGGAACTCTAGCTGCAACCATTCCCGGAATCACTGCCGCATGCGCTGATGGAGGGTCAGTATCGGGCTCTGTCACCGCTCCTTATCTTGTCGGTGAACAAGGACCAGAACTATTCATGCCAAGCTCCAATGGGACCATCATTCCGAACGGTTCTTTCAGTACAAGCGGAGGAGTGGTTAACAATGTTAATGTTCCCGTTTCAATAAGCGGGGATGGAAACAAAGCGCCAGATGCAGCGACTGCTGCCCAGCTCGGGGATCTCATAAAGGTATCGGTAATCGGCATTCTGAATGATCAGAAAAGGGCAGGGGGGTTATTGGCATAATGGAGACCTTCACCTGGATACCCACATATTCGTCAGCAGCAACTGCAAAGCCGCGTGTCCTCACCGCTCAATATGGCGATGGCTATTCACAAAGGACTCCTGATGGTCTCAACTCTTTGCCTTACTCATGGGATTTAATTTTTATAGAACAAACTACCATATCCCAGATACTTCCATTCCTTAATGCACAATTGGGGGCGACTGCATTTTATTGGACACCTCCCAGGTGGACGACGCAGATAAAGGTGATTTGCCAGAAATGGAGTAGCCCCATTAATGATTTTGGTGTTACCCGGGTTCTCGCCACATTCGAACAGGTATTTGATAATTCTACGAGTTAGTTATGAGCACGATTGCAGCAACAATACAATCTCTTTCCCCTGGTGCTATCCTGGAATTATTCGTTCTCGACTTAACTCCGATCCAGATTGGTGCCGGAACTCTATATTTCCATGCTGGGACGAATGGCCTCCAGGAGAATGTGGTTTGGCAAGGAGTTGCTTACTCAGCATATCCGATCCATGTCACTGGATTTGAATATAAAGGGAATGCTTCCCAATCTCCGAGACCGAAGCTTAGTGCCTCGACTCAAGATGGCGTTCTGGCAGCTCTTAATCAGGCATTTGCAGATATTGTAGGAGCTAGCCTTACTCGATATCGAACTTTTGCAAAATATCTGGATGCAGTTAATTTCGCTGGAGGCAATCCTCTGGCAGATCCCACCGCAATGCTTCCGATCGATGTCTATTATGTCGAGAGAAAGATTTCTGAAAGTAAAACGGGTGTGGATTATGAGCTCGCTGCCAGTTTTGATATGGAGGGGCTTAAACTCCCTAAAAGGCAAGTCCTGAGCAACCTCTGCTGGTGGAATTATCGTACCTGGAATGCGACTACGGGCACATGGGATTATACATATGCCGGCGACTGCGGTTATACCGGTCCGGCCGTGGCCGATATTTACGACAATCCAACCACATCCAATTCATTGGACAATTGCAGTCGGACATTGAATGGATGCAAGCTCAGATTTGGGAATAGTGCTAATGGCTTACCATTTGGGGGATTCCCGGGCGCCGGGAGATACAACTCACAATGATACAAATTCCAATCCCAGACATAACCATTTTGGAAGATGAGATCCGGACCCATGCAAAAAAGGTCTCTCCCCGCGAAGCTTGCGGTTTCATAATAGGGGAATCGGAAAACCCTAGACTTTTCTTTGTAGATAACATTTCTGAGACCCCCATGAATAATTTTCTAATCCATCCGAAACAGTATCTCGAGGCAGAACAGCATGGCAAGATTATCGGAATATTCCATTCGCATCCGAGGCATCTTCCGATCCCCAGCCACGCGGATCAGACAATCTGCAATAAAGGAAATGTTCCGTGGTACATCTATTCTCTGGTTTCTGACGCATTTGCCATAACCATTCCTAATGCTGATGAGGCTCCGATCCTCGGTCGACAATTTATTTGGGGAGTATATGACTGCTATACCCTCATTCGTGACTATTACAAACAAGAACTCGGGATAGTATTCCCCCAGGCTGACTATTATGAGGAGAGATTCTGGGAGAAGGGCAATAACTATTATCTCGACCGATTCGTAAATTTTGGTTTCAAAATCGTCTCCGATATCAAAGCCAACGATGTAGCCTTGATTACTATTCGATCCAAACCGAAGGTTCCAAACCACGCCGGCGTGATAATGGGGAATGGTCTTATTCTTCATCATTTGCAGGACCGGTTATCTACCACTGATGTTTATGGAGATTCGTGGCGCCGCATGACTCTTTACACAATCAGGCATGAGAGTTTTCTATGAAACATATAAAGCTCCACGGGATTCTAGCTGAAAAATTTGGTGAAGATTGGATGCTGGATATTGCCACCCCAGCTGAAGGCCTACGTGCTATCAATGCCAACCGTCCCGGATTTTTCCAGTATCTTATCGATTCAGAGAGAGAAGGCCTCGCATATCGCGTCATGCTCAATGATGATGACCTCCCTCCGGAGATGATCCCTGGTCCCTTCAGCTATAAAGAAGTTTTCCATGTGATACCGGTTATTGCTGGCGCATCGGGGGGAACTGCCAAGATTATCATCGGAGCGGTTATCGTTGTGGCTGCCGTTGTATGCGCTGCATTCAGCGGAGGGTCATCTATAGGGGTAGCTCTGAGCTATAGTGGATGGTCCGGAGGGATTATGTCAGCGGGAACACTTATGGGGATCGGGGTCTCGATCATGTTCGCCGGCATTTCACAACTCTTGGCCACTAACCCCAAAAAACAGAACTCTTCCGGGTCTCACCTTTTCTCGGGCCCCCAGAATACTGTACAAGAAGGAGGACCGGTACCCGTAGGTTATGGCCGCATGCTCATCGGGTCCACTGTAATCAGTTCGGGGATTCAGGTTACATCACTGGTTGTCACTGCAGGAACAGAGAATTAATGGGAAATATTTTGGCTCATAAGCCTCCTATTATTGCCGGCGCCGGGTCGTCAAAAGGTGGAGGGGGATCGGGATGGAGTGAAGTTCCGGAGACTCTCGAGTCTGTCGGTACCGTTACATGCGTTGACCTATTGTGCGAAGGAGAGATAGAAGGCCTCGCAAATGGTGCCATGTCCGTTTACCTTAACGGCACAGCTCTGCAGAATCCGGATGGGTCATTTAATTACAATCCATCTCTTGTCCAAATAGTTGGCATGAATACTGGCGCGCCAGGGCAGCTCCCTATGCAGGGAATCACAGATGTAGAATCGGAAACTCCTGTCGGAACTCTTGTGCAAGCAGGATGGTATGGCACGGAAGTCCCAGCATTATCGACGGTTGATCAAAATGCGCGTCGCTTGGCAAATGCCATTGTTCAGGAAATCACAGATACAAGCATCGATGCAGTTAGAGTCACCCTGGGCGTGCCCGGGCTTTATTCCGAAGATACAAGCACCGGGAGCATCAATGATGCCACGATACAATTCGCAATAGATATTAAAGATAGTTCTCCTGGAGCGGTTTACCAGCCGGTGCAAATTGGGATCACATCAGACAGTGCCGGGTATACCATCCCCCCAGGGATTAACTCCACACTTGGGGGCTTTTCCAGTATTTACCAAGCCGAAATAGTTTTTGACCGTCAAATTGTCGCAGCCACCGTCATGTTTGGATTTATTATGCCCAAACAAGCGACATTTGCTGAAGTCACTAACCCGGATGGGACCATAACTACCAATATAACAGTCCAATCTGTTGGAACAATTACGGTTGAATTGCAATATCAGACTTATTCGGGCTCAGACATGGGTGGAGAAGGGGGAAGCTCTGGATCCTGGCAAACTTTCCAGACGGTAACTTATACGGCTGCAGATATGCAGGTTCCTTTCCTCACATCAAGCGGAACTAAATATGCCACTGTCAATGGTTTTGATTTTGAAAAGACCTTCTCTTTACCAAATCTCCCTCCAGCTTATTATAATGTGCAGGCTATAATTACCACACAGACTGGAAATGTGAACGTAAATGCGAGCATAGCTGGGGTAGGTGCTACCTCTTCGCCATATACTTCGGATATAACTATTGGCACCTTAACTGGTTGCGCCAGGAGCAAGTATGAAGTAGATTTCACAATCCCTCTTACCGGGACCCCACCATGGGAGATAAGGGTCTCGCGGATTACTCCTGACTCGAGTACCGTCGCTCTTGTCAACCAGCTCTATTGGGATGCTTTCACTCAGATAATAAATTATCAGTTCCAATATCCAAATTCAGCTTATATTGCGCTTAAGGCCTCAGCCCAGCTTTTCAGCTCCATCCCCCAAAGAGTTTATGATGTCAAGCTTCTCAAAATTCAAGTCCCTTCCAATTACAATCCAGGTAACCGATTTGTTGGTGGACAGGTTTATGAAGGAATATGGGATGGGACTTTCGTTACAGCGTGGAGCGACAATCCTGCTTGGTGCTTTTATGATCTGATCAGCCATCCTCGCTATGGTCTGGGTGATAATATCCAGGCTTCCCTCCTGGATAAATGGTCATTTTACCAGATCGGTCAATATTGCGATGCAGTCAATGAAAGTGGAGTATTCGTCGGAATCCCGGATGGATTCGGAGGACTTGAACCCAGATTCACATGCAATTATTACATCACCAGCCAGGCAGACGCTTTCACTATCCTTTCAGAATTTGCCGGAATTTTCCGTGGGATGGCTTATTGGTCCGCAAACTCAATCGTTCCCACCCAGGATGCTCCCGCGAACTCATCCATGTTGTTCACTTCTGCCAATGTGGAAAATGGTCTCTTTACTTATTCCGGGACCGCCCGGCGAGCTCGGCATACTGCCGTGCAAGTATCGTGGACCGACCTGACAGATCTGGGTAACACTCACATTGAGTACGTGGATGATCCAATCGGCATTCAGAGATATGGTTATAATCTGGCCCAGATCACTGCGGTTGGATGCACTTCGCGTGGCCAGGCTCATCGGGTAGGATTGTGGCTTCTCTATACCGAGATCAACGAAACCGAAACCCTTACTTTTCGGACCGGTTTCGAGGGAGTTTATATAAGGCCGGGTTCGATCATTACTGTCGCAGATCCATACCGCATGAATCGGATCCGGATGGGCGGCCGGATAGTTTCAGTGAATTCCGATATGGTAACGGTTAATCTTGATGCTCCCGTAACACTTGCATCAGGGGTTACTTTTTCTCTCAGCATTGTACTCCCTGATGGGTCCCTATCCGAATACAACGCAGATGGTTCTGCCCGCGATACGACAATAAGAAATTCAGCAGGCACGACTTCCGCTCTTGTCCTAAACACAACTCTTCTCCAAACTCCACTTGCTGATGCGGCATGGGTTCTGAGCGGGACAAACAATGAGCCGGCATTGTGGAGAGTTGTCTCTGTTGTTGAGCCTGATAAGAACATTCTTGAGATCTCCACCACTTCCTACGATCCAAATAAATATACATATGTGGAGCAGGAGCTTACATTCTGGAATCCTCAGCCTGTACCGACTCCATTCACCCAGGTGGACCCTCCCACCAATGTCACGATGACGCAGGAGTCATATACCAACACGGATGGGACCGCCGGCACCCAGATTGCGATCGAGTGGGATGCATCCGATAGCCTTTATGTGACAGGATATAATATCCAGGTCCAGCGCCAAGGACAAACTACATGGACAACGCTGCCTTACTCGGGGGGTGATCTCCGGGTATGCCTCACCGGAGTTTACCCTGGGACTTATACTTCGCAGCTCACCGCTGTCAACATCTTGGGCGTATATTCCGTAGCTGTTTATTGCTCTCTCACCGTCATGGCCAGCACGGAACTCGTTCCCGATATTACCGGCCTCGAGATATTGGGCGCCGGCGACGCAACGGAATATACTGGCCAGGACTTTCCCATTACCTGGAATGTCCCACCCAGCACTCAGGTGGCTTTGGCCACAAACGCGGCCGTCATGCCTCAATCAACTCTTTGGATAGCATATTACCAGATCCAGGTTTATTCCAAAAGTAGCATGACTTTGCGTAGAACTGCAATGCCAACGATTAATCAATATGTCTATACTTATGAAAACAATTATCTTGATGGGAATGGAATAGCCGAGAGGGATATTCTATTTTCTGCCAAGATTTTTGATATTAGCGGCAATTGCTCTCCCGACGCTGTGACACTCGAGGTGGATAACCCAGCTCCTCCGGTGGTCACTGGCATTGTCTTCACTCCTTTTATCCAATCATTTCAGGTAAGCTGGAATCCTGTTAATGTCCCAGATTTGGCAAATTATATTGTTTATGGCTCTCAGACAATAACCGATCTCCAAGGAACTCCGCCTTACCCCGCTCAAATGGTTTTGAGTAGAAGCCCCGCAACATCTGCTTTCATCACCCAGGTAAACCAGGGGGGGCTAATGGTGCCGCTGCCATACGGAACCTGGTACTTCATGATCGCGGCCTCGGACAACTTCGGTGAAGATGAGCTTAATTATTCAGCAATCCAGGAAATATATGTTCCGCCATCAGTGGACACAATTATTGCAATTGTGCAAGGGGCCATATCATCAAGTTGTTTGACCACAGATTTGCAGGAACAAATTGATTCTGCTCCTACTAATGCGTCCTTATCTGCTTTGACTTCTGAAGTTAATACTTTGTCTGCCACAGTAGGAACATATTCCGCATCTATTCAGACACTTGAAGATATTCAAGGAATAACATCAGGGCAACCTTACAATCCTGCTTCATCCTATACCGCTGGCGCAGTTGTGGTTTATAACAACACCCTTTACCAAAATGATACAGGAGGGACAGTCGGGCCTGAAGCATGGAACAATGCCCACTGGACGGAAATTACGGCTAGCCTGTATGCTCAATACATGGTGAAGCTAGATGTAAATGGTTATGTCTGCGGATTTGGGATGGCTAATAACGGAAGTTCATCACAGTTCATAGTCAACTGCAACTACTTTGCTGTAATTGATCCTGGCAATTCTGCCGTCGTCCCGTTTGTAGTTAGCTCTGAATATGGCGTTGTCATGAATAATGCCATGATACAACAGCTCACCGCGAGCAACATTAACACCTCAACCCTTGAAGTTGGGGATGGAACTGGTGGAACGATTGCCATGGGGCCTCTCGCAACAATCGCATGGGGCAAGGTGATTAATAGCCCGACTAATATTAACAATCTTGTACTGAAGTCTACATTTAATGACGGTTCCCTAGGTACTTGGGCATCATCACTCACAATGCCTTCAGACAATACAGGTGATGGTGAATCACCTGCAAATACTGGTAATATCGGATATATCCAGGTTTTTAGTCGTGACACCTATGAAGGCGGGAATATATTTCCAGTAATGGCTGGAGAAATACTTTATGTGGAAGCATTGCTTCAATCTTTGCATATAAGCAATACTCCAGCATCTGGATACACCAATAATCTTGGGTTTGGTCTATGTTTTTATAGTTCTGCCAAGGTGATAAATAATTTTGTTTTAGCCGGTAGTATCGCCCCCGATATTGGTTGGACTCAGATTAACGGAACCATTGCGGTTCCCTCTAATGCTGCTTATGCTATGCCTTGGATTCAGATTAATGAAGCCACAAATACGATGGGTTATGGTAAGGCCACACAACTTTCGATTTCAAGATTTCAACCTGGAGCTACCATAGGCGCTCAACTTGGATCAAATCTTTTCAATGCTGATGGTTCATTAATTACCAGTGGTTGGACTAGCATAGGAGCAAATTTCGTTTACACAGGGAATGTAGAGACAAATCAGCTCGCAGCAGGATCTGCTCTTATAGGCAGTGCTTTGATAGCTAATGGAGCCATAGGAAATGCACAGTTAGGAACGGCAGCAGTACAGACTGCTAATATTGCAACTGCCAATATAACCACTCTGACAGTCGCGGGAAATGCTATAACAATTCCGGTATCTGCTTATACTACTGGGCCGATAACATATACAGCCCCGCTTAATTCAACTGGAACTGTTACTATACAGACCGCAGTTATAACCACTAATACCATTAACGGAATACCTCCAGTTGTAATGATAAATGGTGGTCTTTTAGTTTATGGAAGTACGACTACTGGTGCCGATACAGCCACAATAACTATCTGTAGAAATGGTACTGCCCTTCAAACAATTACTCTTAATTCCTTCATCGTTCCATCTATAGGGTATGGTGCGCAGTGGAACATGATTAATATGATGGTTCCTATTTCTCTCAGTGATTCACCACCAGATGGAGATAATACATACACTATTACCTACCATGATTATTATATTAACGCCAGTTTAAGCAATATTTCTTTGAACCTTTTGGGAGCACAGCGATGATAATTGACATCTACAATACGGCTACTGAAGTCATACTCCGGACTGTAAGTTGTCCTGACGGTCACGCCGCCATCCAGTGCCAGGCGGGGGAGGGTTATGTTGATCACGTAGCCGGGGCGAACATGGTTGTAAACGGAGTAGCGACCTATGTAGCTCCTACAACAATTCCCCCTTCGGTGGCCTCAGTCCAGGCAGCACGTCTTAATAACCTCACTAATGAGATGAATGCGATCTTGGCAAACGGATATATGACCCAGAACCTTCCCACTAATTTCTGTGTTAATTCTACCAGGGATGACTTGCAGAATTTTCAGTTGGCTCTTGTATTCGCTCAGAATAATAACCTTACTACCCTTAATGTTCCGGATCATTTTGGCGTCATGCAGCAAAACATTACTTTGGCTGATCTCCAAGATATGATAAATGAGCTGATTGCATATGGGATGGGTCTCTTTGCACAAATGTGGCAGATGCAAACTGAGATTAATGCTGCCACGACTCCCGCACAGGTTGCCGCAATATCTTGGGGGGCTGCTGCTCAGACTCCAACAACCACAACTACAACTCCTGCACCGACCACCACGACCACAACAGCAGCTCCATCGCCTTAATGGCAATCTCCCAAGGAGTCACTAATGCAATATAAGATAGGTACAGTTAGTGTAGTTAACGGATCGCAGTTTGTGACCGGAACCGGAACCAATTTTCTTGCAGCCGGAATTCAGGCTGGATATGGATTCGCCATTATTGGAGACGGAGTAAGTTACCAAATAAACTCCACACCTACGGATGCAACTCACCTTACCCTTTCGGTACCATATGCAGGAGTTACTAACTCCTCAGCGGCATACTACATCTTCACGGCCTATACTCCCAATTTCAATTTGCGCGATATCAACATGTATGATGCAGAGTGGTGGAACACGCTGAATTACAATCTGGCCAAGATTGATGCAGGAATGTCTATAATCGGAGAGGCAAGCAGTCAGGCGCAGGAGAATGCCCTTTTTGCTGCCGGGTATACCATGGTGGTCAGGCTTGATCTTCTCCCCGGCTTTACGACCACTACTACCTTGACACCGACTTCCACTACCTCAACCGTTGGCCCAACAACGACCTCAACCACACATTCCCCGACAACTACGACTTCCGGCCCGACGACGACAACAACATCAACATCCACTACGAGTGGCCCCACTACGACAACAACCAGCGGCCCCACAACTACCACCACCTCAACAACTACGACGGCTGCGCCAACAACGACTACCTCCGCTACAACAACAGGAGGAGCGACTACAACAACCACTACTCTATCTGGGGCTCTTTTATATGATAGTTTTGCTGGTTCTAATGGAAGTGCAATTAATTCAAGTAACTGGAATATTAACACTTCTGGATTATTGGAGACAGGTTCATCATGGACTATTTTAAATAATGCTGAATATTTATACCTTGCCTCTAGTAATGGATTTAGTGCCTATAAACAAATTGAATCAGTTAACACTTATCCTATTGGCTCAGGTCATTATATCCAGGTAGATGTTACTGATTCATTATTATATGATAGCACAGCCGCGTCTACTATAACTATTGGTTATATTGGTAATTGGACAGGGCAAAATTTACTTCAAGTATGTCTAAATCCTTATAACTCATCCGAGAATACTATAGTCTGGAATTCTTGGAATAGCTCTGGGACTCCTTCATCTGGCAATATAATCCAACAGACTGCTGGGAATAAGCATACTTACAAAATTCTACTTACCGGAGCAAGCACAGCATCTCTATATATAGATGGTACATTAGCTGGTAGCTTTACACATACAGCGGTATTAAGCGGTACAGGTAATGTGGGATTTGATTTGCAAACCGGTAGTCTGCCATCTAATGTATTCAGAAGCGCATCATTCGCTAATTTCTATTATTTCTAAGGTATTTAAATGCTATCAATTACTGAAACTTCAAGTACGATTACCATAAATGGTTGGTCAGATACTGTTACCTTGAGCAAGACCAATATGAATTTGCCAGTGTCGGGCAATGCTTCGCTCCCTGTTTTGACTGTTGCTGGCGATAGTTGGTTTAACAAAAGTGGATTTGCCAGCGGTAGAGATTCTACAGATACCAATATTATGTCAGTGACGGCTTTCAATTCATACACCCAGAATACTGGCACAGACAACTATGGAACTTATTTAGAATTAGCATTAAGCCTTTCTTATAAGGTAGTCGATACTGATACTCCTGTTGCGGTAACAGTAGCACTGCGTTTTTACGCTGGATGCCCTCTTTATTCAATTCACCCGACTAGTTTTGGGACAACCGTATTCACATTTGATCATATATTCTGCGAAAGGATGCATGATTCATCTATTCCGGCTCAAACTCAGTGGTTTACGACAAACCAGGATTTTGGCGAGACAACCGTTCCTACAGGTTGGCCTGCACCGCCAAGTACATGGTATAACAATACTACTGCATGGACTACCATGTGGATTGCTTCCATGTGCTGGTTTACAGGCTCTTATTATTATAGTAATGCAGCCATAGGCGTAGGTCCCTATATTGATCCAACAAGCACGAATTATGATACAACTACTGATTCTTTTTGCTTGATGGATGACACCTTTAAGAACTGGTTTAAATCAGATCGTACGTGGAGCGCTATTGGGCATAAGCAAGGAGGTTTTGTTTTTACCTCAATTCCTTCTTGGCAGGGTTGCCTTGAATACAATAAGTGGCTCCAAAGAAATATCGGGTTTAACTCTAGCGAACCAGCACTTTTTGGATTACCTTATCTTCCCGGGCTCCGATCAACTTGGGCATATGATACTGGAGATGTTGCCGGGGGGTATGCCGACGTAACAAGTAACGGTTATCCATTTTCAATTCTGCAGGTAGATGCCGGGTGGGTAAATAATCCTCAAGATGTATTCACTTCAGATAGTGATTTCACAATGGCCACACAATTTGTGAATTACCTTGGGACTGGAGAAAATATAGCCGCATGGATCAAAGCTCAAGGCTATATCGCAGGTTGCTGGGTTTCAGCATATCATGGCATAAGCCCGTGGACTACAGCTGGACAAGCTCAAATTCAAGGCATTGCCCAAGCAATTTATAATTATGGTTTTCAGTATGCAAAGATAGATCAGGTTTATCAAGACCAGGCTACTATGTTTGCCTGGGTAAAATTGTTCAGGGATGAAATAAAATCTCTAAATCCCAATTTCTTGATTGAAAGTCATCAGGCGTATCTATCATGTCTTGTCGATGTCGTAAGGACAAATGATGTTCTCGGACTTCCATCCGGCTGGCAGACATATATAAAGACCAAGAATAAAATTGCTCTTGTGCATTCACCAAACAAACAAATACAATGTGATATGTGGGGCGGAGATTTTTGGTATACAAATACTTCTGCAGCCAATATTTTAGCCCATACCAATATGAGTTTAGGAGTGGGCGTCCCCTTCATTTCTTTATGTCAATACATGTTCAATAATTATGGTGATTTATATAATTATGGTGGGACAAGCGCCACCGCATACGCCCAAACGCAATATACGGATGTTATGTCCACAGTTGTATCTTTATTCCAGCAATGGAATTCAATCACAGCTGGGCAAATGCCAGTCAGGTCTATAACCAACGGATGGGCTAACGGCTTCTCTACTCAGCTTACCTATCCAAATGGGAATACGATTAATTGGGATGAAACAACTGGGAATCTCACGTTTGGGAATGTTGCAACCAACACAACTACGACAACCACGATCTCAGGTTCTACGACCACAACAACAACTTCATCCACATCTACCTCCGGTGCTGGATCAACAACAACTTCAGCAGGTTCGACCACTACCGGCACAGGGTCAACAACTACCAGCACTTCCACTACTCTTACTTCCACAAGCACACTTGCTCCCACAAATTCAGCGCTCGCCTTTGATATAGACGGGACTCAGGTCCAGTGTTCGGCAAATTATGCGGGCGCGTTTCGTATTAACACCAAAAATGGAGCGTTCGGATTTTCCATGACGAGCATAGCTGGCCCGATTCAGATCAACACAAGCCTCGGCGTATTTAGCCTATTGACTGCCACAATGAGCACAACTTCAGCACCTTCGACTTCTACCTCTTCAACGTCTACCAGTCTTGCTCCAACGACGACCACAACAAGCTCTTCAACAACATCTTCAACCACTACTTTGATCCCTACGACCACCACCCCGGTCCCGACCACGACAACGACGACCTTGGCGCCTACAACCACGACAACAACAACGACCACTTCCTCGACCACCACCCCGGTCCCGACCACGACAACGACGACCTTGGCGCCTACAACCACGACAACAACAACGACCACTTCCTCGACCACCACCCCGGTCCCGACCACGACAACGACGACAACTGCTGTTCCTCCTCTACTTTATGATTCATTTGCAGGGGCAAATGGGTCAGCTGTCAATTCTAGTAATTGGACAGTAACAGGAAGTTCTAGTAATTTTTATAGCGGCTCTTCATGGACTATTGAGAACAATGCAGAGTATCTCTACATAGCATCATTAAATGGGTCTAATGCTTACAAGCAGATTAAATCGGCCTCTACTTATGCCATAGGTTCCGGTCATTATATTTTGGTAACTATTACTGATTCGGTGCTTTACGATAGTTCATATGCACCTACTATAACCATTGGATACATCGGCAATTGGTCGGGCACAAATTTACTTCAGATCGCATTTAACCCAAATGATTCATCAACAAATAATATAATTTGGAGTTCTTGGAATGGTTCCGGAACACATTCATCGGGTCACATTATTACTCAAACTGCGGGGAATACTCAAACATACCAAATATTACTTACTGGAGCAAGCACAGCCAGTTTATATATAGATGGTACATTAGCTGGTTCTTTTACTCATACTGCAAGTTTATCAGGAACTGGGAATGTAGGGTTCGACTTACAATCAGGTAATTTACCTGCGGGGGTATTCAGAAGTGCCTCTTATTCCAATTTTTACTATTATTAGTATGTAAGAGTAAAGTTAGATTAATTTTGGAGGGAGAATGAAACTCACAATAGGCATGGCAAGCTACAATAACTTTGATCAGGTTTGGTTTACGGTCCAAGCATTGAGATTGTACCAGGATCTGACAGATGCTGAAATCTTAGTAATTGACAATTTCGGTGATGATAATCTCAAAAATTTCATTGAGGGATGGTGTCACCCTCACGCTCGATATATCCGATATACAGATAAGCAGGGAACTGCAGCTCCTCGGCAGAAGGTTTTTGAAGAGGCCCAGGGTGAATGGGTAATCTGTATGGATTCTCATGTTATGTTTCCCCCCGGAGTAATCAAGCGCTTCAGGGAGTGGTCCGATGCTCATCCTTATATCAAAGATCTGATTCAAGGTCCCATGCTTTATGATGACCTTCATAATATGGCAGATGCCATGGAACCTCAGTGGCGTGGCCATATGTGGGGAACATGGCGCGGCGCCGGCTGCCAGGATGGAGGAGACCTCTATGAAATCCCCATGCATGGAATGGGGTTCTGGGCTTGTCGCAAGGATTCCTGGCTAGGGTTCCATCCTGACTTCAAGGGATTCGGTGGGGAAGAGGGATATATTCATGAAAAATATCGCAAAGCAGGTAAAAAGACCTGGTGCGCTCCCTGGTTGAAATGGCTCCATAAATTCACCACACCCGGGCGCATTCCCTACAACCCAACAGTAGAGGATCGAGTCCATAATTATAAAATTGGATTTGATGAATTGGGGCTGAACCATGGTCCGATCAACCTTCATTTTAATAGCTATCCTGCGCCGATCTCCGGCAAGATCAGCTGCGTTATGATCACCTTCAGGCGCATGCATTGTGTTGAACGATCGATCTCCTTATGGCTTCAGCAAACACATTACAATTCCGAGCTCATCATTTACAACACGGACATCGAGCATCCAGTGATCCTCGGGGAGTCTCTCCAAGGTTATGATATAAAAGTAATCAATAACAACTCAGATTATATTACAGGAAAAGATTATACAAATGTGGGGGCGATCCGGAGAGACTCCCTGGCCCAGGCCACCGGTGAATATTACATTTGTTGGGATGACGATGATATCTTCCTCCCATGGAACAATAAGCAATGCTTCGACGGCATCAATGGTGCAGATCTATGGGCGTGGAAACCCGAATATAGTATGTGGAAATCGGGAGGGGTTATCAAATATGCGAAGAACTCCATGGAGGCCTCCGTCATTTCCAGAGTTGTAAAGATCAGGGAATTGGGATTCCAGGAACACCTCGGAGGGGGAGAGCACCTTCAATGGATGGATGCATGCCGGAACGCTGGCAAAATTCTGGAAGATCCAAAGGGGATCCCCGCTTATTCATTCAATTGGAGTGATCCTCCAGAGATCGCAGGCCATAAGCAAAGTGGGACCATTGACCATGAAGACAATTTCAACTTACACAAGAAGGGATGCACAGATATCCACACAAGGCCGCTTGAAGCGATCGATGTGTCATCAGTTATTGAGGAATATTTCGAATTCATGAAAACAAATGACTTGCTAGGCTCTAATTTTGCGAGTATATTCACTCCTAAAGAATGAATAATCCAACAAAGTGATTGAGCAAAACGAAAGATGACTTGTGAAAGGAATCACCTATGGATTATCAGAGCATAGGAACAGGCACGGGCAGTGGGATCCTGGCAGCGATTCTAACATGGTTCGGATTTAAGCAGCGTTTGGATCGGTCCGATGCTGACATTGCCGATCTAAAGAACATTGTCATGTATAAAGACACTCATCAGACTTGCTCGAATGCCACTGCAATGCAGATTACTGAAATGAATAAGAAGTTGGACCTCATCATCGCAGAACTTATCAAATCATGATCAATGGCCAACAAGAAGCGTGTAAAACCTGTGGGAGAAAACCCCTTGATTGCGCGAAACCGGAAAATAGAAATTGCGCAGCAACAAGGGTTGGCCTGCAATTGGGATCTTTGCCTCGCGAGGAACAAACAAGGCCATTGCAGCAAGGACTGTCCGTTTCAGAGACAATGAAACGGATAAAAGCGGGCTTAAAAGAAGGATGGTCTGGGTGGGAATGGGAACAGAACTTAAAAGGAGAAAAAAGAGATGGCTGAATTCAACGCAGCGTTTCAAGAGACAATGGGGGATGAAGGTGGCTATGCAAATAACCCAGCAGATGCTGGGGGAGAAACCTACAAAGGCATAGCACGTAAGTTCTGGGGTGCCTGGCAGGGATGGAGGATCGTCGACCAGGTTAAAAAAGGGATGACGGCCCAACCACAATATGACACTGGATCGTATCAGAACTGGGTTAAAGAACTCAACAGACAACTCGCGGCCAATCGCATGCTCCAGGGGTTTGTCCTAGACTTCTTCAAAGCTAATTTCTGGGATAAGAATCTCCTTGGAGGCATCAACAACCAGACAGTTGCAACGTGGCTTTTCAATCATGCGGTGAATGGTGGAGCTCGAGGCATTCAATGGATGCAGGCGGCTGCCGGCGTAATCTGCGACGGTGCCATGGGACCAAAGACCGTCGCGGCTATCAATGCCGCGGATGCATCTGCTCTTCTCGATAAGGCAATGGACAATGCTGTCGCTTATCGGCTGGCAGATGTGAAAGCGCATCCGGATCAGAAACAGTTCCTTTGTTCCTGGCTCCATCGGGATGGAGTCAGCGCGGACAAGATAAAGGCGATTATGGAAACCGTTTAAGGGAGGGATGAATTGGAAAAGATCGCCGAGCATACTGAAGTCATCAATCTTAAAGATATTGTCATTACTCCGGAACACGCCGATCGAAAAGCAAGCCCAGAATTCGAACGCTCCATTGAGAGGCTTAAGGAAGATGGCCACTATGTCTGCTGGGTGACCGGACTCATGGATGGTGACAAATACCCTGATGGTGAAGAGGTAAAGCTGCAGGTCCACCATGTGGGGTGCGAGTGGAGTCTCCAGGGCTTTGTCGATTATGCCAAGCTGAAGACTTTTCTCGAGACATTTGATGTCTACGGCTACGGCCGGCTGATGAAAAACATCCCCTTGACCTCTGTAGATGATATCCGAAACCAGATGGTGCTCGGCCAGCGTCATCACACTGGAGTTAACAAGGAAGCCAATAATGCTACTGGGATCCACGATCTTGTTTTCCCAATGTGGATCATCCAGGCCTTGGCAAAAAAGAATGAAGACCCCGTTCCCCAAGAAGGAGAATCGATCGACCAGGCAGAAAGGAGGATTGATAGATGAAACTCAATGCTTATCAAAAGTTCCAATTGATATTGGCGATAGGAATGGTTTTTCTATTCCTGGACCTTTGGATCGCCCTTCAGTGTGGTGCTATTCTTCCAACGGAATTGAAAGCGATGTTCGCAATTCTTTGGAGCATCTTGCTTTTGCTCACCGACCCCAAGGAACTTGCAACCGTCATAACGAACGCCTCCGGATCATTGGCAAATCCATCGGCAACTATCACTACGTCAGAAAAAACTCAAGGGGAAGATCCCCCAAACTAAGCAGCCCGGCTGGAACCGGGCAAAAAGGAGAACAAATTATGAGCCTCAGCATCAATGTATCGGGTCTTTTGGGAGGGCTTGAAAGCGCTGGAGCGTCATTGGCCCAGGCATATCTTACAAAGAAAGCGACCGGCCAGACGCTCAAGCAAACTGATTATATCGGGATCGGAGCAGCCGCCGCGCCAGCGGTTCTCAATGCGCTCATCCCTCCTTCGGATGGCTCTACCCATTCTGTCCTTTTGACAGATCTGCTTTCTGGCCTAGAGAGCGCGGGGACACTCTTTGCTCAGGCGTATGAGCAAAAGGCGGCGGACGGCCAATCGCTTCATTCGCAGGATTACATTTCTCTCGCAACCGCCTCGGCCCTCCAGATCCTGGGGTCACTTGCTCCACAACCATCAACAGCCGTCGAAGGCGCGGCGGGGACCGGTCCTCAATCATAGTCTTAATGAGGTGAAAATGAAAAGGCAATTAATTCTTATGGCGATTTGCTTTGCACTTAACGGTTGCGTTTATACCTATGTTTGCGGTGATGGCAATACACCCGTTGAGGATAAGACAATAACAACCGATCCTTCTTTGCAAGGCAATGTGCCTATTCAGGGAGGAACGGTCACAAATCCTCAACAGGTGCAAGGCAAATGAACCCAGACATCATCTTAGCTGCTCAACTATGTCGCGCTTCCTATGTCGATGCAGACACGCGGTTCGTCAACGTGGACGAATTAAGATATGGAGTTGTTGTCCTTGGTACGACAACTTACCTTATTTTCCGGGGGACTGCCAACATTCGAGGATGGCTCGATGATTTTACTCTCGTCCCGGGAGTTTCAAAAGGTGGCTATTTGGCCCATGAAGGCTTTATCCGGGCGGCCGAGAAATTATGGGATCCAATATGCACCAACCTTAAAGGGAGACCTGGGCCCTGGGTGATAACAGGGCATTCTCTTGGAGGCGCGCTAGCCGTTCTTTACGGCGAACAAATCAACGTCCCAGTGATCACATTTGGTTGCCCCAGAGTATATTCACGTCTCAATGGAAACTTGCCGTCCATGGATCATACAAGAGTAGCAAATAATGATGATCCCGTCCCGATGGTCCCGGATCCCCTTATGTGGAAACACCTTTGCGATCCGATTGTGCTCCCAGGGGGGAAAGATATCATCGATGCTGAGGATCACGACATCGATATCTACATTTCACGAATTCAATCTCAATAAAAATTGATAAGGTCGGCCATCGTAACGGGAACACTCCTTCTCCCCGTCGACCTGGAAACGCCCTCTCTGCTTAGGTCAGAGGGGGCGTTTTTTATTCATTTAAAATGAATGCTGGTACCACTTTTGGTACCAAGAGTAAGATTCTTTATCCTTTTTTAAAACGACATAACATTGTGTATCACCCTGATTATGTTGAGATATGCATAAGCATTCAATTTTATTGAATTATTGCACATTCCAAAAGAATGAACTATAAATTTGTTAGTAAATACAATATGTTACAAATGCTAAAATAGGGCAAAAAGGGCGTTTGCACAGAACTGGGGGTCTAGTGGTCGCTGGTTCGAATCCAGTCGCCCCGACCAATTAAAACAGGGACTTAGATCAATTTCTAAGTGGCTGTAAATTTCTGAGGTACCAAGATAGGTACCAAGATCAAAAATCAAGTGATTTGATTGGGGTAAAAAGAAAAGGGGCCGCGAATTATCGTAGCCCCCTTTTTTATTCTGAGGTACCAACTCAGGTACCAAGATTTTGTTAAAATTAAAACATCGACGTCAGTATGATCCAAAGGATGTAAAGGCATGCGATCATCAGCATCAAGATAAAAGGGAGTGCAAGCAGAAATAATCCGCTGCCGAAAAGAATCTTGATCTTTTGCACTTCTTCCTGATAGTTTTTCATCTCCGTTCCTCCCCTAGCTCAACTGGCTTAAAAATGCGTTTGCAAACTGCTCATGCGCTACCCTAATATGCTCTCTGCTCAGATGCCCATAAATATTTTTCGTAATTGAAATATCCGAATGCGCCAGTATCTCCGACAGCCCTCTGTGTCAATATAAGCGAGACATTTACCTCCCAATAATTTACTGTAGAGGGTGGGGAGGTAAGAAAGGAAATGAGTATCAAAGATGTAAAGAGCGTCACGGAAATTGGAGGAGCCCGGAGGGCGACGACAATTACCGCACTAAACCCCGAAAAATATATTCAACAGGAATCTGCTCCACCAGATCCTGAGGTGCCTGAAAAACCTGTGCGCAGGCGTTTTACGGCAGAGTACAAACTCGATATCTTACGCAAGGCCGAGCTTTGCACGGAACCTGGCAGCATGGGGGCCCTGTTGCGCCGGGAAGGACTTTATTCGTCCAACCTCACTACTTGGCGCCGGCAGCGAGACGAGGGGACACTGGCTGCGCTGAAACCCAAGAAGAGAGGCCGTAAGGCAGCTTTACCCGATCCTATGGCTCTTGAGAACGAGCGGCTGCGCAAAGAAAACTCCCGTCTTGCCAAGCGCCTCAAGCATGCGGAATTGATCATAGACGTTCAAAAAAAAATTTCACAGATCCTGGGGATCCCCATGGAGACCCCAGAAGAAAGCGAGAACGACTAATGGAAGCTGTCGAGAAGCTAGCCCCTGATATAGGGACCAAGCCTGCTTGCGAAGCCATTGGCCTTTCCCGTGCCGGTCTCTATCGCCAGCGTGCAATTGACAAGGCAGCGCCGGTGGCGAGGAAACAACGCCCTTCACCGCCACGCGCACTTAATATAGTAGAAGAACAGGAGGTGCTCGACGTTCTCCATTCTGAACGATTCCAGGACAAGGCACCCCACGAGGTGTATGCAGCCCTTCTGGATGAAGGGCGCTATCTCTGCTCCATCCGTACCATGTACCGGATTCTCGAAAAACACAGCGAAGTGAAAGAACGGAGAAACCAACTGAGCCATCCCGTCTACACGAAACCGGAACTCCTGGCAACCGGCCCTAACCAAGTTTGGTCGTGGGATATCACCAAACTGAAGGGACCCCAGAAGTGGAGCTACTTCTACCTCTACGTGATCCTCGACATCTTTAGCCGCTATGTAGTGGGCTGGATGGTTGCCACCTGCGAATTATCATCGCTGGCCGAGCGGCTGATAAAGGAAACCTGTGCTAAGCAGGGCATCGTGAGAGATCAGTTAACGATTCACGCCGATCGAGGCTCTTCCATGAAATCCAAGCCGGTGGCCTTCCTTCTGTCAGATATGGGAATAACCAAAACCCACTCAAGGCCGTACACCAGTGATGACAATCCGTACTCTGAAGCTCAGTTCAAAACCCTGAAATATCGGCCCGAGTTCCCGGACCGTTTTGGCAGCATTCAGGATGCCCGGCAGTTTTGTCAGACATTCTTTCCCTGGTACAACCAGGAACATCATCATACCGGCATCAGCCTGCTGACGCCTGAGGCTCTCCATTACGGCAGAGCTGATACAATAATCAAAGAACGGCAACTGGTGTTAAGCGCTGCCTACGCAGCTCATCCGGAAAGATTCGTGAAGAAAATGCCAATACCACAACCTGCCCCGGAGGCAGCCTGGATAAACAAGCCAAAGGAGGCAGCAGCTGATTTATCCATAGGGGGTAGCGAGCTATGCGAGCTAGGCACGATGCGCCCGACAGGTGCGCTCGTCGTGCTGTCCCCCAGTGGATAAATCGTTTAGCTGCACTCAGATGTCGCTACACTAAAAAAACACGGTGAATGTCTCAAAGTTGTTGACAGATTCCGCCCGGCTATCGCCTCTATTATGCCATGAATGGCAAGACAGTTGTGCTACTTTTGATTGGTGGCGACAAAGCCACACAGAAGCAAGACATCAAAGTTGCGAAAGCTTACTGGAAGCGACAACAGAAAGGATAACGGACGTGACCCGAAAAACAGGAAACTACGACGAGTATCATCTTAAATGGCTGAAAGATCCAGAAAACGCTGCGGCATTTCTTAATGCAGTTATAGAAGACAACGACAGAGAGGCGTTTTTACTGGCATTACGAGATGTAGCACACGCTCAAGGAGGAATGACAGCCATTGCGGAGAAGACACATGTTAGCCGGTCGAGCCTTTACAAGACATTGTCGAAACGGGGAAACCCAGAGTTTAGCAGCATTTCAAAGCTGTTGCATGGTATGGGGTTACGTTTGACAGTGGAACCGGACATGCAGGAGCACGGATCTCCAAGCAGGTGAGGCAGAGAGCGGTCCGACCAAGTTTCTACACAACCAGGCAGTCTCGCTGACGCATAAATTCGAGGATAGAGGTAACGGTCATAACGAGCACCACTGGCTTTTTCATCAAACTAGGTGGCGTTCATCCATCAAAACAGCCCATGAAAATGGTGACCTGCCATATATTATAGCTTATGAATTTGTGTTTCCCGGCAAAAATATGCAACGAGTGTAAAGAAATATTGGAAAGGGAGAAAGTTTCAGAGATAGTTCCAGTCTCAAGATGCCAAAAATGTGGCGGAACGTTGGAGGAATTAGAAGGTTATTATGACCGCCATCCTGAGTATAGATGAAAAATAAGCTTTGGAAGCACAATTACAACTGCACTCAAGCAAGGCTTTGACTCAGACGCGACAAATAACAGTGCGTAGGTCGAGGTCTGGGTTACCGACATTACCTATATCCCTACCGGCGAGGGCTGGCTATACCTAGCCGGGATTAAGGACCTGTTTACCTGTGAAATCGTTGGCTACGCCATGTCAGAGCGCATGACCCAGGAGTTGACTGGTCAGGCACTATTTCGGGCGGTACAACAGAAACGGTCGGCGGCTGGCCTGACCCATCATTCAGATCGTGGCAGTCAATACTGCGCCCACGATTACCGTAAGCTTCTTGAGCAATTTGGAATGCAGGCATCGATGTAACGCAGGGGTAACTGCTATGATAACGCACCGATGGAGAGCTTTTGGGGAAGTCTCAAAAATGAACTGGTGCATCATTGCCGTTACGCGACTCGGGCCGAAGCTGAGGCCTCCATCAGAGAGTTCATTGAAATATTCTACAACCGCCAACGGCGTCATTCGCGCCTTGGCTATATAGCGCCGGCCGTGTTCGCACAAAATTTTAGCAAAAAGGCAGCGGCCGCTTGAGATGCTAGTGTCTACTGTAGACAGGACACCTCAGTGTAGAGAGGCTTAAAATGACTATCGATAGGATTAGCATTTTGATATGTAATTATCTTTTTATTTTGGATGTTAATGATATTGATTATATAGGAATCAAATTAAGCATGTAACATGCTGTAATACCATAATGATATGCAGCTCAGGATTCAAATACACCCCCAGAACATACCCCCACCAAAAATTCTTCCTTCCTCTTATCCCATGTTTAACACCTACAAAAATAACTCTCGCAATTACATGGTGTTATATGCTCAAAAAATCTCGTATGGCACTACATTTAATGTTTTTTGCGTTGCATTGCTTGTATTTGTTGCCCCTGAATGATGATGAATATATTTTTATGCCCAAAAAACATAATTACAAGCTAAATAACACTGTATTATAAAATTATGGCACTACATTATAAATTCCGAAGCACGACCCTTGATTTTAGTGAGATTTTTGTTACAAACGCCCGGAATTAGCTTAAATATGGTAGCCAGGTGTTAAAGATGGGTTATCAGAGCCTGTTGATCGGCATGCAATGGGTGACCCGTCATAGGCTTAGCCGACCGTCGTAACTGAGATCCTCAATACCAGACCATACCGCAAAGTGAGGCCTGAGTAAGTGAGGGACCCCTTCACTGGTTCTTATTGATCGAAATAAGGAAATGTATTACGCCTACGAGATTGGCGAGTCTGCGGAGCAAGATGGTTTTCTCACGTGCGTTGCCTGTTGACTTGAGCTTTTCTGAAAGAAGTTGAAATTGTTCCTGCACTAATTCAAGGGGATTTACGTTCTTTATTTTTGTCATGTCCTCCCTCCTACACTGCAAGGTAGTACTACAATTTAAGGATTATGTTTCCCGTTGTTAAGCCAGATTTAGCAATAATATTAGCATGTTACATCTGCGTTAAGTTTTATGGACTGCTGGAGCATAAAGGGGATAGCCACGCTATTTTGTTACAAATAACTGTGGACCAACCTCGAATTTTGTCCCCAATCGGCACACTGTTTGTTTGAGTTTTTCGAGCAGCCTAGCCATGGCAGATAGTTGATGAATCCCTGAATCCTCTCTGTATGAGGATTCCCGCATCCGTGAGTCATTATGGTTTCAGTTCGCGCCAGCAGGTGCGTAAGCCACCGTGGCCACCAGGGAATGGGACTGTACTTCATATATTTTAGTATCAACCGCTGGGGCCTCATCCAACGGCATTATATCATCGGGTGAGGGGAGGAATGTATCGATCCAGCGGTACCAGCGACTGCCCGGCACGGACGAGGCAGCCGGCAGTTCAAAGCTGAGCGGCTCACGCCAGGCATTAATCATGAAATGGATGGAAAAAAGCCTGTTCAGGCTCCATGCCGCGAGGGCGATGCTGTGGGAGTCGTTACCCCAGTCGGGTCGGCCGAGCCTGACCCCGTGCCATTCTAGTTTCGACCTTCCGAGGAGCTGGTTGAGGGTCAGCTCCGGGTCCTCTACCGCGATGTCGCGTTGTAATCGCGCAGAAATCAAGAGGCGCGCAAAACGGTGAACATCGCCGTGCTGTCCTAGTAGCCTCCAGTCAAACCACCCTGTTTCGTTGTCCTGACAGTATGCGTTATTGTTTCCTCCCTGGGTCCGGCGCACCTCGTCCCCCATAAGAAGCATCGGTGTGCCGAGGGCAAGAAGGGTCACCGCCAGAAAGTTCTTCACCTGGCGGTTGCGCAGCGCTTCCACAGTCGGATCGCGGCTGGGGCCCTCATGCCCGCAGTTCCAGCTCAGATTGTCACCAGAACCATCCCGGTTTCCCTCGCCGTTTGCCTCATTGTGTTTTCGTTCATACGACACCAGATCGTTGAGCGTGAATCCGTCATGGCAGGTGATGAAGTTAATGCTCAACTCCGGCTCCCGCTCTTGATGACCGTAGATATCGGGACTGGCCATGAGCCGGGAGGCAAAGCGTGAGACCGTCCCGCAATCGCCTCTAAGGAAACTCCGAACGTCGTCCCGGAACCTCCCGTTCCACTCCTTCCAGCTATCCCCCGCAAAATTCCCCACCTGATAGAGGCCCGCCGCATCCCAGGCTTCGGCGATCAGCTTGATACCGGCCAGGACCGGGTCGGTTCCAATGTCCCAGATAAGCGGTGGGTTTTCGAGAAGTGTCCCCCTCTCATCACGGGAAAGTATGGACGCCAGATCGAAGCGGAAGCCATCCACATGCATTTCCCTGACCCAATGTTGGAGGCTGTCTATGATGAGTCTCCGGACGATGGGATTGTTGGTGTTCAACGTATTGCCGCACCCCGAGTAATCGGCATAGGACACGCTATCGCGAGCAAGCATGTAATAGACCTTATCTGCCAGCCCACGGTAGCACAGAGTGGGCCCCCACTGGTCCCCTTCTGCGGTATGGTTGAAGACCACGTCGAGGATTACCTCGATGCCGGCTCGATGTAGCGCTTTCACCATGTCCCGGAACTCGTCTAGTGAGCCGAGAGGGTCCTTGCGCGAGCTGTATGCGCCATGGGGAGCGAAAAAGGATACCGGGCTGTACCCCCAATAATTGCTAAATCCAGCCGGAGCGTCCTGCGGATCGAACTGAAAGACCGGCATCAGCTCCACGGCGGTAATGCCCAATTGTTGCAGATAGGGTATCCTTTCCACCAGGCCAGTGTAAGTGCCGCGCTTGTCACTGGCCACACCCGAATTTGGATGGCGGGTGAAACCCGCCACATGGATCTCATAGATCACGGTCCGTGAAAAAGGCCGCTTCAAGGGCTCATCACCCTCCCAGTCGTAGCTCCGCGGATCAGCCACCACGCTCTTCATGGCAACGCCGGCATTGTCGCCAGGCTTAATCGCGGCCTGCCGGCTGTAACCCGCCGGGACGGCAATGGCGCGGCCGTATGGATCGAAGAGGAGTTTTTGCGGGTTGCACCGCAATTCGCCCGGACCGGAGACTCGATAGCCGTACAGCTGACCGGGCTCCAAGCCGGGAACGAAAACGTGCCAGTAGTGATAAGTGCGGTTCACCTTGGGGTCGAGCATTATCGTCCGGGAGGGCCTTCTTTCATCCACCCGATCAAAGAGGAGAAGCGTGACGCCGGCGCAGTCCCGCGAGAAGAGACTGAAGTTCACCCCACCTTCGAACACCGTTGCGCCAAGAGGCGCACTTCGTCCCCTTAGTGAGATTGATGTTGTCATATCTTTGCCTTCATTGTCTGTTTTTCTTCGCAAGGACACGGGCGATTTCACCCATAAGCTCCTGCGGATCGCTTGATTTTTCCACATACCCGTCGGCGAGCCAGGAGGTAAAATCATCCTTGTAGCAGGAATAAGCGGAGCAGAGGACAACCGGCAAATCATGCCTCTGCCTTACGATCTTCTGAAGCAAATCCAGACCGTTCTCATTTTTCAGTTTGATATCCAGCAATATCAGGTCGTAATTGTTGTAGGTCAGCTTTTGCTCTGCCTCTGAAACAGAAGCCGCGGCCTCTACATCATATCCCTCTTCTGACAGCATAAGCGAATAAAGGTGCCTGATATTGCTTTCATCATCCACAAGCAGTAATCTTGCCATACGAAACTCCTCCACATGAGAAATGTCTGATAGTAGCCAATAGCTTTTCTATATTAGGCGGTTTATATAAAATTCGAGATATGCCTGCTTTTCCCGCCATTTCAACGATATCCGGTCCAATTTCGCCTGTTATCATTATTATGGGAATGTGCGGAAATCGTTTTTTTGCTATTTTTGCCAGTTCGACACCATTAATGACAGGCAGATTGAAATCAGTAATTATCAGATCAAAACCCATTCCATCGAGAGCAGCAACGGCTTCGGCACAATTGGTCGCTTTTTCAGTCTTTATACCATCTGCTTCAAGAACAAAGCGAAGGAGATACAGGAAGCATAGGTCATCATCGACCAGAAGAATTCTAGTAGTCTCCATGTTCTTTTCCCAATTAAAGATTCATTTATAGCGTTGAGGATCCATTCGCCAGCTTTAGTTTTGACAGAGCAAATATGCTTAGTGTCTTCAAATCATCATCGTGAACTCTTGAGCTTTATACCTTTGTTACGGATTTCATCGTCCTAAATTTTGTGTTTTTTGCGGGGCTGCGATTGCCGTTGTTTTCCAAATATTTTCACAATATTCCCTGATGGAACGGTCCGAAGAAAACTTTCCCATTCGCGCCACATTCAGTATGGACATCGCCGTCCACTTTTTTGTGTCGGGGTAGGTAGCGTCCACACGTTTCTGGCAGTCGATGTATGACTGGTAATCCGCCAGCACCAAGTACTCGTCCCAATGAAGGAGGTTATCAACCAGAGGGCTAAATAGCATTTTATCTCCATTGGAAAAGGCGCCGGCAGCAATCAGATCGATGGCCTCCTTGAGGGCAGCGTTTTCCTCATAGACAGCATAAGGATGGTATCCTTCTTCTCTCAATTCGCATGCTTCTTTCGCGGTAAGACCGAAAAGGAAGAAATTCTCCTCACCTACCTCCTCGCGGATCTCAATGTTAGCGCCATCCAGAGTTCCAATGGTGAGGGCGCCGTTCAGGGAAAGCTTCATGTTGCCGGTCCCGGATGCCTCTTTACCAGCCACGGATATCTGTTCTGATAAGTCGGCTGCAGGGTAGATCAACTGGCCGTTGGTCACATTGAAATCGGGGAAAAACACCACCTTGAGACGACCGGCCACATCTGGATCGGTGTTTACGACTTCAGCCACAGAGTTGATGAGCTTGATTATGAGCTTAGCCATGTAGTAGCCTGGCGCCGCCTTTCCCCCGAAGATAAAGGTCCGGGGCGTGATGTTGGCCAGCAAGTCATGCTTGATCCGATTGTAGAGGGTTATGATGTGGAGCACATTAAGGTGCTGTCGCTTATACTCGTGGATGCGCTTAACCTGCACGTCGAACAGGCTTGAGGGATCCACTTCGATGCCGGTCCGCTCCAGGATGATCTTGGCCAGGGCCTCCTTGTTCGCTTGCTTCACCTTCCGCCATTTTCGCTCAAAGGCGGTATCCCATGCAAACGTCTGGAGCCCGCTGAGCTCAGTTTCGAGATTGCTGAGCCAGCCTTCAGGCAGTTTCGACGAAATCAACTCTGCCAGGCCCGGATTGCTCAAAGCAAGCCAACGGCGGGGGGTGACGCCGTTGGTGACGTTATGGAATCTTTCCGGGAAGAGTTCGTGGAAATCACTAAGAACCGTAGTTTTAAGAAGCTCCGTATGCAGTTTGGCAACGCCGTTGATAGCATGGCTGCCTACACAGGCAAGGTGCGCCATGCGGATGTACTTATCGCCGCTTTCGTCGATCAGTGACAGTCGCGCAAGCCGGGCATCATCGCCGGGATAGCGAGAGTGCACCTCGTCCAGAAACCGTCGGTTTATCTCGTAGATGATCTCGAGAATGCGAGGGAGGAGCGTGGAGAAAAGAGGCAATGGCCACTTTTCCAGGGCTTCCGACAATAGTGTATGGTTCGTGTAGGCGAAACACCTTTGAGTTATTTCCCATGCCTCGTCCCAGTCCAGTTCATGGTCATCCACCAGCAGGCGCATCAGCTCGGCTATCCCGACGGAAGGATGCGTATCATTGATTTGGATGGCGAAGCTCTCGGAAAAAGATCCGATGCCCCTACCAATTGAAAGATGAAGCGAGATCATGTCCTGCAACGAGCATGAAACAAAGAAGTATTGCTGGCAAAGGCGAAGAAGTTTCCCGATTTCCGGCTCATCGTTGGGGTAAAGGACCTTACTGATCGTTTCGGAGAGGACCTTGTCATCGACGGCTTTGTAATAATCTCCGGCATTGAACGCCTGAAAATCGAACGACGCAACTGCCTCCGATTTCCATAGACGAAGCACAGAGACTTTTCCGGAACGGTAGCCGGCAACGGCAGTATCGTAGGCAACCCCTTTGACGACCTTTTCCGGTATCCAGCGAACCGAGAGCCGCCCCTCGGGATCTTGCACAAACTCAGTCTTTCCGCCGAATTTAACTTCATACGCAATGTCAGGCCGACGTACCTCCCAGGGATTGCCGAACTTGAGCCAGTTGTCGGCCTTTTCGAGCTGCCAGCCATTGCGGATCTCCTGGTCAAAGATCCCGAATTCGTAACGGATTCCGTAGCCGAAGGCAGGTACCTGAACTGTTGCCAGGGACTCAAGGTAACAGGCGGCAAGACGGCCGAGTCCGCCGTTGCCGAGCCCCGGCTCAACCTCTTGCAGGAGTATATCCTCCAGGTTTTGTCCCAACGCTGCAAGTGCGGCGCGCACTGGCTCTGTCAGGCCCAGGCTTACCAGGTTATTCCCCAAATGGGGACCCAAGAGGAACTCTGACGACAGATAACTGACAACTTTGATTTTTTCCTTAGCGAAGCGCATCAGTTGATAGAACGAGGTCATCCAGTTATTAACTATCTGATCGCGAACGGCATGAGCTGTTGCCATATACCAATCGTCACGTGTGGCAAAGGGTAATGGCTTTGCCTGAGTGTAGTGGAGGTGATTGAGAATGGCTTTTTGCATCTCGTCAGGGCTTTGCCCTGACGGGAAACTACTACGACTGCTTTTGTTGGCTTTCGCTACTTGTGCCATTGGCTTTGCTCCTTGTTGGCGTTAATGGAGATTCTCTATCGCTCTGTCTCCTATCAAACTCTGCATCGCCTCCCTGGAAATGGCGACCGGCAACGCAACCAAATTCAGGTCGTCAGAATCACATATAATATCGAGACCTACTCTTTGAGTACCATCGGCGGGTTCATTACGCCTGATACCCAAACGATCGATAATCAGCATTTCCTTCTTAACCCAGAGGTGCTCATCGGGTCGTCCCAGCACATCTGTCACGATGTCAAGATGGATATCGAGCATCCCGTCATTCCCCCCGAGTTCCAGAAGATCTGTTTCAATATTTCCAAGCCGTCCTTTAATCTCGGCAACAGCCACGTGCCAGTCTGCAGACACAAGTTCGGATCCCTGTCCAGTGTTCTGCATCAGGTTAAGCGTAGACTGCAGGAGCTCGCGATGTCTTTCAAGCTTGTCCCGTTCCGACTTCACTAACGTGATACGCCTGAGTGCCAATCTGAGCAAATGATCAAAAGCCCTTATCTTGAGCTTACTGCGAGTCTCTTCTTCGCTTTGCGCCGGGTCGAGCAATCGGTGTGACTCGAAACTGACAGCGTGTTGAAGAACATCGCGTAAGACAATAACGCCGACAACCTCAGCTCCCAAAAAGGACTTCTCAATCTTTTGCATGGTCAGCAAGGCGTAAATCCATGGTGCGTTCCCTTCCTGCCCTCGTAAGTATCCACTTGAAGTCATACGGCTTCCCAGAACCTTCCACATATCGGAACTGGAAATAAAGAATGGGCGCAGCCTGGAGTCAGAGATATAGCTGCCTGGTTTGATAAGGATTACTGGCGCCATGTCATCCACCAAAGCCGCGACGTAATTCAAGGCCCGTAAAACCGCAGGCCGCAGTTTTCTCTTATAAGCGGAAACCGCACGTATCCACGGATCTGTACTATCCACAGCGTGCTCAATTACGTCTTTGATGAGTGCCTCAGGATAGCCATCCGTAGCTTTCTTACTAAATAATGGTTTGAAAAAATCTAACATATGACCTATCCCCTTCGCAGACAGGATCTGATGATCGCCAAGAGCTATGTAAAAGCGCTGTTTATCAGGCGAACTCCCGAGCCATGTCGCCTGCGTTTGACGTGGCCTTGCGCAAGGTTGCTTCGAATTTTCCGGTTTTCTCATTTACAATATTGATATGTCATCCAACTTACTGATTATTCCTTTTAAACTCTGTTTAACATGTTCAAACTCGACAGACGCATGTCTATGTTTATTAAAAACCGTAATTATATCATTCTTAAAATCGGGTTGTCCGTTAGTTGATGTGACATAATTTGCTTCCATAACTCGATAATAACTAATCTCTTGAATCAAGCAATAAGCCAATACAGCTCGGGCGATGTCACACGCGCTAAGAAACGCCGATAGATCATCGGGATCTTCAAAACGACTTGCTAGGCCTTTGATGTATGCGCGAGCAGTTGCTGCATCAGCAAAAAGGTGCATTTTTACCGCCATCGATGATACCCTTTTGTCGTCAAGTGTTCGGATCGCTCCAAACATGACCTTTTCAAGGTAAGATTACTTTAGATCTTTTATTGAACGATGTATCAACTTGTCCCGAAAACTAAGCTCCCTAATTACAGTCTTCGCGCCATAGACATACTGGCTGCCCACATTCGGCTGCTTTTCCTACACCAAAGCAGGGTACGTTTCCCTCTTCCACCTGGATGGCTCGGATCAATTCATCCTTGGTTAACTTCGCCGTGTCTAATCCCATTTTTTTCGCAATTCTTTTGACTTCTTGAAGTTTCATGACAGCCTCCTTTAATATGTTGTTTATCATACCCATGCATTTCGCTGTTGAACTGTTCCCTGAGCCGCCGTACAGTCTCGATGGCATTCAAGCACGAAAACGCATGATGAAGTTAAACAATGTTAATGCAAACCAATAAGGGTCTGACTTATAAGAGTTACGCCAAAAGTGCCCTAAACCATTGTGGCTGGCAAATTCAAGCCACCTTTCCTGCTATTCACACCAGTCCGCCAGCAACTTGAAACCTTCGTTCGTGAAAATATTTCCGTTGGAATAGGGAATAAGCTTAAAAAAAGTATCATTAATAACCGCCTGCGAAATTAACATTGACGAAACCCTCCCTGAATAACTGCAAGTTTGCCGCGCCCCTCTACCAGTGGAAACCAGCTTCGCTACCGGCCCGGCGAAGTTGCCCCGTGATTCTATTAAGCTCCGCCTGGATCTTACCCTCTCCTAGCGATAATTATGCCAGCCTCTGAAATGCCTGATTTCAAGTAGTTATCAGTCAGGATCGACCAAAACCACAGCATTCCATAATAATTGTTGCGGAATATTGTAAAATCGGTCAGAATTACCGCAATTTGTAATTTCGGATGGGATGCAACAGAGAAAAAAGATGCAAATCAGCACGGTAATAAGTCTTCAGCTTTTCGCCGGCTTTTGCGCCGTTTTCCTTCCCCTTTTCCTCTCCTTTTTCACTTTTCAAAAGCTTTTCGCCGGTCTAGGAGTACCTGCCGCGCCGCATCAGAACTTACGGGGCAATAGGCATAGAGTTGGCCGACTCTGAGGCCGGGGACAAAGATATGCCAGTAGTGGTAGGTCAGGTCCAACCGCGAGTCGAGATGAATGACTCGAGCCGGCCGCTGATCATCGACCAGGTCGAACAGAAGGAGTTCCAGGCCGGTACAATTCCTAGCATAAACGCTGGAATTCACCCCGCTGTTGCTGAGCGTCGCTTCGAGGGAAGAACTCTTTCCCTGTGGCAAATTCCGCGCATCATCATTGATAGCCACCTCACATTTAATAATTAGAGCGTCCTCTCATATAATTAACCGTTGGTTCCGTTCCCGTTCATCCCCGTTTGGAGATCATGTGTTGGAGAAGATCTACGACCCTGTTGGAATACCCCCACTCGTTGTCGTACCAGGCAATTATCTTGAATCCGGTTTGTTCCCCCTTGAAATTGTTCTGAATGGTCGTGATGGAATCGTAGATGGAAGAGCTTCTCGAATGAATCAGATCGGAAGAGACGATTTCTTCGTCGGAATATTCCAGTATCCCCTTCAGATAAGACTCCGAGGCCTTCTTCATCAATGCGTCGATCTCCTCGATGGTGCTCGGCCGCGTGGCCTGAAACGTAAAATCTATGACGGAGACATCCGGCGTGGGAACCCGAAATGCCATACCAACCAGTTTACCCTTCATCTCCGGAATCACCTCATGCAGGGCCTTGGCCGCACCGGTGCTGGAGGGGATGATATTCACGGCCGCTGCCCTCCCTTCCCGCCATGTCTTTCTTGAAGGACCGTCGACAACCTTCTGGGTGGCTGTGTAGGAATGGATCGTTGTCATGCCCCCTTTTGTAATGCCGATACCTTCTTTGAGGAGCGCGTGGACTATGGGGGCTAGACAGTTCGTCGTACAGGAAGCATTTGAGACAACGTGATGCTGCCCCGGATCATATTCCCCTTCGTTTACGCCCATCACGAATGTCTTCACACCGCCTTTAGCGGGCGCCGTGATGATTACTTTCCCGGCGCCGGCACGCAGATGAAGATCTGCTTTCTCCGCCGCGGTATAGAGGCCTGTTGACTCGATCACAAATCCAACGTTGAGATCGCGCCATGGGAGCAGATCTGGGGTCTTGGTCGCGGCCAGACATCTGATCCTATGGCCGTCGACTACAAGGATATCCTCTTCCCCGGAAGTATTACTCCTCTCCGTGGAAAGAGACTTGGGAAATCGGCCGTGAATGGAATCATACTTCAACTGGTAGGCAAAATAGTTCGCGTCGGTACAGGTATCCACGATTGCGACAACATCGAACTCCTTTCCAATAAGCTCTTGTTCTGCCATGGCAGCGAGGACGAGCCTCCCTATCCGTCCAAACCCGTTAATCGCAATTTTTGTCGCCATTCTGACCCCCTTGAATTTTACTCAGTAGCGGTTTGATTACTTTTTTCATTTCCAATTTCTACATTCCGGCTATTTATGGAACTTTTGGCACTATCGTTGTTGCGCCTTCCAGATTTACTCGCAGTATTCCCGAATGGCCCGGTCGGAAGAGAATTTCCCCATACAGGCAACGTTCAATATCGACATTTCCGTCCATTTTTTTCTGTTGCGGAAGAGTTCCGCCACCCGATCCTGGCAGTCAATGTATGACTGGTAGTCTGCCAACAGTAGATACTCGTCGCGGTTAAGAAGGTTGTCCACCAGGGGACGGAACAGGTCTGAATCGCCGTTCGAAAAGGCTCCTTCGGAGATCTGGTACATGGCCTTCGTATCCGTCGTATACGCGCCGTAATATAATTTCTGGTGACATTTATGATCGGCCTCAACTTACCATGTAAGTTACTTGTATTAGGATGGCTGTATCATCTCGTGTAAATCTAATCACGTACTGCTCCTTTTACTTGGCAAACCTGTTGATAAATAGGCTTTTTATTCTTGTCCGCTTTTTTCCCACTCGGGAACTCCTCTCTGAGCGGGGCCATCTCTGCTGATTCGAGTTCGATATTGCTCAAACATTGGTACGCTCTGTATTCGGGTCATGCGTAGACGCCGGTTGCTTTGCGCTGGTTCCGCGCTTACCCTCTGTGACATTGCTGTAAGACCGTGACGTCGGGTAGGCAAAATCTACATCATCACATTCGGCAAATCTGTCCAGTACGTCTTCCCAGATCTCCTGGGTGCTCTCGCGCCTGTGGCGGGATTGACAGACATGACGCACAGTCAGGAGTATGCCGCTTGCCTCGACGGTGGTGAAGACCCTCGGAGTCAGGTCGACCGGGACTATCAGAAAATCCCTCGCATACTCCTTCATTTTGCATTCCGCGGGCTCGGCTAGATGTCCTGCATGGTTGACTGCTATCTCATTCAAGATATCCTTGGCTCTCTTCCAGTTGCTTTCGAATGTAACGAGGACGGCAACCTCGTTCCAGATGAAGTCGTGCAGCCCCCTGCTATAGATTGCCACGGGTTCGACGAACACTTTGCCGTTGGGGATATGCACGATTCGCCCGGTGATCTGGTCCGCATGTACCCAGTTGCCGATCTCCGCGAGGGTGAACCGGAAAACTGTCAAGTCCATAACATCTCCCGCGTGAATGCCTATCTGGATGCGGTCCCCCACCTTGAACGGCCTCCGCCAGATAATGAAAAACCACCCCACCAGACTCACCAGCGGGTCTTTCAAGGCGATTGCCAGGCCCGCCGACAAAAGTCCGAGAAAAGTGGCCGCGCTGTGAAATTCCTCGAACCATACCCGGCCCACCAGAAATAAGGCCAGCACGTATGCAACATAACCGGAGATTTTCCGCCACTGGTAACGAACCTGCAAATCCTCCGTTTGCCGCCATACCAGCTTCAATATCAGCCATCGCAGAAACAAGAGGAATGCAATGCCTATCAGAGAAGTGAACAATTGATTGTAAAGTCCTACAGAAATACCGGTAGTTTTGTTAAGCCATTCAACGGGGTTTTGCATAATTTCCTCGACCTTTTCCATGTTTCATTCTTCCTCAACTGTCAAACTTGATGAAGCCGCAACGAATAATAAACCCATACAACCACAGACGTATTTAGCAAGTACCATGTTACTGTATCGGCCGCTCGATGAAGAACTTTGAGAACATGGTACCCCTGTGAGTTGTCCTTCTTCTGAGCGTTGGCTTTCGTCGCCATGGCGGTCATGATCCAGGTTTCACTTCCATCTCCCGCAGATACTTCTCCACCGCCTGTTCAAGGGTGAAGAACATACGCTCGCGCCCCAATCTCTCAGCGAGCGGCGAATTATGGATCACCAGGAGCGGCGCGTGATTCAGAGCCGTCATCCAGAGAACGGCCCCGTCCTCCTGCATATTTCGTTCTCCCTCAATCAGCATCATCAGGGCTGTGAACTCGATATCAGGCATTGCGCTGGCGTCAAAGACCAGGACCTTGGGCCTGAATTCGAGGACCAGTGCGCGCATTCGCTCCGCTACCCGAAAGGCGTTGGCAAAGTACATTGCACCTTCCGGCCTGAGCAGAAGCAGGCCGGGGAAAGTTTCGTCCTCCGGGTGCTCTGGCGATAAAGGCCGGAAGACATTGGTGCCTGGTTTGCGCCCCAGGACGAAGATCGGTGGCTGGTTGGCGTGATGGATCAAAGCCAGCATGGAGACGGCCACGGCCGCGAGGATTCCTTTTAGCGTGCCGAGAAGCAGGACTGCGGCCAAGGCGACAAGGGCCCAGTTGAACTCCATTGATCGGATTTTCCAAATGGCGCGAAACTCGGCCGGGCTGACCAGTCCTACACTGGCGATAACGACGACAGCGGCCAGCGTTGCATGCGGCATCAGGCTGAAGAGGGGCGCCAGAAAGAGCAGCGTGGCCATGACAACCGCCGCGGCAACCAGCCCTGCCACCTGACTGCGTGCTCCGGCACCGTTGTTGACGGCTGTCTGCGTGGTTCCACCACCGGCAGGCATGTTGTTGAACAGACTGCCGGCAAGGTTTGCCATCCCCAGAGCTACCAGCTCTCGGTTCGCATCCGGATGAGGCTCACCTTGCTGGATGAAGGCGCGTCCTGCCGCTGCTGTCTCGATGAAACTCATCAGGGCAATCCCCATGGCGTCGGGCCAGAGCTGTTTCACCAGGGAGAGTTTGGGGAGGGCAAAGGCCGGCAGCCCTGCCTGCACAGTCCCCACCAGTCCGACTCCCATCTTGTCGAGCCCGAAAAAAGTCGACACGGCTATGCCGATCGCTACGGCGACCAGCGGCGCGGGTACCCGCGGGGTGAAATGTTCCATGCCGACCATCAGTGCCAGCATGGCCAGTGCCAGTACGAGTGTCGGTACGGATGTTTCCGGCAGCTGCCGGAAAATGTCCACGATATCATGAAAGAACGAGCTTTTGCTGATGTGCACCCCCAGCATCTTGGGTATTTGGTCCAGAACGATGATCATGCCAATGCCCGCCTTGAAACCGATAAGCACAGGGTCTGATATGAAATTGGCAATAGAGCCTAACCGGAGGACCCCGGCCAGCAGCAGGTATCCTCCGGTCAGAAGCGCCAACGTGGCCGCCGCCGCCATCAGGGTGGCAGAGTCGCCCCCCGGAGCGACCCGATTCAGGGTGGCCATCGTGAGGATGGCGATCGTCGAAGTGGTGGTGACGCTCAGTGGCCGAGAGGTCCCCATCACGGCATAAATCACCAGCGGCACGAGGGAGGTATACAATCCAACAACCAGCGGCAGGCCGGCGATGGCGGCAAAGGCCATCGCCTTGGGGATGACCACTGCGGCCGTCGTCAGGCCGGCGACCAAGTCGAATCGGAGCCACCCTTTACGGTATGAAGGGAGCCAACCCAGCATGGGTATGAACGTTACACGGCCATTCATGGGCAGATGATCTCCTTATTTCAACTGAGTAAGGGTCTGAAAGGCGCTATCTCAAATTCAACCTGTGACACAGCTCGTTCCGGCAACAGTGCATCCCTTGATTCAGTAGACCTCTGGAACATACTTGATTGGGTAATTGGGGGACTTGTATTTCTCCTCTTTCTGTCGTTTCGGTAGTTCTACCTTTACGCGAGGCGCCTCTTTATAGGGAATCCTGCTGAGGAGGTGGGTGATGATGTTCAGCCGCGCCCGCTTTTTGTCGTCGGATTTCGCCACGTACCACGGCGCCCATGGTGTATCGCTCGCTGCGAACATCTCGTCACGCGCCTTGGTGTAGTCGTGCCATCTGCTGTAGGACTGGAGATCCATCGGAGAGAGTTTCCAGATCTTGCGGCCGTCATCGATACGTCCTTCAAGCCGGCGGGTCTGCTCTTCCGGGCTCACCTCCAGCCAGTACTTGAGAAGGATGATGCCTTCTTGGACACACAACTTCTCGAAGAGCGGCACCACTTCGAGAAAAAGCATTGCCTGCTCTTTTGTACAGAAGCCCATCACACGTTCGACCCCTGCCCGGTTGTACCAACTCCGGTCGAAGATGACCACCTCACCGGCTGCCGGTAAGTGCGGGACATAACGTTGGGCATAAATCTGTGTTTGCTCCCGCTCCGTCGGGGCGGGGAGCGCCACCACGCGAAACACCCGTGGGCTCACCCGCTCGGTGATGGCCTTGATCACTCCCCCCTTGCCAGCGCCGTCTCGCCCCTCGAAAACGACACAGACCTTGAGCCCCTTGTATTTCACCCATTCCTGGAGCTTGACCAGTTCTACATGCAGCTTGGCAAGTTCCTTCTCGTACTCCTTGTTATTCATCTTTTCGTCATGCTTCTCATCGGTTTCCTTTTCCATTTTCTTGCCTTTACTCATGACTTCCTCTTTTTCAGATTCCTGCTTGATATCGAAATCCTCCGTTTGCCGCCATACCAGTTTCAATATCAGCCATCACAAAGACCAGAGGAATGAAATGCCTTCCACATAGGTGAGCAACAGGCTGTAAAGTCCTACAGAAATACCGGTAGCTTTGTGAAGCCAGACAACGGGGTTTTGCAAAATTTCCTCAATTTTTTCGATGGTTCATTCGTCCTGCACAGTGATCCGGAAAATGCATTTCGGCTGCGGCAATTTTCAGCGGCACTCCGACTTACTGCTGGACGACCCCTTCTAATGTTGTACTTCCTTGCGATATACAATTCCCCAGCTGGCTACAATCATTTCAACTTCACAAGTATTCTCGGCTAATTCCTACCGAGTCGTAGAGACCACCAAATCGCACATCACTTCTTGCCAGAGCTCCGAGTTTACCGTTCTGCATCACCATGTAGCCGTCGAATTGGGGCCATAACGGTTTCCGCCCCTTCTTTCTTGGGGCAAGCTACCCCATGGGGCGGAGAGTATCTAGGGGAAAATAAATCCGTTCCTGAATATCTTTATACAAACATCCACAACCGATGGGTCATATGCCGTCCCGCGTGCTCTCTTTACTTCGTCAAGAGCGGATTCCACTCCTTTGCCAGGTCGGTAAGGGCGGTGCGACGACATGGCTTCGACGACGTCGGCAACTGCCAAAATGCGTGCCTCGAAAAGAATATCGTCACCCTTGAGCCCTGCAGGGTAGCCGCTGCCGTCCAGGCGCTCATGGTGCTGCCGTACGATGAGGGGAACGGGCCACTGGAATTCGATATCCTTCAGGATTTCATATCCGACTTCGGCGTGGCTCTTTACCAGTTCAAATTCGATCCCGCTCAGATGGCCTGGTCTGGTCAGTATGTCTGCCGGCACGAACAATTTACCGATATCGTGGAGTATCGCCCCAGTCCAGATCCCTTTCAGCCGCTCCGCTGCAATCCCCCCGAGTTCCCGAGCAAGTGCACACGCCAGTTGGGCCACCCGTTGTTGATGCCCCGCAGTATAGGGATCCCGCTTTTCCACTGCGGAACTCAAAGAGTGGACCGTCTCGTCAAGAATCCGGTTTGTCTTCTCCAGGCTTTCCTTGAGATCCGCTTCCATCTGCATTTTTTCAGAAATGTCATAGATAACTGCCATTGTGGCTACTATGCGGTTCTCGCTATCAAACACTGGCGCCGAGGAATAGCTGATTACGATCCTCCGACCATCTTTTCTCGTGGCGTCCATGGGCAAAGAATGAAAAACCTCCTGGTTCAGCGTGCGCCTGCGCAGGACCTCATACTCCTCCCACTTTTCGTCGGCAAAAACTCCGATGGGAAGCCCGAGCACCTCCTTCTCATGCCAACCAGTAATCTCCTCCGCAGCGTGGTTCCAAAGAAGAATATTGCCATCGAGATCGATTGCGATAATTCCGAGAGGAGATGCCTTGACCAGAGCCACAAGGTTTTGCTCGTTCGTGCCGAACACCCTGTTCGTCCCTCCTGCCCCTTCGGCAGTGTTGTTCGTCTTCATGGCAGCTCCTTTCCTGCTTCTTTATTTACGGATGCACCGCGCAAAGGCCATTCTGGTGCCCCAAGCTCAGTTTTGCCAGTTGATATCGTTCCGATGTTTGCTGATTTTGCCTAATAACGATCCCCCTACCGGCTAGATGCGAGCACTCCCCTGAATCGGTCGAGCTCGGCCCGTGCCAGTCTGTATTCCAGCGAAGCCTGAAGCTCCTCCATTTCCGCCTTTTTAAGCGCCGCGACCGTTTCGGCATGCTTTGCCGCAGTCACGGTCCCGGCTTTAAGCCCATTTTCGCTAAGCCGCGCATTTTCCCTGCGCAGAGACAGCGCCTCACGGGCGACTTCCACCATCTCTTTGCAGCGGTCCAGCTTCCTGTACACCTTGTCGATTTCGATCCCCATCCGCTTGTCTATCCGTGCCAGGTTCTCTTCCGCCTGTGACTGTTGGGCGACCCTCTGGCCGATTTCCCCCTTCCGCTTCCCCCAGTCGAAGATGTTCCAGGTCAGCTCGGCGCCGAAGATGCCGATGTTGCTCGGCAGAAAGGGCGCTCCGTTCTGGTAGTCGTAGCGGGCAAAGATCGTCAGGTCAGGAATGTACTCGTAGCGGGCGGCACGGACAGCGTGGCGCGATTTTTCCAGGGTTTCGCGAGCGGCAAGCAATTCGCCGTTTCTCGCCCTGGCCTCCTCATAAGACTGGTCTTTTGCCAGTTCCGTCAACTCCGGTAACCCCGCCTCGGTTACATCAAGGATAGTGTCGCTCGGCAGCCCCAATAGATCGTTTAGTTCCGAGGTTACGTCCGAGATGTTGTTCTCCGCTACAATGAGCGCCTGTCTGCCCTGGAGAAGATTGGCCTTCGCTGAGGTTACTGCAACATCGAGCACATTCCCGGCCTTTACCGCCTCCTCGGCCTCGCGCAGGTTCTCCTGCGCGGCGGTGTGAGAGGCCTGGGCGGCATCCTTCTCCTTGTATGCCACCAGCAACGCGTAATAGAGCTGATTTACCGCAAGGACTATCTCGTTTTCAGACTTTGTCAGCTCTGCTTCCGCAATGCCGCGATCGGCAAGGGCAATCTGATTGGCCTCATGAATCTTGAGAAGCTGCGTTGTCGGCTGAGCAAGGGTCGTTTCGGTGAGCACGAAAGCGCTGGAACTCTGGCTTATGGAAACGTCCCGGTTTGGGAAAGGGCCTCCGGAAACATTGCCCAGACTGCCTGCCGGTATGGTTATGAGCTGTCTATCCGACAGGACCATGGCCTTCGAGCTGTTGGACAGGAGCGGAAAATACTGGGCGCGGGCTGACACGATCTTCTGGCCCATCTCCGCGACCTTTGCATGGCTGATCTTGAGCACGCTGTTCTGTTTCAGGGCCATTTCGACAGCTTGAGGCAAGGTAAGGGAAAGCCTGACGGTCTCAGCCGATGCCTTTCCAGCCACCCCGAAAAGGGCAAGCACCGCTACCGTGGCGATGGCCGCCGCCTTCGGCTTGAACGAACGGGATTTGACGGCCACGAAGATGACGGGAACGACCAGGAGCGTGAAGAACATCGAGAAGATGAGACCGAAGGCGATGACGCTCGCCAGCGGGCTCCAGAGGCTCGACCCGGAGAGTATCATCGGTGTCACCCCCACGGCGGCGGCCATCGTGGTGAGGAAGATGGGGCGCAACCGCCTGGCCCCCGCGTCCCGTGCAGCCTGTTCCAGAGTTTCTCCCTCGGCGACCCGTTCGTTGCAGTAATCCACCAGGATGATGCCGTTTCTCACTACGATGCCGCACAGGCTGATCATCCCCATGAAAGCGGTGAAACCGAAGGGGTTGCGGGTTATCAGGAGACCGCACACGGCCCCGAAAAGGGTGAGCGGGATGGAGGCCATCACCACGAGCGGGTCGGAAATGTTCCTGAATTGCACGAGCAGGACCAGAAAGATCGCCACCAGGCTGATGGCAAGGGCGACGAGCATCTGCGGGAAAGTCTCGTCCTGATTATCTTTTTCGCCGCCGTAATAGATCCGGTAGCCAGCCGGCAGCTCCAGGGCCTTGATCTGCGGCATTGCCTGCTCCAGTATTTTCGAGGCATAGTGGCCCGGCTTCGCGAAGGCACGGATAGTCAAGGTGCGCACGCCGTTCCTGCGGACGATCCTGCTGGTCTGCCACTCCGGCGCCAGGTTTGCAATCGCCCGCAGCGTGACCCTGGCACGGGTCAGCTCAGAGTTTACGTACGTATTCCCGATGTCGGCGAAGGATGAGCGGGAAGCAGGGTCGAGCCGCAGCTTGATGGTGACGGCGCGGTCCCCTTCCCAGAACGTGCTGACCGCGGCACCATCGAATGCGCCGGAAAGCGTCTGCGATACCGACGCGTCCGTTATGCCGAGACGGTTAGCCAGTTCATCGTTGACCTTCACGTCCACCATGTACGAATCGTTAAAGTAGTCGCGAAACACGTACTGTGCATTCGATACGCTCTCCAGTATCCCCTGGACCTGTTCCCCCAGCCGCTTCAGCTCGCCGACATCATCACCGGAGATCCGCACTTCGATTGGCGCTTCCATCTGGGCCCCCTGCTGGAGTTCCTTCACGATCACCATCGCCTCCGGCGCCAGTGCTGCCAGTGACGGGCGCAGTTCCTTCACCAGCCGGTCGGTATCCTCCACCGACTCGGTATTTACGATGAACTGTCCGTAGGCGCCGTCGGGCTGCTGAGGATTAACGTTGTAGTAGAACCTCGGGGCGCTCTGCCCGACAAAGGTGGCGTAGTGGGCGACTCCTTTCCGGGAGGCGAGGGCTTTTTCGATCCGCCCCATGACCGGGTCGGTCGCTTCGATCCGCGTTCCTTGCGGCATCCATACGTCGATCACAAACTGGTTGCGCTCGGCCGAAGGGAAGAACTGCTGCGGCACGAACGCGAAGAGCATGACCCCGAAGACGAACGCACTTCCGCCGAGGGTAAAGGCCAGCCACTTTCTGTTCATGAAGATGTTGATCAATATCCCGTATTTGCCCTGGAGCCGGTCCAGCAGGGTCACCTTCTCCTTGCCGTGGGTCTCCACGGCGTCGTGGTCGTGCAGCCCCTTCTTGATGAAGAATCTGCAGAGCAGAGGGGTCAGCATGACCGCCACGATGAAGGAAACGGCCAGGGCGATCGCCACCGTGATGGGGAGCGCCATGATGAATTCGCCGACCGAGCCGGTCAGGATCAGAAGCGGCAGGAACGAGGCGATGATCGTTATGGTCGCGGTGAGGACCGGTACGAAGACTTCGCTGGCACACCTCCATGCCGCCTCAACCTTCGGCACCTTGTGGTCCAGGAGTTCGACGTAGTTGTCGGCGATCACAATGGCGTCGTCCACCACGATCCCCAAGACCATTATGAGGCCCGCGATGGAGACCTGGTGCAGGGCTATCCCCAGCGCATTCATCGCTCCCAAGGTTCCGCACAGGGTAACCGGTATGGCCAGAGCGGCGATGAGAGCGACACGTAGCGGAAGAAGCACGATGGTGACCAGGACGACCGAAGCGATGGCCAGCAGGAATTCGTGGCTCAGCTTCGTTATCCGCTCCTTGACGACCCCGGGCTGGTTGGCAACCAGGTCCAGCTGAACGTCGGGGGGAAGGAGCACCTTTAGGCGCTGGAATACCTTATCCAATTGCTCGCCCAGTTCGACGATATTCTTTCCCTTCTGCATCTCGACGGAAAGGAGGAGGCACGGATCGCCGTCGTAGCGCACCATGAACGTCGGGTCCTGGTACCTGCGCTCCACGTTGGCGAAGTCCTTGATGTATAGAGGGTGGCCATCCTTGGAGACGTCGACGAGCACGTTCCGTATCTCGTCTTCAGTATTGAAGATTCCGGTTGTCCTCATGGGGACCTTCGACCGGTCGGCGTCGAAATTCCCTCCGCTCTGGATAGCGTTTCGTTCTCTCAGGGCATTCACCACCTGGCGCGGATCGGCAAAATACTGCGAGATCCTTTCCAGGCTGCCGGTAATCCAGATTTCTTCTGATTGGTTTCCGTAGGTGACGAGTTTCCCCACATCGCGGACGGTGCGCATTTCGTCGTGAATCTTGTCCGCAAAGTCTCGCAGCTCCCGATATCCGTACCGTTTGCCGTGGACGGCTATCAGCATTGCGACGGTATCGCCAAAATCAGAGTCGACCACCGGCCCCATGACGCCGTTAGGGAGTTCCGTGCTCTTCACCACATTCAACTCGTTGCGCAGCTTAGCCCAGAAGACGTCGGCGTTCTTGACGTTGTCCTCCAACTCGACGTTGATGATGGCGACGCCGGGGCGGCTCGTCGAATAGGTCTTTTCCTTCCGCACCTCCGGGAACTTGAAGATGTGTTTTTCAAGGGTCTTCGTTACCTGTTTTTCCACCTGCTCGGAGGTCGCGCCCGGATAGAGCGCGGCCACCAGACCGGTTCTGATGGTGATCGTCGGATCTTCCGTCCGTTGCATTTTCAGGAAGGCATGAACGCCGACTGTGACGACCATTGCCGTCAGTATAAGAGTGACGGCGGGATAGCGAAGCGAAAACTTTATCGGGGTCATATAATCTGTTCCTCTCGCGGTCGCCGGTTTATTTCCGGCCCGTCTGTTCTGTTGCCGATACGACCAGACCGTTTCTGAGCTTTGCCTGTCCTGCCAGAACGATCAGCTCGCCACCTTCAAGGCCGCTCTTTATCTCGACGTTCTTATTGACTACCGCACCGATTTCCACACGCTTGGCGTAAACGCGCTTCTGGTCGGGATAGTAGACGAATACCTGCGTCGCTCCCTGCGGGTCGCGTATCACCGCATCTCCTGGAAGTGTCGTCATTGGCACGATCCGGTCCCCGCGTATGGTTGCTTCCGCTACCATCCCAACCCGCAGGGAGTGCTCTGGATTAGGCACACTGATTCTGGTCATGTACGTTCGGGTATTGGTATCTGCGGAAACGTTGATGACTCGTACCGTCCCCTGGAATGACTTCCCGGGGAGGGCGGGAACGGTTATCTCCGCTTTCTGTCCGATCCTGACGCGGTGCACGTCCGTTTCAGGCACGCCGACATTCACTTCCACCGGATCCATCTGCACGATCTCAAAGACGGGGTGCCCTGGAGAGGCGGTATCGCCCGGCTCAACGGATCGTTTCGAGATGAAGCCGCTTACGGGAGCACAGAGGGTTGCATCGGCAAGGTGCTTCCTTGAAAGCCTTTCCGAGGCCGCGGCCTGTTCGTACTGCTGCTCGGCGGAATCATACGCTGCCTTGAATTTCTGGTAATCGTTCGGCGCGAGACTATTCGAGTCGTACAGCATTTTCATCCGTCGATGCTCATCCTCGGAACGTTTATAACCGACCAGGGCCTGATCGGCTTGTGCCTTGGCCGCCGCAAGGGTCAGTCGGAAATCCGTAGGGTCAATGGATGCGAGTCTCTGCCCCTTTTTGACATAATCACCCTCCCGCGGACCCACGAAGATGACCTTTCCGGAGACGAGAAAGCAGACGCTCGCGGGGGAGTTCGGCGTCGAAACGGTCCCACTTACGGAGATCATCTCTCGCTCCTGAACCTTCTGGACCCTCCCTACCATCACGGGGACAGCCTCGCTGCTCGCTTCCTTCTTGTGCGGCTCACCTGTGCAGGCAGTCAGTGAAACTCCCAACAGTGACAGGCAAACGGCCACTACCGCGGATGTAAATCTACCTTTCATTTTTGATACTCCTTTTTTGATCTCCTGATTTTGATTAATGTCGTCTACTGGTCTGCAGCGGTCGTTTTCGCTCCTCTGTTCTCTTCGGCGGTATCAAATACGGCTGGGATTTCATTTAAATATGATTTTATCATTTTTTTTGGACTCCAAAAGCGATGATTACGACCAGGAGCCATATGATAAAGGTGGATCCAACTACAAATCCCATTCCGTGCCTCCTCTCAGAAACGGCGAGCCAGTTCCAAAAGCCCGCGTCGAGCCGCTTCGTACTCTTCCTTAGCACCTCGTTCGCGATCGTCACCCTCAAGGAGCACCGTTTCCTGATCTGCCACGCCAAGGAAGTTCAGCACCGAGCGTAGGTATGCAACGCTCAGGTCTTGCTCCTGGCCGAACCTGTAAGGTTGACCTGCGTGCAGATGCAGGGATTTCCTGCGCAACTGACGAAGCATCCCCTTCGCCCCGTGCGGCGTCAGGCGATAGGTGCGGTCGGGAACACAGAACGCATCGATGTACATCTTGAACTCGGCCGGGAACCAAAGGTTAAGACTGTGCGTGACGAAGACGTACTTGTCACACCTGCAAAACTGATCGGCGAGACGCCAGAGTCGGGCAATCTTGTGCCGCTCTCCATCCGAAAGGAGGCCGTAATCCTCGACGCACTCGATCCGCCCCCAGACGTTGAGCACGTCCTGATCGACGCGCTGGATGCTGTCGCGGTACAGGTCGAGAACCTGTACCTCATCCTGCGGATTCCGGCGAAGGTATTCATTCAGGAATTCATACCCGAGCGAAAGGGTACGAGATCTATCCTGAGGTCTGACATTGCAGGTGACATAGAGCAGGTTGGCCATGACGTTTCCCTCAGCATTGGATTATCTTGCCCTCTCCTAGCGATAATTGTGCCAGCCTCTGAAATGCCTGATTTCAACTAGTTATCAGTCAGGATCGACCGGAACTACAGCATTCCATAATAGTTGTTGCGGAATATTGTAAAATCGGTCAGAATTACCGTAATTTGTGATTTCGGATGGGATGATTGAAAAAATCTGGGATGCAACAGAGGAAAAAGATGCAAATCAGCACGGTAAAAAGGTGAGGTTGTGGACAACCGCGACGAATTCATCAGGGAGATAACCCTCAGGATCTGCAACAGCCTGGAAATCAAGGAATCACTCCGCAGCGCCTTCGAGTATCTGAAGGAGCATGTTCCCCTCGACATGCTGACCCTCTTCATCCTGGACGAACGGCTGGGGGCGATCCGGCGCATCGCGCTATTTATGCGCAGTTATTTCCCGGGCGATCTCGCGGCTCACCTGCTCAAGGGTGTGGCTGACGGCAGCAACCATTGCTTCGTACCTGCTGTCGCTCAAACTCTCGGTGTAGGTTTTCAAACGCGTAGCAACATTCTTCTTATCCTGACCGGCAAATATTGTCCACTGCGCTTTGAGGATTACCCGGTCACCGGGAACGCAGTCAAGTCGAAGAACCCGTATGGCCACCGAATAATCGGCTTTTTCGGGACTCATCCTGGGATAGACAGAAACCCGGTCCGACCCGAGGAGAGTTGACAGGTTCTCCGCCAGCACCGCGGCGATGTTTTCACTGAGGGAGCCTGCCCACCGGTCGAATTCGGAGAGCCTAAGTTCGTTCCGGCCATCCCGTGTCGCGATCTGGGGCCGGTCCAGGTAATCAGGAATTTCGACCGGTGCTATGCTGACCGAAACGGGGGTTACCGTCTCCTGTGAAGAATGTTTAGCGTCCTCTTGTCCCAGGGGTGTCAACGTGTAAAATCTCGCAGAAGGCGAACTTGCACAACCGGCAAGCAAGAGGGTTACTACAGCAGGGAAAAACAGACGCTGCAGGTGAAATCCATTCTTCATTTCAATCTCCTTTATCGCCGGTCTTGCCTCGAAGCAGCGACTCCGGGTGGCGCTCAAGGTAATCGGATAGGTTACGGAACGAGCGGGAGGTAAAGGAGAGCTCCCGTAGAGTCTTTTTGATTTCAGTTATGAGCGGGGAGTCGGGCGAGTACGCCTGAAGGGTCCGTTCGGACTGTTTAAGGACCGCCAGGGCCGACTCGATGGCACTCTTCGATGATGTCACTAACTCTTTTAAGTCGCTTCTTACGGCAACCACCGTCTCTCTGGTCTCTACAAGAGTTGCCTCGGCGGCCCCGGAGGTCCTTGTGATACTCGCAACGAGAGGATCGACCTTGGCATTGACATTCCGCACAAGAGTCTGAACATCCTTGACGGTGGACACCAAAGTGTCGGCCGTTTTCTTCTCATTAAAAGAGTGGGCAAGCTTGTCAAGGGTTTCGAGTGTATCATTCAGGTTCTCGACGATTTTCTTGAGTGGGAGAGTCTCGAGAGTCCTTTGCAACTCCTCAAGTGGAGTGGGGATGCTGGGTATCTCGGGGTACTTGCTGCTCTTGTCCCAGCCCACATATACGGCCGGCTTGTCCGGAAAAAAGTCGAGGGAAAGCATCAGCTGGCCGGTGACAATGCTTTGGAGCTGGAGTTGAGTCCTGAGACCTTTATCGACAGCAATTTTGATCGAGGCAGCATCCCGCTGAAACCCAACCGGGCTTCCTTTGAATTTTCGTGGATCCAGCGTGAACACCACTGGAATCCGCAGTTGGACTGTTTCGGGATCGACGATGATTCCGATATCGGTCACTGCACCGACCTTCACTCCCCGGAACATCACCGGCGACCCCACGCTCAGCCCCTTGACTGAGCCTGCGAAGTACGTGATATAGACATACTCCCTGTTGAAAAACTTGCCGGAACCAAGGATGAGCACTCCAGCGGCCATCAGGGCTATGGCTCCGAGGACAAATGCGCCGATTGCGGTTTTGTTGATCTTCTTGCTCATCCGGTTCTCCGATCTTCTTGCCTGTGCATGATTATCCGTGAAGTCCGCTCTCGCCCCGGGTCAGGAAGCTGATTACCTTCGGGTCAGTCGACTCTTTCAGAAGTTGTTTCGGAGCGCCGGAGGCGATCATGGTCTTCACGTCGGCATCGAGAAAGACCGAATTCGTGCCGATGGCGAAGATGCTCGCAAGCTCATGGGTTACAACAACGACGGTAGTCCCCTGGCTTTCGCTCAACTGTATGATCAGGTCGTCCAAAAGTCGCGCACTGACCGGGTCCAAGCCGGCCGAAGGCTCATCGAAATAGAGGATGTCCGGGTCCAGTGCCATGGCACGGGCGAGCCCTGCCCGCTTCTTCATTCCACCACTTAACTCCGCCGGATAGAAATCCTCGAACCCGCCGAGCCCCACCAGGGCCAGCTTGAATGAAACCAACTCCCTGACCTGCAGCGGGGTCAGGCTGGTAAACTGTTCGAGCGGCAGGGCGATGTTTTCGGCCAGCGTCATGGAACTCCAGAGAGCGCCGCTCTGGAAGAGGGTGCCGAAACGCCGCTTGAGACGCTCCTGGACCTCCGGCTCAGACTCCCAATAGCTAAGCCCACTGTAAAGGATCTGACCCCTGGCGGGTCGCTTGAGCCCCACCAGGTGCTTCAGCAGTGTACTTTTCCCGCATCCGCTCCCCCCCATGATGATGAAGATGTCACCGCGATTGATCGTGAAGTTGAGATCGCGCATCAATACGAAGCTGCCATAGGACATCTCGAGGCCACGGACATCGATGACCGGCCCCTTGCCGCAGTTTACCGGGTGATCCGCCTCTTTCATATCCCCAGGACCTGACAGGAAAACGTGATGATTGCCGTTGCAACAACGATACTGACTATGCTGGTCACCACTGCCGACGTGGCCGCATCTCCGACCGCCGAGGCGCTCCGCTCGCATTGCATCCCACGCATGCACCCGGAAATCGCCACGAGGACGCCGAAAACAAAACTGTGGAAGAGGCCAACCCAGAAATGGGTGAGGTTCAGCGCGGCTTTCGTCTGCTGGTAATACTCAACTATGCCAATGTCGAGCATCCCGACCCCGACGATCATCCCCCCCAGGACCCCCATGAAATCCGAATAAATGCAGAGAAGCGGCATCATCAGCATGAGCGCGAGCATCCGGGGCAGGACGAGAAACTCCGCTGCCGAGAAACCGAGCGTTTCCAGCGCATCGATCTCCTCGTTCACCTGCATGGTGCCGAGCTGGGCGGCAAAGGCCGCGCCAGTCCGGCCGGCCATGATAATGCCGGTCATGACGGCACCCATTACCCGCACCATCCCGATTCCCACTACGTTGGCAACATAAATCTGGGCACCGAAAAGCTTCAGTTGTATCGCTGCCACGAAGGCCAGGATTATCCCCACCAGAACGCTGATCAGTGAAACTATGGGAAGGGCCTGTGCCCCGGTTTCCTGAATAGTCGTGATCAAATCAGTCCTGCGGAACCTGGCATTGCCCCGCAGCATCTGGAGGAAGGCCACAGTTGCTTCACCAAGGAAGGCGAGCATCTCCCTGATCCCCGTGATCATATTCAGGGTCGCATCAGCGACACGCACCAGAAACGATGACCGTGCTCCCTCTCGCGTCACACCCTTGCGCTGGTTTTGGGGAGAGGCCAGATCCAGAAGTTTGCGGACTCCCTCCGGCAGTCCGGACTGGTCGACACGGTTCCCTCGCCGGTGACATGCGTCGAGGATCTTCGCCAGAAATACCAGAAATCCGCTGTCCCACTCACCAAGCCCGGTAACATCGAACATGACCCGGGTAACAGGCGGTTTAGAGGAGAGGATCTGCTGGACCTCCTCGACAGACGGGAGCTTGCCGTCCGCCCGCCAGTCTCCCGAGATCCCAAGACGCAGCAAGTCGGCCTCCGGACGACTGGAACTCAGAAACGCTGGCTTAGAAGTCTTTATGCTGGATTCTTCCTCTCTCATTCAGTAAAACCCTCGTCACGTTATCTTCCAGGGACAGGTCATGGCCTGAATTACTCAGACAGCTGGAATACAAAAGGGCCTGGTATGTATGTTAAAGCGACCAAGTCAACCGGTTATTACCACCTGAAATAGCGATCAAAGCCTAACTTTTTTGTCTTTTAAAACTGCTGGACAGATCAACCTGGAAAACCCTTTGGAACATGTTTATTCGTCACCTCGGCTTTTGCCTGGTTGTGCCGCTTCTGCTCCTGGTGGACTCAAGTCCGTGAGAAATTCTCGATGCATTGCCAATTGCCTGCCTGTGACCGACAGGGCGTAGTGATTGTCCGTCGAGAGGCACTTGGTCGGGCAGACTTCGACACAAAGATTGCAGATGCAGCATTTGAGACGATCGATCTCCCATTCCTTGTTCTCCTTGCTGACAACTATGGCATAGGTTGGGCAACGTCTGCTGCACAGGCCGCAGAAGATGCATCTATCAATAGCGTTAACTATTTTCCCCCTGGTAATCAGTGGAAAAATCCGAACCCTCTTTGGGTACATGAGTGTGGCAGGCCCTGTGAAAAAGTTCCAGGTTATAGTTTTCGTCATCGTAAATATATTCATTGTGGAGGTCCCTCACCTTTCCGTGCAACTGATGCATGGGTCCAGGGTAAGAATGATATTCGGCACGTCAGCAACTTCCGATCCTTTCAATACCTTGATCATTGCCGGAATATTGCTGAAGGTGGGGACGCGCACACGGAACCGCTGGAGAAATTTTGCACCATTCCCCTTGACATAATGAATCACCTCACCCCGAGGCTGTTCGACCCGGGAGTAATATTCACCATTCGGGGCCCCCATTACCTTGACATCGATTGGCCCTAAGGGAAGTTTTCCTGCAGCCTGACGTATCAAATCAATGGATTGAAAATTTTCTCGAATGCGCACGAGGCACCGGGCATAACAATCTCCAGCGGACTCAACCACTGGTTCCACATCCAGATACTTATAGGCGGCATATCCAAGGACTCGCATGTCGATGGACAGGCCGCTTGCCCGCGCCATTGGCCCGACACATCCGAGCGTATAGGCATCCTCCCTGGAAATGAAACCGACCCCTGACAACCTGTGCTGCACGGAGTAATCGTTGATAAAGACGTTGCTGATTTCTTCCAGGCTCACTTTCAGGGTGGCCAGCTGGTTGACGATCCCCTTCAGGCTGTCGGCATCGATGTCTCTCCTCACGCCGCCAACCTTGCACACCCCCAGGATAACCCTGGCCCCGGTGGTTTCTTCGAATATATTGAGCACCGATTCCCGCAGGCGCAGAGCCTGCATGAAAAGGCTCTCGAAACCGAAGGCGTCGGCAGCAACGCCCAGCCAGAAGATATGACTGTGGAGCCGTGACAGCTCCGCCCAGATGGATCTCAGGTAGAGGGCACGTTCCGACACCTCGATTCCCATGATCTCTTCCACGGCCTGACAGTATCCCATACAGTGCATAAAGCTGCAGAGGCCGCAGATACGGTCGGCAACATAGGTGAAGTCGAGGAAGTCCCGCTTTTCGATCAGTCGCTCCAAACCCCGGTGGACGTAACTTATGGATGGGATGGCGTCGATGACCTTTTCATCCTCCGTCACCAGATCGAAGTGAATCGGTTCGGGAAGTACCGGGTGTTGCGGTCCGAATGGGATGATGTTCTTATGGGCCATTGAATGTTACTCCTTTGTCGATCTGTTGGTCATTCCTGCTTGCCGTGTACTTCAGCCTGCCCCCTTACGGTATCCGGCTTTTCCCCGCTTACCGTTACCTTCTGCTTCGGAGACTCCGGCAGCTTGACATTGTCGATACTGAACGGTGTGCTGAGCGCTGTCCTGTAGAGCGTGCCCCTATAATCAACGGCTATGTGTGTTATAACGACTCCAAAGAGGTCATGGATTTCATTCTCGTACAGAAAGGCATTTGGATAGATCACACTTATGCTCGGCACCTCTTCGTCCGGCGTAACAGTTATCCGCAGACTTCTAAAGCGATACTCCCTGTCAAAAGAATAGGTGAGCTCATAGGCGCTAGGCAGTGTCGAGCAGCCAACCTGGACCAGCCTGTATCCCTCCACAAAGAGCTGAGCCACGATCCCAACCAGATCACACTTCTCTACAGGCACGATTTCCTGGAATTCACTCATGTCCAATCCCTTGGTTGATATCTTTTATGCAACTCACCGTCGTTTCTCTCTTTTCTGTTGTTTGAATTTCTGGTCAAGTATCTCGCATGCCTTGAGCACGCCGTCGATGATTGATTCCGGCCGTGCAGCACACCCCGGAACATAAACATCCACCGGCAGCACCTTGTCAATCCCGCCCAGAACATTGTAGCAGTCCTGAAACACACACCCGGACGTAGCACAGATCCCCACCGCCACGACTACCTTCGGGTTCGGCATCTGGTCATAGAGATTCAGCAAGACCTGCCTGCTCTTCTCGTTGACAGACCCGGTGACCGCAAAAATGTCGGCATGCTTCGGGTTACCAGTGTTGATAATGCCAAACCGCTCGAGATCATAGAGCGGTGTCAGGCTGGCGATCAGCTCTATATCGCAGCCGTTGCAACTGGTTGCATTGTAATGAAGCATCCACGGTGAACGTTTGAACCAGCCCATATCTGTCACTCCCCGTTATCTTTGTATCAAGCTGAGCAAGATTATATTCGATACGCCGGCTACAGCCGTGAACAGCCAGGTACTCAGGAAGGTAAGCTGCCACTTGAAGCGGGCATAGTTCATGTCGATAAAAATCTCGAAGAGAAAAGTTACTGCCGCCATAACGAGGGCCAGCCAGGGGTTGAAGGCAAAGAAGAGGTAGACTATGCCGAGCAATAGCACGGTTTCATACCAGTGCGTAATTTCGATGAGGGCAAGCGCGGGTCCGGAAAATTCAGTGGTTATTCCACGCACTATTTCCTGATGGGCGTGATGGGACATGGAGAGATCGAACGGTGATTTTCTGAATTTGATGGTGAGAATATACAGAAAACCGGCAAACACCCCGGGAAGAGAGAGGATCAGCGGCGCGGGAAATTGCACGATGTCCGCTACTTTAAAGCTACCCGTCACCTGGTACATACCGACTGCCAAGAGGATGACCATGGGCTCATAGGCGACAGTCTGGATTATTTCACGCTCCGCCCCCAGGTGGCTGTATGGTGAGCTGACGCAGAAGCCGCCCAGGATGAAGAATGTCCCGGCCAGGGCCAGGCTGAAGATGCTTAGCAGGATGTCTGCACCGGAAAAGAGCAGGGCGCCGGAAAATATGGTGAATAAAAGGAAGAGCACAATGGTGAAGTCCTGAAACTTGTTGACGATGATCCGCTCCTTGTGCAATAGCTTGAGAACGTCAAAGAACGGCTGCCTCACCGGCGGACCGTATCGCCCCTGCAGGCGTGCACTAACTTTGCGATCGATCCCGGCCAACAATCCTCCCACCAGGGGAGCAATCAGGACGAACGCCAGCATCCGTTCTGGGATGCTCCAATCTTGTATAATCTCGTAGAAACCGTTCATATGGCTGCCACCCCGAACATGATGAAAGTCAATGTCAACGAAGCAAAAATCCCTATATTGAACAAGCGCTCTTCACCGAAATATTTTTCCAAGTAATAATTCTTGAGCTCGATTTTCTGCGTAGAGGCAAAAGCCCCTTCAAAGGTGATATTGTCGATATTCCCTCCTCCAAGATAAGTGCCGACCCGCTTGTAGCTCTTGTTGACGAAGGCATAGTAGAGAAGGCCAAGAGGGAGGATTATCAGCATGCCGAGCATGATGATGAACACGACCAGGACATTGAAGGTATCGACAACAGGAGTTTTCCCGAAAATTTCCAGGAGGTAGGGATTGATTACCCTGAAGGAGATAAAGGGAAAGGCCAGGCACACAACCACGGTGGTGACGGCCAGAATGCACAGGGATACCCACTCCCAGCGATCCACCTTGTGCTCCATGACCTCGGTCACGCCATGCTTGATGGACATGATCTTGCCCATCCATTTCGTCCAGAAAAACATCGTGGCTGCGCTTCCATAGGCCAGGATGATTGCCATGACCGGATTGCTCTCGACAAATGCCTTGAGGGTGATGAATTTGCTGATTATCATGCCGAAAGGAGCGAGAAACATCCCGGCCATACCAGTCATCATGATAGCGCTGAGTTTTGGCAAGCGCATGATTAGAAAGTCCATATCCTCGATGTCGCGGCTCCCAAGCTTGTTTTCGATGACACCCACACAGAGAAAGAGCAGTGACTTGGCAACCGCATGAAATATGATCAACAAAAGCGCAGACCATACCGCTGCATCCGTATTCAAACCTGCACAGGCGACGATCAGCCCGAGGTTTGAAATGGTCGAGTAGGCGAGCACCTTCTTGGCATTGCTCTGGGAAATGGCAATAAGTGCGGTGATGAGGAAGCTCACCCCGCCGATAAGGGTTAGCATCTTGGCTGCCAGGGTGTTCTCCATAACAGGTGCGACCCGCAGAATGAGGTAGACCCCGGCTTTGACCATCGTGCTCGAATGGAGCAGGGCCGAAACCGGTGTAGGTGCTACCATGGCACCGGTCAGCCATGAGCAGAAGGGGAATTGCGCCGATTTCACCAAGCCGGCAAATGCAAGGCAAACGGCGGGGAGCAGGACGACCCCCTTGTCGAGCCGCAAAAGCTTGTCCAGTTCCATTACCCCTGAGGAAGAATAGAGGCAGACAAGGCCGACAGCGAACACCACCCCGCCTAACAGGTTCATGTTCAGTGCCCGGAAAGCGCTTTCTTGGGATGGCTTGTCGTCTTTGAAGCCGATCAAAAGAAACGAGCAGACAGTGGTTATTTCCCAGAAAAAATAGAGCCACTTGAGATTGTTGGAAAAGATAATGCCGAACATGGCGGAGAGAAAGAGGTACATGAGAAAAGAGAAATAGTTGCGCCGGTCCTTCAATTTCTTGTGGTGCTCGTAATATTCCGGGATGTAGCCTATGGCGTAGAGGCAGATTGCACTACCGACAACACCGACAATCAACGCCATGATGATGGAAAACTTGTCCACAAACAGGCTGTGCTCAACGTGCATTCCTTGTCCGGTGTAGAACTCTAACGTCAGCATAATGAGTGATTGGATAGTTACCATAAATACTGGCAGAAGCCTTTTTGACCGGAAGGATACAAAAACTATGTAGAAGGCAATTAAGAGTTCAACTAGAAACATGCCTATATCGATGAGCTTGTTTTCGAGGTTGAAATATGCCGGCCCCCTATCCAGGTTGGTGATAAGCAGATAGATAGGCACGGCACAAAGTGCTATATTGGCGCACACCCCGACGACCTTTTTTATGACGAGACCGTGCGGCACAACTAGCGCCAGGAAGGAAATTACCAGGGGGAACACGATCAGAAAAATCAGTGCGTTCATCATACCGCCCTCATGCACTACGGTTGATCATGTGTAAGTTGAGCAGACATGATTCTTTGATCTGTTACTCGGTATGCGAATTTTAGCAATTTAAACGTTATCACATTAGTGTAGTTCTTCAATGACATAGGTCTATAATCTCCATGCGGTTATTCGTTTCAGGGTGCTTTGTGGAAGGCCCCTCAGTAAGAACAACGATATTTCCCTCGAGACCGAGTTCACCCAGCCACCGTTTCACAAAACCTTTCCAGTTTTCAGGATGTTTCGGCTCATGCAGCGGAAAGACACCCGAGGAGAACTGGAGGTGCTGACAGGTCGCTTCCTTAGAACTGACCGCAACAGTCCATTCAGAGAGATGAAAGCTGGAGATCCTTCTGGCGGTCGCGCCACTATGGGTCGGCACGAAAACCGCGGCAGGCGTAACATACCGCAAGGTCGCTTCCACTCCCACTGCGATCAGATGGGACGGGCGGAGTTTCCCCTTGAGGTCGATGCCTTGAAACAGCTCGTGCACAGTCGTGGCGGGACGATGCTGCTCTGTTGCTGCCGCGATTTTGGCGAGCATCGCTACCGCATCGACGGGGTACCTGCCCATGGCGGACTCACCGGAGAGCATGACGCAGTCAGTCCCGTCGAGAATGGCATTGGCAACGTCCGTAGCCTCGGCTCGCGTCGGCCGGCGATTACCGGTCATTGATTCGAGCATCTGCGTCGCCGTAATGACCGGCTTTGACCTTCGGTTGGCCTGGTGCATTAGATCTTTCTGGATCACTGCGATCCTCTCTATCGGGACCTCTACGCCCAAGTCACCCCTGGCGATCATGATACCGTCCGCAGCATCGAGAATGTCATCCATATGCTCAAGGGCGTTCGAGCGCTCGATCTTGGCGATGAGGAACGGGTGGTAGTTCAGGGCTTCCGCGGCCTGGCGGACCGCCCTGATGTCGGCGCCAGTCTCGACAAAGGACTGGCTGACTGCGTCGAGTCCTTCTTCTGCGGCGAACTTCAGACATTCATGGTCATGCTCCGTGAAGGCGCCGATGCCGAGATCTATGCCTGGTAGATTGAGCCCCTTGCGGGACCGCAATTCGCCGCCGACGACCACCTTGCAGGCGACGTCATTCCCCGCGACAGACACGACCTCGATCTGGATGATGCCGTCATTGAGAAAGAGAGTATCTCCGGGCTTTACTGCCTGGGGAAGCCGCTTGAAGCTAACCGACACCCTTCGACCATCACCGTCGATCTCGTCGGTTGTCAGCACGAAAGAATTACCTGGACTCAATTCGACCGGATCCTCTTTGAGCTTGCCGATGCGCATCTTCGGTCCTGAAAGGTCGGCCATTATCGCTATCTTGCGGCCTGTGGATCGTGAAGCGGTACGGAGGTTATCGATGACCTTCTTGTGGGTGGCAAAGTCACCGTGGGATAAGTTTAGCCGAGCGATGTTCATCCCCGCCTGTATCAACTGCGCCATGACCTCTTGAGATTCAGAGGCAGGGCCGATGGTGCAGACGATCTTTGTCTTATGGTCTGGAAGATTCACTATGTTCCTCCTTTTTTATTATCTTTTCGAGAGCTTATCGAGGAGCTACCGCAGTTGGTAATCCTGCCATACTTGCCGCTTCCCTTGGATTCGACTTTTTCCATGATGGGATTATTGGTCATGGCGAAAACCCTTCCAGTCGTGCGTCATGGTCCGCCGCTCAGCGTAGTTCCCGCGGCTGACCAGTCGAGGCCATGACACTGTTCCACAGCCATCCTTCCGGATCGATCTTCTTGCGTTGCGAAACTGCAAGGGATATGGGGACGTGGGTGAACTGGTGGTTCCAGTTACCGACTACCATACTGGTCCGGCCCGCCATCCCCGCATGCACGGCGTTATGCCCCAGGAGCAGACAGAAGGCCGAGTCGTGAGGGTTGGCTGGCTGGCTTCGGATGGTGTAGCTCGGGTCGATGTACTTTAGACTGATCTCCATCCCTTTGCGACTGTAATGTTCCTTGATGACATCCCGCAGGAAGGTGCCGATGTCGGCGTATTTAACGTTACCCGAGGCATCCCGCTCCGCTTTTGCCGAGAGCACCTCCTGGCCGGCCCCCTCGGCTACCACAATCACCGCATGCCCGCGCCGTTCCAGGCGTTCGCTCAGTGCTTCCAGCAACCCGGCGACGGTGAAGGGAACTTCCGGCACCAGGCAGAAGTTGACCTGGCTGTCGGACAGGGCGGCATAGGCGGCGATAAATCCCGAATCGCGCCCCATCAGTTTAACCAGGCAGATGCCGTTGCGGGCCCCGCTGGCCTCGGTGTGGGCGGCGTAGGTTGCCCGCTTGGCCTCAGTAACGGCGGTCTCGAAACCGAAAGTAGTCTGTATGAAGGAGATGTCATTGTCGATGGTCTTGGGAATGCCGATGACGCTGATGGGACGCCCCCGTCGGGCCGCCTCTTCGGCGATCTTGCCGGCCCCCTTCAGGGTGCCGTCCCCGCCAATTGCGAAGAGGATGCAGACCCCCAGTTCTTCCAGGTAGTCGACCATCTCCGCCGGGTCCTGGGGCCCCCGGGAGGAGCCCAGGATCGTACCCCCCAGTTCGCCGATCCAGTTCACCTGGGGCTGGGTCAGTTCCAGCGGCTGGTGGCCGAGACGCTTCACCAGTCCCTCATAACCGTAACGGAAGCCATAGACCTTGCTGACCCCGTAATGATGGTTCAAGCTCAAGGTTATGGCTCGGATCACGTCGTTTAGCCCTGGGCAGAGGCCGCCACAGGTGACGATACCGCAAGCTATTTTTTGTGGTTCGAAAAAGATGCGCTCCCGCGGTCCCGCCAGTTCCAGGGCCGGCGGCTCCAAGTCCCCTTCGAGGCAGCGGCGGATGTCACTAAGACGGTCGTGATAGAGGATTCGTTCATCGTCGCAGGTGAACCGAACCCCTCGCATGGGGGACGTAAACCGACACTCCCCGAGTCGCTCGATGGTGAAGTCAAGTTTCTGGTCATTCATGGCATTCCTCCTGGCTGGCTGATGATAAGTGCCACCTCCTACCCCTTGAACATCGTGGTGCCGGTGCCGCGCAACTCCGACACCGCCCGTTTGACCCGGTCAGCCATGGCGGTCTCCGCCAGAGACAGGTAGGTGCGGGGATCGTAGGCCTTCTTGTCCCCCATCTCGCCGTCCACCCGCAATACTCCATCGTAATGCTTGAACATGTGGCCGGCAATAGGGCGGGTGAAGGCGTACTGGGTGTCGGTGTCTATGTTCATCTTCACCACGCCGTAGTCGAGGGCCTCGTGGATCTCATGAAGTTCCGAGCCCGACCCGCCATGGAAGACCAGGTAGAAACAGGATTCAGTGCCGTAGCGGCGGGCCACGACCTCCTGGCAATCCTTGAGGATCGCCGGCTTGAGCTTGACTGAGCCGGGCTTGTAGACCCCATGGACATTACCGAAGGTGGCCGCCAGCAGATAACGGCCACCAATGCCGTTCAGTCGTCGTGCTACCTCCAGAGTGTCCTCCGGGGTAGTGTAGAGCTTTGCGCTTGCCTCGGCCCTCATTCCGTCCTCCTCCCCCCCCACGACTCCGGCCTCGATCTCCAGGATCAGCTCGCTCTGCTTGAAGCGCTCCAGGAGCTTGACGGCAATGTCCAGATTATCCTTGAGGGGCAGGGCGCTGCCGTCAAACATGTGGCTGTTGAAGAGGTTGGGAAGCCCGGAGGCCCGGCGCCGCTCGGTCTCCGCCACAAGCGGCAGGACGTAGCCATCGAGCTTGTCGGCCGGGCAGTGGTCGGTATGCAAGGCCACGTAGATGGGGTAGCGCGCCGCCACCCGGTGGACGTGCTCGGCAATGGACATGGCCCCCATCACCATGTCCTTGACCGCTGTTCCCGAAGCAAAAGCGGCACCGCCGGTGGAAACCTGGATGATCCCGTCGCTCCGGCTTTCGGCGAGCCCCCGCAGCACGGCATTGGCCGTGGTCAGAGACGTGACGTTGATCGCCGGGTAAGCGAAGCGGTTCGTCCTGGCCCGGTCGAGCATTTCACAATAAGTTCTAAAATCTGCAATCGGCATGGTTCCTCCTGTAATCACGCGCCTCGTGGGTAATTAATGCCTATCGTCACTGCCGTGCCCATATCCTTCGAAAATGAAGCACAATCTGGGTTTTCCTGACTCCCTTTGCGACGGCACACATATGGCAATTTATATTCATAAAATTCGCTATGGATAAATCTTGCCTTGTATGAGTATGTCCACTGCGGAACAACGGTCTGCAAACAGCCGGTTCCTGGCCATTGTTCAATCGCGGACATTCGCAAATGAATCGATATATCGTCTTCAGCATACGTTTCGCCTCTGTAGTCGCAATCATTTTCAGTACTTCAATAGCGTCCAGGCGTCCTGTGCATTAGAGACTTCTTATTCCTGTTCTTTTGGTCCCTGGCGGTAGTGTTGCCCATCGACCAAGCCATGCCTTCGTCGTGGCGTTTTTTCGGTGCCAGTAGCTCACGCGTATCAAGCCGATGCGTACATGGACTTCGCAATTATAGATGCCCCCCAACCCAACAAACATGGCGTTCCCTGAGATGGCAAACGACACTACTCCTACTTCCCTAGTCAGATTGAGATGGATAGGTATTTGTTTTGGGGAAGTTGTTCTAATTTGGAGCATATCATCAAAATAGATGCAGTCAACTTGTCGGTAACTAATGCGATATACCTCTGCCTCCAGCAGCTTTTCTTCGTCCTCGTGTAGCAGCCTTATCGCAAATGGATGGATTTTAGCCACACGCAGTAGAATTGTTCAAACCAATCACAGACAAGCTTTGCGGCCGGGTTACTTCTTGTTCAGGAACTCGCTTTTTTCACTGTAAATGAAGCGGACCATGTAGTATTCGAAAGGATCTCCGCTCCCGTAATAGCGAAAACTCTCCTTATGGCGCATGTCGATGGCCTCCAGTGTTGATATACCCACTTCGATACCGTCTTTGCCCTTAATGTTCTCAAACGGGTCGATGGCGCTTATGATCGCATAGCGGATGCCTGCGTCAACCGCAAACCCGCTGGCGCTACGAACGGTATTGGGTCCAAGGATCGGAAGGACCAGATATGGGCCGGACCCGACGCCCCAAACTCGGAGGGTCTGGCCAAAATCCTCTTTTTGCCGTTCAAGGCCAAAACTGGTGGCCGGGTCAAACAGGCCGCCAATGCCGATGGTAGAATTTGTAACAAAGCGGCCAAGCGTTAGCAGAGACTTCTTCACCTTCGCCTGGAAGAGGCTGTTGTAAAGAGTGCGGACTTCGCCGACGTTGTTATAGAAGTTGGTAACGCCGGTCTGGACAAAGGTGGGGGTAATAAATTCGTAACCGCTCACCACAGGATTAAAGAAATATTTGTCGAGGTTGTAGTTGAATTTGTACATTCTCCGGTTGAAGCCTTCCCAAGGGTCGGCTATGCGGACGACATAATCGTCATCCTTGAATTCGCTCACCGTGTGCATCGCCGGCACCTCGGGCGGGTGGCTTGCGGTGATCGTGGCGCATCCGGCAACAGAGAGTGTTAGAATGAGGGCCAAGATAAGAAGCTTGACCCGGCGTATGGTAATAGACATGGCTTAGTATCTCCCTATTTTTTTAAGAAGCCGACAATAAAGGCCATGTTGTCCCGGTACTCCATGTTACCCAGATGGCCGCCGCGGGGATAAACCTTGGTCCGATCGCCGAACAACTGGCGGAGGTAATCCAATTCGCCTGGCGCCAGAATGAACTCGTTCTCGTTGGTCATCACGCCGAATTTCGAGGACGATTTGAGGTATCCCTCAATGCTCTTTAGGCTCAGAGAGTCGATGAGCGCTTCCTTGGTGAGACCCGGCCGCATCTTCTGGAAGTAGGGGAAAAAGTACTCGTTGAAATAGTCGAGGAAGCTGAGGTGGAGGCAGACCCAGAAATAATCATGTACGGAATCGCTGTTTCCCAGGGCCTTGTTCTTCGGCACGACGTAGCCACTGTTGGTCATCATGTCGGAGGCGAAGATCATCCCGGCTGAGTTGATCCGAAAGGTAAGCCCGATCAGTCCTCCGGCTTCATCTTTGTTCAGAAGGTCGGCTTTGTATGCCTCAAAGAGAACCTCGTCGTTGATGTCGATAAAGTCACCCGTGCGGTGGAACTCGGCGAACTTGGCCACAATTTTGTTGAAAAAGACACCGATTCTCCTCGGCCCTCCGGGGATCTTGTCCAAGAGCCCCTCGATCCTCGACACCGAATTGAAGAGACTCACCGCTGGGTTGATCATGAGGACCTTGTGGAAGTTGAAGGTCTTCCGCTCTTCATCCAGCTTGGCCACGAAGGCTGCCTCGGTCCCCCCCAGGCTGTAGCCGACGAGGTAGAAGTCGGACACCTCGATGTCTCCCTTGACCTTGTTCCAGACGTTTTCCATGGCCCAGTAAATATCCGCTGCGTCCTCGGTCAGGTCTCCGGGAACATGACTGTGGGAGCCGGAAATGATGAAATTAGGATGGGTTGGGTTCGGCAGTGTGATTACATGGTAACCGGAATTGTAAAGCACCTTTATCAGTGACAGCAGCCTCGGCGTGGTGTCGTTGGATCCAGTGCCGGGGATCAGAAAGACCAGCGGCGCTTTCTGCTTCTGTAATGCTAGGGAAAAGTGCAGCCCATCGTCATAAAAAAAGATATCCGGCTTATTGAGGTTTGGGATAAGATCGAGCACTAGCTTTTTAACAGGAACTTCCTTGGTGAGTTCGGGTTTTAGCTGGTCCGGAGTCCCTAGGATCGTAGCCGCGTATGAGTCCGGGATCGGGTAGCCGTAGCTGTCGTCCGCCGCTCGAGAGACAGTCGGCAGAAGGATGAGAAAGGCAATTATTAAAAATCTCATATTTTTCATGAAGATATGTACCTCTTAGGATAAAATCTCCCTTGGCAAAGTGCACCCCTATGTAACGAAGACGTACTTGTCGCACCGGTCAAACTGGTCGGCGAGACGCCAGAATCGGGCAATCTTGCGCCGTTCTTCGTCCGAAAGAAGGAGGAGATAATCGTCGCCACCCTCGATCCGTCCCCAGGCGTTGAGCACGTCCTGATTGACGCGCTGGATGCTGTCGCGATAAAGCTCGAGAACCTGCGCCTCATCCTGCGCATTCCGGCGAAGGTATTCATCCAGGAATTCATACCCGAGCGAAAGGGTACGAGATCTATCCTGAGGTCTGACGTTGCAGGTGACATAGAGCAGGTTGGCCATGATGTTCTCCTTAGCATTGACACTGTCCTCTTAATAGCGAAGAGCGTGCCAACCTCTAAAATGCCTGATTTCAAGTAGTTATCAGTCAGGATCGACAGGAACTACAGCATTCCATAATAGCTGTTGCGGAATATTGTAAAATCGGCTAAAATTACTGCAATTTGTGATTTCGGATGGATGATTGAAAAAATCTTGGATGCAACAGAGGAAAAAGACGCAAATCAGCACGAAAAAGAGGTGAGGCTGTGGACAACCACGACGAATTCATCAGGGAGATAACCCTCAGGATCTGCGGCAGCCTGGAAATAAAAGAATCGTTGCGCAGTGCATTCGAGTATCTGAAGGAGTATGTCCCCCTCGAAGCCTTGGTCCTCTTCATCATAGACGAGCGGCTGGGGGCGATCCGGCGCATTGAACATGCCTCTGAAAATGTCGCTCTTCCTCCCCATCTCATCCCGCTGCCGGAAGGGATGCTGCAGAAGATTGCCGCCCGGAATTATTCAGAGCCATTTATCGTGGACATTGAAAAGGATGAGATTCTTGGCGCGCTCGCACCAGTGCTGAAAATCGAAGGGAACACGCACTTGATCGTTCCTTTGCGCATCAGGGGGGAGCTGATCGGGGGGCTGACGTTACAGGCATCGGGAGAGGGACGATACGGCGAAGAACTTCTTGAACTTGCTGGCTGCCTTGCGGAGCCGTTTGCGATTGCCCTTGCCAACGCCCTCGCTCACGAGGAGGTGCTCCGCTACCAAGCCATACTGTTGGACGACAAGCGCTTCCTGAACCGGGAGTTGTACGGTGGCGACGCAGACGGGATCATTGGCGGCAATACGGGGCTGCGCAATGTAATGGAGATGGTGCGCCAGGTGGCGCCGCTCAACAACACAGTGCTCATCCTCGGCGAGACCGGGACCGGCAAGGAGATGATCGCCAACGCGATTCACTTCTCCTCGCCGCGTAGGAATGGACCTTTCATCACGGTGAATTGCGGCGCGTTGCCGGAAAACCTGATCGACAGTGAGCTCTTCGGTCACGAGAAAGGGGCTTTTACAGGGGCGGTGGCCGAGAGCCGGGGGCGCTTCGAGCGGGCCGACGGCGGGACCATCTTTCTGGATGAAATCGGCGAGCTCCCGCCGAACGCACAGGTACGGCTTCTACGGGTGCTGCAAAACCACGAAGTGGAGAGAGTAGGCGGGAAGCGCCCGATCCCTGTCGATATACGGGTGATCGCGGCAACGCACCGCAACCTGCAAAGCATGGTGGCGGAAGGGAGCTTCCGCGAGGACCTCTGGTACCGGTTGAGCGGATTTCCCATCGTCGTGCCGCCGGTGCGGCAGCGGAAGGAGGACGTGCCGGCCCTTACCCGCCACTTCGTGACGGTCAGGAGCAGGGACCTCGGAATCGGGGTGCCGCCGGCAATCGCACCGGGGGCACTGCAGCGGCTCATGGAATACGACTGGCCCGGCAACGTGCGCGAGTTGGAAAATATGGTCGAGCGGGAGTTGATCCTGAACCGCGGAGGAGCGCTCACCTTCGACTCGATTCTACCGCACATGGTGGGGCATAGGACTTCAATTGCAGCCAGCAGCCACCATCCACCCTTACCCACGAAGCTTGACGAGGCTATGGCGGCGCATATCGGTGAGGTGCTAAGGATCGCCAATGGAAAGATCCACGGCCCCGGGGGGGCGGCGGAACTCCTCGGAATGAACCCGAACACCCTGCGCTGGCGCCTGGATAAGCTCGGAATCAGTTACCGTAGACAGGATCGCAAAATAAGTCACGCGGCGAAATAAGGACAAGTTTTGCCACCAAGTCCGGACTCCCTATCGTTGTCTCCGTCTTTCTGCGAGCTGTATATGCCACACTTTAGGGGTGAACTTTGAATCCGTTTTGGGGTTTCTTTTCCTGCGGTAGATGGGAATGCATTTCTCTTGGGTATTTGGATTATATAGGCTTTGAACAAAACCTTTAACATGCCGCAAGTTATGGGATAACATGAGCTATATTCCCATCTACCCCCATTATATACCCCCAAAAATTTTGGCGGATTTGACCGGAATGTGCTGACGGGCCGGGGATATCTTTGAACGTTCAAATTGTTAGTCTATGAACGATACCTTAGACAAGCTGAACAACAAATATTTTATGGTAGAGACTGCATAGAAATTAGCCTTTCCCGCTCAATAGCTACAAAATTTACCTACACATCTTCCACATTTCCCTTATAAGCAATAGTTCAGCCATCACCAAGTATACACTTGGCTGGCAGGGCAGGCTAATGAAATTTAAACTGCAAACGCCGGTTACCCAGCCATGGGATGCAAGGGTTAACATCGGCGCGTTCTAGTTTCGCACTGGCGTTGGTTAAAATAGCTTCCACTGC